>JACXTT010013352.1_pt1 | contig 10828 bp, 9 predicted proteins | sample 9270951 | NCBI WGS metagenome assembly JACXTT01 (sample SAMN15532306, study PRJNA645909) | rock metagenome | isolation source: weathered quartz diorite | place: Puerto Rico | collected 2017-06-21
GCACCCATCGGCAATCGCCGCGAGGCCGTCGAGCATCTCCGAACGGGAGGCCGCATCCAGCGTAACGGCCTTGCGGACGGTGTCGCGGCAGGCCTCGATGGCGAACAACGTCGCCGTGAGCGGACCCGCGACTTCGTGGGCCACCACGCTCGGGTGCCGCGCCAGCTCGATGAGCGCCTCTGCCTGGGGCAGGCGGCGCGAGGCGGCGGTCGCGGGTCGCTCCACGAGGCCCAGGCAGAGCCCTGCGAGCTCGAGCGTAATGCGTTCCCGACTGCGACGCTCCACTCCCCCGGGCGGTGGCGCCGCCGGGTGCGTGCGGACGGGTGCCACGCACCAGCGCCCGGCGTCGTCGAGGCGGCACCCCACCCATTGGCTGCCCTCGATGATGTAAGCGCCCCAGCGACGCAGCGTGCCGTCGACGTCGAGCGTCGTCGTGGTGGAGGAGGTAGCGTGGCTCGCCAGGATGGGAACGACTTCGGCGTGCGACGACACCGCCCACAGGGTGACCACGCGGCCCTGCAGCGCGACGCTCGCCTGGCGCAAGACTTCCCGTTGACGCGCCTCGGTCGCTTCCCCGGACAAGGCCCCTGGCCTCCAGAAAGACTCCTTCAAAGTCACCGGTCAGGGCGATTCTGCCTAGGGCGTTTTTGCGCTCCGGTCGGCGCATTTGCGACACACTATTCTTGAGCTATGAAGCGCGCGACGGTGTGGGTAGTTGTCTACGCGATCGCCATGGCCTTCGTTGAAGCGGCCGTCGTGGTCTACCTGCGGCAGATCCTCGCTCCCGGCGACCCGACGGTCTCGACGCCGACCGCCGGCGTCGGCGCCATCCCCCTCGTCGAGGCGTTTCGGGAGGCCGCCACGATCGTCATGCTGCTCGCCGTCGGCGCGCTAGCGGGGGGCGACACCTGGGAGCGGTTCCTCTGGTTCAGCTGCGCCTTCGGCGTCTGGGACATCTTCTACTATGCGTGGCTGCGGCTGTTGATCGGCTGGCCGGGTTCGGTCTTCTCCTGGGACATCCTGTTCCTGATCCCAGTGCCCTGGACGGCTCCGGTCCTGGCGCCTGTCATCATCAGCCTCGGTCTGGTACTGGGATCGCTGTGGCTGCTCAGGATGAAAGAACAGGGCGCCGTGTTGCGGTTCGCTCTCTGGCTCTGGGCACTTGCGATTTGCGGCGGCGCGATCGTGCTGCTCTCCTTCATGCTCGACTATCGCTTGGCGCTCGCGGGACGCGAGCCGCCGGCATTTCACTGGATCATCTTCACCGCCGGGGTGGGCGTTGGGGCAGCGGCGTTCGGCCTGGGGGTGCGGCGGCTGGAACGATCCTCGGGTTAGCGCCTTGACGGGTCTCCCGGCCAGCACCATCCTTCTACTGGATTCCGGGAGGAGACGATGCCGGCCGAACAACCCGATGTGCTGCGCGGCACCCTCGATCTGCTGGTGCTGAAGACGCTGGCCCTCGAGCCGATGCACGGCTGGGGCATCGCCCAGCGGATCGAGCAGTTCTCGCGCGGCACGCTGCGCATCAACCAGGGCTCGCTGTACCTCGCGCTGCAACGCCTGGAGCGCACCGGGTCCATCGGCGCGGAATGGCGCGCGACCGACAACAACCGTCGCGCCCGTTTCTACCATCTCACCCCGAAAGGGCAGCGCCTGCTGCGCAGCGAAACCGCCGCGTGGCAGCAATACGTCACCGCCGTCACCTGGGTCCTGCAAACGACCTGAAGGAGGTCCTTTGCTCAGCAAGCTGCGGTACGCGCTGGCGTCGGTGCTCCGTTCCGGGCGCATGAATCGCGCACTCGACGACGAGATCGCCCATCACATCGAGCTGGAAACCGCGCAGAACATCGCGCGTGGAATGCCTCCCGCGGAGGCGCGCCGTCAGGCCGTGCTCACCTTCGGCGGCGTGCAGAGTGTGCGGGAGGCCCATCGCGATGGACGCGGCACGCGCTGGCTCTCCGATTGCGGCGCCGATATCCGCCGCTCCTTCCGCACCCTCGCCCGCACACCGGCGCTCACCGTGGCGGCGGTCCTCACCCTCGCCCTGGCCATCGGCGCCGACACCGCGATCTACTCCGCGGTGAACGCCGTCCTGGTCCGGCCGCTGCCGTTCCGCCAGCCCGACCGCCTCGTGATGATCGGCGAGAACAACAAGGACTTCCTCTGGCACATGTCGGATGCCGCGCCCGCGAACTACCTCGACTGGCGCGCGCGAGTCGCCGGCTTCCAGGACGTGATGGCGTACGCGAATTTCGGCTTGAACGTGACGCTCATGGTCGACGGCGCGGCGCGTCTGGTTCCCGTCGGCCGGGTGACGGGGAATTTCTTCTCCGTTCTGGGCGTCGACCTGCAGCGGGGCGAAGGGTTTACCGACGCCGACACGTGGACCACCGGCACGTCGCGCATCGTGATCAGCGACCGCTTGTGGTCGGCGTTGGGGCGCGATCCCGGACTGGTCGGCCGCACGATTCCCGTGAATGGCCAGCCGGCCATGGTCGTCGGCGTCGCCCCGCGCGGGTTCGCATTCCCTACAGCCGCGATCGATCTCTGGACGCCGCTCGGCTGGACGAAGGAGGATGCGGCGCATCGATCATTCCGCCAGGCGCATTGGCTGCGCGTGATTGCCCGGCTGAGGCCGGGGGTGACGGTCGCAGGGGCCAACGCACAACTCGGGGCGGTCGCGCAGCAGTTGAAGTCCCAGTATCCCGAGACCAACCGGATCATGGAGGCCGAACTGCAACCGCTGCACCGCTTCCTGGCCGGCGACACTCGCCTTCCCCTGCTGGTGCTGCTCGGCGCCGTGAGCCTCCTGTTGCTGATCGGCTGCGCCAATGTCGCGAGCCTCTCGCTGATCCGGGCCGCGAGTCGCAGCCGAGAGACGGCGATCCGCGCGGCACTCGGTGCGAGGCGCTCGCGGCTCGTGCGGCAGGCCTTCGCCGAGAGCCTGGTGCTGTCCGCCATCGGCGGGGCCGCGGGTCTGGGGCTGGGATGGGTCGGCACGCGCGTCCTGACGGTATTGCTGCCGCCCGACGGCTCGCTGCTCCCGGTGGACACCGTCTCGCTCGATTGGCGGGTGACGCTGTATGTCGTGGGCGTGTCCCTCGCCTGCGGCCTGCTGTTCGGGATCGCGCCGGCCGTGTGGGCGAGTCATCGCGCCCCCGCCGACGCGCTGGCGGCGAGCAGCAGAAGTGCGAGCGCCAATGTGCAGGTGCGGCGCTGGGGCGCCCGGCTCGCCGTCGCCGAAGTCGCCATCGCCCTGGCGCTGTCGGTGGCGGCCGGGCTGCTGGTGCGCAGCTACGCACAGCTCCAGGGAGTCGATCCCGGCTTCGATCCCGCAAACCTGCTCACCGCGTCGATCCAGCTTCCCGGCAACCGCTACGGCGATGGAGCGCCGTTGCGCCAGTTCTTCGACCAGCTGCTCGAGCGGGTGCGCGGGTTCCCCGGCGTCTCCGATGTCGCCGCGGTGACGCGGTTGCCGCTCACGTTGCCGGGGTGGAGCAGCGCCTTCAGCATCGCCGGCGCATCGGGCGGCAACTTTGGAGCGTCTCTGCTGCATCGCCAGGTGACGGCAGATTACTTCCGGACGATGCGCGTCCCGCTGCGCGCAGGCCGCGGATTCACGGCGGCGGACGCCGGCCCGCCCTACGTGGTCGTGATCAACGACGTATTCGCGCGCGACTATTTCAAGGGCGCCGATCCCGTCGGCCAGCGCATCTGCTTCGATACGAAGCCCGATTCCAATTCGACGTGGCGGACCATTGTCGGTGTCGTGGGGAGCGAGCACCAGGTGTCCCCCGGAACGCCTGCCGCGATCGAGGTGATCGCACCGTTTTCCCAGGAGGCCTCGAGCGCCATGTCGGTGGTGGCGCGCACGCGCGGCGACCCGATGGCGCTCGCCCCGCTGGTGCGCGCCGCCGTGCGCGATCTCGATCCGCAGCTCGCCATCACGCGCATCGAGACGATGACCGAGATCCGCGCCAGATCGATGGCGCGCGACCGCTTCCTAACGACGCTGGTGTCGCTGTTCGGGATGCTGGGGGTGGTGCTCGCGGTCGTCGGGGTCTACGGCGTGCTCGCGGAGCTGGCCCGCGAGCGGATGCGCGAGATGGGGATCCGCATCGCGCTGGGGGCGCAGAGTCGCGCGGTGCAGTGGCTCATCGTGGAGCGCGGCCTGCTGTTCGGCGCCGCGGGCGTGGGTCTCGGCCTGGCGCTGGCCCTGGCCGGGACGCGCGGGCTCGCGCGGCTGCTGTTTCAAGTCCCCCCGAGGGACCCGGGGACGTTCGCGGTGGTCGCAGTGGCGCTGCTCGCCGCGACGGTCGTCGCCTCCTGGCTCCCGGCCTGGCGTTCCGGCCGCGTCGATCCGATCGCTATCCTGCGCGAGGAGTGAAGCAGGGGGCGGGGGCTGATGGAACTCCGTGCCCCCGGCTCTCGTATCGTACGGGACCCTCGCCCGAAGGGCCGTCCCGATGTCACCGCTCGCGCATGGGATTCTGACCGGCGTTGTGGTCATTGGCGCGGTGCTGATGCTGCCGACCCTGGTTCGCAAACCGGCAGGGTGGCCCGGCAAGCTCTCGCTCTGGCTCATGAATCGCCGCCACTCCGCGGTGACGGATTGGGGGCTGGCCCACGTCCAGATCGCGCCGGCGTCCACGATTCTCGACGTCGGGTGCGGGGGCGGGAGGACGATCGACAAGCTGGCGACGCTGGCGCGCGCGGGACGCGTCTCCGGCATCGATATTTCGAGCCAGAGCGTCCACGTCTCCCGCCGGACCAATGCGCGGTGGATCGCGGCCGGCCGCGTCGACATCCAGCAGGCGGCGGTCTCGAAGCTGCCGTTCACCGATGCCCAGTTCGATCTCGTCACCGCCGTCGAAACCCACTACTACTGGCCGGACCCCGTCGCCGACATGCGCGAGATCCTACGCGTCTTGAAGCCCGGCGGTCGGCTCTGCCTGATCGCCGAGGTCTACAAGGGTGAGTCGTTCGACACGCTGCTCGTGCCGGCGATGAAGCTCCTGGGGGCGAGGTATCTCACCGTCGACCAGCACCGCGAGTTGCTCGCCGGAGCCGGCTTCGCGGAGATCGCGATCGATACCGAGCGCACGAAGGGCTGGATCTGCGCTGTCGGGACGACACCCTAGCGCAGCGCCGCCGTCGCCTCCTGCAGCGCACCGCGCGCCGCATCGACGCGCGCGATGAGGTCGGTCAGCTCGCGCTCCGTCGTCGTCGAATCGGCATAGCGGATTGCTTCGTTCACCGACGGAAACGCCAGCGTGGCGTAACCGTTGTCGACATCCGACGCGAATTGCAGGCTCTTGAACCAGCCGTCGCTCACGAGGCCGCGGTCCCGCGTGATGCGCCGCTCCACCTGCATCAGCGCGGCGTTGACGCTCGGCCAAGGGCGATCGGCGGAGGAGGCCAGCGCCTGGTCCCGCACCACGGCGAGTGATTCGGCGGCGGCGGTAAACCGGCCCAATTCGTCTCGCAAGGCGGTTGTCTGCACGCTCCAGCCCTTCTTCGTGATACCGCTGTCGAGCTGTGACACGAGCCGCGTCATCTCTTTTCCCCACCCGACGTAGTCGAGCGGCACGACACGTGCATTGGCGAGCCGAGCAACCAGGACGGTCACCAGCTGCGCCGCGGCGCGGTGCTCGCGCCAGCCAGGGTCGCCATAGCGATCCATCCAGGTGAACGAGTCGTAGAGCGAGTGGTAGACGCCGCTCGGTCCCCCGAAGCCGATGTCGCCCGCCGGGATGCCGAGGTGGTGATAAAAGCCCGCGAAGTCCGAGCCGCCGCCGATGTTACCGATCGTCAGCGCCGTCGTGTCGCCCTTGTTGCGCTTCAGCCAGACGTCGTAGATCGACCCCGGGCCGCCTGGATCGGGCACCACGAGGGTGGCCTCGCGGATCAAGCGCTTCATCGACGGGGAGCCACCGCCGGAGAAGTTCGGGCCCTGCGTGTTGTCGTCCTCGTTGATATAGGCGACGACGTGCGCCCGCAGGCTGTCGGCCATCTCCTCCACCCACTCCGTGGATCCGATCAACCCCCACTCTTCTGCGTCCCAGGTGGCGAAGACGAGGGTGCGCGCGGGCCGCAGCCCTTCTTTGGCGAGCTGGGCGAATGCCCGTGCCGCTTCGAGCACCGTCACCGTGCCGCTGATGTTGTCGGCCGCGCCCGGGCTCCACGCATCGCGGTGTCCGCCGACGACGACCCATTCATCCGGATACGCGGCACCGCGGATCACCCCGAACGTGTCCCAGATCGTGTGGAAGCCGCGGCTGCCCTGTTCGCGCCGCACCTGCAGACGGGCCTCGACGGGGCCGGGCCCGATGTGATAGTGGAAGGGCAGCCCGCCCTGCCAGCCGTTCGGGCCGCTCGGGCCCTTGAGGGCGATGAGAAACTGCTGCGCGTTGCCGTAGCTCATGGGCTGCACGGGGATATGGGGAATCGGCAGCGATTCTTCGGGCACCCGGCGCGCACCGGCGATCGACGCGTAGCCCGGGGTCGTCGGGTCGCCGTCCATGTTCATGACGCTGCCGCGCTGGATCCCGCCGGACGGACGCATCGGACCGTCGGGGTACACGTCGCCGCGCACGAAGCCGTCGTCCTGCGGATCGGAATAGATGATCAGCCCGACGGCGCGGTGCCGCTCGGCTTCCCGTGCCTTGATGCCGCGGAAGGAGCGCCCGTACCGCGCGATCGCGATCTTGCCCTGCACGCTGATCCCGAGTGAGTCGAGGGTCTTGTAGTCCTCGATCAGGCCGTAGTTGACGAACACCACGGGGGCGGTGACGTCGCCGCTCGCGGTGTAGCCGTTGAACGGCGGGATCTGCGGTCCGAGGGTCACGGGATCGCTGGTCACGCGCGGTTCGGTGAGCACGAGGGGCTGCGGCGTCGCCCCCTGCCGCGCGACGAGCCAGGCTCGCACCCTGTCGACTGTCGGGATGTAGACGTCGTAGGGCTTCACCCACGTCTCGAGTCCCCAGCTCTTCATCTGCGCGATGACTTCGTCGCGTGTCGCTGCCTGCGCCAGAGTACCGGCCATGTGCGGGACCCGGGCGAGGGTGCGCGTCAGTTCACGGGCACTGGTCGTGTCCGGGATCGCGATCAGCCGCGCCTCGAAGGCTCGCTGCGCCGCGCTGTCAGGGGCGCCGAACCCCAGCGGAATCTGCTGGGCGGCCAGAGAAACTGTTGTTCCGCACGCCATCGCCACGATCAACAACGCCCGCACGACCCCTCCGCGGTGAAGGTGAGAAACGGAGCCCCGGGAAGGTAACGTCTCCGGCGTGGCGAGTTGCCGATCGGTGTCCGGCTTGGGTAGGTTGTGCCACTTCCATGTTCCATTCCGTGGTGCGTCGATCTGCGCTGCTCGGCGGTGCGCTCGCCCTCGTTGCGGGATGCCGGGCCAAGGGGCCCGCTCCCGGGGCGATCGCGTTCCAGATCTCGGCGCGGCACGCGTCAGGCCCCGTCGCTGCAGCCGGGACGCCCGCGGGCCGCTCCGTCGCCAAGGCGCCGCTCGTTTATGCCGACAGCTTCGTGGCGCAGGGACGGGACACGATCTTTCTGCGGCGCGTCCGGCTCGTCCTGATGGAGATGGCGATCGCGCCATCGGTCGCAAACGAGTGCGAAGAAGAAGAAGGGGAAGACAATCCCCCGTGTGTGGACTTCCAGGAAGCCGCTGTCGTGATCGAGTTGCCGCTCGGGCGCATCGTGACGCGCAGCGCCGAGCCCGCTCCCGCCACCGATTACAACCTGTTCCAGTTGATCATCCACAAGCCCGATTCCGACACGGACAGCGCGTTGATCCGCGCCAACCCCGAGCTCGCCGGGGCTTCGGTCCGGGTCGACGGGGTGTTGAGCCGCGGCGGCAGGCGTCATGACTTCGTTTTCGTGACGCCGTTCAACGAGCAGGAGGAGATCGCCATCGAGCCGGCGGTCGTCGTGCCGTCGCACGACACGCTGCACCTCACCTTGCGCGTGGACGTCGGATCGTGGTTCACGAGCAGTGGCCACCAGGCCCTGATCGACCCCGCTTCGGCGGAGGCGGGAGGACCCAACGAGCATACCGTGAAGGACAACATCCGCACGTCGATGAAGGTGTTTCGGGACGCCAACCACGACGGGTTGGACGACGAGAACGAGCGCTAGGGGCGCTGTCTCGTCACGCGACAGGTGACCCGTTTCGGCCCACAGCTGCAGTTGAACACAATACCTGGTCACGGCACAACTCTTTCCTGTACAACGACTTCCTCAGCTGTCGAGCATTGGAAGCTGTCGGCATGCTGCCTGCGCCGGGGCGTGATCATGAGGGTATCACGTTCATGGTCTTATTCAGACCTCAATCCTCCGTACCTTTTTTCTTGCGAGGTGTCCATGGCTCGCTCGATAGTCGCGACGCGGGCGCTTTGGTTTGCGCCTGTGGCCTTGCTGCTGGCGGCCTGCAGCGACATGGGGCCGACTCGGCACGTTAGTCTGTCAGTCACCACCAAGTCGGCGTCCACCGGGTCGCAACCGGTCGCCGCCAACATCGTGATCGGCAGCGGCCCAAATTCGATCACCATTACCAAGGCACAAGTCGTGCTGTCCGAGATCGAGCTGTCACCCGGTGGTCCGTGCTCTTCGACCACCGAGGATGACGGCTGCGATGAGCTGGAAACGGGCCCGGTGCTCGTCGATCTGCCCGTCGACGGTACGACCAAGGTGGTTCTCGATGGTTTGGTTCCGGCCGGGATGTACGCTGCGCTCGAAGCGAAGCTGGATGCCGTGACCGCCAACGATGACGAAACGGGTGCCAGTGCGTTTTTGACCGCGCACCCCGAGTTTGCCGGGATCAGTGTGATGGTCACCGGCACGTTTACTGATGCGAGCAATCAGACGCATTCCTTCACCTTCACGTCGGAAGCCGATGCGGGGATCGAAGCGGCGTTCCAGCCACCCGTCACGGTGGACGGCACGACTTCGAACCTCACGATCAACATCGACGTGGCGAGCTGGTTCACGGACCAATCCGGCGCCGTCATCGATCCCACGAACACTGCCAACGCGGGCGCTATTGAGCAGAACATCCAGCGCTCCTTCCATGCGTTCGAGGACGACAATCACGACGGCGAAAGCGACGATCCGGACCAGGGCGGGGACAACTAGCGGGTAGGGTTGTCACGGTCCGCCGGGGAGGTGAGATTACCTCCCCGGCATGACCACTATCTGGATCGATGGGAAATACTACGATCGCGACTCGGCCAAGGTCAGCGTGTTCGACCACGGCCTGCTGTACGGTGACGGCGTATTCGAAGGAATCCGGGCGTACAACGGCCGCATCTTCCGTCTCGATGCCCACCTCGACCGGCTGTACGACTCCGCCAAGGCGATCAATCTCGACGTTCCGCTGAACCGCGCCGAGATGGAGGCGATGGTCGCCGAGGCCTACGCCAAGAGCAAAATGCAGGACTCCTACATCCGGCTGGTGATCACCCGCGGCGTCGGGGATCTCGGCTTGGATCCGCGCAAGTGCGTGCGGCCCACCATCATCTGCATCGTCGATACGATTCGCCTGTGGCCCCAGGACCGCTACGATCGCGGACTGGTTTGCCTGACCGCCGCGACCCCGATCAGCCACAAGGAAAACCTCTCCCCCCGGGTCAAATCACTCAATTACCTCGCACACATCCTCGGCAAGATCGAAGGCATCGCCGCCAGCGTCGATGAAGTGATCATGCTCGACTCCGCCGGCTACGTCGCGGAGGCGAGTGGCATGAATCTGTTCTCGGTGTCCGATCATATGGTGCGCACGCCGCCGCCCTACAGCGGGATTCTGCGCGGCGTGACTCGCGACGCGGTGCTCGAGCTCGCGCACGAGGCCGGATACGCCACGGTCGAGATCCCGCAGAACCGCTATGACCTCTATACCGCCGACGAGGTCTTCCTCACCGGTACGGCGGCGGAGGTCATCGGCGTGACGAAGCTCGACGGACGGACCATCGGGAGCGGCTCTCCCGGGCCCGTCACCCGCGATCTGGCAGCCCGCTTTCGGGCGCTGGCGACCCGCGGCGACTGACAACTCTTGACCACACTTGCGGTTACGGCCATATTGGGCGACCCATTAGGATGATCGGCTAGACTTCCTGGGGGTCACCATGCCCTGGCGCGTAATCGCTTATGGGGATGAGGTTTGGCATGTCCAGCCGGTGGCGGAGCTGCGCCCGAACGAGCATGCTTGGCAGCTCATGCTGTCGTTTCGCGCCACTTCGGGCAGTATGCGGGATAAGCCCTTTTGGACCCCTTATCCGATCGAGGCGACGTCCAAGTCGGCACTGTTTCTGCAAGCTGAGTTGATTCCGGACGCCGCGCTGTCGAATCTGCTGGCCGCAAGATGCTGAACTTGTTGTCGTTGCTGAGCTTGCGTGTGCCAGAGGTAGCAATGGGAGGCGGCGATGACGCAAGAAAGCCGAGGACCGAAGGTGCACACGAGCGGGCCAGCGGCAGCCATCACAGAGCGGCTGCGGTTTCAGACCTTTGCGCTCGACCGGTTAGCTGACGGGAGCTGCCGGGCGCGGGTCTTGTTGTCGTGGAATGACGGCCGGGAATTCGTCGGCGAAGCGCAGGGGATGTCGTCGCAGGCGGGGGAGCTGCGCTGCTCCGCCGAGGCGGCGGTGCAGGCCTTGCAGCACGCTGTGCAGCGTGAAGTCGAGCTCGATCTCCTGGGTGTGAAAGCGGTGCGGGCATTCGACGCCACCGTCGTGATCGTGAGTCTGTCGGTGCGTTCGGACGGGAACTCCTGGCGCATGGTGGGCTCGTATCTGACCGAGACGGACCCGCCCCGCGGGGCCGC
>JACXTT010013353.1_pt1 | contig 10827 bp, 10 predicted proteins | sample 9270951 | NCBI WGS metagenome assembly JACXTT01 (sample SAMN15532306, study PRJNA645909) | rock metagenome | isolation source: weathered quartz diorite | place: Puerto Rico | collected 2017-06-21
CTGACGGTGGTCCTCGAATCGGAGGTCACTATTCTCGATCCGCACTTCATCACCGCCACGATCACCCGCACCTTTGGCCTGCATGTCTTCGACATGCTGTTCGCCATGAACGAGAAGGGCGAGATCCGCCCCCAGATGGTCGACAGCTTCCAGACCAGCACCGACAAGCTCACCTGGACCTTCGCCTTGCGCGAGGGGCTGAAGTTCCATGACGGCGCTCCGGTGACCGCCGCCGACGTGGTCGCCTCGCTCAAGCGCTGGTCGGTGCGCGACCCGCTGGGCAAGATGCTGCTGGCCGCCGCCGCCTCGCTCGAGGCCAAGGACGCCCGCACCTTCGAGTTCGTGCTCAAGGAGCCGTTCCCCCTGATGCTGGAGGTGCTGGGCAAGCCCAACGCGCCGCTGCCGGCGATCATGCCGGCGCGCATCGCCGCCACGTCGGCCGACCAGCGCATCCCCGAGCCGATCGGCTCGGGGCCGTTCCGGTTCGTGAAGGATCAGTGGCGGCCGGGCAACACGATGACCCTGGAGCGCAATCCCGATTACGTGCCGCGCCGCGAGCCGCCCGATTTCCTGGCCGGCGGCAAGAAGGTGAAGATCGACCAGCTCACCCTGCGCGTCATGCCCGACCAGTCGACCGGCGTCAACGCGCTGATGGCGGGCGAGATCGACTACATGCAGTACCTGCCCTTCGACATGCTGCCGATCCTGGAGAAGGAGAAGAGCGTGAAGCTGATGGGCCTGGGCGGCATCCACCAGTTCCAGGGCAACTTCCGGCTCAACCATGCCTTCCCCCCGTTCGACAACCCGGCGGTGCGCAAGGTGATGTGGAAGCTGGTCGACCAGGACGCGACGCTGACGGCGATCGGCGTACCCGAGCCGTACCGCGCCAAGTCCTGCCCGTCCTTCTGGATGTGCGGTACGCCGCTCACGAGCGACGCCGGGGCGGCCGGCAACGGGTTCGACCTGGCGGCGGCGAAGGCGGAGCTCAAGGCCTCGGGCTACAAGGGCGAGCCGGTGATCATCCTCGAGGTGGCGGGCTCGATCAGCCAGACCGCCTCGCGCCTCCTGGTGCAGAACATGCGGGACGTGGGCTTCACCGTCGACCAGCAGCCGCGCGACTGGCCGACCGTGCTGGCTCGCCGCGCCAAGAAGGAGGGCTGGTCGATGTTCCCGGTCTACTCCAACGGCACCGACATGTTCTCGCCGCTCACTCATTTCTATGTCGCGGCGACCTGCAACGATTTCCCCGGCTGGTCGTGCGACAGCCGCATCCCGGCGCTGATGAAGTCCTTCACCCGGGCGGCGGCGCTCGACGAGCGGCGGAAGATCGCGGCGGAGATCCAGGCGGCGGCCTACGAGCTCACGCCGGCGGTGATGTGGGGGCAGTTCACCATTCCGGCGGGCTATCGTTCCGACCTGAAGGGGCTGATCCAGTCGTCCTATCCGATGTTCTGGGCGGTGGATCGTGCGTGACGACGGTCGCCATCCGATAGCCGGAAATGCCGAAATGACGGTCACGCATGACGCAGCACTCGGGCGCTACGAGATGAAGACCGAGCATGGCCTCGCGATCGCGGTCTATCATCAGCAGGGCGGCCGGCGGGTCTTCACCCATACCGAGGTGCCGCTGGCCGACGAGGGCAAGGGCTATGCCTCGCGCCTGGTAAAGGCGGCGCTCGACGACACGCGCCGGGCGGGCCTCACGATCCAGCCGGCGTGCAGCTTCGTGGTGGCGTATGTGCGCCGCCATCCCGAATACCGGGATTGAATCGACAGGCTAGTGCGGACGGCCGTCGTCCGCGCCTTTCCAGGTCACGCGCTTGGCGCCGGCGAGCGACACCTGCCCGCGGCGCAGCAGCGACATCAGCGCGCGGCGCGTCTGGAGGTCGGTGAAGCCGCGATCCTCGAGGCGCAGCTCGAGATCCTTGATCGCCACTTCGGGGCCCCCGCTGCGGGCGAGGATCGCGATCTCGTCCAACAGGGCGCCTTCTGCATCGGTTAGCTTGCGACTGGGTCGGCTCATCCAACGCGGGCTCACGGCAACGCTGACGACGGCCGCCGACCGCCGCGAGAGTCGACCGGAGACGCTGCGCGTCGCATGGAGGAGCCTCCGCTAGCCGTTCGAGGGGCCTTAGGAGTGTTGAACGCCGAGCCGCCTTGGCCGGTTGCCGGCTTCCTTATCTTTGTCACGACGACAATGCAGTTGCGGTCGAGCTAGCCCGGCTCGAAATGGGCGCGCAGCCGCTCGCGGGCGGCGGTGCCGGCGCTGCGATCCCAGCAGTTGACGATCGCCACCCGGAAGCCGCCGGGCGGCATGGCATGGCGCTCCGGCGCCCAGTCCTCGTGAAAGGTGATCTGCAGGCTGGAGACGCCCGGCATGCCGGCGATCTCCCGCTGCAGCGGCATCGGCGGATGGCGATAGCGCCGGCCGTGCGGCGCGAACAACACGACGCTGTAGCCGGTGCGCCGCGCGCTGTCGTCGAACGTCCATTCGCGCTTCTGGTAGAGCCGCACCAGCGCCTCGACCCAGGGATCGCCGCCATAGAGGTCGGGCCACTGGTCGGCGAAGCGCAGATGCACCTCGATGATGCGTGCGCCGATCGTCTCGAGATTGATGATGCCGCTGTAGCCCCTGAGATGCCGGCGGCTCCAGGCGCCGGCCCAGTCCTCGATCGCGGCGTGCGGCTTGGCCGCCACTTCCCAATAGTCGAACGTGCCCCGCGGCCCGGTGACGCCGCGCGCGTGACGCCACCATTTCGGCTCGCCGTCAATTACCACCACGTCACTGCTGACGTGATCGCCGTCCAGCAGGGTCGACCAGAAATGACCCGGTTGATAGGCGGCGACGTAATCCGATTCCGATCGAAGCGGCCGGCTGCCCACGCCCATGCCCCTGAGATTGTAGATCGGCTTGGAAAAGACCGGATAGTGCGCAGGGCTAACGCCGTGCGGCGCCGCCTCCAGCCCCTGACTCAGCGCCACCGCAAGCTTGTCGTAGACCCAGCGATGCGCAGGATTCCACAACCACGCGTCGGAGTCCTCAGTCGGAATGAAGATGTCGTCGGGGCAGGGCACACGGGCGAAGTACTGCATGCGCCAAGGATCGATTTCGCGGACGGGCACCTTTTTCCCCTCGGATCCGAAGTCGACGCTAACATAAGTCCGGCAACCGAGTATTCTCGGGCTCGCGTTGGTGCCGATGCGGAGGTGTCGTGCCGAATCTGATAACGCGTAGCGTGCCGTCGCACGCCCTCCCGCTCCTCGACCGTTTTCGATCGGTTCGTCGGCTGACGGAGGCGCTCGCCGAGCCGCTCTCGGCTGAGGACCAGACCGTGCAGTCGATGCCGGATGCCAGCCCGACCAAGTGGCATCTGGCGCACACCACATGGTTCTTCGAGACGTTCGTGCTGAAGCCGGTCGCCGGATACCGCGCCTTCGATCCGGCCTACGAGTACCTGTTCAACTCCTATTACGAGGCGGTCGGCCCGCGTCATCCGCGGCCGCAGCGCGGGATGATCACGCGGCCGGGCGTCGACGAGGTCCTGGCCTATCGCCGGCACGTGACCGAGGCGATGGCAGAGCTGATCAGCTCGGGCCACAGCGACGCCGCCGACCTGATCGAGCTCGGCCTGCATCACGAGCAGCAACATCAGGAGCTGATCCTGATGGACATCAAGCATGCTCTGTCGCTGAACCCGCTGTTCCCGGCCTATGCACCGGAGCGCGCGCCGATGGCGGCGGGCGTGCCGCTCGGCTGGCTCGATTTCGAAGGCGGCCTGGTCGAGATGGGGCATGGCGGTGAGGGCTTCGCCTTCGACAACGAGGGCCCACGCCATCGCACCTGGGTCGATCCGTTCGCGCTGGCGACGCGGCTGGTGACCTGCGGCGAATACGAGGCTTTTATCGCCGACGATGGCTACCGGCGGCCAGAGTTCTGGCTGTCGGCCGGCTGGGATTGCGTCAAGCAGCGTGGCTGGGAGGCGCCGCTCTACTGGCACGAGGACGGCGTGTTCACCCTGGCGGGCCTGCGGCCGCGCCGGCCGGACGAGCCGGTCTGCCACGCCAGCTTCTACGAGGCCGCCGCCTACGCGAAGTGGGCGGGCAAGCGCCTGCCGCGCGAAGCGGAGTGGGAAATCGCCGCGGCGGATGCGACGGCCGACGGCAACCTGCTCGACGACGGCCTGTTGCATCCTGCGCCTGCGGAAGGCGAGGGCCTTGCCCAGATGATCGGCGATGTCTGGGAATGGACCGCCAGCCCCTACGTCGCCTATCCCGGCTACCGTGAGCCGGCCGGCGCGATCGGCGAGTACAACGGCAAGTTCATGGCCAACCAGATGGTGCTGCGCGGCGGATGCGCCGCCACGCCGCGCGACCATATCCGCGCGACCTATCGCAACTTCTTTCCGCCGGACGCGCGCTGGATGTTCGGTGGCATACGCCTGGCGGAGGATCTCCGATGAACGGTCCCGTGCTCAGCCTCGAGGTCGCCGAGTCGGCCGACCGTGAGGAGTTCCGCCGCGCCGTGCTCGATGGGCTCACGTCGCCGCCACGCGCCGTCCCGGCGAAGTTCCTGTACGACGCGCGCGGCTCGGCGCTGTTCGACGAGATCTGCGAGCTGCCTGAGTACTACCTGACGCGCGCCGAGACCGCGATCCTGCAGCGGCGCGCGCCGGAGATCGGCCGCCGGGCCGGGCCGGGCTGCGCGCTGATCGAGTTCGGCAGCGGCTCGAGCGTGAAGTCGCGTCTGCTGATCGAGGCGCTGCCCGAACTGGCGCTCTACGCGCCGATCGACATCTCGCGCCAGCATCTCGACGCCACGGCGGCGCAGCTGCGGCGCGACTATCCGGCGCTCAACGTGGCGCCGGTCTGCGCCGACTTCATGGGCCCGGTGCCGCCGATCGAGAGTCCTGCACGGCGCCTGGGCTTCTTCCCCGGCTCGACCATCGGCAACCTGACGCCGGCGGAGGCGACGGTGTTCCTGCGCCGCACGCGTGACCTGCTGGGTGACGATGGCGCGCTGGTGCTCGGCGTCGATCTGAAGAAGGATCCGCAGCGCCTGCACGACGCCTACAACGACCAGGCCGGCGTGACCGCGGCTTTCACGCTCAACCTGCTGCGCCGCATGAACCGCGAGCTGCAGGCGACGTTCGACCTCGCGGCGTTCGCGCACGAGGCCTTCTACGACGAGGCCGAGGGGCGGATCGAGATCTACTTCCGATCCTTGCGCGCGCAAACGGTGTCGGTCGCGGGGCGCCGCTTCGACTTCGCCGAGGGCGAGCGCGTCCACACCGAGTATTCCTACAAGTACGACACCGCCGACCTCGCGGCGCTGGCAAGCGGCGGCGGCTTCCGCATCGCCGAGATCTGGACCGATCCCGAGCGGCTGTTCGCGGTCGGTTTTCTCGAAAGCATGGCCTGAAAATGGCAGCCCGCCCTTGGGGGACTCTAGGGCGGGCATAAATGACCAGGCGGGGAGGGTGGCATCGCAGAGCGGGGGGCAGGGGCGACGCCAAGTGACCCGGTCACATCGACACAACGACCCTTCCGGAGAATTGGTTGCGCGGGTTTCAGCGAAAGTTCAGAGAAATTGACCAATCTCCCTAAGTGATTTGGGGAGATGATCGTTCTGGCAGTCTTTCCAAAGAGTTAGAACCCCGCGCAGCGGCCCTGCACGAAGTGCCGCAGCGTCAGGCCGGATGCCACCAGCGACCGGCGAGAACGACGCCCGCTGACAGCAGCCGCTTATCCCCAACCAGCTGCTCGCCGATGCAGTCGGTGTAGTCGAACCGGCCGCTCGCCTGGTCGATCCCTGTGGCTTCACCGGCGCTGCCGACCCGGAGCGTGCCGAGGTCCGGCCGCTTGATGGCGGCGGCAGGAGAGACGGTCGCCAGCTTGATGACAGTGGCAAGATCGACGCCTAGGCACAGGAACTTGGACATCGTCGTCAGCAGGTCGAAAGCCGGGCCGTCGATCGAGATGGCGTGCACGTCGGACGAGATGACGTCCGGCAGGAAGCCCGCCGCCAGCATCTTGCGCGTGGTGCCGAATCCGAACGAGCCGCCGCCATGGCCGATGTCGAAGATCACGCCGCGTTGGCGGGCCGCCAGGATCTCCTCGCGCACCCGGCCGTCGGCGCGCACCGGCGCATTGGGGAACGGGCGGAAGCAATGGGTGAGGACGTCGCCGGGCCGCAGCCGGCTCACCACCTCGTGACGCGCCGGCGGCGGATTGTCGAGATGCGCCATCACCGGCAGCCCGACCTCCTCGGCGACCTCGAGCGCGATGTCGAGTGGCATGATGCCCGAATCGCCGCTCGCCGACTTGCCGACGCGCACCTTGATGCCGAGGATCAGGTCCCTGTGCTCGCGCGCCACGCGTGCGGCCTCGCGGGCGTCGAGCAGCCGCATGTCGCTGCTCTCGCCTACCATCACCGTCCTGGAGAAGCCGAAGATGCCGGGGAAGGAGACGTTGAGGTAGGGCAGGATGCGCACCGGCGAGGGCTCGATCACGTGGCGGCGGAAACCGTGGAAGTTGCCGGGCCCCGCACTGCCGGCATCGATGAAGGTGGTGACGCCGCCCGTGCGGGCGACCAGCTCGGCCTCGACGCCGAGCGAGGTGCCGCCCCAGTAGACGTGGGTGTGCAGGTCGATCAGGCCGGGCGTGATGAGCTTGCCCGCGACGTCGCGCACATCCTTGCCCGACAGATTGTCGCCGATGGCGGAGACCTTGCCGTTCGAGAAGGCGATGTCCGTCACGCAGTCGATCGCCTGCGACGGATCGATCAGCCGTCCGCCCTTCAACACCAGATCGTTCATGCGCGCGACCTTATCACGCGCTCCAGCCCCAGCCAGTCGGCCATCAGACGCAGTTCGTCGCGCAGCGGTCCGTCGATCTTCCGCCGGTCGATACCGGGCTCGACATGGATGGCGTGGGCGAGCAGGCGGCCGCTCGCGCGGTCGGCCTTGAGGTCGACCCGGCCGACCAGCTTGTCGCCGAGCAGGAAGGGCAAAACGTAATAGCCGTAATTGCGCTTATTCAGCGGCGTGTAGATCTCGATGCGATAGAAGAAGTCGAAGATGCGGTGCGTGCGGTCGCGCTCCCAGACCAGCGGATCGAACGGCGCCAGCAGCGCCCGCGCCTCGATCCGCCGCGGCATCCGCGCCTGCGGATCGAGATAGGCCGGCCGGTCCCAGCCCTCGACCGCGACCGGCAGCAGGTCGCCCGCCTCGACCAGCTCGGCCAGCCGCGCCTTGGTGTCGGCGACGCCGAGGCGGAAGTAGTCGCGCAGATCGAATTCGGTGGCCACGCCCAGCGCCCGCGCCGACAGCCGCAGCAGTTCGCGCTGCGCTTCCGCCTCGGTCGGCGTGGGTATCGCCTGGATCGGCGCCGGCAGCACGCGCTCGGTGAGGTCGTAGACGCGCTCGAAGGTGCCGCGCCGCGTCGCCGTGGTCACTTCGCCGGCGAAGAACAGCCATTCGACCGCAAGCTTGCCGTCGCTCCAGCCCCACCAGGCGCCGCGGCCGGCGCCGCCGTTGCTGAGCTCCGAGGCGGCGAGCGGCCCGCGATCGGCGATCTCGCGCCGCACCTCGTCGATGAAGGCCTTCTTCTCCCGGCGAAAGATATGCAGCTTGCCCTTGCCGTCGCCGGCATTCGCCGCCGCGCGCTGCATGCGCCAGCGCAGCAGCGGCTGCGTGGCGAGCGGCAGCAGCGAGGCCTCGTGCGCCCAGAACTCGAACAGGCGGCGCTGGCCCTTGGCTCCCCAGGCGACGCGGTCGAGCAGCGCGCGGTCGTAATTGCCGAGTCGCGAGAACAGCGGCAGGTAGTGCGCGCGCACCAGCACGTTGACCGAATCGATCTGCAGCAGCCCGAGCCGGTCGATGCAGCGCTGCATCTGGCCGGCATGCACCGCCGCCGGCCGTTCGACACCGAAGCCCGAGGCCGCGAGCGCGATGCGCCGGGCCGCGTCGGCCGACAGTTTCTCGCGCCTCGCCCTCATCCTTGCTACCTTTAGCGCGACATGTCGTTGGAAAGCGACCTTTATGCGCCGGTGAAGGCGCTGCTCGAAGGGCAGGGATACAGCGTCAAGGGCGAGGTGAGGGGCTGCGACGTGGTCGCCGTGCGCGGCACCGAGCCGCCGGTGATCGTCGAGCTGAAGCGCGCCTTCGGCATGGCGCTGGTGCTGCAGGGCGTCGATCGCCTGGCGCTCTCGGACGCGGTCTATCTCGCCGTCGGCGCCTGGCCCAAGAACCTGCGCGACATCACGAAGCTCTGCCGCCGGCTCGGCCTCGGCCTGATGATCGTGGTCAAGGAGCGGGTCGACGTGCTGCTCGATCCCGCGCCGTACAGCCCGCGCAAGAACAAGCGCAAGCTCGGCCGGCTGCTCGGCGAGCATGCGCGGCGGGTCGGCGATCCCACTCTCGGCGGTTCCTCGACCAAGGTGCCGATGATGACGGCCTACCGGCAGGAGGCGCTGCGCTGCGCCGGGCTGCTGGCGAAGAACGGACCGATGAAGGTGGCGGCGCTGCGGCGCGCTGCCGACGCGCCCAAGGCCGCGGCGATCCTGAGCCAGGACCATTACGGCTGGTTCGAGCGCATCGAGCGCGGGATCTACGGGCTGACGCCGAAGGGGCGGGCGGGGCTTGCACAACATGGCTGGAAGGACGGCTGAATGCTGATCGCCCAGCTTTCGGATCTTCACGTGCGGCCGGAAGGGATGCTCTATCAGGGCGTCACCGATTCGAATGCGCAGCTTGCGGCGGCGATCGCCCACGCGAACGCTCTCGATCCCAGGCCGGACGTGGTGCTGCTGACCGGCGACCTGGTGGAGAAGGGCACGGCGCCCGAGTACGCCAAGCTGCGCGCGCTGCTCGATCGCCTCGAGATCCCGGCGCTGGTGATTCCGGGCAACCACGACGATCGCGAGGCCTTTCGCGACGCTTTCCGCGACCACGACTACCTGCCGGCCACGGGGCCGATGCACTACGTGGCGGCCGGCCATGCGGTGCGCATCGTGGCGCTCGACGTCACGCTTCCCGGCCTGCATCACGGCATGGCCGACGAGGCCGCCGCGCGCTGGCTCGACCAGGTGCTGGCTGCAGAACCGGCCCGGCCGACCCTGATCATGATGCATCAGCCGCCGTTCGACACGGGCGTGCCTTACCTCGATCTCTATTCCTGTCGCGAAGGGGCACGGCTCGCCGACGTGGTGGCGCGCCACGCCCAGGTCGAGCGCATGGTCTGCGGCCATGTCCATCGTTTCATGATGCTGCGCTTCGGCGGGACGGTGCTGTGCACGGCGCCCAGCACGACGACGGCGATCGCGCTGCGGCTGAAGCCCGATGCCGAACCCGCCTCGCACCTCGAGCCGCCGGCGTTCCTGTTGCATCATTGGCGCCCCGAGGTCGGCATGGTCACGCACGTGCTGCCGATCGGCGCCTTCCCGGGACCGTATCCGTTTGCGTAAGGAGTAGCCGTGACACGAGACAATTGGGGTTGGCGGGCGCGCATCGGCCTGTTCATCGTCGGCAACGAAGCGGTGCCGGAAGCCGAATGGTGGGCGATGGCGCCACCGGGCGTCTCGGTGCATGCCGCCCGCGTGACGGCGCGCGCGCCGTGGGCGCGCTGGACGGCGGACAGGAGCGCCGTCGAGCCGGAGGAGGATCTGCTGCGCGGCGCCAGGCAGTTCGCGGCGATGCGCCTGCAGGCCGTCGTCGTGGCGCACAGCTCGAGCAGCCTGCTGGGCGGCAAGGGCTGGGACGCTGCGACCGTCGCCAGCCTCGCGCCGGTGATCGGCGGTGCCGCGTTCGTGACCACCAACGGCCTCGACACGCAGGCGGCGCTGCGCGCGCTGCATGTGCGGCGGCCGTTCCTCGTGCTGCCGCCATGGTTCAACGACGACACGGTGGCGGCCGGCCTGCGCTACTACGCCGACGCAGGCCTCGAGACGGCGGGCCATCTGCGCTACGACCCCGGCCGCAAGTGGCGCGACCTCGCACCCGGCGAGCTGGTCGGGCAGGGCGCGGGCTTCGAGCAGGAGGTCGAGCCGCTCTACGCGCAGATCAAGGCGGCGTGCCCGGCCGCGGCCGACGGCGTGCTGATCGCCGGCACCGGCTTCCGCTGCGTGGCCATCCTTGAGGCGCTGGAGCAGGACCTGCAGCGGCCGGTGATCTCGGCCAACCAGGCGAGCCTGTGGCACTGCCTGCGTGCGGCGGGCGTGCGGACGGCGGTGGAGGGGTATGGGAAGCTGATGCGGACGTGAGCGGCTGATCGAATAGCCGTAAATGCCGAAATTCCTTTCCCGTCGTCCTGAGCGCAGCGCCTTTGTCATCCTGGGCGTAGCGCGCTCGGGACGACAGTTGCCGTTTTCACGGTTTCTTCCGTTTTTTCCCGCCCTCACATTTCTCCCCTCAGCCGCGGATTCACCAGCCACCGCTTCGCCGGCCGGCCGCGGCCGTGGCGCTCGACGGCGTCGAGGCGCAGGACGCCCGCATCCTCCAGCCGGAGCGCGACGCGGTCGGTCTCCGCGCCGTCGATCGCCTGCGCCAGAGCGTAGCGGCGCATCTCCTGGCGCGTGACCGTCGTCAGCTTGTTGTCGCGCAGCCAGCGGATCACCTTGCGGGCGTGGCGGTCGGCCGCGGTCTTGCCGGCGCGGCTGAACACCGTGCGGGCGTGCGGCCAGAAGTAGCCCTGCCAGAGCTCGATCGCGGCGATCAGCGTGTCGCGGCCGACCGTCGGAGGCGGCATGCCCGGCTCCTGCTCCGACCAGGCGAGCAGCGCCAGCATCGCCGCCAGCCGCACCACCGTGCCGCGACCCTTGCCGAGCCAGCC
>JACXTT010013354.1_pt1 | contig 10826 bp, 9 predicted proteins | sample 9270951 | NCBI WGS metagenome assembly JACXTT01 (sample SAMN15532306, study PRJNA645909) | rock metagenome | isolation source: weathered quartz diorite | place: Puerto Rico | collected 2017-06-21
GTGGTCCGGGCTTCCTCCCGTTCCTCCCGCGATCGTTTCGTAATAAGCGAACGGTGCTCCCTTTCTTCGTGGGTCGATCCCACCGAACGTCAGGTTGTTCATAGTTCCCTGGCTCGCCGCGGGAATCCGATTGGGAACGGCCCTGGAAAGGGCCTTGAGCAGGGTGTCCACGATTCGTTGTGACGTTTCGACGTTCCCACCCGCTACTGCGGCGGGCGGCAGTGCATTGACGATCGTACCGGGCGGGGCAATGATGCGAACAGGCCGCATCAAGCCCGAAGTTGCCGGTACTTGCTCGTCGAGCAGGCACCGGAACACGTAAAAGACCGCCGAGTGCGTGATGGCTGAGACGGCGTTGATGCTGCCCGCGCATTGCGGAGCACTGCCCGTAAAGTCGACTTCGGCGGATGCACCTCGGACTCGGATCGTCACGGCGATTCGCTGCGGCGCATCCGTGACGCCGTCATCGTCCAGGAAATCCTCGGCGCGATACACCCCGTTGGGAATGGCGGCAATCGTCGCCGCCGTCATCCTGGCGGAGTAATCCAACAAATAGCGACCGTAGGCGAGCACTTCCGTGCCCCCGTACTTCTCGACGAGCGCCATTAGGCGGCGCTCGCCGATCCGGCATGCGGCGACCTGCGAGGTGAGGTCGCCTTCGCGTTCGCGGGGCGTACGAACGTTGGCAAGCAGAATCGCCATCACGTCGCGGGAAATTTGCCCTTTCGCCACGATGCGGACAGAAGGAATGCGCAGGCCTTCCTCGTAAATCTCGCGCGACAGCCCCATCGAGCCAGCGTGGGCGCCACCTATGTCTGCGTGATGCGCGCGATTCGCAACGTAGAACAGGGGTCGCGAGGACCGTGCAGCGAATACAGGCGTAACCATCGTCAGGTCAGGAAGGTGCGTCCCGCCTGCGTACGGATCGTTCAGCAAGGCGATGTCCCCCAGACCCAGTGTTAGCGCTTCCAAAGCCGCCGCGACCGACATTGGCATCGAGCCAAGATGCACCGGCATGTGGTCGCCCATGGCCAGAACCTCGCCCGCGGCGTCAAACACGGCGCAGGAATAGTCGCGCCGCTCCTTGATATTTGGCGAAAAAGCAGACCGGCGGAGAGCTGCTCCCATTTCCTCCGCGACCGAGTGGAAGAGGTTCTTGAAAATCTCCAGGCGAATAGGGTCCGCCTTCATCGACGCGGCTCCAAGATGAGGTTCCCGGTTCGATCTACGCGACCGATCCAATTCGGCGGAACGACGGTCGTGGCGCTGTATTCGGTCACGACGGCGGGCCCCAGAATACGATTCCCTGCACGCAGCTTCGAGCGGTCATACAGGCCCGTAGATACTGGTCGACCGCGAAAGTATACAGGCGCCTTGGAAATCAGAGCTTTCGCGGGATTCGGGCCGCCCGTGGCTGTTTTCGGCAACTGGGGCTTGAGCGTTCGCCCTGAAAAGCGCGCCCGAACGTTCACGACCTCGCAGGTTCGGGAGCGGTCGGAATAGCCGTAGCGGCTTTCATGAGCCCGATGAAACGCCGCGACAACATCGCCCGCAAACGGCACGTTGAGTTCGTACGATTGCCCGGCGTAGCGCATATCCAATGAGCGGTGGATTCGGACCGATCTGGGTCCAGGGAAACCTTCGGCGCGCATATGCTTGCGGCCTTCCCTTTCAAGTTCCGCGAACAGGCGCACGAGTTTCGAACGCTCTTCCACCGCGTTTTGAATTTGCAGGCGCACTGTGCGCGAAAAGTCCTTGGTCACATCGGCGCGCAGGATTCCCAGCGCCGAAAGCGCCCCTGGAAAACACGGCACGAGTACTCGCGGAATCTCGAGCGCCGCAGCCAAGTCGCACGCATGCAAGCCCCCCGCGCCTCCGAACGCCACCAGAGTGTAGTCGCGCGGGTCGTGTCCCCGCTCCACGGAAATGACCCGCACGGCTTTCTCCATGATCGCGTTGGCCACGTCCACGATGCCCTGCGCAAACGCCTCCACCGAAGGCATAGGGCCTCGCTCCCGATTCATGATGCGCTGGGCTCTCGCTAGGTCCAATTCGAATGCGCCGCCAAGCAATCCCGACGTGGGTATTCTGCCCAGGACAAGATTCGCGTCTGTAACGGTCGGCTTTTCGCCCCTTCCGTAGCAAATCGGGCCGGGCTCTGCCCCGGCGCTTTCCGGCCCCACGCGCAACGCCCCCGCTCGATCGAATCGGGCAATTGATCCGCCTCCAGCTCCAACGGTGTGAATATCGAGCATGGGCACTGCGACCGGCATCCCCGAGACGATGCTTTCTGTCGTTGTGGCCAATGATTCGCTTCCACCGTCCATGAGAGCTACGTCAGTGGAGGTGCCACCCATGTCCAGCGTGATGATGCGGTCGAAGCCAGCCAGCCCTGCAACATATTGCGCGCCAAGAACGCCCCCGGCAGGACCCGATAGAATGGTTCGGACCGGCGCGCGCGACGCCGCTTCGGCAGAGAGAACACCGCCGCTCGACTGCATGATGCGGACGCGAGAAGCGCCCCCCTTGCCCTCCGCGCTCTTGGATCGAGCAGCGGCGCTGTGCGAGCGCGCCTCCGCAATTTGGTCGATTTCCGACAGATACCTACTCATGACCGGGACAAGGTAAGCGTTGACGACCGTGGTCGAGGTCCGTTCGAATTCGCGATATTCGGGCAGAATTTCATGCGAAACAGAAACCGGAAGACCCATCGCGGCAAGAGCCCGAGCCGCCATTTTCTCGTGCGCCGCATTCACAAACGAAAAGAGGAAGCAAACCGCAACCGACTCCGCCTTGCTGCGAGTCACCGCGCGCACGATTTGAGAAATTTCAGAGGAGGATGGCGCCACCAGCACTCGGCCAGTTGAATCGAGCCTTTCGTGCAGGCCGAGGCGCCACGCCCTTGGGACGAGAGGCTCAGCCTTTTCGAACAGCAGGTTGTAGAGCTGGGCGCGCGCTTGCCGGCCAATTTCGAGCACGTCTTCGAATCCCGCCGTCGTCACGAGCGCGACGCGCCCGCCCTTCCGCTGCAGGAGGGCGTTCGTGCCCACGGTAGTGCCGCAGATGAGTTCCAGGCCGGGAGACTCTGCGTCGAGTACTCTGTGCCGGATATGGTCGAGGGCGTTGGCGATCGCTTCGGACGGCTTGCCCGGCGTGGATGGGACTTTCAGAATTTCCAGGCGCCCATTTCGAACGAAGACGCAGTCAGTAAAGGTGCCGCCAGTGTCGAAAGCGATCCGCATGAAAGCGGCGATTGTAAAACAAGTTCAGAGTTGAGAGTTAAGAGTCGATACGTTGGAAGGGCTCAATTCTAGCTGGAGTTGCCTCGTCCTCAACGGCCGTTCAGAGTGTCGGGCGGCGAAACGTCTCCACCACGACGACGGCTGACTCTGTCGCTGCTCCTGCGCGCTTCGCTGGTGCGAACTGCCATTGGCGCAACGCCGCTGCGCTTGGCGCGGTCAGCGACCCCACATCGAGTAACGTGGACGTGGACGTGATGTGGCCTTGTGAGTCCACCAAGTTGTACAGCGCGACGCTGCCCTGGGCTTGGCTATTGGTTGGGTAAGCGGGCTCTATGGTAAGCACAGGCAGCGCGCCGCGGTCGTCGGGCTCCGCCAAAGGCTCGCTGTGCTTGCGTTCCCCTGATGTCAAATGTGGCAGGAACGACTGCGGGAACTGAAACACAATGCCCAGTCTGGCTTCGACGGCGCGCCCGTCCAAGTGGGCTGGCTCGAAGCTCCACGTGCGCACGGCGCTTAGCGCGGGTTCGAGAAAGGGACCATCGCCGGATACCACCTTGATGTCGGCGAGCTTTCCGCTCGAATCGATGAGCGCATCCAGGAGGACATCGCCGCCGAAAAGCGCTTGAGGCGGATAATTTACACCAACGACAGAAACCGCGACGGGAGGCGTGAATCCGGCTTCCTGAGTGGGAGCTTCCCTGCGCGATGCGGGTTCTGGAGCTGCGTGCCAAGCGATGTGATTTTTCTGCAGCAGACTGATTGCGTAATGAGTGCGGACCGCAGCTCCAGGCGACAGAGTCAGGCGGTTTCGGGCAGCTGCAGACGGCAAAACCACGGGAAGGAGCCATCGCCCAACGATGATGCCGACCACTCCCTGCGAGTCTGCCGAGACGAGCGGCGAACCGCTTTGGCCCGCCGACACTTGCTGGCTGACGAGGAGGACTTCGGTGTCCGGGGAGCCCGCCTCCTGATGAAATTGATAGTCGAGCACTTCGCCCCGCGAAAGGTTTTCCTCAGGCACGTCCAGGCTGGACGCATTTTCGACGTCGGAGGAAAGCAGCGAGGCGGACAGCACGCTTTTTCCTTGGGGAGGTGTTTCAACCGACAGGGGCAAGTACGCCAGCTTGCCATCACTCGAAAACGGATTGGGCGTCGCCCGTAAGACCGCCACATCATGTTGCCAATCCGCAGCGACCACAGGCGCTTCCAGCAACTGCCGAGGGCCGTCGGGTGGGCCTACGATAATGTGAGGCTTGCCGCCCTCGCGAAATGCCGACAAGACATGACTCGCCGTGATCAGATAACCCTCTTCATTAATGAAAAATGCGTTCCCGAAAAAGGTGTAGTGATAGGCGTTTGCCTTAGGAAACTGATCGAGCGGATATACGACTTGGCATAGCGCCGCAGCCAGCTGATTACCTGCTGCAGCCGCACGCGAAGCTCTTTCCAATACAGGAAAGGACAAAGCAAACGCGATTGCGGAGAGAATTATTCCGGAAAGCTTGCTCTTAAATTGTGCGCGCACGGTGGTGGCCCGGTCATGACTTTAGGAGGCCGGACAAGTGCCGCATATAGCCCGAAAGGTCTGTCGGAGCGGGTACCCGCAAGCTAGGAGTACCACAACTGTCTCAACGTCAACTCCCTGTTGGCGATCTCGATAAATGGGAACAGCTCGGCGGCCAATTATCGAAACCGTTTGTCGGGCGTATCTGGGGCGACGTTCCCCTTTTGTCTCCGTACTGTCCTTTCGACCAGTAGATTGGCCGGAAATGATTGCGTAAGTTGAGCTCATCTCAGGGGATTCTTGTGGTCATTGCGATCCTTAGAGGCGGAATTGAAGGAGGTTCAATGGGGGATCATTCTGCTCTCGCCGAATTCAAACAAGGTATCCAGCTCTTACGAGAGGGGCACCCAGCCGACGCGTACGACTGCTTCCATCGCGCCGTCGAGCTGGAGAAACAAAACGCTTATTATCTTTCCTTTCTCGGAGTGTCCGAAGCCCGAGGCCAAAAAAATTGGGCCGCGGCAGCAGGCCTTTGCGAGACGGCGCTAAGTTTGAAGCGCAATGAAGCGCAGTTTTACCTAAACTTGGCGGAGGTCTATATGTCCGCGGGACGCCGTGAAGATGCAGTTGCGGTCCTTGATAGAGGCCTGATCTATTTCATCGATGATCCGCGAATCAGGCGGGCGCGGGCCAAGCTGGGAACGCGGCGCTCTTCAGTCCTGCCGTTTCTTGAGCGAGGACATTTCTTGAACCGGAGCCTGGGAAAGATACGACACCTCGTATCGGCACGGCCAACCTAAATCAGCCTGCTCAAATAGAATCGCCCGCCTGGCGCTCAATTCCTGCCGAGCCGGATCTTCACATCGCAGTCACCTCGAACTGCGTGTGGTCGGAACAGTCCATAAACAATTCGACACGCGGCTATGTCAAGGACTGCCGCCGTAGGCAGCGGCTTGGTACCAAGACCTGTGCTAGGATCCTTTCGAACCGCGCATCATACTGGCGCTTAGAGTTGCACAGACGGGCGATGAACATGATCAAGGAGGACCCCGACTATGGGTTTAACCAGACGCAACATACTGGCAGCGGGCGCCGCGGCAGCGGCAACGGCCGCCTTGCCGCGCGCATTTGCTCAGCAGGCGAGCAAAGCGGGAACTGGCAAGTTCTACGAAAAAGGCTCCGTTCGTATCTACTACGAGGAGGCCGGGGCCGGTTTCCCGTTGATGCTGCTTCCCGGCGGGGGATTGAACTCCACCATATCCTTCTTCACCGGCAACTCGCCCTTCAACGCTGTTGAGGAGTTCAAGGGAGAGTATCGCTGCATCACGGCGGACCTGCGCAACGCCCCTAGCGGCCAGTCCACCGGCCCTGTCGAGGTCGACCGGCCGTGGGATTCCTACGCCGACGACCAACTCGGTCTGATGGATCATCTGGGTATCGACAAGTTCATGGTCATGGGCTTCTGCATCGGCGGCCCTTTCATCTGGAGTCTCTTGAAGCGCGCCCCCGATCGTATTGGCGCGGCTGTGGTGGCGCAGCCCGTGGGGTGGCGTCCGGAGATGCGCGACCGTAAGTACCCGGGTGCATTTTGGACGAGCTGGCCTCCGCTGATCACCGCCAAACGACCAGAGATTACAATGCAGACGGCCGACCAATTTGTGACCAGGATGTTCGAAACCAATCCCGACTTCGTCTTCACCGTGACGCGCGATTTCGTGCGCAGTTGCCAAAACCCGGTCCTGATCCTGCCGGACGACGTGCCCCCGCACCCTTACGCCCCCGCCATGGAGTGCGCAATGCTCGCGCCGAAAGCCGAAGTGAGCATCTTCCCTTGGAAAGAGCCCAAAGAGCGGATTCCGCTGGCAGTGCGCCAAATCCGTTCCTTCCTCAAAGCGCATCAGCCGGCTTAGACGGCGCTGTCCATACAACAGGCCCGGGGGCGGTGCGGATTCCCTGACGAATCGGGGCATTCGCGCATCGACCGGTTGAGCCGACACCTCCAGCCGGAATCGAGAGGTATCCTTATCCTCGACCCTTGTTGCTCGCGCTAGTAATCTGCAACGTGAACCCATCTGGATCCACAACGTGGAAACCTTCCCCGGAACCACCCTGTCCTGAGTCAATCGGAGTGACACCCCGCGCCTTAAGGTCCGCAGTTACGGATTCTTGGTTGAAGTTCTCGACTCCGATAGCGACATGGCCTACTCTGCCGGACGGCTTGCCAGGCCGCAGCACGAAAAAGCTTGTCCCAAAGAATACTTGGTTATTCCCTTGCCGTTTGTGCACGGGGCAGTCGAATGTGCGTTGGTAGAAATCAGTTGATCGTTCCAGATCGCTCACGTCCAGAGAAACGTGATTGATGGTATTTCCTTGGAATGCCGCCGCCGACATCGTACCAGGGCTGGCCGCCAACAGAACCAATCCTTGAACTAAGTCTCGCCGTGACACTTTTCCCTTCTCGTATGTTTCCAAAAGTCTCGAAATCGCGCGTTCCATCAAGTCCTCCTTCTGGGACGGAGATAGGGGTCTTTAAGATCCACTGAACGATGAGAGAATGCTCCGAGGGTGCTCCAAACGCAAGCCAGCCGGATAAAGAGCGACCGCAGTCAAGGGCAGACTAGATTCGGAACAGTTGCGCTGCATTACCTCGGCCAATCTTCGAGCGATCTGCTTCGCTGATTGCGGCATGATCAAACCACTCCGCTGCAACGGCTATGTCCTCGTAAGGGTAATCGACGGAGTAGAGAACGCGGTCGGCGCCCACCTCCATCATGACTTCCGTGAGTGTTTGCGTGCTGAAATTACCACTCGTGGTGATGTAGAAGTTCTCCCGCAGATAGTGGCCTATGGGAAGCTTGGCTTTTGGTTTTTCGCCAAATGTTCTCGATACGCGGTTGTCGATTCGCCAAATATTGCAGGGGAGTCCTTCTCCCAGATGGCCGAGGATTACCTTGAGCTTTGGGTAGTCGTCGAACAAGCCACTGCCCATTAGGCGGAGCGCGTGGATCGAAGTCTCAGCCGCGAACCCCCAGACAGAAGTCGTCAACCACCGATGCCCTTCGTAGGCCGGTTGATGGGCGGATGCTGACCGAGGGTGAAGATAAAATGGCACATCGAGTTGCTGCACAGTCGCCCAAAAATCTCGGTACTGCGGCAGGTCATAGAACACAGTGGAATCCGGTGTGCCGATCTGCGACCATCCGTTGACGAGCGCGCCACAGAACCCCAATTCTGTGATGCAGCGCGTTAATTCCTGAGCGGCGGCCTGCGGGTCCTGGAGCGGCAATGCCGCGAATCCTTTGAAGCGCTTTGGATTTTTGGCGATCTGTTCAGCCAGATGATCGTTTGCTCGCCGCGCTATGCGGATAGCCTGCGAAACATCCGGAATCGCCTGGATTCCATCCCCAACGAGTGAAAGAATACAAACGTCCAGGCCGCCTCGGTCCATTTCGGCGATCCGTGCGCTTCCTATGTCTTGCAACCGCCGTTGAAGTTCTGGGCTTCCCAGAGCGCCGTAGTTCGCGCTTAAGGCTAAAGTTTCAGGAATGACGAAGTGCTCTTCGAGCGCGATCTTGCCGGGCATGGGCGCTGAATTTGAGCTCACCGCCTCCAGGGTTCCCACCTCGGCTGCTTTGGCGGAGTGGGCCGTCGCCAACAGTCCTGCTCCTGCAACAGCTCGGACGCTACGCTCGAAAAAGCTACGTCGTGTAATCCAACCGTTCTGATCGATTGTCCTCATCGGTATCTCCTTGTGAGGCACAAAAGTACTGGGCAGTGTATACCAAGCGAAAATTGAAGCAGTCAATTCGGCAAGATTAGGTTTTGCGCGAGTTTTAGGGCGGGCACGGCGACCTTGTGCGCGAAGGCGTCCGGGGTGTAGCCTTCGGATGCGCTGGGAGGTTAGGAAGCAAGGAATTGTGGAGAGGACTCCCATTCGAAGGTACCGGCTTCCCGTTCGGCTCGCAAGATGTGTCGGGCCAAATTCTAAATTGGCGGAGAACCACGGCAATGAGAAATCGCTTCGTGTGCGCAATCGTTGCCTTAACGGGGGTTTTGGCTTGCTCTTCGGCTCTCATGGCCCAAACGACTCAGTCCAAGTCACCGCAAGGGAGTGCGAGCCGAAATCCGTGGAAATATTATCCTGCCGACAGAGCGCTTGGCGACGGTGGGCCGGCCCCCAAGCGTGATTTGAGTGGAACATGGGCGGGGCCCCTGTCTGGGGCGGGCGTCCCTGTTTTCAGAGAACAACCAGCCCCTCCCCTAACGTCCTTGGGAAAGCAGTTGTTCGACCAGAACAAACCCCTCGCGAAATATAGTCCAGCCGGCACGAACGACCCAACGGTGAGGTATTGCGACCCGCTGGGAGTTCCGCAGAGCGACTTGAGCGAAATCCGAGGACTCTCATTCGCGACAATGCCCAACCGGATCATAATGTTGCTTCAGTTCCAGGACGACTGGCGCGAAATCTGGATGGACGGACGGGCGCTTCCGACCAACGTGGGCGGGACGGGAAAGGACGCTATCGATCCTAGGTACAATGGGTACTCCGTGGGCCATTGGGAGGACGACTACACGCTGGTCATCGATACGACCGGACTGGATGAGAGAAGCTGGGCCACGAAGAGCGGTTATCCGCACAGTTTAGACGCGCATGTTCGAGAGCGCTTCACCCGCTTGAACCACAACGATTTGAGGCTGACCGTCACGCTGGATGATCCAAAGATTTATACCGAGCCGTTTGTCATCGGGACGGTTTACTTCCGGTGGGTGCCGAACCAAGAAATCGAAGAGAAGTTCTGCATCCCGTCGGAGGTTCTCGAGTACTTGAAGGAGATGGGGGACCCGGCCGGCAGTGATCCTAGCGCTGGCCGCGCGCCTGGCAGGTAGGATTCGAGTCAAGTGAGATTCCAGCTTCCGAGGTCTACGATGAAAATGAAGCTGCTGGAGTGTGGTGCCCTCATGGCTGGCCTTCTAGCCGTTTGCGGTATTGGGTTCGCACATCATGGAGCTACCGCTTACGACATGAGGGCTCCGATGATCTTCAAGGGAGCCGTGGTGACCAAATACAGCTGGATTAATCCGCACGTCCTAATTATTTTTGACTATAAAGATGAGCAAGGTAGCGTCCAACATTGGACGACGGAGATTGGCAGCCCCGCCGCAGTGACTCTTATGGGTTGGAGCAGGACGTCGCTGAAGCCGGGGGATGTGATTACGGTTTATGTATGGCGATCCAAGACAGGCCAGCCGGTGGGGCGCGTTAATAAGGTCACGTTGGCCGATGGCACGCTCCTGAGGGATAGTCAGACGGGGGCAGATAACGGCGGGCGGGCGGACAACGACGTCAGATAGCGCCAAGAGTACTATTTCCACGCCGCACAAACAGCAGGTCACGATTAGTTCAAAGTCGAATCCCGCACCACGGTCTGATCGGCGATCGGCACCCACAACACCAAACGGTCCTCAGGTCCGAGATTGCGGTTCCGGTGGCCTTTGGTTGGGGCGAGATCTTCGATGAGTTCTATGTCACCGGGATTTAGAGTGATTCTATCCCCTCCCGAGAATTCCACCTCCTCATGGCCGGCAAGATCGAAAATATACTGCCGGCGAGGTCCCGGATGGAACGCTCCAAAATCCGCGCCGGGTGCATCGGGTTTTGACCTGCGGAGCGTGGCTCCCGTTGTCGTTTCCATCAGGCTGGCGGTGTTATTTTGGTCGAAGTTCTTCACTTCAATCTTTTCCACGTGCGACAGCCCATCTTTACCCGTATAGAACCGGTACATCATCACCGACTTGCGTCCTTGGGCGGCAGCTGCATCGTTCTGCGTTTGTCCGCATAACATGAGAAAACACATCAAGACCGTGACAGCTGCAATGGAAAAACTGAGCATCGGTTTCATGGAAAGTGCTCCTGATCATCCGATTGAGTTTTTTGGGATACCCTGCCGGAGCAATCGCGGATGATACTACTTTCGGTGTGAAAAGGGGTTTTGCCCAGAGAGTTCGCCGCCAACTCGAGAAGTCCGCTTCTCGGTCAGTGGGAGTCCCCAGATGCCAGTTACCGAAACGGCGCTTACCGG
>JACXTT010013355.1_pt1 | contig 10826 bp, 11 predicted proteins | sample 9270951 | NCBI WGS metagenome assembly JACXTT01 (sample SAMN15532306, study PRJNA645909) | rock metagenome | isolation source: weathered quartz diorite | place: Puerto Rico | collected 2017-06-21
CGCTCTTCCTTGCGAATGTGGGAGGCCAGCTTTTCCACCAGCGCCTGCAGGCCGGCGATGTGCAAGGTGCGGGCTGCGGCGCGTGAAAAGAAGTTGCGCAACATCGCATGCCCGGTAATCAATTCCTGGACCAGGGGCTGCAGTTCGGGAAAGCGCGCCGCCGCCGGAAACAATTCTTTCTCTTCGGCCGCAAAGTGAAAGGCGATTTCCTGTTCGAAGATCTGCTGGATTTCGGCCTGCCATGCTTCCAGATCCACCTCCCCCGCCTGAATCGCCCGGTCAAGGCGTACACACAGCGCCAGGCAATGCTGGTGCTGGTGCGATAGGGGAATGAGAGCCTTGTCGCGAAGCATTTGTCTATTGTCGATGCGCCGTGGCCAATTGCGCAACCCGTCCCACCTCAGTTCCGGTGACCGCGGTCACTTAGCGGTTGGGATACCTGGCGCGAATCTTCTGATTGAATCAGGCGCCGGCAGCGACGGTCTCAGGCACGTCCTTCACCGTGGGACGCAGCGTCAGCCAGTCGGTGCGCACGCTGTCCCACTCCTGGATCAGGATGCCATAGGACTCAAAGAACTGGCGAATGCGGGCCCGTTCCCAGCCCACCGTCTCTTCCAGAATGGGACCCAGAACAGCCAGGGCGTTGGTGCTGAGGATCGTCCTCCTGGCGATCTGGGAGACGTGCTTGGCCTCGGACACGGCGATGGTAAATCCGTCACGCATTTTGACGTGCAGCATCACGTTGATGTCCGAGCTGCCGTCGCCGGTGTAGATGATGTGGTCCGGCCCGATCTGCAACTCGGCCTGCAATTGGTCGAGCGCAGTTACTTTGCCATATCCGGCGGTGGCCCGAACCAGGGACTCGATCTCACCCTTCGCGTTATAAACAAATTCGGTGCCGTAAATGTGGTCCTGGGGCACGATGTCCTCCAGAGCCGACTGGATCACTTCCACCGGCGACGCGGAAAGCACGTAAAAATCGAAGTGATAGCCATCCACGCCGTTCTTGAGAATCTGATAGAGCAGCTCGATGCTGTCTTTGAGGCGGATGGTCTTGCCCACTTGGTACAGGTGTTGCTTGCGCACCCGGGCGCGAAATTCGGGATCGTGCAGCAACAGGTACGAGAGTTCGGCGCCCTGCTGCACCAGGTTCAGCTTGGCCATCCCCTGGGCCTTACGTTCGAATTCGGCGGTCGGAATGCCCACCAGTTCGCTCAATATATACCCGGAATCGTCGAAGGTCAGGGTCTGATCGAAGTCACTGGCGAAAAGATAACGCTTCAAAGGCTTATCGCTCATATTGCTATTAGATTCACCACGGCTTCGAATGGCCAACAAATAACATTGATCGTGGCGATTACTAAAGTGATGATCTGGTGGGAGTTGCGTGTCCCTAGGGCTAAAACCACCGGTACATCTGGGCTTGCGCGTAAAAACGCCGCTCTTCCACGTTTGTGTCCAACGGCTGTTGCACGTTGTGGTTCGTCGCTGCGACGAACTTACAGGAGTGTACCCATCCGTACCTTTACTAAATAGCGTTAACCATTGAGAATAGTTACATCACCCGCAGAGCGAACTGTGTACAAGACAACCAGTCTGGATGGCAACGCCCGGACAGGGCGACAGGAGCAGGTTGAACTATGGCAGCTACCGGAGAACTCATCCGTCTTATCAACTACGTTGACGACATCAACACCACGCTCCGCCGCATCAGCGCCTCCATACCATTGATGGACGCGGAGGAGCGCAGACGCCTCGCCGAAAATATACGCTCCGCCAGTGCCAACCTTGACTCCGTGCTGGGACAACTGGAAAAGGGGCAGTAGTGGCCGAGGTCCGGCCCATGATCCGCGCCATTGGCGTCATTGGGGCCGGTAAAGTGGGCCGAGACATCGCGCTGGCGGCAGCCATGGGCGGCTATCGCACGATTCTGGAGGATCTCTCGCCCAACGCGCTGCGCCGCGCCGAGAGCGAATTTCGCGCGAACCTTGATCAAGAAATAAAGCTGGGCAAGGTTTCCGCTGGCGCGGCCGATGCCGCGCTCTCCCGGCTGGAATTTGCCGGAAGTGTCGAGGACGCCGCCCGCTCGGCTGACCTGGTCATCGAGGCCGGCCCGGAAGAGATGGAATCAAAGATCGAGATATTCACCCTCCTCGATAAAATCTGCCGCCCGGGCACAATTCTGGTCTCCAATCTTGGTTCACTCAGCGTCACCGAAATTGCCCGCGTGACCTATCGGGCCAGGAATTGCGTGGGCATGCGCTTCGCTGATCCGGTTGCGGCTGGGACACGACTGGAAATCATCCGCGGTCTGGAGACCGACGACGATACGTTGGCGACCGTTGTGGAAGTGGGCAAGCAGTTGGGCAGGCAGGTCACCGTCGTTAAAGATGCCGTCGGATCGTCGCCGTAGCAACGGCCCACGATCGGTTGACGGAGGAGAGGGTCTGCCACTTGGCGTAAATTAATTGACAATGTGGCAGGATGCCCCGTATACTTGAAGCATGGGAGAGCTTGGACTGAACAGGCGGGCCGGTGCTGCCCTGCCGGGCTCTGCCCGACGGTCGCTCCGATCCCATCCCCACGGCAGCAGTCTCGGCCTGACCGCGGCAAACTCGGCGGAACTTATTCGCCAACTGGAACGAGGGTTCTCCTTCAAGACCTTGCACGTGCTCGAGTCTCGAAGCGGTCTTAGTTTGACGCGGCTTGCATCCGTCATCGGGATTCCGGAGCGAACCCTGGCGCGGCGCAAAGCTTCCGGAAAACTGACTCCGGAAGAGTCCGAGCGTTTACTTCGTATCTCCGCCGTATTCGAAGCCGCGGTGGATTTGTTTGAAGGCGATGTGTCTGCCGCCGTGAACTGGCTCACCACTCCCCGGAAGGTGCTCGGTGATCGTCCTCCGCTCGCTTATGCCCGCACCGAACCGGGAGCCCGCGAGGTCGAAAACCTGATTGGACGCCTGGAGCACGGAATCTTCTCGTGACCATCACGGCCTGGCGAATTACCAAGCGAAAGCACGCCAGAAATGCGTTCAGCGGAGAGGGTGCGCGAGGGTATGGTGGCCGCTGGAACAATCCCGGAACCGCTCTCGTGTACACCGCACAGTCACAATCGCTTGCCGCCCTTGAGATGCTGGTCCATCTGGATTCGTCGGATCTGCTGGAGAAGTACGTGTTACTCGCGGCAGAGTTCGATCAGTCACTGATGCGAACGATTGAGCTCTCGGCTCTGCCCAGGAACTGGAGGTCTGATCCTCCGCCGGCACAGGTACGCTCCATTGGCGATGATTGGATTCTTGCTGGAAGTTCAGTGGTGCTTCAAGTTCCGAGTGCGCTGGTTCCGGGGGAAAACAATTTCCTGCTGAATCCTGGCCATCAGGATTTTGCCAAGGTACGCATCGGCAAGCCGGTGGCTTTTCGCTTTGATCCTCGGATGGCGAGGTAAGTGGTTTTTAGCTCTTAGCCCTTAGCCCTTAGCTCTCAGCTCTTAGCTTGAATCCCATTGGATTGAGCTAAGAGCTAGAGGCTAAAAGCTAACAGAGCTAAGGGCGAAAGCTGCAATCGGGCGTTCTGCGGAGAGAACAGAGCGCCCGATGTGCCTGCACCCGGGGACTACTTGTTGATGTCTTCCTTTGCCTCGAGGCGCTTGGTGAACGCCTGCAGCGGCTGTTTTTGGCCATCGGGTGCGCCGGCGAGCGCTACGTTCATTTCCTTGAGGGCGTTTGCGAAGTCGCCCTGGGCCGAGTACATGCGCGACATACCGACGTGTACGACCCACTGGTCAGGGTTCTTCCTGGCATTCTCTTTAAAGATGGCAAAGGCCTCGGCCTGCTTGCCGTCATTCTGCAACTGGCGCGCGTAGCCGTGCATCTGGATGGCGTTGGCCATCGTCAGGGCCTTGTTGCGTGCCGTTGTAGCTTCCTCTTTCCGATTCAGGGCGTCGAGGATGCGCGACTTGGTGATGAGATTGTCGTAGCGTTCTTCGTTCTTAATCGACCGGTCGGAGTATTTCAAGGCTTCATCGAGATCAATCTTCTCTTGAAGCAGATAGTTGGCGGCATCGTCCCATCCGTCCCAGGAATACTGGGCCAGGCCGCGAAGCTGGTTGTGCAGGTTCTGGGCGACGATTTCGTGGGTATTCACCCCGACTTTGAAGGGAACCGCAACCTTCTCCCAGCGCAGGGTGACCACAGAGGAATCCGGCCCGACGTCGTCGAAGTCATAGACGAGCGCTTCATGAAACTCTGCAGTTTGCGGTTTTACTGTCACCCGGAGAGCGTCTTCGGCCTGGTCGTAGGTGAAGCTGCCCCAGGAAGTCGAGTTTTTGGAGAAGATGACGGTCCACTCGTTCTCTCCCGGAATCATGTGCAGACCGTAGGTGCCCTTGGGCAAGGGCTGGCCTTCGATGGTTACGGGATCGGTGAAACCGATAGTGGTATTTTCGTTGGCTCCGGCCCGCCACACCTGTCCGTAGGGCACCAGGCCGCCCCAGACTTTCCTCTTGTTCACCAGAGGACGGTGGTAGTTGATGGTGACGTCGGTGATTCCGATTCGTTGGGTCACAACCGCATGCTGGCTTGGCCGCGGCAGATCGAGAACGAACGACTGCGCGTTGGCCATTGACCCACACAATAGTAGACCTTCGATTGCGAGTACAACACGCACAAACAATTTGAACACGGCGAAGCCTCCCCGTCTGAATTTAAGTCTTTGAACCATTCAAAGTGAGCCTGGATGAAACAGAACGGTCGTTTAGACGCCAGGTGCCTGACCTAGTTAGCAGTGGCAAGGGCAGCGCCGGCTCTCTCCTGGGTCCAAGGTGCCCCGGGGGACAGCCAAAGGCGTGTGCCTGCAAAAAAAGGCACTATCGTTTTGGCTTTAAGACGGTCTAACGCATGAGCTGTAACCTGGGGAACATTCCCGCATCCTAGAACGTAATAGAAGTAGGAGAGTTAGGGGCGTGCGAGGGCGCCTCCTTGGACTGTCAACAAGCTTTCTATGAAGATGCTTTTCGAGATCGTTCGCCAGTCACTGGCCACCCTCTGGGCGCACAAGCTTCGTTCGTTTCTGACGATGTTCGGGATTGCCTGGGGGGTTGGGTCGCTGCTCCTGCTGGTGGGGTTGGGAGAGGGCTTCCGCAGCGGGCAGGTACGAAACCTGGCGACCCTCGGTCAGGACATCATGTTTGTTTTCCCGGGGAGGATTCCGGCGGTGGCTGGCAGTCTGCAATCCGGTCAGACTTATCGCTTTACCTACGAAGACTACGTTGCGATCCGTAACGAAGCGCATACCTTGCGCGCCTTGTCGCCGGTGATCAATCGCGAGGATATCCGCGCGGTCAGCGACTATGGATCCACCAACGGCCAGGTATTCGGAGTGGCTCCGGAATATAACCAGATCCGCACGGTGCCGGTGGGAACGGGGCGCTGGCTGAACGACGAGGACAATACCGAACACCGGCGGGTTGCAGTGGTTGGATGGGAGTTGCTGAAGAATGTTTTTCCCGGCCGTCCTGCTGTGGGCGCCACCATGCTGTTGAACGGCATTCGTTTTGATGTGATCGGAGTGCTGGCCAAGGTGGGCAAGGACGGCAACAATGGCACCAATGCCCGCATCTTCGTTCCGGTTGAGACCATGCGCGGCCTGTTTCCGCTCAAAGAAAAGAATTCTGAAAGCGCCCTTTCTTTCATCAACTACCGTCCCCTGAACAAAGCCCAACACCTGCGCTCCAAGGAAGAAGTTCACGAGATCATTGCCCGGCGTCACGGATTCGATCCCAAACTGGAAGATGCGTTTGAGGATTGGGACACGATTGAAAACTCGCAACGCGTGGACAAAATATTCGACGCCATGGATTATTTTCTCGGAGTGGTGGGATTCGTCACCCTGGCTTTGGGTGCGATTGGCATCGTCAACATCATGCTGGTTTCGGTGGCCGAGCGTACCCGGGAGATTGGTCTGCGCAAGGCTCTGGGCGCGACCTACCGAAACATTCTGACCCAGTTTTTCATCGAGGGAGCTTTTCTTACGATGTTTAGCGGCGGCATCGGGCTGCTGATCTCGACCGCTTTTGTGACCGCGCTGGCCCAGTTGCCTGCTCCCCAGGGATTCGACACGCCGCGGATCGTGCCGACCTCAGCGGTTGCGGCCATTCTTTCCCTGGCGATTGCCGGCATTGTGGCCGGTATTTATCCGGCGCGCAAGGCTGCGCTGCTGGCTCCGGTCGAAGCCATGAGGCAGGAATAAACATGCTTGGGGATCTGGGATCGCAGGCCTATGGCGCACTGCGCCACAACAAGCGCCGCAGTGTCCTCACCATGCTGGGGATGGCGTGGGGCATCGCAACCGTGGTGCTTCTTCTGGCCTACGGGGCGGGCTTCGAGCGTGGATTGTGGGTGGCGTTCCGTTCCTTCGGAACCAACCTGGTTTTCCTGTTTCCCGGGCGCACCTCGCATCAGGCAGGCGGCACCAAGGCAGGGAGTGAAGTCCGTCTGACGGTCAACGATCTGGATTACATCCGCGCCGAAGTGCCGCTGCTCAAGCGACTCTCTCAAACAATGCACGGTGAGTTGGGGGACGCGCAGTGCCAGTTATGGGGTGAGCGGAGTGTACGCCGTGTATCCCCGCATGCGCCGCATGGAGTTCGCGGAGGGCTCTCCCTTTGGCGAAGCCGAAGACTTCACCCACGCGCGAGTGGCTTTTATCGGCGCGGACGCGAAGAAGAAGCTATTTTCCGGGCAGAATGCCATCGGCGAGAGTATTCGCGTGGACGGTATCTCTTACCAGATCGTAGGCATCCTGAAACACGTCATTAACAACAGCGATGACAATCTGAACGAGCATATCTACGTGCCCTACAGCGCCATGAGCGATCTCAAGGACACGTTTTATTTGAACTCCATCGTCATGGAATACGAAGGCGAAAATACCAAAGTGGTAAAGGCCCTGCGGAATTCGATGGCCTTCCATCACGGCTTCGATCCCAAAGACGAGCGCGCCGTGTTTGTGTTCGATGTGTTCTCCGACCTGATGGATCTGCGGGTGATTACCACCGGCATCAAGATTCTGCTGGGCTTCATTGGCCTGCTCACGCTGGGGATCGGCGGCGTAGGCCTGATGAACATCATGCTGGTTTCGGTGACGCAGCGTACCCGCGAGATCGGCGTGGAAAAAGCGCTGGGCGCGCATCGCTGGCACATCCTGTTTCAGTTCCTGGCGGAAGCCATGGTCATTACGGCGCTGGGCGGGTTGCTGGGGGTGGCATTCGCCTACCTGGTTTCGTGGTCAGTTCCGTCGCTGACGCTGTGGAGCGCCTTCCAGGAGGGCGCCGACGAGGGCGACATTCATTTGACCATTGACGCGGCGACACTCATCTGGTCTACGGGCATTCTTAGTTTCGTCGGAATCGTCAGCGGCATGTTGCCCGCCATCAAGGCAGCGAAACTGGACCCGATCGAAGCCCTAAGGTACGAATGACGAACTGAGAACAGAGAACTTGAATCTGGCAACTGGTATTTGAAAAATCGTTGCCGTGGCCCGTGCTCTGCACGTCCTCCTCACGCGCATAGCCGCAACTCCCGTTAAAATCATTCTGTGACCGATGACCCCAACCCGCGGCTCGAACGCGTTCTTGCGCAACTGAAGCTCTACGAACATCCACTGCTCGACTTCACCGCCCGTGCCAAAGGCGAGGCCGTGGAAGTTCTCATAAACTTCAGGAATCCTCCCGTTTCCGTACACACCTATCACTTCGAATTTCATCCACGGGATCTCGACCATCCACAGTTTGAGTGGGCATTCCAGCGGCAACTCTACGACTGCCTGCACGATTACATGGTCGAAATGTTCATCCGCACGCCCCAGGACCGTGAGGAGCGCCGGCGGAGAGATTTGTGAGCCTCCGCCAGATCATCGAACAGGAAATCAGTGAGCGCGGGCCGATTCCGTTTTCCCGCTACATGGAGCTGTGCCTCTATCACCCTGAACTGGGTTATTACTCGCGCAACGCGGAGCAGTTTGGCAAGGCCGGCGACTTTTATACTTCGAGCGATGTTCACGCGGTTTTTGGACGCCTTCTGGCGCGGCAGTTCGACGAGATCTGGCACGTCATGGGGTCGCCTGCTCAGTTTGAAATTCTGGAACTCGGGCCTGGCCGGGGACTGTTCGCGCAGGATGTGCTCGATTGGTCCGAGAAGAAGTTTCCGGAGTTCTTTCAGTCGCTGCATTATGCGCTATTGGAACGCTCACCCGCTCTGCGTCGAAGGCTCGTGGAAACGTTGGCCAGGTTTCTCGAGAGCGGACGAGCGTCCTTCACGCCGACGAACGGTTCGGAGAATGGCGGTGAGGACACAGCCGTGGAGGGCACGACTTCAGTCGTGTCAAATGGTGTGGCAGGCAAGAGAGCTTTGGTCCCTGAAGTTCCAGTCATCATCTTCGCCAACGAGTTCTTTGATGCGCTCCCGGTAGAGATCATCAGCACACAAGGAGCGCTTCGCATCTCGACTCAAGATAATCGATTCGTCGAAACCTGGATTCCGCCTTCAGCGAAAGAGCTGGAGTTCCTCGACCGCTACAGCGTTCATCCTGAGCCGGGCGAGCGAGTTGAAGTGCCGCTCGTCGCGCAGCGCTTCTTGTCAACCCTTGTGGCGTCAATGCGTAAAGGCATTCTGATCGCGATTGACTATGGCTACACTCGCCAGGAGCAGCTTGCCGGCCGCCATCGTGGAACGCTGATGGCATATCGCGGGCATTCAGCCACTCCGAATCCGTATGAAGCGCCGGGTGAACAGGATCTTACCGCGCATGTGAACTTCACGGCTCTGGTGGCGGCGGCGGAAGAGAGCGGCATGCAAGCGCTGCCGCTGCTGACTCAATCGCAGTTCCTGATGGGAATTGGCGAAAACAATCAATTTGCGGACGTTTTCGAAGACTGCCGCGTGCCGCAGGAGCGTGCCAAAGTCGCGTTGCAGCTCAAGCACCTGGTAACTCCCGCGGGCATGGGAGAAAGCTTCCAGGTGCTGGTGGCAGCCAAAGGAGTCGATGTGGAGCGAGTCGCCGGCTTACGGGGCTTGTCGTTCGCCAGGAGCAGGCTACAAGGAGCATGAGGAGAAATTCTCCTTCGCATAAGGATCTTTCATGCGAAAACATGGTTCCGGAATTGATGTCTGAACATCTATGAATGGACAGTGCGGAAAATGGCAGCAGGAGTAGAGGAGATCCGGATGGAAACTGAAGCTCGGCCCGCTTCCTGGAAAATCCTGCTGGCGTTCGGAGTGATTTACTTTGTCTGGGGATCGACGTTTCTGGCGATCCGGGTCGGGGTCCACGAAGTGCCGCCATTTTTGCTGGCGGCCATGCGCTTTTTCACCGCGGGCCTGGTTATGTATGCGTGGCTGCGGCTGAAAGGCACGCCGCCGCTAAGCCGGCGCGAGTGGGTCGCGGCGTCCGCGCTCGGAGGACTCATCTTCGTTGTCGACTACGGCTGCCTGTTTTGGGCCGAGCAGCGGGTACCCTCGGGCATTGCGGCGGTGGTGCTGGCCACCATCCCTGTCTTCATCACGTTGATGGAGATTATTTTCCTGCGCACGCAACGGCTGACCGTCCGGCTCAGCCTGGCTCTCATGGTGGGCCTGTTTGGCGTGGCTGTGCTGATGAATCATTCGTTTTCTTTGGGAGAAGTTCCGGTCAATCGCGCCGGGGCTGTTGCGCTGCTCATTGCGGCAGTCACCTGGTCAATCGCGACGATCTTCACTCGACGGCTTCCGCTCCCGGCTTCAAAGCCGATGAGCGCGGCCGCCCAAATGCTCACGGGAGGAGCCCAACTGTTCGTGCTTACCGCACTTACGGGCGAGTTCAACGGGTTTCGAGTGCAGACGGTTTCCTGGAACGCGTGGTTCGCGCTGGTCTATCTGATCATCGCGGGTTCGATTGTCGGATTCACCGCCTACGTCTGGCTGCTGCACTATGAGTCGCCAACGAAAGTGGGGACCTATGCTTATGTGAATCCGGTGGTAGCGGTGGCCTTGGGATATTTTGTGGGTGGGGAAGCAATTGGTCCTCGGACGCTGCTGGGGACCTTGCTGGTTTTGGTGAGCGTCATCACGATTACGACGACGCCCAAGGTCGGGCTAACCGTGCGAGATCATGAGACAAAGGCGGTGCCGGAGCTGAGTCCAGCCAAGGCAGACTAGGTTGGGAATCAGATGGGATCCCTGAGACGGTCAAGCACTTCCCAAGCGAATATCCTCACCGATTGGTGAACGGGGTGAACGAGACCTTTGCGCCGCGCCTCAACGCGGGATGAAAGCTTTAAGTGAGCTACTTGCTTCGCGATTGCTTCGAATGACTCGACGAGCGGTGTCAGATCAATTTTGGCGGGTGTGTGTTCATACCCAATAACAGCTACAGCCCTTCGTTCTGGAGCTTGGAGTTTGGCTAGTTTATAAGAATCACCGACTGTACTCACGTTGCCCGGATAGGGGTGGAGGAGATTGACAGACCAGTTCTCCGCTTCTCTGCCGTTGTCTCCAAAGGGGCGAGTGATCTTAAACTCGATTGCCCACTCATTCGGAATTAACAGGTCCGGAGTCCTCCTTGTTGCGACTGCTCCGTGGTACTTGGGAAGCTCGTTTAAGCGACTTGCAATTCGGCTGATCAGCTGCGGCTCGCCATACGGTCCGACTCCTGGCTGGAAGGTACGAAAAGGTTCCCTAGGGAATCTCTGAACAAGTAATCTTCACAGCCAAGCGAAGGGCAGAGACCCTTGGGTAGCCGGTGGTTTGGTTCTCCCCACGGAGGGATGCCGTTTGCTTTTGCCTCCGTGAGGG
>JACXTT010013356.1_pt1 | contig 10826 bp, 8 predicted proteins | sample 9270951 | NCBI WGS metagenome assembly JACXTT01 (sample SAMN15532306, study PRJNA645909) | rock metagenome | isolation source: weathered quartz diorite | place: Puerto Rico | collected 2017-06-21
AGGAGCCCTCGATGGAACCGAACACGGAGCTCGGGACGATCAGGTAGTAGGTGTTCCCCGGGCGGGGAGAAAGGGTCCATGTGAGCGCGCGCGCCGTGGTGCACGTGGCCGCGACGTGACTGGCGAAGCTACCCAGGACCCCCTCGTAGACGGCGTAGTCGCCGTCCGTGTCGAAGCAGGAAGGGCTCCAGCCGAGAACCAGAGCGTCGGACGTCGGCCCCACTCTTCCCAACCTCAGTCCCTGGACGGTCCCCGATCCCGCCCCCGCCCCGGTGCAGCGACAGGGCACCCGGACGCAACAGGAGGCGAGCAGGGGGTCGCAGAGGTTCTCACACACCCCCGCGGGCCCATCGGCGAACTGGCAAGGTGCGCCGACACGGGACCCCAGGCAAGAGGGGTGCACCAGGAAGGGCAGGCAATCCCCGAAGAGCGAATGGCACGAGGTACCGCCACACTCCTGCGCGAAGCCAGGAGCGAGATCCGACGCACCGAGCAAGACGAGAACGAACGCGGTCGCCCACCCGATCCTGGCTTTCACCTCGCCTCCCTCCTCTCCACCCGTACTAGAACCGCCACGTGCCCTTCGCGTACAGACTGCGTTCGATCTCCCTCCGCACCGCCGGCATCCCGAACTCGACGTGGCGCCGATCCAGGAGGTTCTGGCCGATGATGGCGACTTCCACGCTCTTGCCTCGCTTCCACGCCAGACGGGCGTCGAGGGCCGTGTAGGCGGGCACCACCTGGTCGGGAAGCTCTCCCACGTGGCGCACTGCGACGTCGAATTCCACGTCGCGGGGGAGGTCCATGAAGGAGCGGACGAAGAACTGGTGGCGCGGCGAGTCGCCCTCCTGCCGGGCCTGAGTCGTGTCCGTGCTGCCGGATTTCGGCCGCAGCTGAAGCCTCAGGAGCGTCGAGCCCGCCTCTACCCTGAGGCGGCGGACCTGGCAGGTGGCTTCGACCTCGGCGCCGTAGGCTCTCCCTTCGAGCCCGTTCGCAATGAACGCCGGCGGTCCCGCTTCCACGCTCTTGAGCCCCTCGTAGACGTTGTAGAAGGTCGCAAGGGACCCGGCGAACAGGGCAGCCGGCTGAGTCTTGTAGCCCAGCTCGTAGGCGTGGAGCACCTCCGACTCGAACTTCGGGCCGCCCGCCAGGAGGAAAGGCGGCGCACCCGGGACGAAGAACTCCCGATCGATGCGGGACGGAGTTCGCACCGCCCGCGAGACGGCCGCCCACACCGTCTGTTCCGAGGTCGGCGTCCACGCCACGCGCGCGCTCGGCATGTACTCGAAGCCGGTGTAATCGTTGTGCTCGAACTTCGAGCCGAGCGAAACATGCAGCTCGTCGGCGACGAGCGTGAACTCGTCCTGCAGGAACGCGGTGAACCGTTGACGGGTCACGTCCGGGGGAAGGAAGGCGAGCGTCGGGCTGTTGTCCACGTCGTCGCGGTTGCGACGATATCCGAGGCCCCAGACGACGTCCTGCCGGCTCCCCAGCGGGAAGCGGTGGTGCAGATCCACGTCGTACGTGTCGAGCTTGTCTCCGAAGATCGGAGGAATGTCCCGCGCGGTGCGGTCATAGTAGACCGGGAGCGCGTGGCTCGACAGCTGCGACGGATGGCGCGTCCATCGCCCGAGCACGTTGCCTCCGCCCAGATCGATGTCGTCACCGGGCGGCGGCTGGCCGACACTCCCGCGGTAGACGTCGCCCTGAACCGTCAGCAGGTCCTCCGTCGATGGCTTCCAATCGAGCCGGAACCCGCTCTGCGCCATCCGAAAACGGTCCTGGGCGTCGGCGCCGCTCGGGAGAGCCGATGCGTCGCGATCGAAGTACTTCGTGTAGACGCGAAAGGAGGCGTTCGGTCCCGCGGGAGCGCCGTAGCGAACGCCCGCGAAGCCGCGCTCCTCGTTGCCCGCGCCCCCGGTGACCAGCAGACCCTGCGTATCCCCGGCACTCTTGGTGATCACGTTGATGACGCCGTTGACGGCGTTCGCTCCCCACACCGTGGCCCCGGGACCGCGAATCACCTCGATCCGCGCGATGTCCTCCATGAGCGTGTCCTGCACGTCCCAGAAGACCCCCGAGAACAGCGGCGTGTACAGGCTGCGCCCGTCGAGCAGCACGAGGAGCTTGTTCGCGACGGTGCCGTTGAACCCGCGCGCGGTGATCGCGTACTGGCGCGAGTCCACGCGCGCCACCTCGACTCCCGGGATGCCGCACAGCGCCTCGGGAATGGAGAGCGCGCCGGAGCGACGGATGTCTTCTTCCGTGACGACGTGGAGCGCCGCCGCCGTCCTGGAGAGCATCTCGGGCTTCCTCGATACCGAGGTGACTTCCATCGCGAACAGCTCTTCGAGGCTCAGCTTCGTGAGGTCGCTTGGAATCTGCCCGGAGGCGCGGACCGCCGTGAGGATCGACGCGGCGAGCAGGGCACCGAGAGCGTGACCGCGACGGCGGATCGGGCGAGCCGATCCGCGGGGAACACCTCGAGTCGGATCGAGCGGAAGGGCCCCCATGCGACGGACAATTTATGCCCGTCGGGACACCGGTCAACTCGCGCATCGTGCGCCGTGGCTCGTCTTTCTATCGATTTTGGAGAATGTCGGTATTGCGCTCAGAGAGCCCGCGCACTACGCAACTTCCGCGCCTCCTCGGACTCGCGCGCGGCCGCCGCGGGATCTCCCTGGACCTCGCGGATCTGGGCGAGCATCTCGTGGGCGGATGCCCTCAGGCTCGCGGAGCGAGGGTCTTCCTCGGGGGCGAGCGCCGGCACCGCGGTCACGACCTGCAGGTTGCGCACGGCCTCGTCCACCTGGCTCTTCGCCAGGAGGATCGCGGCCAGGGTGATCCTCCACTCGGCGTCCTTGGGCTCGCGCTCGACGATCCGCCGGACGTACGGCTCCGCGGCATCGCGCTCCTCCTGGAAGAGGTGGAGCGAGGCGAGCCGCCGGTCGAGGCCGGTGGGGCGCACGAGGCCGAAGCGCTCGCAGATCTCCAGGTGGTGCCGGGCGAACGCGATCCGCTGCGGGTCGGCGGTGGTACCCCGCTCCCTGCCGGAGGCGATCTCGTCGTACGCGCGTCCGCCCGTCCACTCGTGCCAGCGGATGAACGCGCTGTGGAGCGTGAAGATGCCGATCCCGAGTGCCGTCGCCGCGAACACCCGTCCTGCGGGCCGCATCCTTCCCTGGAGTGAGAGCTGGAACTGATTGAGGCGGACGCTCGGGAGCCGGACGAGGCGCACGCACAGCAAGGCCAGGTACGCGAGCATGCCGGCGAGCGCGAGCGTCGTGAAGAACGGAAGCGCCTCGTAGAGCCCCCGGAAGACGGCGATCGACGCCAGGAAGACTCCCGTCATCAGGAGGTCCTCCCCCAGGGTGAAGTCGTACGGGATCCCGAAGCGGCCGAGGCTCCGCCACGACTTGAAGAAGGCCGGGCGCGCGAAGCCGAAGACCACGTTCCCCTCGGGGCAGGCATCGACGCAGTCCATGGCCTTGAGGCAGGAGGGGTTGACGATCTTTCCGAACTGCACGAGCTCGTCGTACACGCGGATGTGGGTCTCGCAGGCGGCGGTGCACTTGCCGCACCCGCTGCAGTCGCCCCGGGCGACGATGCGTCCCGGCGCGAACCGCTCCGCGATTGCGAGGACCGCGCCGTACGGGCACGCGTAGGAGCAGAACGAGCGGCTCCCCAGGAAGTAGACGACCGCGAAGCCGCACACGACGAAGGTGAGCGCCGTGATCCACGGTCCCGGCATCGCCCGCCACAGATCGCGGGTCACGAACGAAGCCCAGCCCTGGGCATCCGTCGCGATCCGCAGCGTTGGCGCCGGCGTTCCCATCCAGAGCCGCTTCACCGTGGGCCAGACGAACATGTAGAGCATCACCACGGGGGGGACGAGCAGGAGGGCCCGCGATCGCACCGGCTTCGGGCGGATCCTGAGCTTCCCGAGGAGGTACGCGCTCAGGTCCTGCAGGGCCAGGATGTGGCAGACCCAGCCGCAGAAGAACCGGCCGAAGACCGCCGCCGCGAGGAACGCCACGACCATGAACACGAACCCGGCGGTGACGATGCCGAGCTCGAGCGTGTACATGGCCTCGCTGAACTCGAGGGGGGCGAGCGTGCGGCCCTGGAGCTTCCAGTGTGCGAAGTGGATCGCGAAGAGAAGGTACATCGAGGCCAGGGTCGCGGCGCGCCAGCGCCTGTAGCGACGAACCGGCTTGCCTCGGGTCATTCCACGAATATACCTCCGCGCTCGCCCCGCCGCCTCAAACGGTGATCGAATCGAGCGCTTCCACGATGCGGTGGGAGTGGGCGGGTTGCGGATGATTCCCCGGACGGACGCACAGCAGCGTGCGCATGCCGGCGGACCGCGCCGCGTCCAGCTCCGAGGTCACGTCCGAAACGAACAGGACGGAACCCGGGGGCTGTCCGTAGGCGGACGCGATGCGCCCGTAGCTCTCGGCGGAGGCCTTGGGGCCCGTCGTCGTGTCGAAGAAGCCTCACAGGAAGCGCGTCAGATCGCCGGACTCGCAGCTCGAGAACAGCAGCTTCTGGGCGAGGATGCTTCCGGAAGAGAAGATCCGAACGTCGACACCGCTTCTCGACCAGCGCTCGAGCGCGGGCGGGACATCCGGAAACACCTCGCCGCGGAGCGCGCCGTTCCCGTACCCCTCCTGCCAGATCGCGCCCTGGAGCGACTTGAGCCCCGTGGACTTGCGATCGCGGTCCATCAGCCACTCCACGTACGCCACGACCGAATCGATTCGGGTTTCGGCAGAGCGGTCGATCCACGCAGGGGGCGACCGCCCCTCGCGATCGTCGGCATCGTGCTCCTCCCGCAGGCGAGCGAGGACGGCCCGGGAGTCTTCGGAAGCCACGGAACGCTCGAGGTAGGCGCGCACGTGCGCGCGAGCGAACGGGAACAGCACCTCGGTCACGAAACGCATCGGTGTCGTGGTCCCCTCGATGTCGAGCAGGATCCCACGAACGAGGTTCACGCCGGCTCCGGCCCGTCCTGGCGCGGGATGTGCGACAGACCGAAACAGACGGGCTCGAAGGAGCGATCGACCCCGCTGTCCGTGTAGCGGGGCGTCCAGCCCGCGGGATCCTGGAACAGACGGATCGCGCGGATCGTGCGGTCGCCGCAGAGCTGGAACCAGTGGTGCGTGCCGCGGGGGACGCGGATGAGGTCGCCGGGCTCGACCTCGATCGCGACGACCGGGCCGTCCTTCGGATGGATGTGGAACATCCCGTGCCCCTGAATGATGAAGCGGACCTCGTCCTCGTCGTGCCAGTGCTCGCGATCGAACTTCCTGAGCATCGCGTCGAGGCCGGGAGTCCCTGGATTCACGTCGATCACGTCGGCCGTCACGTAGCCGCCCTCGGCCTTGAGCCTCGAGATCTCCCGGGAATAGGCGGTGAGAACGGCCTCGGGCGGGGCATCCTTCCCGACCGGTTGGTCGGGGGACCACTGCTCGTAGTGGATCCCGCAGCCCGCGAGGTACTCGCGGATCGACGCGGCATCCCGCAGGGTCAGGTTCCGATCCGGTACTCTCACGACTGCCATCTCGACCTTCCTTTCGCTTCGAGCAGGAACTCCAGGATCTCGACGTGCCGCCGGGCATCCCGGACGCTCGCGCCCCACGTGTACAACCCATGATTCCGCAGGAGGAAGCCATGGGCTTCCGGATGCTGCCGCAGCGTGGCCCGCACTCTCACGGCGAGCGCCGCCAGGTCCTGGTCGTTCTCCAGGATGGGGACCCACTCTCGATGTCTGTGGGTCTCGACGCCGTCGAGCCCCTTCAACATCTCGTAGCCTTCGATCGCGAGGCCTCCGTCGCCCGCGTGAGCGCCGGACAGGATCGTGCTCCAGACGGAGTGCGTGTGCAGCACGGCGCCAGCGCCCCGCGCGGTCACCACCTCCAGGTGGAGAGGGGTCTCGTCGGACGGCCTGCCCGAAGACGGTCCCACGAGGCTTCCGTCCGCATCGATCTCGAGGATCTGCTCCTCGCGCAGCTCGCCCTTGTCGGCGCCGCTCGCCGTGATCGCCAAGCGCAGGGGCTCGCGGCGCAGGACGGCGCTCAAGTTGCCGCTCGTCCCCAGAACCCAGCCCCGGGCGTGGAAGTCCCGCCCGGCCTTGCCGAGCTCGGCGGCCACCGACGAGAAGTCTTCGCTGCGCACGGAAAGAGACTATCCTACACGTCTCCGGCACGCGAGGCGTCGAGCCGTCCGTAGAGCGACAGGACCTGCGCGGCGTAGGCGCTCCCCGCGTACGTGCCCTCCCTGAGCTGCCGGCTGACGAAGGTCGGCCCGAAGTTGTAGGCGGTGAGCGCCTTGGCCGCATCGCCGTCGAACCGGTCCATCAACTCCTTGTAGTACAAGATCCCGAGGCGGACATTGATGCTCGGACTGTTCAGGGACTCGGGCCCGGACCACTCGAGGTCCAGCCGGTCTGCCAGGTCGTCGGCCACGGCGGGCCGGAGCTGCATGAGGCCGACCGCGCCGGCCGGGCTCACCACGCTGTCGCGGAAGGAGCTTTCCTTCGCGACGATCGAGGCCACGAGCAGCGGGTCGACCGCCGCGCGGACCGACTCCTCGTAGATCGCGTCCGCGAGCGTCTCGAGCTGAGCGCTCGTCGATCGCCGGTACTCGCGCACGATGGCGAGGATCATCTCACGCTCGAGCGGCCGCTCGATCGTCTCCGGCTCCGAGGCGCTCGCCTCCGCGATCGTCGTCGCTTCACCCACTTCGACGGTTCCCGCGGCGAGCAGGAAGAAGCACAGCGTCGCGCTGCCGAACCGCCTGCACGATCTCGTCCGATGCGTTTTCGTGCTCATGCTCTGGGCCTCCCTGTTCCCCGACCCTCTATCCGCAAGGGCGGTGCCCACGCACCGAGCCGGATTGCGAGGTTTTCTCCCCGTGCTCTCAGGGCCTCCGTGTTGCGGGCCGCAGCACGCCGCGCGTGGGAAGGCTCCTCGAAGGAGGGAAATCCGGGCCCGATCCGTGGGATCCATCGAGCTTCGCGCATCGCGACACCCGTGTCGGTTGAGCCGACACGGATCCGACCTGGAAAAGGCCGAGAGGCGTGAGCAGCTCGGTCAGACCGCTCGCCTGGACCGCGCTCCCGGTGTTCTTCAACACCGTCGAGCATCACGCGACTGAAAGAGTTCTGCGTTGTCCGGTTTCTATCGGTTATCGGCGGAGGCGACGATGCAGGGGGCCCATACCTTCATGCTTTTCTGGTTGACAGCCGGCAGGTTTCGGCGAATAAGACCCAAAAGCCGGCGCGTGTGGGGGCTTCCCGAGAGACTCGGCTTTCACGAGGAGGTTGGCCATCGATTCCGAACCGACGAATGGAGACCGTGAGGCGCGCCTTGACGTGCAGCGCTTCGAGATTTCCGCGGCCGACGTTTCCGCAGTTCATCGGTTCGTGGCGCGCCGCGTGGCCAACCCCCATGACGCGGAGGACATCGCGCAGCAGACGCTGCTCCTGGCCTGCGCGAAGCTCGGTACCTGTCGCGGCGAGAACTTCAGGCCGTGGCTGCTCATGATCGCGCGCCACTTGATCGTCGATCACTACCGGACCCGGAATCGGTTCCGGTTCGTGGAGGCGGCGGGCCTCGCGGAAACGGAGCCGGCGCTGCAGACGGCACCCGACGCGGCGAGGGCGGTTTGTGAGCCCCGCGAACGGCTGAGCTGCTGGATCGACTCCGTCACCAGCCGGCTGCGTCTGGAGGAGCAGGTAGCCGTGCTACTGGCGGACATGCACGGCTACCGGGACAAGGATTCAGCGGCGGTGCTTTCCATGAGCGTGCCGTGCTTCAAGCTGCTGCTGCACCGCACGCGCGCTCGCCTGCGCGCGCTCGCCGAAGGAAACCGAATGGTGGGCACGCACCGCCTCGGCGTGCGCTGCAACCTCGGCGCGCGCGCGCTCCTCGCCCTGCGCGACAGGCTGCTGGCGGGTCTGGTCGTGTCCCATCTGGTGCTGGTCCAGGTTCTGGATAGTCTGGCTTGGCTCGATGAGGTCCTCGCCTTGGCGAGTTGACGTCAGTGCTCGTTCGCCCGTGCCGGGATCGCGGCGGCCGTCGCCGGCCCGCCTGAGCGGTCGTGCTCGCTGATCGCAATGAGCTCCAGCTCGAAGAGGAGCGTCGTGTTCGGCCCGATGTTGCTCCTGCCGCCCGCGCCGCGCGCACCGTAGGCGAGCTCGGGTGGGATGAAGAGCTGCCACTTGGAGCCGACGGGCATGAGCTGCAGGGCCTCCGCCCAGCCTTTGATGACGACCTTGACCGGGAAGCTCACCGGTCCCCCGCGCTTGTAGGTATTGTCGAACACCGTACCGTCGACGAAGGCTCCCCGGTATTGGCAGACGACCGCATCCTCCGCCGTGGGCCTCTTGCCCATGCCCGCCTTGACGACCTTGTACTGGAGCCCGCTGGGCAAGCTCACCACCCTTTCCCTCTTCTTGTTGTCGGCCAGGAATGCCTCACCTTCCTGCCTGTTCTTCTCGGCGAGCCTCTTGCCGTCCTCGGCCCGCGAAGCGGCCTGCTGGTTCCTCAGCACGGTTTGGACTGAAGCTCCATCGGACTTCCCCGGTGGGGGCTGAGTGATCTCGACCTGGAGGACCTGGCCCAGATCCTTCGCCCGGACGACCCATGCTCTCGAAAACCCCTGCGCGGCGATTCTCAGCCTGCTCTCCCCTGCGCGGTGCACGGTGATCTTCACTCGATCGCCCTGGCTTGGAGATACCGTCACCATCTGGGGGTCCGACGGGATCCACTCGAGGGTGGTTTTCGCCGGCCTTCCCTTGCCGTCGACACCGAGGGCTCGGGCTTCGACGGTGTTCTGCCCGCCGGCGCCAAGATATGTGGCCGGCGAGACCCAGCGCTGTCCCGCGTACGTGGAATCGACGAGCCTGGGATCCAGCATGAAGGAGACCCGGATGTCGCGGAGGCGTGCAGACGGGTCTGCAGCCGGCGAGAAGGCCGGCACGATGCCGGACAGGAGGATCCGCATCGTCAAACGGGTCAGGCCAGCGCGGGGCATCCGGGTTCAGTGGCAGTACTGATTGTTCGCAACGCCAAGGGGATTGTTCGCATCGGCACCAGGACAAAACGCCGCGGGTCCAATCAAGCGGGGGCCGCTCGCGATCCCCAGGAAGTTCGGCAGGGGAGTCGCGTTGCCCGCGCTGCCCACCGCCGGAACGTTGAGGAACATGCCGCCGGCACATGCCTGCTGTCCGGGACCGAACTTGTTGGTCGGCGACGTGGCGGCGCAGCCCGTCAGCATGGAGTCCCGGTTGTAGGTAGCGCTGGGTTCGGGGGCCGTGCCGTCCAGCGGCAGGATCATCTGGGGATGGTCGAAGGGTCCCCGCTCGAAGCGCACCCGGTCATCGGTGAGCTCGAGCAGGAAGTCGACCAGGGCGACCTTTTCCTCCTCGCTGAGATTGGACTGCAGCTCCGCGTTGAGATTGAGGATGTTGAAGTCGCGGTGCTCGGCGTTGATGACCGGGTAATCACCCCCGCGAACGTAGAAGTCGACCACCTGGCGCAGCGTGAGCTTGCCGCCGTTGTGGAAGTAGGGGCCGGTCAGCTCCACTTCCCGCAACTGGGGCGCCTTGAAGCTGCCGAACCTGCCGACGCGGTTCACCACGGGCCACGTGCCCATCGTGGCCGTGCCCGGGCCGCCCAGGGTTCCATCGCCCGTGGCGGTGGCGCTGCCGAGCGTCTCGGCGATGTAGGGCGATGAATCGACGGGAAACTCGGGAAACCCCTCGGCGTTGGCCACGTCCATGAGGTGATTGACCATTCCACCGACGGGCCCGCCGGCCTCGTCCAGCTCCGGATGTTCGTCGCCCACGGTGATCTTGTTGGCAGAGGGCGCCAGGTAAGGAGGCAGCAGGGGATCGATCTGGTCGTCCGAAAACCCCGGGTTGATCTGCTGATCCTGCCCGGTCTCCTCGAGCAGCCCACCCGTGGCGCAGTAGGGCGCGCACTCCGCATCCGCGCTCGGGTCGAACGTCGGGATCGGATCGCCGGGCTGTTGCTCCGGACCGCCGAAGTTCTTCATCAGCAGGGCCGCAAAGGAAAGCGGCCAGCCGAAGGCGTCGGTGTTGCCGCGGCCGAGGTCGTCGCAACGGCCGGTCCGGTCCTTCTGATCCGCCTGGCACTGGGTCACGCCGAGGTTGTACATCCCATTGTCGAAGAACGCGCCTCCAAACGACGTGAACGGGACCGGAGTGTTGTCGCCCACCAGGGGTCCGGCCGTCACGTCCCCGATATCGGAGTGAATGACATAACCGCCGTTTCCGTCGTTGGTGATGCCATCCGGGAACGCGTACCCGGAGCAGCTGGCCGTGGTGCAGTTGACGTTGCTGGAAACGGGGGCGGGAGCGATGCTCTGGTTGATGACCCTGCGTTCGATCGCGTCCTGTCCAGGCTCGTTGATCTCGGACTCGAGGAGAAAACCCGAGATGATGCGCTCTCTTCCCGGAGGCTCGAGATTCGGTTCGATGTCTGGACGGCGAAACTCGAACTCCGGAAGAACGTCCTTCAGGGTCGCCTTGACCGTGAACGGGAAGGTATGGTCGGTCAAGGTGGGTGGGGCATGGCACTCACCGCAGCGCGCCGACCGGAACAGGGGATTCTTGAGCGACACGTTGGATCCGAAGAAGAGATCCATCCCGAGCAGGGGATCCGGCGTGTTCGACCCCGGCACACGAGTGCCAGGCGCCGCGACCCGTCGGGTGCATGTGCGGACGCCCTGGACCAGGACACTGGAGATACAGGCCCCGCTCCCCGTCGTGAGGTTCGTGCCCGTGAGGTTGTTGTCCC
>JACXTT010013357.1_pt1 | contig 10826 bp, 10 predicted proteins | sample 9270951 | NCBI WGS metagenome assembly JACXTT01 (sample SAMN15532306, study PRJNA645909) | rock metagenome | isolation source: weathered quartz diorite | place: Puerto Rico | collected 2017-06-21
CGCTGCGCGACCTCGCATACCCTGCCATCATTACGTTCATCCCGTTCCTGCTGGTCGTCCTGCAGCCCGATCTGGGCAGCGCGCTCGTGTTCATCGCGATTCTGTTCGCGATGCTGTATTGGGCGGGAGCACGCCCGGCGCTGCTGCTCCTGCTCTTGTCCCCGGCGATCGGATTGACGGTGGCGTTTTCGACCGCCGCCTGGGGTGCCTGGATCGTGCTGCTGTTCCTGCTCGTGTTGTATGTGCGGCCGTATCTGTGGGAAGGGCTGACGGTGATGCTGGCGAACGTGGTCATGGGCGTCATTGCGCTGCCGTTCTGGCGTCACCTGGCTCCATACCAGCAGAACCGACTGCTGGCCTTTCTCAACCCGGAAGTCGACCCGCGCGCCACCGGCTGGCACATCATTCAGTCGAAGGTCGCGATCGGGTCGGGCGGGTGGTTCGGCAAGGGATTCACCATGGGGACGCAGAAGCGGCTTGCGTTTCTGCCCGCGCAGCATACCGACTTCATTTTCCCCATCGTGGGAGAGGAGCTGGGGTTCGCCGGGGTCGTCGTGGCGCTGGCGCTGTTCACGTCGTTGCTCCTGGTGTTGTTGCGAGTGGCACGGCGGGCGACCGACCCGTTCTCGAGCTTCTGCGTGTTCGGCATCGCGGGGTTGTTCTTCGCCCACATCCTGGAGAACGTGGGAATGGCGGTGAATCTCCTTCCTGTGACGGGGATTCCATTGCCATTCTTTTCGTATGGCGGATCGTTTCTGCTCACCTGTTGTCTCTGCGTCGGCATCGTTCTGCGGGTCGCGTTTGAGTCGCGCCAGTCCGGCTATGCCGACCTGGGGCAATGAGTTACCGCGCAAGGGCTAGCGCCACCGGGAATGGTCGGCGAGATTGTGGCCGTCCGCACCCCGACTCCGTGAATGGCTTGGTTCAAAAAAGAGCGTAAACCCCGCACAACTTCCGAGCGTGTAAAGCTGGAGATCCCGGCCGACGCGTGGGAGAAGTGTGAAGAATGCGGGCACATCGACATCAAGGAGCGTTTCGTCCGTGCCTTGAACGTCTGCCCGAACTGCGGTGCCCACCGGCGGATCAGCGCGCAGGAATACATCGATCTGCTGATCGATGAAGGGTCGTGGCACGAGCTCGGCGAGAAGCTCCGCTCGGCCGACCCGCTGCGTTTCGAGAACTACCGCGAGCGCATGCAGGCCGCCGTCAAGAAGGCGGGGCCGCTCGAGGCGATCCGCACCGGTTTCGCCCGGCTCGACGGGCTCCCGATCAACCTCGGCGTGATGGATTTCGCTTTCATGGGGGGATCGATGGGGTCAGTCGTGGGCGAGAAAGTGGCGCGGCTGGCGCGCCGTTCGATCGACCGCCGCGACCCGCTGATCATCATCGCGGCCTCGGGCGGCGCGCGGATGCAGGAAGGGGTGCTGTCGCTGATGCAGATGGCGAAGACGTCGGTGGTTATCGCCGAGCTGGCAGCGCACGGCATTCCTTTCGTGTCGATCCTCAGCAATCCGACGACCGGCGGCGTGTCCGCCTCCTACGCGATGCAGGGCGACGTGATCCTGGCGGAGCCCGGCGCCGTGGTCGGGTTCGCGGGGCCACGGGTGATCAAGCAGACGATCGGGCAGGATTTGCCGCAGGGGTTCCAGACTGCCGAGTTCTTGTTGGAACACGGCATGATCGACTCGGTCGTCCCGCGCAGCGAGCTGCGCGAGACGACGGCGCAGCTGCTGCGACACATGGCCGGCCGGGCGCCGGTGGAGGCCGGCGACTGAGCCGGTGGTCCTTTCGGGACGCCTGCCGCTATCTGTTTCCCCGACAAGCCGGCCGGATCAAATGGAGCCTCGAGCCCACCTTGGCGCTGCTCGAGGCGATCGGCCATCCCGAACGGCAATTCCCCTCGATTCACGTGGCCGGGACGAACGGCAAGGGCTCGACCTGTGCCTTCTTGACCGCTGGCCTGCGCGCGCGCGGCTATCGCGTCGGTCTCTACACCTCCCCGCACCTCGTCGACGTGCGTGAGCGCGTCCTCGTCAACGGCGAGCCGATGAGCGAAACGGCGTTCGCCGAGTGGACGGCGCTGCTCGAGCCGCACATCGAGCGCACCGAGGCCAGCTTTTTCGAAGCGATGACGGCGATCGGCTTCGCCGACCTCGCTTCCCGCGACGTCGACATCGCCGTGATCGAGGTCGGTCTGGGGGGCCGGCTCGACAGCACCAACGTGATCACGCCGCTCGTCAGCGTCGTGACCAAGATCGCGCTGGAGCACACCGAGTACCTCGGCCACGAGCTGGCGTTGATCGCGGCAGAGAAGGCGGGAATCGCGAAGTCCGGCGTGCCGTTTGTGACGGGGGAGCAGGACCTGGATGTGCGCCAGGTCCTGATCGAGGAAGCCGAACGCCGCGGCGCGCATCCGATCATCCGCGTGGCGCCGCAGACGCCCCCGGAGGGATCCACCCTCGGGCTGCGGGGGGCGCACCAGTGGTTCAACGCCTGGGTCGCCCTCGGCGCGCTCAACGCGCTTGCGCCGCCCTTTGGCCCGTTCGGCCCCTGGCTGCCGCCCAGCTTCGAGTCGGCGTATATGCCGGGGCGCTTCGATGTGCGCGGGCGCTGGATCTTCGACGTCGCCCACAACCCCGACGGGATGAACGTGCTGGTCGATGCGCTGCGGGAATTCGGACCTCCTCGTCCACTACACGCCCTCGTGGGCATTCGCAACGACAAGGACTGGCGGGCGATGCTCGACGCGCTTGCGCCGGTGGTCGACCGCCTCGTGCTGACCGTCGCGCCGTCCGTCCCGGGGCACCAGCGCTGGCTGGCGAGCGACTTCGGCGACCAGGGTCTCGCCGCGGCGGGGATTCACTTCGAGCCGGACTTCGACCGCGCGCTCGCCGAGATCCAGGACGGTGCACGCACCGTGCTCGTCACCGGGTCGTTTCACACCGTCGGTGACGTGATGGCGCGCTTGCCCGGGTTCGCGCCGCTCGGCTAAATTCTTGCGATGCAAGGGAAGGCGCTTCCCGGCTTTCGCGAGTTTTACCCCGACGACACGGCTCTTCGCAACCACATCTTCGCCATCTGGCGTAGCGTCGCTGCACGGTATGGATTCGAGGAGTACGATGGGCCGCCCCTCGAGCCGCTGGAGCTGTACACCCAGAAGAGCGGGGCCGAGATCGTCGCACAGCTGTATGCATTCACTGACAAGGGTGAGCGGGAAGTGGCGCTGCGCCCGGAGATGACCCCGACCTTGGCACGGATGGTGGGGGCCCGCGCCCAGGCCCTGAAGAAGCCGATTCGCTGGTTTGCGATCCCCCAGCTATTCCGCTACGAGCGGCAGCAGCGGGGGCGGCTTCGAGAACATTTCCAGCTCAACATGGACATCATCGGCGAGGCCGGGCCGCTCGCCGACGCCGAGCTGATCGCCGCCTCCGTTGACGTGCTGCGCGCATGCGGGCTGTCTGCCCGGGAGGTGCGGGCGCGTATTTCGGATCGTCGCGTGCTGCAAGCGCTCCTGGCCGGTGTGGGGGTCGCGGCGAGCCAGCTCGACGCCGCCTATGCCGCCATCGATCGCAGTGAGCGGGTGCCGCGTGAGGCGCTGGCGGAAGGGCTGCAGGCGGCGGGGTGCTCGCAGCAGGCCATCGACGGCACCTTCCGCGTCGCCGGGCTGAAAGGGCTCGGGCCCGTCACCGCCGAGCTCGGCGCGATCGGCAAGGCCGACGTCGGGGCGCCGCTCGTGGAGGTGCACCGAGCGCTCGAGGCGATGGGCCTGGGCGAGTTCGTCGACGTCGATCTCACGATCGTGCGGGGTCTCGCCTATTACACGGGGACGGTGTTCGAACTGTTCGATGCCACGAAATCGCTCCGCGCCATCTGCGGCGGCGGGCGCTACGACGGCCTGCTCAAGGCGCTGGGCGGTATCGATCTCCCGGCGCTGGGATTCGGGATGGGCGACGTGGTCCTCGGAGAATTGTTGAAGGCGCACGGAGTCGCTCCCAAACAGGCATCGCGACTCGATGGATTTCTGGTTCCTGTCGGCGTGGACGATTATCCGGCCGTGCTCAAGCTGGCGCACGAGCTGCGCGACGCCGGACTGGCGGTTGAATACAGCCTCAAGCCGCAGGCGGTCCGCAAACAGATGGAGCTGGCCGCGGCGCGCGCCGCACCGCGCGCCGTCATCATCGGACCGGACGAGCGAAACGCCGGCACCGCGGTCGTGCGGGAGCTGGGTGGCGGAGTCGAGCGCGCGGTGCCGATCACAACGGTCCTGGCGGAGCTGAAACGATCATGAACGAACCCGTCAATCTCGCCCAGAAGCTCTCCCGCATCCGGACTCACTGGGAGCCCAAAGTTGTCGGCGAGCTGAATGGCCAGCAGGTGAAACTCGTGAAGTTTCTCGGGCCGTTCGTCTGGCATCACCACGACAATGAAGACGAGCTGTTCTACGTCGTGAAGGGGCGCTTCCGTATGGAGTACGTCGACACGACGGTGTGGATCGAGCAAGGAGAGTTCGTCATCGTGCCGCGGAAGGTGGAGCACCGTCCCGTGGCCGATGAAGAAGTAGAAGTGATGCTGTTCGAGCCGTCGACCACGCTGAACACCGGCAACGTCCGCAACGAGCGGACGCGGGACGTCCTGGAGCGGCTCTAGACTTTCGTTCGCAAGGCAGGCATGGCACAGGCGCAGAAGATCACGCCACGCGCGCAGGATTTCAGCGAGTGGTACAACGACGTCATCATGCAGGCGGAGCTGGCGGACTACTCACCGGTGCGCGGCTGCATGGTCATACGACCCAACGGCTACCGCATCTGGGAACTGATGCAGCGCGCCTTGGACGACATGATCAAGGCGTCCGGGCATCAGAACGCGTACTTCCCGCTCTTTATTCCGCAGAGCTTCCTGGCGAAGGAAGCCGAGCACGTCGAAGGGTTCGCGAAGGAAGTCGCGATCGTCACGCATACTCGGCTCAAGGCGACGGGGAAGACGGGCCCCGGCGCGGTCACCCCCGATCCCGAATCCGCGCTGGAAGAGCCGCTGGTCGTGCGGCCGACATCCGAGACGATCATTTACGCGATGTTCGCCAAGTGGATCCAGAGCTACCGCGACCTGCCGCTATTGCTCAACCAGTGGTGCAACGTGGTGCGCTGGGAGCGCCGCACGCGCCTGTTCCTGCGCACCACCGAGTTTCTCTGGCAGGAAGGCCACACGGCGCACGCCGATGAGGCGGATGCCGAGCGCGAAGCCCGCACGATCCTGGGCATCTACCGCTCGTTTTCGGAAGACTGGCTCGCGATGCCGGTGATCACCGGGGTGAAGACCGAGAGCGAGAAGTTCGCCGGAGCGCTGCGCACCTACGCGATCGAAGCCTTGATGCAGGACCGCAAGGCGCTGCAGGCGGGCACGAGCCACAACCTCGGCCAGAATTTCGCCAAGGCTTTTGAAGTGCAATATCAGACCGCCGCTGGGGGCCAGGAATACGTCTGGAACACTTCGTGGGGAGTGACCACGCGGCTCATCGGCGGGCTGATCATGACACACTCGGACGACAATGGACTGATCTGCCCGCCGCGGCTCGCACCCGTTCAAGTAGTGCTGGTGCCGATTTGGAAGTCCGATGAAGAGCGTGCCAAGGTGCTGGAAGTCGGAGAACGGCTGCGCGGCGACCTTCAGGGCGCGGGATTACGCGTGACGCTTGATGCTCGCGATTCGTTGAAGCCCGGAGCGAAGTATTTCGAGTGGGAAGCGCGCGGTGTCCCGCTGCGGCTCGAGATCGGGCCCAAGGACGTCGCGGCAGGGCAGGCCATGTCCGCGCGGCGCGGGGGTGGCAAGACGCCGCTGCCGCTGGAGGGGATTGTTGCGGCGGCGAAGGCCATGCTGGACGAGATGCAGGCCGGGTTGCTCGCCGCGGCGCGGGAGCGGCGCGAGGCCGCCTCGATCCGCGGAGTCACGAAGCAACAGTTTATCGAGTTCATGAAGGACACGGGCGGGTTTGCGTACGGGGGGTTCTGCGGCGTCGGCGCGTGCGAGGCGGCGATCAAGGAGGAGACGGCGGCGACCGTCCGGGTGCTTCCCGACCTGGAATTCCGGTCGCCTGAGGCGCCGAAGACGTGCATGTGGTGCGGACGCCCGAGCATCGCAGAGGCGGTGTGGGCACAGGCCTACTAGCCGTCGACCCGGCGCTGCTCGAGGCCATCGCCAAGCGCGCCGGTACGCCCGTCTACGTTTACTCGGCCAACCTCATCCGGGCGCAGTTCCATGCCCTGGACGACGCGCTCAAGGGGATCCCGCATCGCATCTGCTATTCGGTGAAGGCGAACGGCAACCTCGCCGTGCTGCGGGTGTTGCAGCAGGCGGGCGCCGGCGCCGACATCGTGTCGCTCGGGGAGCTGCGCCGGTCGCGCGCCGCCGGGTTCGCGCCCGATACGATCGTGTTTTCCGGCGTGGGGAAGACGGCGGCGGAGATCGAAGAGGCAGTCGCTGCGGGGATCGGCTTTCTCAACATCGAATCGACGAGCGAGCTCGACGTCGTGAGCGCCGTGGCGCGGCGCTTCGGCGGAACGGTGCGCGTGGGGATCCGCGTCAATCCCGACGTGGCGACGGAGACGCACCCGTATACAAAGACCGGCGAGAAGACCGCCAAATTCGGAATTCCCTTCGACGACGTCGTCAACGTCGCCCGGCGCATCGCCGCGGACCCGCATCTCGAGCTGCGGGGCCTCGCGATGCACCTCGGCTCTCAGCTCACCGACGTCGAGCCGTATCACCGCGGGACGGTCAAGCTGCTCGAGCTTGTCGCCGCGGTGCGCGCCTCCGGCATCACGACGCTCGAGGCACTCGACGTCGGCGGCGGGCTCGGCGTGCGCTATCACGACGAGCAGGCGCCGGCGCCAAAGGCGTTCGCCGAGGCGGTGGTTCCTGCGGTTCGCGCGGCGGGGCTCAAACTGCTGTGCGAGCCGGGTCGCTATCTCGTGGCGAACGCCGGGATTCTGTTGACGCGCGTGCTGTACGGAAAACACGCCGGCGGCAAGGAATTCGTCATCGTCGATGCCGGGATGACGGATTTCGTGCGGCCCAGCCACTACAACGCCCACCACGATATCGTTCCGCTGAAGGACGGTGCCCGGCCCGAACGGACCGTCAATGTCGTAGGGCCGATCTGCGAGTCGGGCGATTTCCTCGCGCTCGACCGGCGGCTGCCGGCGGTGGAGCCGGGCGAGCTGCTCGCGGTGCTGGGCACCGGGGCCTACGGCTTCGTGATGAGCTCGACGTACAATCAGCGGCCGCGGCCTCCGGAAGTCATGGTGGAGGGGGACCGGTTCTTCGTCGCCCGGCCGCGCGAGACGCTGGACGACCTGGTGCGCGGCGAGGTCGCCGACGGGAAGAGCTGGATCTCGACATGAACCGGATTCTCATCCTCGACTACGGCTCGCAGTTCACGCAGCTGATCGCCCGGCGGGTGCGCGAAGCGCACGTCTATTGCGAGATCCACCCGGCGCGGCGCGGCACCGATCTCGCGTTCATCAAGGAGTTCGCACCATCGGGGATCATTCTGTCGGGTGGTCCCAGTTCGGTGTTCGACCCCGGGGCCCCGACCGCCGACCCGGCGATCCTGGCGCTCGGGATCCCCGTCCTCGGGATCTGCTACGGCATGATGCTGATCATCCATCTCGCCGGGGGGAAGGTGATCCCCGCGCCGGAGCGCGAGTACGGACGGGCGGACATCACGGTGCTCGAGGGGTCGGGGCTCTTCGCGGGATTCGAGCCGCACACGCAGACGACGGTGTGGGCGAGTCACGGGGACCGTATCGGTGCCGCGCCGCCGGAGTTCCGCGCCATCGCGTCGAGCCCCAATGCGCCAATGGCCGCAGTCCAGCACGCCGGCGCGCCAATCAGCGGCTTGCTCTTCCACCCCGAAGTCGCGCATTCGGTTCGGGGCGGTGAGATCCTCGAGAATTTCCTGTTTGGGATCTGTCGGTGTACGCCGGACTGGACGCCGGGCCACTTCATCGAGCAGACGGTGGCGCGGATCCGCGAGCAGGTCGGCGCGTCGGCGCGCGCGATCTGCGGGCTGTCGGGCGGCGTGGACTCGGCGGTAGCGGCGGCGCTGGTGCACCGCGCCATCGGCAGCCGGCTCACCTGCATTTTCGTCGACCACGGGCTGTTGCGCCTGCACGAGCGGGAGCAAGTGGAGCGCACGTTCCGCAAGCACATGGGCATCGATCTGCGGGTCGTGGATGCCGGCGCGCGGTTCCTCGGGGAGCTGTCCGGGATCGATGATCCGGAGGAGAAACGACGCCGCATCGGGCACACTTTCATCGACGTGTTCGAGGACGCGGCGCGGCATGTCGAAGGCAACGTCGGGTTCCTGGTGCAGGGCACGCTCTACCCGGACGTCATCGAATCGAGCTCGCCGCGCGGCGGTCCGTCGGTCACCATCAAGACGCATCACAACGTGGGCGGCCTGCGGCCCGATCTGCCATGGACCCTGATCGAGCCGCTGCGCGAGCTGTTCAAGGACGAGGTGCGGCAGGTGGGCCGGGAGCTGGGGCTCCCCGAGGAAATCGTGGGGCGGCACCCGTTCCCCGGCCCGGGGCTCGGGATCCGCGTGATCGGGCCGGTGAGCAGCGAGCGGCTCGATCTGCTGCGCCGGGTCGACGCCATCTACATCGAGGAGATCCGTGAAGCGGGGCTCTACGACCAGATCTGGCAGGCGTTCGCCGTGCTGCTGCCGATTCGCTCGGTCGGGGTGATGGGGGACGGTCGGACCTACGAGCACGTTGTGGCGCTGCGGGCGGTCACGAGTCGCGACGGGATGACGGCCGACTGGTTCCCATTCCCGCCCGAGGTCTTGGCCCGGATCTCGAATCGTGTGATCAATGAAGTGCGCGGGGTGAATCGCGTCACCTACGACGTCAGCTCGAAGCCGCCCGCGACGATCGAGTGGGAGTAACCGGCTCGCCATGAACCGCCGCGGGTTCACGCTGCTCGAGCTGATCGTGGTCGCGGTGATCCTCGGCCTCCTGGCGTCGATCGCAATCGAGCGAATCGCCAACTCGAAGGAGAAGACCTACCTCGCGGCGATGAAGGCCGATCTGCGGAACCTCATCACCGCCGAAGTGGTGTTTTCGACCGATTCGCTGCGGTTTACGACGATGATCGGATCGGGAGGACTGAGCTACCAGGCCACGACGGGAAACATCACCCCGTTGATCGTGCTGACGGGAGATGGCTTTACGGCGCAGATCGGCAACCCCAACACCCCCCGGACGTGTGTCATCTTCTTGGGGAGCACGCCGCTCGCTCCCGCAGTCAACGAAGGCGAGCCGGCCTGCCACTAGCCCGCTAGATGTTCTTCTCCTCCAACAATCTCAAGAATTCCGTCGGTTGGCCGAGCGCTTGCAGGTGTTCAGGAACGTCTGGCTCCTTGGCGAACTGGGCAATCTTGCCGAGGACGGGCAGGTACTGGTTGGAGACCTCGAGCGGCGGTGCGACGATCAGAAAGAAATAGTTCACGGGTTTGTCATCGATCGCCTTGAAATCGATCCCGGCGAGCTTGCGCCCGAACGCCACCCGCAGCCGATTCACCACCAGAGAGCGGCAGTGGGGGATCGCGATGTTCTGGCCGATGCCGGTGGAGCCGAGGGTCTCACGCCGTTTCAGCATCTTGTAGAGCATGCCGTCGGCCTTCTCATCGAGCTTGAGGAGGCCTACAAGCTCTTTCAGCACGGCGTCCTTCGAATCACTCTTCAGATTCAGATCGATCGCGTCTTCGGAGAAAAACTCACGTAGGTGCAAGTGGCCATCCGTAAGCGAAGGTGCGGCGCTTAACGTAATGACGAGTTGCTCAAGGCGCAACGCGCTATTACGTTGGTGCGCATGAAGTTCCCGTACCCCGTCGCACACGACGTGCCGCTGTTTCTCGCCCCCATGGCCGGGGTGAGCGAGGCGCCGTTCCGGCAGATCGCCCGGGGCTTCGGCGCCGACGTCGTGGTGTCGGAGTTCATTTCCTCCGTCGGCGTTTCACTCGGAATCAAACGGGTGTTGGCGGAAATGCGGTTCGAAGAATGCGAGCGCCCGATCGGCATCCAGCTGTACGGGGCGGATCCCGGGACGATGGGCCGGGCCGCCGCCATGGTGACCGAGTTGTTCGAGCCCGACTACGTGGACATCAACTTCGGCTGTCCCGTCAAGAAGGTCGTCCGCAACAACGGCGGATCGGGATGCCTCAAGGACATGTCGCTCGTGGGATCGATCATCGCTGCGGTCCGGGCAGCCACCCATCTGCCCGTTACGGTGAAGATTCGCAGTGGATGGGATGAAGCCCAGCGGGACCCGGTCACCATCGCGCGGCGCTGCGAGGATGCCGGGGCGGAGGCGCTCGCCCTGCACCCCCGGACCCGGACGCAGATGTACAACGGCGCCGCCAATTGGGACGAGATCGCCCGCGTCGTCCGAGCGCTCACAGTTCCGGTGATTGGCAACGGTGACATCCGCACGGCCGACGACGTCTTGGCGATGCAGCGCCACACGGGCTGCGCCGGCGTGATGGTCGCGCGCGGGTCGTTCGGCAATCCGTGGATCTTCTCGCAGGCGCGGGACCTGCTCCGAGGTCTTCCGATGCGCCCCGCCCCGACTGCCGAAGAACGCTTCGCCGTGGCACTGGCCCACGCCCGGCTGGCGCCGCGGTGTCAAGACGACACCCGCAAGACCGCGCTCGAGCTCCTAAAGCACTTCGGCTGGTACACTCGGCGTCTGCCCGGATCCTCCTACCTGCCGCAGCGCAGGTTCCGCAGTTAGTCGATGCGGGGAGCCGGCACGATGCTCGCCCC
>JACXTT010013358.1_pt1 | contig 10825 bp, 7 predicted proteins | sample 9270951 | NCBI WGS metagenome assembly JACXTT01 (sample SAMN15532306, study PRJNA645909) | rock metagenome | isolation source: weathered quartz diorite | place: Puerto Rico | collected 2017-06-21
CAACTGCCCAAACACGAATTGTCAAAGATCTGGCGGAAGGCAGGCGACTCGAACGCCTATGTCCCGAGGGACCCTGGCTTAGCAGACCAGTGGGATACCAATTACCCGAGCCTTCCGGGCACAACTTGAAATTGGATTTAAAGGGAAATCACAGGCTTGATGAGAGACACCAAGACTGTCCGACAGTAAGTCGGTACGATAGGAGGCCGCGACTGAACAAATGCCGCATCTATCCTTACTGTACAGTGAAAGCGAGGCTTCGTCAAGGCACATTCGCATTGACAGGCACATTCGCATTCCGTGCAGACTGGGTGACGGACAACTCGCGAATACGCGCGACTCGTTCGATAGCGCATGTGTGTTTCGTGGGTCGAGAATAGACGACTCGCGGAGCACCTGACTCGTGCGTCCACAGCTCAGCAAATAGGTGTTAGAGTTATGGCGCGCGACGAGAGTCAGTCATGGTGGCAGGACAGTCGGCTTTGATCATTGCGGCGCTCTTCACAGGCGCTGCATTCTACGTTAGCTTCGCCGAGCAGCCGGCGAATCTCGGATTGGACGACCGCGCACTTCTTGCTCAGTGGAAGCCCGCCTATAAGCGGGGATTTGCGATGCAAGCTCCGCTGGCGATCATCGGCTTTCTTTTGGGGATCGTGGCCTGGTGGATCACCGGCAGGTTGACGTTCGTCCTTGGCGCGATATTGCTGGTCGCAAACTGGCCATGGACCATTTTCGGGATCATGCCGACAAACAAGGCGCTTATGGCGATTGATCTGGATGATGCAGGTCCTCGGAGCCGGGCTCTGATCGTGAAATGGAATCGCCTTCACTCTGTTCGGACCACATTGGGAGGACTTGCAACGGTAGCATTCCTGAGCGCGCTCTTGCTGAGCTGACTGCTCCGCAGTTGAGAAGGCACGCTGAAGAATCCCTGCTGGACGGGCTTTCACTCGATGATTCTTCGTGGTTCAATTTACGAGTTCAAGGTTGCTCGCTTTCGGAATCGTGGCCTTGCCGAAATCGCTTACAGTCACTGTAGGGCCACCCTGGGTTTCCCGAAGTTCCTATGATGTGGTATCCGCGATGGCGCAAGTAAGGACGCTTAAGGGCTACAAGCTTGTTCGTGACAAATGGCAGAATCGCAGGCGACGGTACATTCTCTAGGGTCAGATTCCGGCCCCCGCAACTAACCCTAGAGATGTGCCGTCCACCTCGGCAGCCTCTAGAGCTGCCCAACGGGCGGAGCGCTTGCTTAGTCGGCTGGATGAATCCATCATAGCCCGAGCCGCCCCTCACCGCGTCCGCCAAATTCCCTTCAATAGAGCACGCTACAAACCGCCTTCCAGCCGTGCGAACACTGAGTGTAAAGTGGTGAGAAAAAGCACGCCGATACGGAAAATGAAGGATCGAACTCTGTAAGACTAACTTCTCAAATCCCGGCAACGGTCGGGGTTTTGTCACTAGTCCGTGTCTACGGACCGGTGTTCTGTTCTCGGCCTAGGAACGGGCTCGCAGGTATCTCGCCCTTCAGGCCGGCTGTGGTGTCAACTCCCTTCATATTGTGTTGGCTTCCGCGGCGGCGATGGCCTTTATCCCCGGCGGTTTTGGCGGGATGTGTGATTTCCACCAGGCGCGCGCGCGTTCAGGCGTCCACAGCTCGCCGAATTCACAGGCGCTTAAACGCTCGTACAATTCTTGCGCCGTCTGCGGGCGATCAGCGGGCTTCTTTTGCAGACACTGCAGAATGACGGCATCAAGTGATGCCGGGATAGGCTGCTCGACGAGCTGAGAGGGCGGCGTGGGTTCGGTCTGCATGTGCGCCATCGCGACGGCCATTGGTGTGTCGCGCTCAAACACATGGTGGTCTGTTAGGAGCCAATAACCGACACACCCCAACGCATACAGATCGGTGCGGCCATCAACCTCACCGCCGGCAATGAGCTCAGGAGCCATGTAGCCGGACGTACCCGCGGCTCCTCCTGGCACGGTGAGCTGGCTATCGGTCGTCTCTTGTCGCGCCACCTGTTTGACCAACCCGAAATCAAGCACTTTGACGAAATCGTAATCAACGCCTAGCCGGCACAGAAATATGTTTTTCGGCTTGATGTCTCGATGGGTCACGCCGCTGCCGTGAGCTTCGGCCAGGGACGAACACGCCTGCATAAGCAGGTGGATCACACGAGCGGGAGTCTGAGGGCCGAAACGGTCCACCAGAGTCTCCAGATCCATGCCCTCGAGCAGTTCCATCACATAGTAGAAGTCTCCGTCTTCGCTTACGCCGTAATCGTAAAGTTGGACGGTGTGCGGAGAGCGAAGTGCCGCCGTCGCGATGGCTTCCCGCTCAAATCGCCGCACGGCCACGCTGGTCTGCTCACCTGCCGCTATGTCTTCGGTCCGAATCAATTTGATAGCTGCTGGCCTGGCCAGCAGGCGATGCTGCGCCCGCCAGACCTCGCCCATGCCGCCGATTCCGATGCGCTCGATAAGCTGATAGCTACCCATGGCGCGTGCCTTGCTCACCTCGGCGCGAAGAGAGTGTATGTATCGGGCAACCGGAGTGGCCCAGGCTACAGCCAAGAAATTGGGCAGAAGAAGAAGGAGAATCTGGTTTGGTGTGGGCAGCGGGTTTTGGTTTACCACCGTCGTCATCAGCAGTCCGATCGGCGCCATGAGGGCCGAAGCCACCGCCGCGAGCACGGCTTTGCCATACGGCGCCGGAACGGCGACAACAAAAAGGGCGATCCAAAGACAATTCCAGGAGATGCCCCGAATCGGCTCCCCTTGCGGCCATGGACCTGCGAACTCGGTCAACGCGATGCCGAACGCCACCACTACCTCGAAAATCAGCCCCAGATCCACCATCAAGGGAGCCGGTACTTTCCGGCTTCGGGTAAGCATGAATACCGCCATGCCGGCGAAGAACAGAGCGACGGCTACGATCAACGGGAACGGCACCGGTCGTGACGAGAGTATGCGATGCGGCTGGAGGTAATGTTCGGTCACAAAGACCGCGGGCGCTGTAACCGCGCAAACCAGGCCGATGAAGCCTACGCGCCGGACAGCCGTTTCCAGCAGCTCCGGCGGAAGACTGTACGAGCTTTCCCTGCCCGTATCCCCGCTGTGCCGCCTCTTGTTTCTGCGGAGGAGTTGGTTCCCTTCCATCGGCTAGACTCTTCTCTTGGCGAGCGTGCGAGCTCGCTTGCGGTCTGCACTGCGGTGCCTGCCGAAGGCGATGCTGAGCCTTTCATGCCCCCTGCTTCTTCACGAGGACAGTTAAGTCCAGGCTTCGAATCAGCCGGTGCAGGTTATTGGGGTGCAGCCGGAGCAGTCTCGCCGCGTCAGCGCAATTGCCGCCGGTCTGATCCAGTGTCTTCAGGACGAGTTGCCTCTTCAACTCTCTGACACGCTCATGAAATCCCGTTCCGGAAGCGTCTGTGCCTCGCCTGGCCTCAGCCACCGCTTCGGGCAGGTCCTCCGGCTGGATCAATTCCGTGGATCCCAACACGACGGCGCGCTCGATCGCGTTCTCCAGCTCCCGGACGTTACCTGGCCAGTCGTAATGCAAGAGACACGCCTCAGCCTCATCAGAGAAACCGGTCACGAGTCGTTCGGAGTTCCTGCCATGCTTGCGCGAGAAATGGCGGGCCAGCGCGAGTACGTCATCGCACCGCTGGCGCAGCGGCGGCATCGTCAGCGAGATTACGTTGAGGCGATAGTAAAGATCCTGGCGGAAGCCTCCGTCCCGTATGGCTTTTTCCAGGTCGCGATTGGTTGCGGCGATCAACCGAATGTCGGTCTTGAGCTTCTTGGTACCTCCCAGACGCTCAAATTCCCGCTCCTGCAATACCCGGAGCAATTTTGTCTGTATCCCGGGAGCCAGTTCCCCCACTTCGTCCAGGAAGACTGAGCCGCCGTCGGCCTCTTCCAATTTGCCCCTCTTCAGTGCAATCGCTCCGGTGAACGCGCCGCGCTCATGGCCGAAGAGTTCACTCTCAAGCAATGTTTCGTTGAGAGCCGCACAGTTGATCGCCACAAACGGCCTGCCCGAGCGCGGGCTGTTCCTGTGAATCGCACGTGCTGCCAGCTCTTTGCCTGTGCCGCTGTCGCCGCGGATCAGAACCGTGGATGTGGATGGCGCCACCTTGGAAATGACTTCGAAAACCTGCTGCATGCAGGCGCTCTGGCCAACCATGTTGTGCTCCAGATTCGCCTCCGCGCGAAGCCGCTGGTTCTCCGATGTGAGTTGTTCCCGTTCCCGCCATTGTTTGAGGGCCAGCGCCGCCGGGCCGGCGATCGCCTTCAGCACCCTGGCGTGGTCTTCCGTGAAATCACCGTCATCTTGAAATTTGTCGACGTAAATGCCGCCGATCACCCGGTCCACTACCACCAGCGGCACTGCGAGAGAAGCCCGTTTATCTGCGCCACAGTCGAAAACGGCCGCCCGCTCTCGCAGAACGCGATCCAGAACCGAGCGTTTCATATCAACCGGGCATTGCAGCTCTGTTCCCCTCTCGCGCCCGAAAAGAGATCGGAACTGATCGGGGCGATCTCCGGTCAGCACGATCGCTGCGCGATCGGCCGGGATCATTTCGAAGATTCCGCGGACCAGTTCCTGCTGGAGCGCCTCTAGCCCGGGTAGGGAGCTGATCACCGTCCCGATCCGCAGCAAGCTCTCCAGGTGCCCCGATTCAGCGGCCGTTTGCTCCGCACTCATTTGTACTCGAGCTTGCTCGATGATTTGAACCGCGGGACGCGTTGTGTCCAGGACTCGAGCGGCCCGCGCCTCATTCTGTTGGACCGGACTCGACCACTCTTCCTCCTGAAGAAACAAGAAGGCAGAATCTCCGATTCTGATTTCATCGGCATGCTCCAGGCGGCGCTCCGTCACCGGCAGGCCGTTGACGAATGTGCTGTTGAGCGTTACCAGATCCTCTATTTTGTACCGCCCGTCTTCCCGCTTGATCAGGCAGTGGCGGCGCGAAACGGAGGGATCCTCAATGCAGACTGCATTCGTTTCTGCACGACCGATCGAAGTCTCGTCGGCGAACAAAGGTATTACGGAGCCTTTGAACGGCCCGGTCAAGGCGACCAGCTTCGGGATCATAACGCGCCTGTAACTGCCCTTCAGTATACAGAACCGACCCGCCACGCAACAGGTCCTTGCTCGCTCGCCGCCACTATCGAAATTGATTGCGCCACTATCAGTGGTGATATGAAACGCGCCGCGCGGGGACCTGCGGTGCCCTTGCGACGAAGGCCGGGATCTGCAACGTCTCATGAGACATAGCGAGAGAAGGGGGATCACCTGGCGCGCTCTTTCGCGCCTGGCACCGCGATTGCCTTTGAGTGGAACGATTGTCGCAAGACGACAGAAAGGATTAGAAGACAAGATCATGAAGTACATCTTCTGCTTAGAGAAGTTCCACATTGACAATACCAGGGCGCTACATGAGGACACGGATCATGTTAGCTTCGCCTTGAAAGTTGGAGACCAACCCCTGCAACCGTTGACCAAACACGTGGGCGATGTTAACAACGGTGACCACTCCGTCGGTCTGCAGTTCACCTCTGATATAGCCGATCCAAGAACACCGGTGCTGTTCAATTATCAGATCCTCAATCAGGGACACGGAGGTGATCTGGATGCAGAGCTGAACGCCGGTGCGGACGCCCTCGCAGCCGGACTTGGCGTGACGGGGAATGGTTTGGCAGGGACGCTCGTCAAACTCCTGGAGAAATATGGGCTTGAATTGTTCAATCCGAATTGTGACGGCCCCGTTGCGGCTGATCAGATTACTGTCAGTGCAGCGACATTGAAGGACTGGACCGCCAATAACGGCGTGCATCGAGAAACCAGGTACTATCCTGGCGTTGACTCCGCGATTGGCTGCGGCTCCAATTCCAAGTATAAGGTTACCTGGTCTGTAGCTCGCGTCCCGTCAAAACGAACAGAAGGTACCAGCGGTTTCTTTCTCCAGAGCGAATTCGGGAACAAGGGGAATTTTGAATTGCTTGTGCCCCGTGCAGACGGCGGGCTGGTTTCCTTCTGGCGTGACAACGATGCTCCGGACATGCCGTGGAAGGAGCCGTCCGTATTTGCCCAGGCCGCAGGGCACGTCGATGCAGTGTCTATGATTCAAAGCAATTTCAGCGCTGCCGGAAACGGCCCCGGCAACCTGGAGGTTGTATGCCGCATTGGCAACCGCCTCGCTTTCTACTGGCGCAAGGATACGCCGCCGTTCAATTGGTCTGGGGCTATCTTCTTCGCCGATGGCATTTCCGTAGCAGGCACTCCCAGCCTGATACAGAGCCATTTTGGCATCAAGGGGAATTTTGAGCTGCTGGTGCCCCGTGCAGACGGCGGGCTGGTTTCCTTCTGGCGTGACAATGACGCTCCGAATATGCCGTGGAAACAAGCTATTGCCTTAGCCCAGGACGTGGGACACGTCGATGCAGTCTCCATGATTCAAAGTAATTTCAGCTCGGCCGGAAACGGACCGGGAAACCTGGAAGTCGTGGCCCGCATCGGCAACCGCCTCGCGCTCTTCTGGCGCAGCGATATGCCACCGTTCAAGTGGTCCGGGCCAATCTTCTTCGCTAATCAAGTCTGATCTGACCAACGTCGGCCGATGCGGTGTCGACCCGAAAGGATCCCTCCGGCGTCGGCCGATGATTCATGAGCAATCTAAACTCCATGAGACAGAGGAGGACGCAATGCACTACTTGAAACAGCGAGCTTTACAACTTAGGTGCGGTGCGACCAGAGAACAGTTCTGGAACACCCGGCTGGCGCACGCAATAGTTCGCGGCACATACGCAGCCATGCTTGTGCTGTTCTCCGTGTCGAACCAGGCTGCTGTGGCCACACCGCTGCAGGCGCAGGGCGTACCTCAACCATGTGTCAACGTAGTCAGCGTAACTCAACTTTCATCGGTGCCACTCCTCGTTGGAATACCATTTGTGGGCGTGAATTACAAGCTCGCGCGTGCGGGGTTGCAACTTGGGGTCGTGCAGTTCCAGGCAACAAGCTCCGCTCTTCCTGGGACCATAATTTCGCAGGACCCGCCGCCCGGAGCTTGCGTATTACTTCAGAGCCACGTCTCGATTACCATTTCTAGAACACCGACGGTACTTTCGAGGTCGACAGTCGTTCCCAATCTCATCGGGGTTGTAGATGCTCAGACGCCTGGCATACTCCGCCAGTATCAGTTAGTGCTCGGGGCCGTGCACGAGCAACTCACAAACCAATGGCCACCTCACACGGTTATCCTTCAGGCACCCCAAGCGGGCATAAAAGTATCGCCCAGCAGCGCCGTCGCTATCTGGATTGCGATGACCCCACGGGTCGTCGTTCCGGATCTGAGAGGAAGTCATTACAGTGCGGTCGGCAGCGCCCTCGCAGAAAGGGGACTGCGTCTCGGTGCCGTCAATCGCCAAGTCACGGGCTCATCACCGGCCGGAACAGTTATCGCACAACAACCGCAGCCCGGCACCTCCGTCCCGCCCGGCAGCACGGTTGCTGTCTTGGTTGCAGTGATGGAGCCATGGGTCGTGGTTCCGAATCTCATAGGACGTCCATACACAACGCTGAGCGCAATTCTTGCAACCAGAGATTTACACCTGGGCAGGGTGCACGGCCAAGGTACAGGACGATGGGGGATGGGCATCGCTGGAGCACAGCAACCGCAGCCCGGCGCCCGAGTTGCGCGCGGGAGTGCTGTCGAGGTTTGGGTTGCAGCGACATTGACCCCTGAGCCCGGTATTTCCGTTCCGCCCGGTACTCTTGTGCGGATCCATATGCCGAGCTTCTCCCTTCCTTTCACGCTACTCATGGCGGGCGCGGTGATTGGTTTGTTATTCGGGGCACGCAGGGCATGGCAGATGATTCGTCCGACAATCGACGTGCGTGCACAGCCAGATACCGCTATAGTGAAAGTTATAGATCACGCACCAATCTTGCCGTCTAACAAGGAAATGATAGAGGCTCCGCTCGATTCCGACGCTATCGTCGACGATCGACGTGCCGAGACCACAACTGTCTCGAAGCTTCAGGTTCGAGATTTCCTTCCGTCGTCCGAGGAAATTATCGAAAGACTATTAAACTGTCCTGAGCTGCAATCGCTTAGGAGATTGCTGGCGCTTTGGTGGGTGATTCGGCTCGCAAAGGTCACTCGCCACGTCGCTGCCAGCCTCCACAAGACACTCGATACGCCCGTCTTGTGCGTCCTGGCTTCCGCCTGGGATAGATCGCAGGCGGTCAAGGAGGCATTACACAGAACACGTCTGAATGAAAACGCCAGCGAAAGTGTGCCGCTCATCGCTATGACGGTCAGGTCTGAGTTTCGAACATCAGTCGTAATCATCCAGGCTGGCAAGGTCATAATGCGGCTGGCGTTCGTCACTCAGCTTGATTTCACCCTGAAGGCGATCACCCTTGAGATCGAGAAGGGTGTGATTCAGAGGGTTTCATCAGGCGAGATTCAGCCTAGCGCGACTCTGAAGTGCGGCAATCTGGAAATCGCAAGGGAGTTTCCTCCCCTTAGAATCGTCGGCACCCTCTAGTTCGATACCGCGCGAGCAGGCTCCACATATTCCGCCGCGTGACGAGCTGCCGGACTCACAATGCAAGGTGAAGAAACGGTGAGAAGACACGGAGCATTTCACTGCGCTACCTGCACGCGACGCAGCAGCCGTTCCTGGAGCCGCACGAGCTGGCCTTTTCCCACTTTGGCGGCGTCTTCCGGAAGCTCCGTTATGAACACCTCTCCTCGGCAGTGAAGAACATCCTGCGTGGATCACAGGGGGAACAGACGGCTCGCTTCGTGGCTTTCCGTTCGCACTGTCGGTTCGAAGCGGAGTTTTGCACGCCGGCAGATGATGCTATAGGGGCGAAGTAACCGTCGTGCACCCTTTGCGCAAACACGGAATAACGCCGCCTGCCCTCAACGTTCGCAGGTATCCGGCTGGACGAACAGGGGGGCTATCCTTGGCAGATCATCGGCCTTAGCAGTACCCATCGAAGGAAGGTGGCCATAATTTCTGAGCGTTTGATCTTCGAGAAAATAGTTTGCCATGCACATTCATCAGTCGTGAGGAGTATTATTTGAATTCCGGAGATACTTGAATATGGTGGTGCTTGTCTGGACAGCGGCTCTCCTCGTTGCGTCTGGAGCACTGGGGGCCGCAGTCTATGCTCGTCTAAGGACGGTAAATGCTCGTTGGCTGAGGGTTTATCTTTCTGCGATTCCAGGTTCGGTGGTGCTCTTGGTTTCGGTGATCAGTTTCTCGGTAGGGGGAACTAAACCTGCCAAAAATGAGGCTGTAGGACACGAGTGTACGCTGGCTATCGAGATCCACGCAGATCCAACGCCAGCACAACCTACTGTAGTTCTCGGAAATTTGATCTGGCTTTATAGGAGCTCCGCCGATTGCTGGTCGCCGGCGAACCGCAGCGGCAACTTGGCGGGTGGGATAGCGCCACGCCCCATTCTTTGCATTGTGAATGGCGACGTGATTCGACCGTGGCTGGGATCCTGCGTTCGAGGGCGAGAAATGAGAGCGGGTGGAGGCGCAACTGTCTCCAACAGACCGGGATGGATCTCAACAAACCTTCAGGCAGCACGCCGTTCGTAACGGTGGTGAAGTCCGCCGACCTGGGGAACGGCAATCACCGGACCCACGTCCGGCGGCTGCACGGCCCGCGACTCGGGCGTATCCTTGTCCAGCCCGAGGTGGGTGCGGGTCTGATGATAATAGGTCACGAACGATTTCAGGTGGCGACACAAACTGGACTCGTTGAAGACAATCAGGTGGTCAAGGCATTCGCGGCGTATGGTGCCAATCACACGTTCCACGTAGGCTCTTTGCCAGGGAGCCCGCGGTGTGGAAAGCACCTCTTTGATGCCCATATCCTGAACCTGCTTGGTGAAGTCGTCGCCGAAGATCCGGTCGCGATCTCGCAGCAGGTAGCGCGGCGCTGCGTCCCACGGGAAGGCGTCACGGAGTTGCTGCGCCGTCCATTCTGCCGTCGGATGGGCCGTGACATTGAAATGGAGGATCCGACGGCGGTCGTGAGCGAGTACCAAGAACACGTACAGGATTTGGAAACGGATGGTTGGCACCGTGAAGAAATCAACGGATGCCAAACTCTCGAGATGGTTATCAAGGAAGGTTCGCCAGGTCTGCGAGGGCGGCGTCCGCTGGCGTACCAGGTACTTGCTCACGCTCGTCTCGCCGATGTCGATGCCGAGCTTGAGTAGTTCGCCGTGGATTCGTGGGGCGCCCCACATCGGGTTTTCCCGACTCATTCTGCGGATCAGATCCCGAGTTTCCTTGGGGACTTTTGGTCTGCCTGGTTTTCCGTGCCGGACCTTCCAAGTCCAGAAGAGCCGAAAGCCCTTGCGATGCCAAGTAACGACCGTTTCCGGCTTCACGATCACGAGGGCGGCGCGCCAGTCGCTCCATAGCCCCGACAGCCATGCCCAGAAGAGGCGATCAGCGGCAGTCAGCCTCGGCCGCTTCACCGATCGATGCATAACGCCGAGCTGGTGCCGAAGAGCGAGGAGCTCAACCTGAAGTGCGACACGGTCGCGGAACGAAGCTAAGACGGCCGCAAACAACGCTGAGAAAACGAGGGCGGGTGAGAATCGACGTAAGAGGCGCAACACCCCACTGTATCAACCAGATCCAAATTTACGAGAACGACAATTCGTGCGGGGTCGTGCGAGAAGCCATGCCGCGCTGCAGGCCGCGCAGCGCCTCGAAATTGGCGACCACGCCGTGCCGCACCAGCAGGGCAATGGCGCGCGGATCGTTGATATCCCGC
>JACXTT010013359.1_pt1 | contig 10824 bp, 8 predicted proteins | sample 9270951 | NCBI WGS metagenome assembly JACXTT01 (sample SAMN15532306, study PRJNA645909) | rock metagenome | isolation source: weathered quartz diorite | place: Puerto Rico | collected 2017-06-21
CAGCTCGCCATCGGAACTACTCAACAGGTGGTCAACGTGTCGGAGACCGCGCTTGCGGTGAATCCCGAAATGATGACGCCGACCACCGTCATCAGCCGCCGCGAGCTCGAAACCACGCCCGGCGCGGACCTTAGCAACAGCCTCAGCATGATCACGGACTACGTGCCCGGCGCGTGGGTGACGCACGATCAGCTCCATGTGCGGGGCGGCCATCAGGTCACCTGGGCCATCGATGGCGTCCCCATACCCAACACCAACATCGCGAGCAACGTCGGGCCGCAGATCGATCCCAAAGATATCGATTACCTGGAAGCGCAGCGCGGCGGCTATTCCTCCGATTACGGCGATCGGACTTATGGCGTGTTCAACGCCGTTCCGCGGACCGGCTTCGAGCTCAACAACGAAGGCGAGCTTTTCACAACATTTGGCACTTTCCACCAGACTAACGATCAGGTGAACCTCGGGAGCCACACCGAAAAGTTTGCCTATTTTGCCAGCGTCAATGGAAACCGCAGCGACTACGGCCTTGAAACTCCCGGCCCCGATGTTGTGCACGATCGCGTCTGGGGCCTCGGCGGCATGGGTACACTCATCTACAATCGCGACGCCAACAACCAGTTCCGGTTCGTGACTTCCCTGCGGCGCGACGATTATCAAATCCCCAACGATCCGGCCGAGACTGCCGGCATCCGAGATGTGGAGCGCGAGCGCGACGCCCTCGCTACTTTTTCCTGGGCGCACACGTTCCGGCCTGGCTATCTGCTCACCGTCTCGCCGTTCTATCACTACAACCGGGCCAATTACGATGGCGATCCAACCGACACGCCCATCAGCGCCACGCAGCATCGCGGCTCGCAGTACGCGGGCGCGCAGATCGCGTTCAGCGCGGTGACCGACCGCCACAACGCGCGCGCGGGCGTTTACGGCTTCGGCCAGCATGACGACGAATCCGTCAACTTGATCGCCAATGACGGCTCGGGGCTCTCGGTGGCCGAGAACCGGATCTCCACCGGCCATATCGAGGCAATATTTCTGGAAGATCAGTACAAAGCGCTGTCATGGCTGACGCTGACCGCGGGCGTTCGCCTCACGCACTTCACCGGAGCCATCGCGGAGAACGCCGCCACACCGCGCCTCGGCGGTGCGATTCGCATCCCGCATCTGAACTGGGTGCTGCGCGGTTTCTGGGGCAAATATTATCAGGCGCCGCCGCTATCAACGGTTACGGGTCCGCTGCTCGATTTTGCCGTTTCGCAGGGCGTCGGCTATATCCCGCTGCGCGGCGAACGCGACCAGGAGCACCAGTTCGGGCTGACCATTCCCGTGCGCGGCTGGGCCTTCGAAGTGAACGACTACCATCAGCGCGCGCGGAATTACTTCGGTCACAACGCCATCGGAAATTCCAACGTGTTCTTTCCGCTGACTATCGATCAGGCGCGCCTGTACGGTTGGGAGGTGGGGATCCGTTCGCCGCGCCTTTTTCACCGCGGAGACGTCTACCTCGCCTACGCGTACGCTCACGCGGAAGCAGCGGGCGCCATATCCGGCGGCTTGACCGACTTTTCGCCTCCCGAGAGTGGTTATTTCCTGCTGGACCACGATCAGCGGCACACGCTGCACGCCGGATTCAATTTCAGCCTGCCGTACGAGATCACCTCCGGCGGCAACCTGTACTACGCCTCGGGCTTCACCGATGGATCGAGTGACGTGCCCGCGCATTTACCGCCGCACACTACATTTGATTTTTCCCTCGGAAAGTCTTTCGCCGAGCGTTTCACGGTGTCGCTAACGGCATTGAATCTGACCAACCGCCGCTTCCTGCTGGACAACAGCGAGACCTTCGGCGGCACGCACTATGCGGATCCAAGGCAGGTTTACGTGCAGGTGCGGTACCGGTTTCGGTATTGAGGCGTTAGTCTTCAGCCATGTCCGTCAGTAGCGATTTTCGTTGCCGGCGGGAACCGGCAAGCTGAGCCGGGATCGGGCCGTCGGTGACCGGGTTACACCCACAACGGAGCAACGATTTGACGAAGGAAGAACTGCTAAACGGGCTTAACAATATCCTGAACAATTGTCTGTACGGGTTGATATGTCCACGGCTTGTGACGCCCGAAGTATGGGGTGAGGCTTCACGCGGAGCCGCTCTCTTCAAGGGGCGTGAGAGCGAAATACAAATCCAGTTGGGCCCTCTCTCGAAGCGCGTTCTCGATCCGACACTCCGCGTGGGGTTCATCAGAAATTACGAGAACAGTCTGCTTAGAGCCATGGTGCGCGAAAAGTCATGAACTGATTTTGCTGTACTGCGAAGAGACGAAGCAATTTCCGGTATACAAGGCAGAACCGTGGTTTCAGTTCGCACGCATCCTGAGGAACGTTGTTTCCCACAAGCAAGGCGGCATTCTCAGGGAATGGCCCAAAGACCTGCTCAGAGCTCGCATTACATCCGTCACCTGGCGCGCGAGAACATTCGACACGAACATGGTAGGCACCGCCTTATACTTCTATCTGCCCGACGGTATGGAATTGCTGAGAGACCAAATAGATTTCGTAGTGTCCAAGCTTTCGTGACGAAACCTATCTTGCGCTATCAATTGGCCAGCCACTTTTTGCGGAGGAAGTAGAGAACGCTAGGAGCGAAAAGGGACAGACGCATTTATTGAGCACCGAGCCCCACCTTGCCACTCCGCTCCTCCCTACTGCTCCAAATACACCCGCACCCTATTGCTCTCCTGGCCGTCGGCACTGATGTACAGCTCGGCCGGTCCGGCATTCACCAGCGCGGGCAGTTGCAGCTCCACCAGATACAGGCCGACGTAGCCGGGCGCTAATGTCGCGCGCGTCACTTGGACGGGCACGCGGTCGAGATAGGCTTTAACGGTCGCCGACACGCCGGGCGGATTCTCGAGAGGCGCCGCAAGTCCGGTGGGCCACTGCGGCGTCACGCGGCCGAGACCTGTCGCCAGCATCTGGATGCGCGCGCTCGAGTGCGCGGTGTTGGCGGCATCGAGCATGAGTCCTGTATCGGCGTCCAGCAGCATGGGTGCGCCGTCGCGATCGATGAAAATGGCGGGTGAAGCCGGCTGCACTGCAAGCCCCAACGACACCGTGCCCGAAGCCGCATCGAGCGAGAGGCCGACCGACGTTCCGCTTACCTCGAAGGGAACTTGCATCTGTGTGCCGGATGCCGACGAATCGAGGATGGGAAATTGGAGATCGCCCGCGCGCGCCGCGCTAACCGGGCCGCCCAGCACGCTCACGAGCGATCCGGGCGCGGCCGGACGCGTGCTGAAATCCGCCGCATTCACGATGCGCAGGGTGCGCCCACGGTGCGGCGCAGCAGCAGCATAAACGCCATAACCTTCGAGCGCAATGTAGAGCTGGCTGCCCGTAGGATCGAGCGCGACCGCTGTTGCCCGCGCCGCAGGCAGGCCGCCGCCGACCTGTGTCCATGCCGATGGCGGACCAGCCGCTTCCAGATCCTCATGGGCCAGATAAACGCCCCGGTCAGTCGCGACGTATACCGCGCCCGCCGCGCGATCGGCCGCGACACCGTGCGCCGCAACGTCCGGCAGATTGGCCGTCAGATCGACCCAGATGCCGCCGCTATTCGTCGTGCGCAGCACGTGCGCGCCCGTGCCGCCGGCCGCGGCCAGCGCCACGCGCGGCGACTGCGCATCGGCAAAGAAGTTTTCAATGGGCCCGCTTCCCGCGCTATACGGCAGGTTCCAGGTGCGCCCGCGATCCGGCGATGCCCAGATGCGGCCGTCGGCAGATCCCGCATAAACCACATCGCCCACCGAGGCCGCGGCGGTGATCTCCGCGCCGAGCCGCGCTGAATACGCGCGCCGGGTTTCCGCGTCGCGCCGGCTCTGGAGACCCACTGCGGGCTGCCACACGGATGTGCTGCCGCTCTGGCCTGGCAGCAGTTCAGCCGCGCCCAAGCTGTCGGTTTCCACCTCCACGCCGTGGCCGTTCGCCGGAGTCGCCAGAATGCGCCGGACATTGAAGTTCGGAAGAAAGCGATTCACGCCGCTCCACGACAGACCGCCATCAAGCGACCGCCACACTCCGCGCTCGTTGGCTACCACGAGCTGGTTAAGGTCGAGGGGCGAAACCGCCAGATCGCGCTGCCCGCCTCCAATCACAGATTCGTTCTTAAAGGCGGTGAGATTGGTCCAGTTTCCGCCGCCATCTGCCGATACATACACGTGAGTGGCGAGAGCATAGATGCGGCGCGCATCTGCTGGACTGGCGCGCAGCACCGCGTTCACCGCCGGGAGCCGCGCGGCAGCAATTCCGGCCAGTGGCTCGGGACGCGGAGCTGGCGTCACCGCCTGCGCCCAATTCTCGAAGTCTACGGTTTCCAAAACCTTGCCGGAGTGCGTGCGGGCGTAGAGCGTACGGCCATCCTGGCTAAACCAGACTTGGTCCACGGGACCGGTAGCCGGAGCAGCCAGCATCAAGTCTATCGACGAGCTGCCCACCTTGCGCCAGTCGAGCCGCAGCGGTTCGGTAGGCGTCTGGCCGAGCGCAAGCGCGCCCGCCAAAACGTTTACTATCAGCAACCACCGGACCTGCCGGCCTGTATCGAGACGACACATCGATGTGTCCTATTTTAACCCAGGAGAACAGTATCCCCACTTCAAAAGTGTTGCATTTACGATAGTTATCGCAATTATTTCTCTACGGTGATCTGGTTGCTATGCATCTTTGATGCTAGACTAGGGGGCGAAAGTGTCCAGAATAGCGGCCAGTGCGCCTCGTGGTAACCGGTTTGTAGCCAGATGTTTGGCTGCGGCCGTCATCCTCGCGGGGGGTGCGATTTCGGGCTACACCGAGGACCGTGGAGCGGCCAAAGTCCTGACGCGCAATGGCCAGGTCTCGGTCCTGCGCGATGACTCGCCCTGGGCGCTCAACGTCGGCGATTCCGTTCAGCCGCGCCAGATAATCGTCACTGGTTCTGATGGCTACGCCCTGCTGCAGGTTTCCGATGGCAGCACTTTTGAAGTCTTCTCCAATTCCCGCGTTGTTTTCCGCGACAATCCTGGCACCATTGACCTGCTGGAAATCCTGCTGGGGCGGGTGAAGATCCAGATCCAGAAGATCGGCGGGCAGCCTAATTACAACAAAGTCCGCACCCCCACGGCGGTAATCTCCGTCCGCGGCACGGTGTTCGACGTAAGCGTCGAGGATGAAGACGGGACCACACAGGTGGTTGTGGAAGAAGGCTCGGTAGGCGTCCAGCACGCGCTAATGCCGCGCGGCGACCCGAAGATTTTGAATGCCGGCGAGTGGATCCGGGTGTACAAGAACCAGCCGCTGCAAGCCAAGAGCGTGGACCGTGGTGGCGTGCTGCGTGGTGCGCTACGGGCCGCGGGCGACGCCGTCTACGAGGTGATCTACCGGACCGCGCGCACGCCCACTAGCGGTGGCGGCGGCGTACCGACCGGAGGCGGAACCGGCGGTGGCACGGGTGGCGGCGGCGTCGGCGACAAAGGCGGCAATGGTAACGGCGGCAATAGCGGTGGCACGCCACCACCTCCTCCACCACCCCCGCCCCCTCCACCTTCACATTAGCGGCCTGTCAGGCGATTCTCTGTAAGTGTCAGGACGGACGTGTCCGTCCCCTACAGCGAACTACTCGTAGGGGCGAAGCACGCTTCGCCCACTGTTCGGGGCGGTTTCCGAAATCGCAGGAATAACATGCGCCACTTTACGGTTTCACCGCCAGCACGGCATCGAGTGGCGCGCCAGTCAAGCGGCCCTGGACCTCGCGGAAGCCCGCCGCTTCGAGTAATGCGCGATATTCGCCCAGCGTGCGTTCCCGGCCTTCGGTGCACACCAGCATATTGAGCGATTGCATAAGCGCGGGCGTGGGGCCGGTCTTGTCTTCCGCCAGGAGCTTCTCGGCGAGGAGCAGCGCGCCTCCCGCCGGCAAACGCGCATAGATCCTGGCGAGCAGCGCACGGATCTTTTCTTCCGACCAATCGTGCAGGATGCGGCCGAGCGCGAACAGGTCCGCTTCGGGCAGCTCATCCGAGAAAAAATCGCCGGCGATCACCTCGACGCGCGAGGCAGCCGGAGACCGCCCGCCTTGCTCGCGCGCCAGCGCCATGACGCGCGGCAGGTCGAAAACCGCGGCCCGCAGTTCCGGATAACGCTCGCAGGCGGCGATCGCCAGATGCCCGGTGGCGCCGCCCAAATCGACCAGCCGGCGAAAACGCGAAAGATCGAACGCCGCGACGACCTTAGGCGAACTCAACACGCCGAAGCCGTGCATGCCCATCAGGAAGGTCCGCATGGCTTCGTCGGTTTTGAAGAAATGATCGAAGAGCGGGCCTTCCATGCCGAACGCCTGCTGCCAGCGGTGGCTGCCTTCGCGAACCGCGTCTTCCAGATGCGCCCACAGCCGGAACAGGACGTCATTCGAATAGAGAATGTAGCCGGTCAGCGTGCGATCGCTGGTGCGGCAGAGGTAAGTGCTCGCCACCGGCTGGTTAAAATAGCGGCCGGCCTGCTTGCGCAGGAATCCCAGGCCCACGCAGGCATCGAGCAGGCGCTCGAGCGGCTCGGCGTGCGCGTGAATCTCGGCGGCGACGGTTGCGGCATCGGCCGGCGCACGCTCCAGGCAATCGAACACTCCCAGCGCTACGGCGGCGAACATGGTCTTCGAACGGCGGAAGGCTTCGATCAGGTCGATGACGGGAGCGGGATCGGGTGGGTTCATGAGCGTCTGAAATGATCGTAACCGAGAGGCGCGAGCGGCCGCCCGGAAAGCAGGACGCGGCCCGGTGTTTCGCGGCGGATCACGCCGATGCGCGTGAGCGGCAGGTTTTCGAATCGCGCGGGAACGCGCACGCCTGGTGGAACGGTGAAGAGCAGTTCGTAGTCTTCGCCGCCATGCAATGCCTGCTCGAGCGTCGCGCCGGGAAAAACGGGCGGCGCTTCGATCTCGGCCGCGACGTTCGAAGCCGCACACAGCCGCCGCAGGTCGAGCGAAAGGCCGTCACTCAAATCTATGGCGGACGTGACGTGCAACTTCTGGCGCAAGTAACGGCCGAGGGCCAGCCGCGGCTCGGGGTACGTGTGCCGCTTCCACGCGCGGCCGCGGCGCGTCTTCAAGCCGAGCGCGGAACCGCCCAGTTGGCCCGACGCGTAAACCGCGTCGCCGGGCCGCGCGCCATCGCGCCGCAGCGCGCGCCCTTTCGGGACGGAGCCGGCGACCACGATGTCGCACACTAGGCGCCCGGATCGCGAGAGATCGCCGCCCACGAGCACCGTGTGCGCGGATGCAGCCAGCTTGAGGAGTCCGGCGTAGAAGCCGTCGATCCAGCGGCCATCGGCCCATGGCGGCAGGCCCAGCGACAAAAGGCAGAATTGCGGATCGCCGCCCATGGCCGCGATGTCGCTCAATCCGCGCGCCAGCGCCTTGTGGCCCACCATAGCCGGCGTATGCGTCGAGCGCTTGAAATGGACGCCTTCAATGAGCAGGTCGGTCGTGAACAGCAGGTCTTCCTTTGCGCCGCTCGGCCGGAAGATGGCGCAGTCATCGCCGATACCGGCAACAATGCTTGAGCCGCGCGGAATGGCGACTCGCCGCGCGAGGCGCGCGAGAATGCTCTCTTCGGTCAACTCCACAGGTTAGGATACGCGAGGGCGGCTGTCTATTCGCTGCATTTGATCCCCCCAACATTAACCAAAGGCTATGATTTCCTTCTTGACCCACTTGTAACCCATCTGAGAAAATATAAGGGTAGTTTCAAATGGTTGTTCGCACAGGCAACGTGAGAGCTGGGATGGGCTACGAGCGTTTTCCGTCGTAGCTTTTTTGTTGTCCGGGCCTCTTTTTGCCGGTAGCGAACAATGTTATAGGAGAATTTGTAGTGAAAGAAAAAGGTGTTGTGAAATGGTTTAATGCCGCCAAGGGTTATGGATTTATCCAGCGCTCCAGTGGCGACGATGTGTTTGTGCATTTCTCGGCCATTCAGGCAAACGGGTACCGTAGCCTGGATGAAGGTGCGGAGGTTGAGTTCGAGGTCAAGCAGGGTCCTAAAGGCCTGCAGGCCGAGAACGTGAATAGAGTCTAAGTCACCTTTCCCCGACATTCACAACGAGGAGCCGCCTATGCGGGCGGCTTTTCTATTTAGATCCCCACAAATTCCCGCCCGATCATTTCGCCTGGAGCGGCCGCAGTCCGAATTCCATGTGCAGGCGGATGCTCTCGATCCATACCGGCCCCCGATCCTGGTTGTAAGCCGGATTCGCGACGCGCTGCAGATCGAAAGTCGCGAACAAGCCGGGGCGCAGCCGCGCGCTGTAATAGCTTTCCCAGACGTATTCTGGCGCATAGTTGAGCCTGCCATCGCCGATGAGGAAGTCGAGGCCGCCGCGAGAGAGATATAACGCATGCACGCCTGAAAGGCCACCGGCGGTGAAGGAAGTCGCGGCGACATCTTCTTTTCGCCTCCAGGTGGTTCCTTTGAACGAGACTCCGCCGCTCGCCAGGCGGTCGATGGCCGTGAACGCAAAGTCCTGGGTCTTGCCGTCGTTCCAGCCCAGGCGCGCGAAGAAGCCGGCGTCGCGCGAAACCTGCTGTTCGAGGTTGAGTCCCGTTCCGTACTTGAGGGTTCCCGGGCGGTGCAAGGCAGTGACGTCCGGCGTGGTTCCGGTTTGCGCGGCCAGCCGCAGAGCATCGCCATAGCTGCCGGAGTCGGTGTGATTCAGGTAGCCCAGCAGCCGGATCACGCCCGGACGGTCTCCGAGCGAATAACGGCGCTCGCCTTCGAATACATCGCCACGATCGCGGAACAGGCGCCGGTCGAACCGCAGCCCGTTGGCCTTTCTAGCCTCGGCGGCGCTGCCGTATCGCAGGGACCAGTTGCGCGTGTGGAACTCGTGCACCATGCCCCACGTGTAGCCGCGCGTGTCAGCCGGATAATCCCAGGCGCCGTTGTACATCACTCCCCAGGCCATGAATTGCGTCCGCGGATCGTGGGTGTAACTGTTGTTGTCGAAAAAATCCGTGAGCGAGAACCGGCCGATGCTGACGGTATAGCGCGTCATGGGGCGCTCGCCCGCAAGCTGGTTGGCTTCGCTCTCGACGTGCTCCGTGGCGTCGCCGAAGCCGAAATCGTGAGAGAGGTAGAGCCGGGCGAGGTAAGGTTTGGGAGTCGCGCTGGCGACGCGCGGCAACTCCCCGTTGGGAGCGTTGGCGATTCCATCGACGCCGCTGAATCCCCGGCCGCCCGCGATCTCCGGATCGAAGTAGAGCTGAGTATTGTGACCGAGATTCAGGCCGAAGAACAGCGTGGTGGTGAGCGAAACCACGTGCTCGGGATCATCCTGAAGACTGAGCGGCCCCTGATAGGGAGCGTTAAATGTGCCGTGAACCTGGCCGATCGACGTAGCCTGATAGTAGAGATTCCAGCGCTCAGGCACCGGCTGAAGGGGCTCCTGTGCATCCTGGCAACGGCCAAGCTGCAAACAACAAGTCACGATGGCCGGCAGGAGTTTTCTGAGCACGTAATTTTCTCGTCTGATATCGCGCGGATGAGTGCGGCTGGATTTTTCATCGTACTTAACTATAGTTAAGTATGCAAGCCAATTTTATGTTACAGATTGCTTACGGTATAAAACCCGGGAAGTTCCCGCATGGGCTCAACCGCTTTCGATCGGTCGGTTTTGTCGAGCGGGGTTTCGTGCAGCCGTGGACATCTGGCTTAGGACCGGACGTGAAACGTGTTATCCCCACAGGAGTCTTTTGAACCAGCGATATTGAACGGATGAGGATGGGTCTGGGGATGGCCTAGGCGCCATCATGGCTCTTCGCCGCCGAACTCAGAGAAGGCACTGTGATCCGTCGAAGACTGTGTCGGAATGCTCGGGCCGTCAAGATTAGTAAGTTGTTGCCTTTCACTTGACTGGTATCAGCACCGGGGCGTCCTTATTCTTCACTAAAAGCACGAGGAGCTTAGCCGGTATCGTGGTGCTTGCGTTGCGGCCAACTACATGAATATCATTGGGACCTTCATAAAAAGTCTGGCCTGGCGTGAGCGTGACTTCTTCGCCGCCTTTCACCTGCATCACAACGCTGCCCTCCAGCACGTAAACGAATGCATGGGCATTGTGCCGATGAATCGGATCCGTAGAGCCGGGAGGATACACTACAGTGATCATCAGACTTTCCTTACCGGGAAATTCCGGAAGATCTTTCGACATGATTGGTGTGACCTGAGCGTCCTGCGCAATCAGGGCGCCGGCGATGAGAAATGCCAGCACTGACATCGGTCGTGAGCTCTTCATAATTGTTCACCTTCGCTGCACTTACGCCCCCTGCCGACCCGCCTTTGGGACTTGTTTCGTAGATTGAATCCAGTCTTCGAAGCGCGTCTCGCCGAGTCGCGCGGCATCGTTAGGGAGCAGTGTCCTGTCGCTCACCTCGATACCGAAGTAGCGCGCGTGCGGGTCAGAGATTACCTCGCGTGGATCCTTGCGCGCAGCCAAGTCCCGTCGGATGATCTCATCCAGACGAAACTGTTCCGGGCCCCCTATTTCAACGGTGTCATTCACAGGTGAGCTCATTGCGATTCTGCCTATTGCACTGGCTACATCATCGGCTGCCATAGGCTGGAAGAGCGCAGGAGGCAGGCGGACCTTGTTGCCCTCCGTTGAAAAATCGGCGATGTTCTTTACGAATTCAAAGAACTGCGTCGCGCGGATTATTGAGCACGAATTCGAGGAGGCTTTGATCAAGTTCTCCTGAACGAGTTTTGCGCGGAAGAAGCCGCTTTCGAGCAGACGTTCCGTTCCTACGACCGACAACGC
>JACXTT010013360.1_pt1 | contig 10824 bp, 9 predicted proteins | sample 9270951 | NCBI WGS metagenome assembly JACXTT01 (sample SAMN15532306, study PRJNA645909) | rock metagenome | isolation source: weathered quartz diorite | place: Puerto Rico | collected 2017-06-21
CACGAGTTTGCGGTGATGGTGAAGCTGGGACTGTCGCCCCTGCAGTCCATTCAGGCGGCCACGATCAATGCCGCTGATTTGCTGGGCTGGTCAGACAAGATCGGTGCGATCGAAAACGGAAAGTGGGCAGACCTCATCGCCGTGGACGGCGATCCCTTGCAGGATGTGACCACGCTGGAGCGAGTGAAATTCGTGATGAAGGGCGGGGAAGTGGTGAAGAACGAATATGGGAAATGAGGAGGGCGCCACTTCACCGCACCTGGCTCTCCGCTTCCTCACGAATGTGTTTCAGAACGCGCAAGTGAATCTTGTGGATGATGGCGTCTGACCACAGGCGCCAGTATGCTGCCGGCCAGAGGCTGTGCCGGTACCAGGTAGTGCCTTCGAGCCTCGTTAGGCCGTTCGGCAGCGGGGTCAGCAGGAATTGTCCGCCATTGGACACCAGAAATCCGTGCAGATGCGGTGGCTCGACGTGGGAGTAAGGAGTCCACTCTTCCATCGGCGGCGGGTTTGAGGTCACCGAGAACTTTAGCTGGCGGGGCTCATCCCACACTTCGATTGGCTCGACAAACGCGCCGGTAGAGAATACGCAGTGCCGTTCTGCGCCGACACCCGCCCCCTGTATTCCGGCCCTCATAGGATAGGCAATGCCAGCTCGAAACATCCACTCCGTAGGCGGAGGAATCTCGGAAAAAGAAACTACTTGTTTCCAAACTTGCTCGGGCGGGGCTTGGACATCGATCGTCGTGCGCACCACATAAGTGGGAGGCGCCGGCGCGGCAAGGTGTTCTATCCACTGAACGCCTGGAACAAACAGGAGCAAGAGGGAAAGAAATGCCGGGGCGCCGTTGGGGAACCATCGCCGTCGCTGCACCAGGTACCCGAAGGCTCCCCCGAAAGCGGCCAGCGGCAACGCGATGGGCATGGCCATGATGAGACAGAACACGCCCTCGACAGCCAGTCCCAGCAGCCCTGCGCCCAGGAGCGAAATGGACAGACAGGCCACGCCCATGCAACTTCCCAGGCTGCGCGGCCGCCGTACTCCGTAGATCAGGGATGCGGCGAATCCCATGGCAAACGGCAGGGCCACGAAGAGACCCCAGCCATAGTTCCTCAATACTTCTTCGCCGACCACCGCCACTCCCAGTCCCGCCGGCACAGTGAACAAGAGTGAAAGTGCGGCACTTCCCAGCGCACCTTCGGGAATGGTTCGTGTGAAGAGCGTGTTCCTCGGTAGTGAAGTCTCCGCCACCGTAGTATCCAGGTTTCGGGCAGGGGCCAGACAGAGGAAAAGAAAGAACAGCAGGTTGACAAAAGGAACAAAAAACAGGATCACCAGTACCGACGGCAAATTCGCGCTCCGCAAGCGTTTGGCTGTCGCGGTCACGCCCACCCAGACAAACGGAAGGGATAGAGCCACCATGGTCGCCAGAAACACGGCGTCTGCTCCGCCAAGAGCGGTGATTCGAGCCACGTTTCGCACCGGAACCCAATAGTTGAATAACGTCCAGGGGCGGTGAAAGACGGAAGCGGCGACCATCCGATCAAGATTATGCTTCAGGGCGAACCCGATCACACCGATGAGAACATAGGGCCCGCGATCTATCGTTCCACCCGTCCGCCAGAGATTGGCCAATGTGATTTTCATAACAGTCCGTCCTACGTTCCCGTTAGTTGCGGCTGGGAACCTGGTTGACCTCACCGTACACGGCCTGAAGCTTGCGATGGGGGTGCCCGCAGCGACATCCGACGCGCACCGCGATGATCATTGCGACCTCATCTCACGGTTCCCTTTTTCCCTTGTGCCAAAAGCAACTTCAGCTTTCCCCGCAGCAGGGTTATCCTTTTAAGCGCACTCGGGGGGATGCGAATCAGTTCCTCAAACAGGCTGGTCGTAGCGGCAAGGAATTCCAGCATCTCTTCCAACCGCTCCCGGGTATACGGGCTTCCTGCGCCGGGCTTCTTGAGCTCGCCGACGCACTCCTGCAGGACGCGCAGGGTGGGGTCAATTTCGCGGCGCTTTCGTTCTTCCGCGACGATCCGGAAAATTTCCCAAACGTCTTTCACGGATTCAAAGTGGTCTCGGCGGTCTCCGAGCACGTGGGCCACGCGAACGATTCCCCAGCCTTGCAACTCGCGCAGGCTGGTGCTCACGTTGGACCGCGCCACCGCCAGGGTGTCGGCAATTTCCTCGGCATGCAGCGGATGGGGTGAAACGAACAGCAGGGCATGAATCTGGGCCACGGTGCGGTTGATACCCCAGCGGGTTCCCATTTCGCCCCAGTGCAGAATGAATTTTTGTTCGAGCGGTGTAATCGGCATCGATATAGATCAGATTATTCTGTCATTACAGATAATACAGAATGTACAGAGTTCAGTCAATCCCGTTTCTCCGCGAGTACAGAGCAACCGGAGAGAGATTCGCCCCCAGGACAAGGCGTCGGATCAACAGGGCAAAGTGGAAGCCTGGGCGTGGGCGCTTACTTCAAGTCGTCGACTACCCGCAGGTCGGAGGGAATCCAAAGCGACAAATAGGCGCCGGATTCAGCAAATGACTCGCGTCTAAAATGCGTCGCCCCTGACGACGGCCCGCAAGGAGAACCAAAGATGAGAGCCAAAGATGAGAGCTAGAAAGGACAACTGAAAACCTGACAGGCTTGGCCCGAATGGGCGCAGCGGGTGAACAACGCTCCCTAGGCGGGGCGGTGGCAATTTAGCCAGGTCGCCGGCGCGCACCTTGACCGGTTCGCATGAACCATCCGGCGTATCAGGGGAGTGCAATGTTTGCGTGTAGAATCGCCCCTTGATGGCGAACAGCGTGAATTCTGCAGATTCTCCAGAGGGGCGTCCGGCCCGGGGCTTCGCGCGACTGCTTCGCCAATTCCGCCCCTCCCACCAGCACAGCGCCTTCTCCGCCACCCTCCTGCTGATGACGGCGGTCATGCTCTCGCGTGTGATTGGTTACGTGCGCGAAGCCTATATCGCCTACGCCTTCGGTGCTGGACCGGCGACGGATGCCTACGTCGCCGGCTTCACCATCCCTGACTGGCTGAACTACCTGGTTGCGGGTGGAACCGCTTCGATCACTTTTGTTTCGATCTACACGCGCTTTGTCGCGGAGAAGAAGGAAGCGGAGGCGCAGAAGACTTTTTCCATCATTATCACGGTGATGACGGCGGTCCTCGGAGTCGGTATCCTCCTGGCGGAAATCTTCACACCCCAGATCTCACACCAACTCTTTCCCAAATTCAACCCTGCGCAGATGCAGCTGTGCGTGCATCTCACCCGCATTCTGCTGCCGGCACAACTGTTCTTTTACGTGGGGGGCGTGGTTTCGGCGGTACTGCTTTCGCGGCGGCTGTTCCTGTTTCCCGCCTTTGCGCCCCTACTTTATAACGCCGCCATCATCGCCGGCGGCATACTGCTTTCGCGACGACTGGGCATTGCCTCGCTAGCGTATGGAGCGGTAGCGGGGAGTTTTCTGGGACCATTTCTAATCAATGCCATTGGTGCGGCTCGCATCGGAACGGGCTACCGAATTTCATTCGACGTCCGCAACTCCGCGTTTCGCGAATGGGTTCGGCTCTCGATTCCGCTGATGCTGGGAGTGTCGCTGGTGACCGCCGACGATTGGATTCTGCGCTACTTCGCCTCCGGTGCGGTAGGCGATATTACTCGCCTGAATTACGCGAAGAAACTTTTTGCCGTGCCGATCGCCGTTCTGGGCCAGGCGACCAGTCAGGCCTCGTTGCCTTTCTTTGCCAAGCTATTTGGTGAAAAGCGCCTACGCGAGTTTGCCGATTCGGTGAACGGCTCCATTTATCGAATTGTGGCTGCGTCGCTGTTGGCGGTTAGTTTCATGATCGCGGCGTCGTTGCCGCTGGTCGATCTGGTCTACCGTCGGGGACGGTTTACCTTTTCTGATTCTCAGGAAACCGCGCTGTATTTCTTCTGGTTCTCCCTCTCGCTGTGTTTCTGGGCTGCGCAGGGTCTTTACTCTCGTGCCTTCTACGCTGCGGGAAACACGCTAGTCCCGATGGTGGCGACCAGCCTGATTACCCTGGCGTCGATCCCCGTGTATTCCACGCTGTTCCGCCACTTTGCGACGGTTGGGCTAGCCATGGCTTCCGATATCGGGATTGTCGCAAACACTCTGGCTCTGGCATTGCTGCTTCATCGTCGGCAGTTGGTCCCAGTCAGCGGCTTGCGCTGGGGAGAAATCGGGAAGGCGGGGGTCACCGCGGCGGGGGCTGGAGTGCTAAGTTATGAAGTTGCTCGCCTGGTACTGGTAAGCAACAGCCGGACTGCTGATTTGAAAGCCCTCGGACTGGTTACGATTACCTGGGCCGGGGCAGTCGCTGCGGGCTTGTGGCTAACGCGCTCCTCCTTGCCCGGCGACCTTCGACGGCGCAAACCGACGGCCTATCCCAGGGTTGCGGAAGTGCAAGCGGCGGAGGCGGGCGCGGGAATCGAGCCGTAGGGAGGTTCCGGCCGATCGGCCCGTCAGAGTACCCGCCTCATCAAGTGTGAGCACGAGCGTGAACGCTCCCCGAAATTCCACGGCAAACAAAACGGGCACTCTTGGACCAAGAGTGCCCGTTTACGATATCGTGCAGCAAAGACTAGACCCTGGCTGCGCTTGAGGCCTCGGCTGCTGCCGCAGCCTTCACTTCTTCGCCGTTAGCCTTCTGCCCGGCTTTCCGGATATCGATTCCGCCCTTGAAGAACGCACCGTCTTCGATCGAGATGCGGGCGGCCACAACGTCACCGGTGAGCGATCCGTCGCTGCGGATATCTACGCGATCACTGGCCGTGAGGTTGCCGCGCACTTTGCCTAGCACTACGATCTCGCGGGCATTGATATTGGCCGACACTACCCCATTCCTTCCAACTGTGACGCGGTTGCCAGACAGGTTAATGGAACCCTCGACGCGGCCGTCAATATAGAGCGACTCTGAACCTGTGACCTCGCCTTTGATCACCAGAGATTTGCCGATCGTGGCCTGATCCGCCGTGCTGGCGGCAGTGGGACGCGGCGCGGGAGCGGGTTCCGTTACGGTTGAAGGCGTGGCAGGCGTAACAGGACGCTCCGGCTCAGCGGGCCGGCCTGGAGTCGTGGGCTGATTCGTGGGTTTCCACATTTGGCAAAGTCCTCTCGTCTAGTAGATTCTGAATAACAGACCGCACTTGGTTAGCCAATCGGCATTTTACTCCAGTAAACTACAAAGCGAACCTGTGAAAATCGCCCTCCCGCTTGATTCCGCTAGTCTCCCTTAGAGTCTCGAACGGAAAGGCGCACTGCTCAAGCCTCGGTCGCTGCGACTCCAGCCTGTGTAAATTCCGCCCCACGTCGGGCATTTTTTCTTGCCTCATGATCGCATTTACGACGCGATGGCGAAACGTAATGGTCACGGACAAGGTTACCAGCGTAACGGGCGACAGGAGAGAGAGGAGTGCCTTCTCATTAGAATCCTTTAATCTTGGACGCAGAAACTGCGGGTTCATCAAATGCTGATTCTGGTTGGGGTCTCTCGATGAAATGCACAAGCTGCCGCGTACTCCTGTGTTTGTCGCTGGTTACCTGCCTTGGGCTGGCGGGGAAGGCTCAGGAAGGGACTCCTGACAGCCATGTAGGAAGGATTGTCGATTGGAGCTATCACCACATTGTTGCAAGTGGCCCACTGAGCAGCGCCAGCCTGGACCGGGCGAGCCGGGAACCCAGAATTCTGTTTCACTTGGCTGACCGAAGTCTTTCCGTTGCGCCGCGTCCATCGTGGCAGCAGGCGGGATCGAACTCGAGGGAATTCCGCTCTGGGCCGGCCCGTGGCGGCAGCCGTCCGGGTTTACCGGGAAAAAAGCGCACCGCCCTGGCCAGGGACTGGAGCGTTTCCCTGGGTGCGGGCAGTGTTGCCCCTAACATGTTTCCCGCCAAGTTTGGCTTCAATCCCGACGCCACAGTTACGGCTGCGAACTGTACTACCGATTATGTGGTCTTTGGGCTGAACGTAGCGGGAGTGACCTCTGGTCAAGCCAATCTAGTGGGAATCAACAACCTCTACAGCGGCACCGGTGGGTTGTGCGGAGGCGCGCCCAGCGTAAGCTGGGCCTACAACGGAACTACCGCAACTGGGGGTAAGGTTCTGACCTCTACCGTTGTCTCCTTGGACGGTACACAGGTCGCCTTTGTGGAAAGTGCTGCGAGTTCCGCGGTCTTCCACGTGCTGACCTGGAAGGCAGGAGAAGGCACTTCGGCAACCAGCGCTGTTGTGCCTAGGGCGAACGGAAGCTGTTCGGCGTCAACTTCCTGTCTGAAGTCCTTGACTTACTCCGCGAGCGCTACCAACACACTGTCTTCGCCATGGGTGGACTACACTACGGACAAGGCCTATGTGGGCAGTGATGACGGCAAAATTTACCGCATCAGCTGCGTTTTCAGGTGTGCGGTCAATTCCAATCCAACCGTGGATTGGGCCTTTACTCTTCCGGTGGCGGGAACCGGCGGCGTCTTGGCCACGCCCAACGGCCCAGTGTTTGACTCGGATACGGGCCGCTTGTTTATTGGCGACCAACTGGGTGAGCTTTGGACCTTGAACGTCAGCGTAAACCCGCCCCTGGTGTTCGCCGGGCCCACGATGATCGGAGGCGGAGGGTGTACGGTGGGACATCCGCCAGGACGGACTGGTACGGGGACCAACTGCACCGCCAGCGGCGGCTCTTATGGGATACCCGACCCAGTGCTGCTTGACAGTTCAAGCGACAAGATTTTTGCCTTTTCCGGCAATGATGGCACAGTCGCGAATAGTGCGGTCGTCGTCCAACTGAATGAAGACCTTAGTGGGCCGATAAGAACCCACGTTGGCTTCGGCAGCCGGGGCAATACAACGACCAACGCCAACCTCTACAGTGGGGCTTTCGACAACAACTTCTTTGGGGCGACGCCGACCAACGGCCAGTTATTTCTTTGTGGCACCAGCGGCACCGACACAAGCTCTTACCTTTACTGGATAGGATTCACTTCCTACCCCACGATGAACTCCAGTTACACGAATCGCATCACCCGCGGAACCTCGCCAGGAGTCTCGTGCAGTCCGATTACCGAGATCTACAATCCCAACGTAAACTTCGGCAGTAACCATCACGACATCATTATCAGCAGCCTGGCCGGTGCGGGGGCGGACGGGTTGCTTCGTACCGATGACATCAGCACGGGCACGATCACAGGAACCCTCAGCGGCCTCAACTACCCGGGCGGCACCAGTGGCATCATCTGGGATAACACCAGCACTCAGGCTCAGGCCTCCAGTGTGTACTTCAGCACCCTGGGCACGAATGTGAACACCGGCGGTTGTAGCGGCAATATTCATTGTGCCGTGAAGCTCACCCAGCTGGGGTTGAATTAAGCAGCTGCACTGTCGAGCGCAGATCGGCGAGGTAGGGTGGGAGCAGAGCGAGGGAAGCCTCCATCTCCACAAACTCAACCTCAATTTCTCTTGACCGTGCCTTTACCCGGTGCAACCCTTCTGATGGTGCGCGCGATTTTGCGATGCACCTCTAACTGCCGCGCCGGATGTCGGGGATCATCGTCCACACTCCACTTCAGGTATCCTGAAAGAGCAAAATCATCAACCAGAGTCCGCCCATGATCGAAAAGACATTTGTCACTGCCAAGCCCAATCCCGACGAATACGCCCCTTACTACGAAAAATATGTCTCCCTGCTCACCAGCGATGACATCCTCGGCGCCCTTGACCAACAGTGGCCGGAAACTACTGCATTGCTCACCGCGCGCAACGAAGCAGAAGGGGACTTCCGTTATGCCCCAGAGAAGTGGAGTGTAAAGGAAGTGCTGGGTCACCTGATCGATACCGAACGGATATTCAGCTACCGGGCACTGCGCATTGCCCGTAATGATCAGACTCCGATGGAGGGCTTTGAGCAGGATGACTACGTCAAGTTCGGACCGTTCGGCAACTGCAGTCTGGCGGCGTTGATTGAGGAATTCATTTCCGTCCGCAAAGCCACTCTGTCGTTGTTCCGTGGATTGGATGAACCAGCCTGGATACGGCGAGGTGTGGCCAACAAGCACGAAGTGAGCGTGCGGGCTCTGGCCTTCATCACCGCCGGTCACGAACTTCACCATCGCAGGATTTTTCAGCAGAGATACTTTTCAGGTGCTCCCCGAGTGTGACCGCCGCCATGCTCTCCGATTCAGCCATTCTCAAGAAAATTGAACGCCAGCCCAAACAAACGGCCGGCTTTAAGCAGATGGTGCGTGAACTGGGCGTCCGGGGAAACGCACGCCGGGAGCTGTCTGACCGATTGCAGCTCCTGGTGGCCAGCGGCCAACTGCGACAGATCGGCTCGGATCGCTACGCCATCCCACAAACCGCTACGGGCAAGAACATGGCGGTCGGACGATTGAGCATGCACCGCGATGGTTTCGGCTTCGTCATCCCGGAGGCTGATTCCCTGGCTGAGCCTCTGAAAGAGAGGCTCGCGGGAGATATTTTTATTCCCCCGCCGGCTGTGGGTTCGGCCATGCACGGCGATCGCGTCCTGGTGGAAATTGGCAACATCCGCGCCGACGGTCGCGCCGAAGGACGCATCGTACGCCTCATCGATCGTGCGCACACAACCGTCGTCGGCAAATTTCATTACGGTACCCACCGCAACTACGTCACACCGATCGATCAGAAAATTACCCAGGAGATTGTGATACCGCCGGGGATGGAAATTCCGGGCAGCGGTGGCCAAGATTTTGCTTCGACGGAGCCAGCCGGCGCGGCGGGAACCAGCAGGCGCCGGAAGAGCCCGGACCGCGTGTTAGGAGAGGAATCGGCGCGCCCCACGGATTGGCACGATCTTGAAAATGTGGTGGTCGATGTCGAGATCACCGATTGGCCTACGGCGACGCAGAGCCCACGCGGGCGGGTAGTCGAAATTCTCGGATACGAAGACGACTTTGGCGCCGATGTGGAAATCGTGATCCGCAAGTTCCATTTGCCTCATCGTTTTCCGCCCGGGGTGCTGGAAGAAGCACAGGAGGCCGATCCGGTGATCCCCGCGGGCGAGACCCACAAGCGTCGGGATTTCCGTGCCTTTCCGATCGTCACAATCGACGGAGAAACCGCACGTGATTTTGACGACGCAGTCACCGTCCGTCGGTTGGAAAACGGCAACTTCGAGCTGCAGGTGCATATCGCCGATGTATCACACTATGTCACGCCAAATTCCGCGCTCGACCAGGAAGCCCGCCTGCGCGGCACCAGCGTGTATTTCCCCGATCGCGCCGTGCCCATGCTTCCGCTCGAACTTTCGACCGATCTCTGTAGCTTACGACCGAAGGTGGACCGGTTGGTAATGTCGTGCGTAATGGAAATGGACCATCGCGGAGAGATTCTCAGCTTCGACTTGAGCGAAGGCATCATTCGCTCCGCCGAGCGCATGACTTACACCGCTGTGAATGCAGTGCTCGAAGGCGATGCCGCCGCGCGCCAGCGATATCTCGAGCTGGTCCCTGGGTTCGAATTGATGCGCGATCTTGCGCTCATCTTGAATGGTAAGCGCGAACGGAGAGGTTCGATCGATTTCGATCTACCTGAACCGGTGATTGAGTTTGACGATTTGGGCCTAATGAAAAGCATCACCCGGTCGGAGCGAAAGATCGCCCACCGCCTGATTGAGGAATTCATGCTTTCGGCCAACGAGTGCGTGGCGACCTATCTGGAGAACAAGCGCATCGCGTCGCTGTATCGAATCCACGAGAAGCCGGATGCGAAACGCGTCTACGACTTTGAAATCATCGCCGCAACCTTCGGCTACTCGCTCGGCGTGGGTGCGCTGCCCATTCGTCGCGTGCAGCTCAAAACGGATCGCCGAGCGAACTATGGCACGGGCAAACGCACTCGCGAGATCGAGATCCCGGGAGAAGTGCACATCACACCTCGCATGTATCAGAAGTTGACGGAGAAGATCGCAGGCAAGCCGGAAGAGCGCATCCTTTCGTTCCTGATGCTGCGTTCGCTCAAACAGGCGCGCTACTCTGAGGAAAACTTGGGACACTTCGCCCTCGCCGCTCCCTCATACACGCATTTCACTTCGCCCATTCGCCGTTACCCCGATTTGATCGTGCACCGGATTCTGAAGGATGTCTTGCGCGATTCAGCGGAGGTTTGGGATGGCGACATTCCGGTTGGCAGATTTGCAGGTCCATCGGGCGGTGCGAAGGGGCTTGGACATACAAACCACGAGGAATCGCTCGCCATAGAAACGCGGGCGGGGCGTCCGCGCACAGAGCCGCCTTCGCCCTGGTCGAAACGGCGCGACCGCAGCGCGCATCGCCAGTCCCTGCAACCGGTGGGCGGCCCCATAACCCTCGAGGAATTGCACGACATCGCGGAGGACTCCAGTCATTCGGAGCGCCGCGCCGACGAGGCGGAACGCGAGTTAATGGAGTGGAAGAAGGTCAAGTTCATGCAGGACCGGGTGGGTGAAGATTTCGACGGGTTGATTATCAGCGTAACCAAGTATGGTCTTTTCGTCGAGTTAACCGATCTGTTCGTCGAGGGTCTGGTGCCGCTGGGCACGCTTAGCGACGACCGTTATGTCTACCACGAGAGTACTCGCGAGATCATTGGCCAGCGCGGGCGTAAGATCTACGGCCTCGGGCAACGGGTTCGAGTGCTGGTGGACCGCATCGATCCTGTGGAGAAGAAAATACAGTTTGCGATATTGGAGGAAAAGCCCACTGCGAAGCGCAAGAATTGCTGAAGCTGGTGTAAAATCCTTGAGTCAACCCTACCGCCGCTTTGGCAATGCGCGCGG
>JACXTT010013361.1_pt1 | contig 10823 bp, 14 predicted proteins | sample 9270951 | NCBI WGS metagenome assembly JACXTT01 (sample SAMN15532306, study PRJNA645909) | rock metagenome | isolation source: weathered quartz diorite | place: Puerto Rico | collected 2017-06-21
CCGGCTCCCGTCATCGTCGAGCCTCCACCGGTCGTGGTTGCACCGGGCTATTACTACGATGAGTGGCAAGCCCGCGCATGGCGCAGACATATCTGGCGTGAACAACGCTGGCGAGAGCGTGAATGGCGGGAGCGCCAACGCGAGTGGCGTCGCTGGTACGAGGACGAATACTAGACGCCTCTAGTTAGCTGCGCGGTCGCCTAGAACCCACTAGCCGCCGATAACGTCGCGGAACCGCATCGCGCTTCCGCGTCTGACAACGGTCGTCTTCAATATGCATACCGCATGACATCCTCGGGCACGCACTTGAGTACGAAGCCGTATGTCACCTTCGTGAAGAGCGGTTCTGGCGGCCTCGTCCCTCCCGATGCCTGGTTGTATCGCACGCCAACACACCGATATGCGGTTCACGTCATCGTACGGCGTCCGCGCGACTGGTGTAGCCAGAACAGAAGTCCAAGGACCATCCCCCCTATCCAGTGCGCCCACTCGGTCATGCCGCGCACATTCTCGCCGTTGAAGTAATAGAGCCCATAGCCAGTCAGTACCAGCAATGTCATGGTGCCGCCAAATAGCGCACCCGCAGTCCGGTTACGCCGGCGCTGCCAGGCGAGCCGTATGTGGGACGTCCAGATAGTCCCGACGAAGAACAGTGAGGCAAAGCCTGCCGCACCGTGTAGCTTCATGCTCCATGCCTGCCACGGCGCTTCGACTTCCGGGTCAAGATGCGCCCAGTGGACCGCCAGCCAGGCAAGTCCGGTGACCAACAAGATTGCAAAGACCGCGTACAGTGCGCGTCGGCGTGTCTTGCCAATGCGGAATTTCTGGCGAGGGGGCTGCGGAGCAAAATGCGACGGAGACATGATGAGGTCAAGGCAGTTGCGAGGCAACCGGGAGTCTGCCATCGACATAAAGCAAGGTACAAGCCCCATGACGCTCCAAGAGGGGATGCGCTGGGTCGCGGCAAAGGAGCACAACCTTGGTCAGCCCGTCGGCTAACATGCAACTGGGTGCCAATACGCATACGCCGGCGTGAGGCGGCAGAATGCCGCCATCTTTTGAGGGATGCAGGCGCGGTTCGTCCCCAGCTTGTGGCGTCAGCCCACCCGCGACCGAGCTGGCGATGGCGGCGTTGTATAGGGTCCAGAAGCGGGCCGTCAGCGCCGGCGCGGATGGGTCGCGCAGAGCGACCTCAACCGACGATGTGCCCGCATGGCGCACATCGCCACCTGCATTGACAAGTGCCAGTGTGGTCCCGCCGACGGCCAGCATGGCGTCGATGGCGCAGTCCACGGCATACCCCTTGGCAATGCCGCCCAAGTCGAACGTCAATGGGGTGTGCTTGCGGACCGTGCAGCCCTCCAGGGTCCACGCAGGCCCTTCATAAGGTCGCACATCCATTGCTCGCGCGCAGTGAAAAGCACCGTCGCTGGCGGCCTCAAGTTCCGCCGCCAGTGTCAGCACGGCACGCGTGGACGGGTCGATGGTCACCTCTTCGTTCACTCGCGCCGCATTCAGCCGGCCGACGTCGCTGCCGGCTTCGAACCGGCTCATCAGCCGCTGCACCCGCACCACGGCAGCGAAGCCGGCGACCACCGCCTCGGCGGCGCGCAACCCGCGCGCCTCAACTTCGACCAGCGTGCCCAATAGTGGGCGGGCCCGGCGGCAGCGGGTTTGCCCTTCCCGTAACGGCACAGCCAGTATCTCCAAGTTCCCTACGGCGCTCAGGAGCTCTTGCTCGCCAGTGCCATTTGCGCCATTACCGCGATGCGCCGCACCCCATCGGTGATGTGGGTGCATGACAGCGTGGCGCCGCTAATGTTGGCGATGTCGTCGCCTATACGTAGCGAAGAATTACCTGATTTGCCCGTAAACTGGCTGCGCCATGGCTTGTTGCGGACCTCGTAGCCGTGGCTTTCGCGATAGGCGAGAATCTCCACGTCGCGGATTTCGCCCGCCGGCGTCAGGGCGACTGCGTAGTCAATCAGCTCGAACTTGCCGATTACCGCATCGACTACTACGTAACCGACCACGGTGCTGCCCCGGCGCGCTTGCCAAATCCGCCAGGTGCCCATGCGCGCGGCACCGCCTGCGCGGTCGGCCAACTGGCGGAGTTGGTCAGCGCTGAGTGCCACCACCATTGGTGCGAATTCGGTGGCGTCGGCAAACATCAACTTTTGGCTCGCCGCCACGGTCATGTATTCCATAGCGCGAGCTTCCGTTACGACAAAGCCGGCCGACAAGGCGGCCGCAGCGCAAACGAGCGTCACCGGTGCGCGTCGATAGTGCATTCGGGCCATACTTGCTTCTCCTTCCTTGTCAGGCGGCACCGGCTATCAGAAGTAGACTCCGAGACCAAGGTCAAAGCGATTGAAAGCCTTGTTCGTACGGAACCACTGGTAGTCCATCTTGAAGACGACATTCGGGTTCAAATAAAAATTCAGGCCTGCCGTCCAAACCGAGTCGTAAGGCTTGGGGAACGTCTGTCCGTCGGCAGTAACTGGCCCACTGGGAATAGCAGAGAAGCCCGGGGCAATGCCTTCGTATTTCGCGCCCATGTTGTATCGCTCGAAGCGAGCGAACGGCACTGCGCGGTACTTGTCGTGCTGCCAAACATTGTAAGCCGCTTGCAGATACCACCCATAGAATGAGGCCGGCATCGGATTGGCCGTGCCGGGGAACTGCGCATTGACCTGCGCAGTATTGCTGATATGGCCTTGGGCGTACAGGGCCGAGAGGTCCCACTTGCCTGGAGTCCAACGCGCATGCGTTTCCCAAAGCGTCGCACGTTGGTTGCTCGCACCTGCCGCCGGCACGGTGTTGCCGGTGAAGACCGAGCCGCCAAGCAACAGACCTGGCACCCCCTGATAGTTCAGCGACAGATATTGCGAGGCGTTCTTCGCGTTGGCAAAACTCATTTCCTGATGGGTCGCCTGCATCGGCGCGACACCATTGGTCTGCAGTTCGAGCGCCGAGTTGTAGAGCGGCGTCTCCGGTGTGAAGTTCCACTTCGACAAATCCAGACCAGTGGTCAAGCCTACGTTCCAATTCAGCCCGAAATCGGTGTTCCCGTGTAGGGCGAAGCCGCCTTCGCGCCAGGTGCTTGGGATGATTAGCGTCTCGACAAAGTTGCGGTAGACGCCATAGTACGCAGTCGGTTCGTGATGCTCGTTAATCAGGCCCACTGGCATAAGGAAAACGCCAGCGGTCATGCCCACCTTGTCGGTGAACATGTGGTCGACGTAGAACTGCTCGACTGCGAATTCCCCGGCATCTCCGGAAGAAGCGATAGCATGTTCGACCTCGAATTCTGACGCGAAGCGCGTCTTCTCGTCGAATCTGTAGCCAAAGCCGAATACCGCGCGACCAATGTCGGCGCGCGTATCGTTCGTATTGCGCGAGGGACGCGAGTAGCCAATCTCGCCATAGCCGAAGACGCTCAAATTATCAAGCGGTGACGGCTTGGCAGCCGCCTGCTGCAAGTTCTCCTGCGACGCTTGCAACTGCTGCACTTGCGTCGCCTGCTCCGCCTGTTGTTGCGCCTGCGTCTGCTGCTGCGTGGTGATTGCGGTATTCTGCGTCTTTAGGGTCTTGAGCTCCGCCTGCAAGGCCTGGAGCTGGGCGGCCATATCTTCAATCTTCTTCTCGAGCTGGTGCACCGTTGCCGAGCTGGCCGCAGCCGGGGCGGCGACCGCCGACGACCCAGCGACGGCGAGCACCGCCGCTGCTGCGATTAGTTTCATTTTCATTTTCTCCTTCCCTTACCTTTTCGTTGTGTCTGACGTCTATTTTTCTGCCCCTTGTCCACAGGGGAGTTCCCCCGTACTAGTTACCGGCCGCTGCGCCGCTGGCTCGCGTCGCAGTTGCGGTATCGGCGGTGGAATTGCATTGCGCGGGCAACGGGTAGGCCGACGGATTTGCAGGGTCGTAGCCGTCCGTCAACGTGCAAAGAAAGCGCACGACGTCCGCGATTTCGCTGTTGCTGAGGGTCGGCGCCAAACTCGGGATGTAGGGCACCTCACTTACGTTGACGTTGTTGCTGTGTGACTGAGGCAAGTCGTTATATGGGATGTCGGGCGTGCCATCCGCCTTTTTGTACCAGCGCGTCGGGTCTGTGTCGCGCGTGATGTACCAAGCCACGGCTTCTTCCAGCGTGTCGAAGACGCCGTTGTGAAAGTAAGGTGCGGTCAGAGCAATGTTGCGCAGCGTGGGCACCTTGAAGGCGCCGCAATTTCCTGTGCTAGATGCCAAGTCGGTACGCAGGGGCCCGCACAGACCCAGGTCGTAGTAGTCGTGGTTGGGCTCGCCAAGCGAGGTGCCGTTCTTAGGCACATAGCCCGGGGTGGTGCCATCGAAGTTGGCAGCTATCTTCCAGTTGCGCGGGATGCCGACATTGTCGTAGCTAAAATCGGTGAAGAGCGCCGGCGTGGTAGCGGTCGGCGTGGACACGTGGCAGGCAGTGCAGTTGCCCTTGGCAGGATTGTTGAAAAGGGCGAGACCGTTCAGTTCCTGGGGCGTCAGTTTGGCGGTGCCGGCGAGGAAGGCATCGTACTTGCTGGAGAACTGATGGAACTCGGGCTCTTCCTTCTCGTATTGTGCGATGGCAAGCCCAATGTTGCGCAGGACAGTGGTGGCATCCTGTAACGACGCCTCGCCGAATACCGCCTTGAAGTCAGTAAAGTAGGGCCGCGTCAGCAGTTTGGCAAGCACCTCTTCAGGCGAAGCGTTAGCCATCTCGAACGGCGTGACGAACGGCTGCTGGGCTTGGTCGGCTAGCGAAGCTGCGCGACCATCCCGGAAGAAGCCACCGACAGCGGTTCCATCGGACTCGACGTGATAGGCAGGCGTGAAAGCCGCGTAAGCCAGCGGCGGCGTATTGCGTAGGCCTGGCAGGTCCATGCTTGGGCCGCCCGGCGGCACCGGTAGCGCATCGTCACCTGCGAAGGCCCGGCTGGCAACGTGGCATGTCGCGCACGATTGCTTGCCTGATGCCGAGAGCGCCGTGTCGGAGAAAAGCCTTTCACCGATTTGAGCCATTGCAGAGAGCTGGCTGCCCGACGGCGCTTGCGAATTGCCGCCACCACTGTCGCCGCCTCCGCCGCCGCATGCGCTCAGAGCCAGCAGCGTCCCTGTCATCAAAATGATGAAAGTGACCCGCCTATCCCTGTCTTTTCGTCGCTGCGTGGTGCGTTGCGGCGTCTGCAGCATCGTTGTTATATAGATTCGGACAAAATGTGCCTCTTTGGACGCCCAAGACCCGAAGTGAAAGGGAGAATAAGAGTGATTTCTATTTATAAAGCATGTGAGGCTCCTCTGACAAACAAACTGCCAAACCTAGTGTTGTGCGGGCGCGTCTTAGTCTTAAGCCCACATTAAGAATGAGTTCAAAGCCAATTATCTAAGGTTCGTCCTAAATATCGCAAATCCGATACAACAAGTAAGGCTTTGCATGACCGCCAAAACAGACATTTGTTCGCGAACGACTCTGAGGTTTTTATCGCGAACGGCTAATCCAAAGGATGTTGAAGGCGGAAGAGAAGCGTCACGCTGCTGCGGAGCGGCGCTCGGATATGCCGGGTATGCCCTTGTAAAGGGCACGCGCATAGCCATGCCACAAGACGTCATCACGATTTCTGTGAGAATTGACCATGGCCTGAGGGCAAAGCGCCCGTTGCCGATGTAGTTGCGGCCTCGAGGCACATGGACCACCGCGCAATGCACACCGGCTCAATCATCATGCGAAGAAAGGGGAAGCTGGTCTTCGCTGTTGTTATAAAGGAACTTTGTCCCCTTTTTGTTTGGCATCCGCCTTGCGGCATGAGCTGCCGCCAGTTGCTCAACTGTAGGAACAGCCGCGACACCGGTGGTTCAACTCAGCGTTGTCGCGACAATTCCTGCAATGCACGTACTGCTTTTCGGCGTCTGACTTTCTTTTCCTTTTGCAGCCATTGCATGAACAGCTCGCGCGCCGGCGCATACTCTGCAAGAACGGGTAATGCGGATATATACGTTGAGCCAACGACGACGTCGTTCAGCGCGCCAAGCGCTCCCTGGAGCTGCGCAAGGCGCGCAATGCGCTTACGGTCCCCCTTCTTGAGTACGGGCGAGAAAAATTCAAGCAGGTAGCGCAGCCGCTTAATCTGGATGCGGGTCTGGTGGAGTACAGCCAGGTTGCCATGCCCAGCACGGGTCATCAGCTTATCCAACCGGCGGGACGCCGCATTGACGCGGGCCCGAGCAAGTTCCTCGACGAATTTGGACTCCTCGAGTTGGACACCAGCAACTTGGTCGATAGCGGCCCTGAAGGCAGAAATCAGCTGACCGTGCGTCGGGGAGCTGATGGCCATACGGCTTTCCTCGCGAGTGCGGTGCCTGATACTCTCCAAGGCCTCAAGGAATTTCAGGGCAGATGGATGGCTCGACGGAACTGCGGCGCGCAGAAGCTCCTCAATGATGACATCCCAGTTCCGTGGAGCGCCAATTCGGTTTGCCATGTCCCCAAGTTGTTGCCGCCAGTGCTTGGCGAGTCCCTCCGGAAGTAAGGCCTGATAGGCCCACAGGAGCGCTCGGAGCCTGCGAATGGCGACCCTTAGTTCATGGCCAACCTCGGGGTCATTACTCACGAGATAGTCTGAGGAACAATGCTCTAATGTCGCTACATCCAAAGATATCAGTCGTGGAAGAACGGTGAGCGCAGGGGCTTCCGGGTGTAACTCGGATGACGCTGGGCGACTAGCCATCGGCTTCCCCGAGGAGGGCTCAATTAAGGCGCACGGTGAGTGCCGAACCGAATTTGTAGTCTAGTTGCCTGAACGGCTACTCGAGGCACGGATTTCGGTGATGTACCTCACGTATCCCGGCAGGGACTTCCGCGTGGCGCCTGCAAGATTTCTCGCGCGACGCGGTCGGAGCCGCCATGGTGGGCCGGGCTTGCCAAAAGATGGCGGCGAACCGTATACGGCACATATTGGCGCTGTTCGTAGAGATTCTTGTGCGACGGCTCGTGTTAACTCGAACGCGAATAATGTCCACCATGAGCGTCATATTGTTGCAATAATAGGGCCCGATGATTGGGCCCTAATCAAGTCGCAGCTACAGAATTACTGACAATGCATTGCTTCTGGACCGCTGAGGTGGGCCATATGCCGACTTGATGCGCGTCGACCAGAGGTAACTCTGTAGAAAGCACGGATGCCGGAGAGCGTTCGGCTCCAGGTGCAAGTTTGGTGGACGTGATTATTGTCGCGGGGGTTGTCGGAGCCATCCACATTGGATGGCTCTTTTGTTTCGGTCGCGCCTTCTGTAAAGGGGGGCCCGGAGTGCTAGCTTAGGATTTTTGCAGGGCGCCCCGTCTTGACTGCCTCGACTTGTGCAACAACGCTGAGTAGCCGCCTTTCCGAGAGGGCTTCGAGAGCCACGAGTCCCGCCCTTAGCAGCTCACTCTTCTTCACCTGGACGCCACCAGCCAAGCACTTCCGCTTCAGCTCAGCCAACTTTCCATAGTCGTGCTCCGGCATGGTGAAACTATCCCGGACCACCTTCGGCTTCTTGGCTGGCTTGTTTGCCGGTGGTGCCGCACCATTGCTCGGCTTCTTTGCCTTCTTCGAGCTGGAAGCCCCTCCATCAGTTGCTGCTGCCGCGTCAGCCGAGACCTTCGGGGCAGAAGCCGCCTTCTTTCCAGCCTTGTCGGCGCGGAGCTTGCTGTCGGTCACTTCCTCGCCCTTTGCGTCCGCTGCTAACGACGCGGCCGCCTTCTTCCGTGATTCGCCTGACATCAAGTCCTCCACTCCTATGCATACTCGTTCATACAGTATATATAGTATTTACGATTTCAACTTCGGTGGTATGACCAGTCCAGGGTTTGCTTTCGGAAATGAAGGATAGACATTGAACGGTTGTCGTAGCCGACCTTTGTATCGCGTCTAGGCAAGTCATCAGTCGTTCTCCGGCCGCTGTCTCGCCTGGGAGGTAAGGCAGCGGTGCCATCCGGCCATTCGGCCAGCCCCGCTCCTTGTTTTGTCCTGCCAGAACTCTCTGGCATTGTGCTGCCCGGCAAAAACACGCAACAGGGCAGCGAGGAGCCGAGCATGCGCAGAATTCACGCCCCAGCCAGTCGGCTGTCCGCCCTCACGGCGCCGCTGACCTCCCCCTTCTTCCGCCCGATTGAGCCGAGTGAATCGAGTGTGCAATCGGTCAAGGGACCTGCCTCCCAAAATCCGGGCACCAGTGCGCCAAAGTCCAATCGGGAGTTTTCCGACACCGCCATCCGAACGAGCCGAAGCCTCTGGTAGCGGGCGCGGGGAGGTTCAGCGTTGCCTTCGCCAATGAGTAACGTGTATTGGGGGACTAGCCGCTTGTCGCCGCCGGCCTGGTGCTCCTACGCGTCGTGAGCCTGGTCGCAACCGGCCACTGAGCATGACCGGTTTCCAGGACAGCGGCTTGCACGCATCGCCGGCGCCGTGCGGCCTCACTCAGTTGACGCTCACCTCGTCGCACACAGGTGACCTACGATGGACCAGTGCATGTTCATCGCCAAGGCGGCAAGCACGCCGCGCGGCGCGGCGCGGCGAACCCCACCGTTGCACCCATTGCGAACTATTGCGCAGCCTTCTGCGACGCCTGTTCGTCTGAAAGCTGCCTGGCACTGGCGACAGCGTCGGCGGATGCCTGAAGGCTACTCTCAGCAGCTTGCGTCATTTGCTTCGCGGCATTCCGCATACTTTCGAACAGCAAGTCGGTCGCCCCGATTACGGCTTGCAATACAGCGTCGGCAGTTCCGGAATCCCATGGCGCAGCGCCTTTGACGAAGTTGGTCATTTCGTGCTTGTTCGCCTCATATTGAGCTTCGGCAACCTTGTCGAGCGCTGCCTGTGTATCGGACGCGATTTTGTACAGATTGCGCTGATACGATAGCGCCTTGTCAGGCATCGGACGAAGCAAGTCGGTTTCAACTGCAATCAACTCCTGCGTGTCCTTAACTGACAGAGCTTTTTGTGCCCCCTCCTGTGTCTCGACAAGCGCCGTCTTCACAGTCTGAATATTCAGGTCGAGCAATTTCTCGAATCCCTCGAAGGCGTTGTTGGCCAGCCCCACTAAGGCGTCAAGGTTCGCCGTCTGCGCTTCAGTGATTTGATTGGAGGACGATTGATTCATTTGCAACTCCTTACTTGTAGAGTGCGCCCCAACTCTGCCATTGACAGCACATTTGAGGAGGGGCCCTGTGAACCGGCCAGTGGAAGGACCAGCTGCGGAACTTCCCAATTCGTTCAGGATTGAGCCTGCGGCGCTCCCCAGCCTGGGGCCGCCCCGCCATCGCCCGAGGAGCCTGGCAATCAGGTTCTTCTTCGGTCGGAAGACTTTCAGAAGAATGTAATTTTAGACTGTGACAGAAAGGCGACGGCGAGGCTCCTACTGCGTGCTCGGCGCCCCTTGTGCCTCTCTAGTTGCTGCGGCTCCACGGCGCCGAAAGAATGCGCTTATGCGATTCGGTACTAAGTAAGCACCAACCGAAAAGGACTGCCTCTCTCCCGCTTTACTGATAAAGGGCCCACATTCGTTTCCGAAGTTGACTAGAGTAGTTATCCGTCCCGAGCGGCAGCGCACGATTCCGGAAGCCATCCTCGAAGCAGTACTGCCGCAGACGTCACATCAAATCGACAACACGCGCATGAATAGGTACTAGTTCCGTCAGACGCGCAAGAAGAGAGTGAAAAGGGGAGCGATGAGAACAGAGGACCAAGGCCATGTGGTCACGAGAATCGCGGTCGACACGGGTTTCCCTCCAGAGGTTGTCAGGGAATCCTACCTTGCCGCTCTCGCAGAGCTAAGCGCGGATGCAAGTGTTCATATTTATCTACCGTTATTTGCCGCGAAGCGCACAATAGCTCGGCTTCGCAGTGCGAAATCCGAGTCTGCAAATCAAACTCACTCCTCCAACCTGGATGCTGCTCGGGACGAGGTTCTTTCCGGCACTCAGGTGGCATTCGCAGCCACCTCTCACGACTGCCCACACCCCCGGCCACAACAGACACCACAACGGCAAGTGGCCGCTTTGGCCTGAGTGGTGCAGCTGTCGTGCCGAGCGCATTTAGCGGTTAGGGTGGAAAGTGGCATGTAAGATTGCCGACCAATCGGGTGGCTTCACGCCATTAGTCGGGTTTTGTTGCTGCACCGCCCAAGCTAACCGTCTCCGGCCGGCAGGGTAGAGATTGACCTTTGCGTTGTCCATGGATGAAGAACGCGAAAGGAAACCGCTTAAAAGTGACTTTGCGCCATGAATTCAATGCTGACGTCTTTCGTCTCGCCAATGTCGTACTGTTCAGCCAATTCCTCCCAAACACCCTCAGCCTCACCATCGAAACAGGGCCAGCCTGACAACAAGTACCACCGACCGCTTGAGGTCACGCCGACGCGTGCTCCAACATCGAAGGTCTGGATAGCGCTGCTCACGCGGCCCTCTTGGTTCTCAACGCAGTACCCCACGAAATGCCGTTGGCCTAGCCTTGTTTCCCGGACCCGCCAGCGCTCAAGCGTTACGAGCGGTTGTACATCGATAGGTGAAACGGTGCTAACGAACATGATGTTTCAACAATTGAAGCCCAAGTAGCTCTATCTAAAGTTGCCCGGCTCTCTTTTACGATGGCACGTTCCACAAGCTCAAGACTGAGCCACTACCTTCCGGAGCGGCATCCCTGGTCGCTCTCCCAAATCAAGTGCGAATTTTGCTTTCAAGCGGGTCGTTGCTGCAGACATAGAAATTTCTTTCAGACCTCTTCGCCTCGCGTTTTGCAGCTGCGGCCAAGGTCGCAATGGCGTCAGCATCG
>JACXTT010013362.1_pt1 | contig 10823 bp, 11 predicted proteins | sample 9270951 | NCBI WGS metagenome assembly JACXTT01 (sample SAMN15532306, study PRJNA645909) | rock metagenome | isolation source: weathered quartz diorite | place: Puerto Rico | collected 2017-06-21
TGACCACGAGGAAGTTCCGCTGGCACGTGTATTGAATCGGATCCGCCGCGGTGAAGTAGCCGTCGTGCTTGAAGTAGCGACCCGCGGCGATGGTGCGGTTCGCGAGCGGCGTGCCGCCGGTTGCGATCAAGGAATCGACGATAACCTTGAGGGCGGTGTGGTCCGTTCCGACCACCGCCTTCAGGACCGACTTGTCGTTGTGATAGGCCGCCACCAGCGCGGCGTTGGAGTAGTCGGCGGGTATGACCGTCCCGTTGAGAATCTCGAGGCCGAAGCGCACGTTGGCGTTGGTCGGATCGAGCAGCAGGGTGTCGATCACCGACTTGGCGGTCGCGAGTTTCGGCGTTGCATAGATCGGATTGGTCTCGAAATTCCGCCGGTTGCCGTCCTTGACGTACGCGGGCGCGCGGTCGTCTTGCCCGTCGGCATCGGCGTCGACGAACCCGCAGGTGCTCGTATGCACCTTCCAGGTCGCTTGCGTGAGGCTGCAGGTGCAGCCGGCAGCGAAGGTCTTGCAGCGATCGTAGATCGTGGTCGGAGTGTACGTGCCGACGTAGCTGGTGAGTGGGTCGTAGTCGGGGGCGGAATTCATGCTGCCCGAGTTGTCGAACTGGATGAGGACGTTCGGCTGCACCGAAAGCCCGGCAGCAAAGACGTCGAGGTCGCTGCCGGCGAGCGCCGGATGCGCGCTGCAGACAAGCAGCACCACGAGCGGCAGCAGGCGGATGAGGTTCGTGCGAACGGGCATCGAGAGAGTTGGCGTCATTGGTATTCTCATTGCGCCGGGCCGAGGCGCGTTGCCTCCATGTCGAGATTGCTCAGTGACCCGTCGAGCGCCGTGCCGGCCGCACTCACGTCGAAGTAGAAGCCCTTGAACTTGAGCGCACTCACGTGGATTTCGATCGGCGGCGGCGCCTCGTACTCGAAGCACGACCAGACGTCACCGGTCACCGGCAGGCCGGCGTCGGTGGCGAGGTTGGTATGGCGGGAAAGCTTCGGGGTGCAGGTCTTGGTTGGATCGGTGAAGTTGTCGGCGTCGCCGAGCGCGTAGCCGAGGCCGGCGTCGGCAGCACTGAATGCCTGAGCGCTGCGCCGCTGGGAGCCCGTGAGCGCCGACTCGATGCGCGAGCTGCTGGCGACGAGCGAGCCGAGAATGAGCAGGATCACGAGCAGGCCGAGGACGGTGAAGAGCGCGATGCCGCGCTGATTGGCGAGAGGGGTGCGCATCAGAGTGTTGGAGCCGTCGCGATCGCGATGTTGCGGATGCGGACCTGCGTCGTCGCGTCCGCCGACGGAATCAGTCCGGCGTTGTTGGTCCCGATGGCCTGCATGCGAATGCTGGCGGCACGAAGCGTATCGAGCACCGCAGCCGGGTCGGCGACGGCCGTCCCGTCGGTGAGGATGTAGTTGACTTGCAGCGCGCTCGCCGCGGTGATGCCGTCGGCCATCGCGCTGCCGTTCCGCCGCAGCACCCCCTGGGCATTGAGGATGTAGACGACGTCGTCGATCTGGTGCACCGGCGAGCCCGGGTCGTAGACCTGCGCGAGATTCGTCGCCAACGTGAGCGTGCAGGGCGGTCCCGGACTCCAGCCGGCAATCGTCGTCACCTCGGCGACGCCGAGGATCTTCGACTCGATGCTGACGCGCTTGCCGACCGTGAACGTCAACGACTGGCAGAGGGGTACCGCGGTCGCGTCGAGCGTGATCGTCGAGAGCACCCCGCTGCCGGTGCTGCTGACGTTCTGGTAGTTGCCGCGCAGGGTGACGTGGTAGACCTCGCCGGCGGCGAGCGGATTGACGACGATCGGCGCCAGGACGGCCGTCGGCACCGCGCCGAGATTGAATCCCGCCATGCGCACGTCGCGCTTGAAGAGGTCGAGCGCGCTCCGCACGTCCTGCGACATGTCCGCGCTCCCGAGCGTGAAGATCGCCGAGCGGCTCTGACTCGCGACCGCCGTGGCCAGTCCGGTGAGGACGATCGCGGCGAGTGAGATCGCGGCGAGTAACTCCAAGAGAGTGAAGCCCTGCTGTTGCGTGCGCGGTGCCCGGTTCATTGTCCAATCACCGAGATCAGCGGGAACGTGTGGGCACCGAACTGGTCGTTCCATGCGACGTTGACGGTCACCTGCATCGCCGTGCCCGGACCGACGGGCGCGACCGTGGCCGACCGCGTGTAGGTGAGGTAGCCGACCGTAACGTTCGCGGCGGCGACGTTCGTGAGTGACGCTGCGGGAGTGCGCCGCAAGATCTCCATCTCCTCCGTAGCCAGCTGGGTGGCGACGGTGATGTTGCGGCCGACCGCGGTGGTGCGGATGGAGTTGGCATGGAGGGCAGCGAGGCCGAGGAAGCCGATGCTCGCCACCGACGCCGCGACCAGCAGCTCGACCAGGGTGAAGCCGGAGTCGCCGCGCGCACACGGCGAGCCGTCGACACGATGCGATCGACGGCGCATCCGAAGCCTACTGCCAGGCCGATCCATCGAAGTGCCACACGCGCACGCGACCCGCGGCGGTGACCGTGACGCCTTGCTGCACGTGCGCACCGGTTGTCGCCACCGTCGGCTCGACGTAGACCCCCGACGGATTCGCCACCGTCCCGTCGGAATTGAAGGTGATCGACGCGGCGGGTACGGCCGGCGGCGTTCCGGGCGTCCCATACGGGTCGCTCGTCATGCCGGTGGTTCCGAATCGCACCTGCGGATACGTGGCCGCGACGTCGACAGTCTTGAGATCGGTCTGCCCGCCGAGCCCGTTCGCGTAGGTGATCTTGTAGCTCGTTCCCGCCTGCGGGACGTAGAAGTATTGCCGGCCTTCCTTGATCGCGGCGAGGCGTGCCTGGTTCATGTCACCGGCGATCTGCAGCGCCGCGCCACGGACGCGATAGCCGGGCATGAACGAGGTGTAGTTCGCCGCCGCGACCGCACCCACGACGCCGAATACACTGATGGCGGTGAGCACCTCGATGAGCGAAAAGCCGGCGGACGCGTGCCGACGATGTCTGGTGTTGAAGGACATGGGCGGAATCCTCCGTGGTGGACCGAGCAAGAGGTATTCCAGCGAAACGCCGGCGCGTCGTTTCTTCGACGCGTCGAGGCCGCCGCGTTTTCGCCATCGCTTGCTGCGTCACTTCCCACCGCAACCGGTGATCGGTCCTGCGACGGCGTCATTTCACCGCCATCGCGTTTATGCGCTTTGACACGCGAAGGAGCGCGCGCCATAAAGCGCGCTGTGTCACACTCGCTCGCGCGTGATGCCGGCGCACGCGCGTTCGCTGCGGTGGCGCTCGTTCCGGCGATCCCAGGCAAGGATCTCCTGACGTATCAGGTGCCGGAAACCGAGCGTGCGCGCGTGCAGCCCGGCGTCCGGGTGCTGGTCCCGATCGGCCGGCGACACGAGACCGGCATCGTCGTCGAGCTGTCGGACACCCCGCCGCCCGGCGTGACGACGATTCGCGCGATCGCCGATGTGCTCGACGACGAGGCGATTCTCACGCCCGATCTGTTCGCGCTCTCTCGTTGGACCGCGGACTACTATGTCACGACCTTGGCGGACGTTCTCGCAGCGGCGCTCCCGGGCGGCTTGCGCGCCTCGACGGCCCGCGTCGCTCGCCTCGCGTTGCCGAGCGCCGAGGCACCGCCGCTGCGCGGCCTCGAAGCCGCCTTGGTCTCCCGTCTCGCGACGGCCGGTCCGGCGAGCGTCCGCGCACTCGCGCGCACGCTCGCCGATCGGCGCGTGGATGCAGCGGTCCGCGCACTCGCAGCGCGCGGTGTGATCGTCGTCGAGGAGCAGCTCCGCGCGCCGGCCGCCAAAGCGCGTCTCGAGACCGTGCTCGAGCTCGCGCGTCCGCTCGGCGACGACGAGCGCCGCGTCCTCGAGCACCGGGCGCCTCGCCAGCATGCGCTCTATGAGCGCATCGCCGCCGCACCGGGGTGCCGCGTCGACGCCAGCGCCCTGAACCGCAGCGCGCGGAGCGCAGCAACCGGGCTGCTACGGCGGGGAACATTGGTCTCCGTACGCCGCGAGCGCTACCGTGACGGCGCAACGTCCGCGCCGGTTGCACCGCTCGCACCTCCGACGCTGACGTCGGCGCAACGCCTCGCGGTCGACGCGATCGCAGAGCAGACGAGCTTCCAGGTCGTGCTGCTCCATGGCGTGACCGGCAGCGGCAAGACCGAGGTGTACCTGCAAGCGGCGACGCGCGCTCACGCTCGCGGCCGCTCGGTGTTGTTTCTCGTCCCCGAGATCGCGCTCACACACCAGCTGGTGACGCGCGTCCGGCAGCGTTTTGGCTCCGGCGTCGCCGTCCTCCACAGCGACCTCGGTCCGGGCGAGCGTTGGGACGAATGGCGTCGGGTCGCCCGCGGCGAGGCGCGCATCGTCGTCGGCGCGCGCTCGGCGGTGTTTGCGCCGATCGCCAACCTCGGGCTCGTGGTCGTCGACGAGGAGCACGACGCCGCCTACAAACAGGACGAGGGCTTGCGCTACAACGCGCGGGACCTCGCCATCGTGCGCGCGAAGCTCGCCGGGGTCACCGCGATTCTCGGGTCGGCGACGCCCTCGGTGGAGAGCTACCAGCAAGCGCTCGACGGGAAGTATCGCCTGCTCACGCTGCCGCAGCGCGTGGAAGGGCGCCCGCTGCCGACGGTCGAGGTCCTCGACCTGCGTACCCTGGCACCCGTCACGCCCACCGCTCCGCCGGGTCCGCCCACACGCCGGCAGCGGTCGGCGGCCGTCGTCCACCCCGCCGTGCCGGGACAGCGCGACGATGCACGACCCTCGATGCTGCTCTCGGCACCGTTGCTCGCGGCGATCGGCGAGACGCTGGCGCGGCGCGAGCAGGTGCTGCTGTTCCTCAATCGCCGCGGCTTCGCGCGGGCGTTGCAGTGTCTCGGATGCGGCGAGCCCGCCGGCTGTCCGTCGTGCAGTGTCAGCCTCACCCTGCACGAGCGCAGGCAAGTGCTTCTCTGCCACCACTGCGGCTTCGCGCGCGCCGCGCGCTCGCCGTGCAGCGCCTGTGGACGTGACGCGTTGCGGGCGGCGGTCGAAGGCACCGAGCGCATCGAGCAGGAGGTGGGGGCCTACTTCCCCAGCGCGCGAGTCGGGCGGCTCGATCGCGATACGACCTCGAGCCGCGGGGCGCAGCGGCGCATTCTCGAGGCTTGGGAGACAGGCGCGCTCGACATCTTGATCGGCACCCAGATGGTGGCCAAGGGTCACGACGTGCACGCGGTCACGCTCGTTGGCGTCCTGCTCGCCGACGTCGCGCTCAACCTGCCCGATTTTCGCGCCGCCGAACGGGCGTTTCAGCTGCTGACCCAGGTCGCCGGCCGTGCCGGCCGGGGCGCGCTCGCTGGGCGCGTGCTGATCCAGACCTACCGGCCCGAGCACCACAGTCTGCTCGCCGCGACCACTCATGACTACGCGGCGTTCGCGCCGCGGGAGTTGGCATTGCGCAAGGAGCTCGGCTACCCGCCGTTCTCACGGCTCGTCGTTCTCCGTTTCGAAGGCGTCGATGCCGAGCGGACCGAGCGGGCTGCCCTCGAGCTGGCGCGGCACGCACGCGCGCTCGACGGCTCGGTCGCCATTCGGGGGCCGGCTCCCGCCCCACTCGAGCGCATACGCAATCGCTATCGCTGGCAACTGCTCCTGACGTCGCGCAGCGTGCAGGCGCTTCATCGAAGCGTCCGCCATCTTCTCACGACTTGGCGAACCACCCGCGGCGCCCGCGCGACGCGTCTCGTCGTTGATGTCGATCCTGTCAGCATGTTATGAAAAGTCGTGATTCGTCCGATCCTTAGGTACCCGGAGCCGCTCCTGAAGCAGGTGGCGACCGCGGTGCCGAACATCGACGGCGCCCTGGTCCAGACCATCGACGACATGGTGGAGACCATGTACGCCGCTCCCGGAGTCGGTCTCGCCGCGCCGCAGATCGGTATCTCGCAGCGCATGATCGTCCTCGACGTCGACCACGAGAACAAGGGCAAGCAGCTTCTCAAGATCGTGAACCCCGTCATCGTCGAGCGAGAGGGCGAGATCGTCTGGGAGGAGGGCTGCCTCTCGGTACGGGATTTCGTGGCCGAGGTGCGCCGCGCCGCGCGTATTCTCGTGCGCGGCTACACACCAGATGAAAAGGAGCTCGAGATCGAGGGCACCGAGCTCCTCGCCGTAGCCCTCCAGCATGAGATCGATCACCTGGACGGGAAGTTGTTCATTGATCGCATCAGCCGCCTGAAACGGGATCTGTACCGTCGCCGCCTGAAGAAGCTCGAGCGCGAGGGACGTGAACCCGAAGCTCCGGCTCGGCCCTCGATCTGATCGCGTCCCGTCTCTCCCCCGCTCGACCCGCGCGGTCAAGTTTCTGCGCCAGCAAGCCGATGCTCTGCAGCAATGGTGGCGCGACGTCGGCGACGCGTGTCCGGCCGGATTCGCCGGCTGTGTGCAGACACGTTCCTTGTGATCTGGGTAGGAGGAATGGTGGCCCGCGCCAGCATCGTCGTGCTCGCCCCGCTCGGCCGTTGGCTCGAGCCGGTTGCGCTCCTGCTCACCGCCGCGTTTCGCCGCTAGCGGGTCGACCCCAGTTTACCGCGAGTCCAGGCTGCGCCGGCATTATCGCGACGGGTCCGTTCGCGATACGCTACGACATTCGCCGACGACCATGACGACGCGTCTGCACTGGCCGGGCGATCGGCCGCTCCGCTCCGTCTTCATGGGGACACCGGATTTCGCGGTGCCCAGCTTGGAGGCGCTTGCGGCATGTAGCGAGCTCGTCGGGGTCGTGTCGCAGCCCGACAGGCCGCGCGGGCGTGGTCTTGCGTCCCAGCCTTCACAGGTCTCCAGCGCTGCCATCGCTCGCGGCACCCCGCTCATTCGACCGGTCTCGTTGCGGGATCCCACCGTGTCGCCGACGCTGCGAGACTGGAAGCCCGACGTTCTCGTCGTCGCCGCGTACGGGCGCATTCTGCCTGCGTCGATACTGGCGCTGCCGACGCTCGCGCCCATCAACGTGCATGCCTCCTTGCTTCCCCGGCATCGCGGCGCGTCGCCGATCGCGGCCGCGCTACTGGCGGGCGACGCTCGCACGGGGATCACCATCATGCTCATGGTCGAGGCGCTCGATGCGGGCGACGTCCTCCTGCGGCTGGAGCTCGACATTCGCCCCGACGACAGCACCGGGACCTTGACCGAGCGGCTCGCGACGCTCGGCGGCGTCGCGCTCGATGCAGCGTTGCGACGGCTGCGCACCGACGGCCTCGTACCGACTCCGCAAGATCCCGCGGCGGCGACCTACGCCCCGCGTCTCGGGAAGAGCGACGGACGGATTCGGTGGGACGAGAGCGCGGCGCTGATCGAGCGCAAGGTGCGGGCCTTCGCTCCCTGGCCGTCGGCGTTCACGCTGGTCGAGGGCCGCGTCCTCAAGGTTCTGCGCGCGCGGGTCGGCGGCGGCACCGTGCCGCCGGCGTGCGCACCCGGAACCGTGGTCTCACTCGACGACGCGATTCGCGTCGCCACCGGCGATGGTCTCCTCGAGCTGCTGTCGGTGCAGGCGGAGGGCAAACGACCGCTGGCGGCGCCGGCTTTCATCGCCGGAGCGCGTTTGGTGGCCGGTACGCGCTTCGATGCGTGACGGTGGCGCTGCGGCTCGGGACGGGCTCGCACCGCGCAGCGCCGCGCTCGCCGTCCTCGAACGAGTGGAGCGCGACGGGGCATTCGCCGACATCGCGCTCGCCGCGACGCTCGACCGGCGCGGCCTCGCACCGCGCGACCGTGCGCTCGCGGCGCGCCTCGTCTACGGCACCTTGGCATGGCAAGCGTTGCTCGACTGGCACCTCGCGACGCTCGCGGGCCGAGAGCCGCAGCGCCTCGCGCGGCCGGTTCGCCTGGCTCTGCGGCTCGGCCTCTTTCAGCTCCTTCGGCTCGATCGCATTCCCGCGCATGCCGCCGTCTCGACCACGGTCGATCTGGCGCGGCGGGTGGCTCCTGCGGCCGTGGGATTGGTGAACGCCGTCCTCCGCCGCGCGGCGCGAGAGCGCGACACGCTGCCCCTTCCGGACCGGAGCGATGCCGTACGCCACCTCGCGATCACCCTCTCGCACCCCGAATGGCTGGTAGCGCGCTGGCGGTCCCAGCTCGGCGACGCCGAGGCGCGACTCCTCCTCGCCGCCGACAACGAGGCGGCGCCGACGATCTTGCGGGCACGTCAGGGTGCCCGCGAGAAGCTGCTCGCCGATCTCGACGCGCGCGGAGTCAATGCGACGCCCGTCCCCTACGCGCCGGACGGCGTGCTCGTCGAAGGCGTCGCCCCGCACGCACTCGCGGGTTACGCCGAAGGCGCCTTCGTCGTGCAATCGGAGGCCTCCCAGCTCGTCGGATGCCTCCTCGATCCGCCGCGCGGCGCTCGAATCCTGGACGTCTGCGCGGCACCAGGGGGCAAAGCGTTTCACCTCGCGGAGCTGTGCGGCGATGCTGGACGCGTCGTCGCCTTCGACCAACGGCGAGCCGGGGTCGCCGCCATCGCGGCCGGTCGCCGTCGCCTCGATCTCGGCAACCTCGCTGCCGCCGCTGCAGACGCCCGACATCTGCCGCTGGCAGCCACCGAGCGCTTCGACGCCGTGCTGATCGATGCGCCGTGTAGCGGTCTCGGCACACTGCGCGAGCATCCCGAGCTGCGCTGGTCGCGAAGCGAGGAGGATCTCCAGCGGCTCGCCACTCTCCAAGGCGAGATCCTCGAGTCCGCATCTTCGTACCTGCGTCCCGGGGGCGCGCTCGTCTACGCGACCTGCACGATCGTTGCGGAGGAGAACGAGGGCGTCGTCCGGCCGTGGCTCGACACCCACCCGGAATTCGCGATCGAGGATGCGGCGGCGCATCTTCCACCCGCGGCCGCCGGCCTCGTCGATGCGCAGGGCGCGCTCCACACGTTTCCACATCGCGGCGGACTCGACGGCTTCTACGCCGTGCGTGTGCGACGACGCGCCTGATGCGCCCGCCAAACCTTGCGGCCACTCCCGCGACGATCATATAAATGTCGGCTCCAGGCTCGCTCGTGCCACGCACGATCGCTCCATCGTTGCTCTCCGCGGACTTCGGTCACCTCGCTGACGAGGTGCGCGCCGTCGCACGCGCGGGCGCCGATTGGCTTCACCTGGATGTGATGGACGGACACTTCGTCCCCAACATCACGATCGGCCCGGCGATCGTCACTGCCATCCGCCAGGCGAGCACGCTCCCGCTCGACGTCCACCTCATGATCACCGATCCCGGGCGCTACCTCGGCGCGTTCGTCGGCGCCGGAGCGAGCTGGATCTCGGTGCACTACGAGACCTGCGCGGCACTGCAACAGACCGTCGATCAGATCCACGCGCTCGGCGCACGCGCCTCGGTTGCGGTCAATCCCGAGACGCCAGTCGCAGCCGTCGCCAACGGGCTCCCCGAGATCGACATGATGCTCGTGATGAGCGTGCATCCCGGCTTCGGTGGCCAGTCGTTCATTCCCGAGACCCTTCCCAAGATCGAGGAGGCGGCGCGGCTTCGCGACCGACTGCGCGCATCCTGGTTGATCGAGGTCGACGGCGGAATCACCACCAGCAACGTCGCCGAGGTCGCGCGCGCGGGCGCCGACGTGATCGTCGCCGGCACGGCCGTCTTCGGCGCTTCCGACTACGCGTCTGCCATTGAAGCGCTGCGTGGCAACCGCACGGCCTGACGCCTTTGCTTCGTGACGACGATGTGTTAGCCAACGGGCGGCAACTCTCTCGGGGTGTAGCTCAGACTGGTAGAGCGCTGCGTTCGGGACGCAGAAGTCGCTGGTTCAAATCCAGTCACCCCGACTCTCTCCTCTTCCTCTCCACGGGCGCGAGCTGGGGCATCGTCACATGCTGACGCTCGCCGTCGTCGTGCTCGCGTACCTGTGCGGCTCGATTCCGACCGGCGTGCTGCTGAGCCGCCGCCGCGGCGTCGATCCGCGCGACGTGGGAAGCGGGAACATCGGTGCGACCAACGTCGCCCGCGCGGCCGGCGCGACGGCGGGGCTGCTCACGCTCGCCGGCGATCTGCTGAAGGGTCTCGTTCCGGTGTTACTGGCGCGCCGGGTCGGGCTCTCGAACGCTGCGGTCGCCGTCGTCGGCCTGAGCGCGTTCGTCGGACACCTCTACTCCTGCTTTCTCGGTTTCGACGGCGGCAAGGGGGTGGCAACGGCGCTCGGTGTGCTGCTGGGGGCCGCGCCACTCGCCGCGGTCGTCTTGGTTGGCGTGTTCATCGCCACGCTTGCCGCCACCCGCTTCGTGTCCCTCTCGTCCCTGGTGGCGGCCGGACTTGCCTCTCCCCTGCTCGCCGCGCTCGGATACCCGACGGCGACGGTGACGATCGGCATCCTGACCGGCGCGCTGATCGCCTTCCGACACCGTGACAACATCCGCCGCCTTCGATTCGGAACCGAGCCGCGGGTAGGAGTGCCCCAGGCGTCGAGCCACGACTCCGGAGTTGCCTAGACTTTTGGCATTGCCTTCCAAGTAGGCGGCACCCGCCCGGGGATCGCCGCTGGCGGTCACTCACGAGTGTGGTTGCGACCGGTATTCGGATTGCTTCGACTTTTCCGCTCTCGGGAACGACTCCTTCGCGGCGTGCACGATTGACCGTCCACCGACCTTTACAACCCGAAGGGGATGCGATTTAGAGGGCGGCTGAACATCACCCGCCCGCGGAGGTTTCTATGAAGAAGGTCGAAGCCATCATCAAGCCGTTCAAGCTCGACGAGGTGAAGGAGAGCCTCTCCAGCATCGGGATTCAGGGTCTCACCGTGACCGAGGTGAAGGGTTTCGGCCGGCA
>JACXTT010013363.1_pt1 | contig 10823 bp, 10 predicted proteins | sample 9270951 | NCBI WGS metagenome assembly JACXTT01 (sample SAMN15532306, study PRJNA645909) | rock metagenome | isolation source: weathered quartz diorite | place: Puerto Rico | collected 2017-06-21
AGCCGCGCGCGGCCGGTGGCGTCGACGAGCAGATCGGGCTGCCGGCCCGAGAGACCCGGCGCCGCGGCGATCGTCTCGGGGCCGAGCTCGAGCTCGGCGTCCGTGCTCCCCGGTGCGCGCGGCACGAGCTGGGCGCGCACGGTCACGTAGTCCACGCCGGAGGCGATGGCCTTGGCCAGCAGCGCGTCGTCGAAGCGCGGCCGCGGCACGTTGTAGGCGTACGGGAACACGGCGGGCGCGAACCGGTTGAAGGTGACGCTCGTGCGGTCGGTCGAGGACCAGATGAAGGAGACGCCGGGCTTGACACGGCTGAAGCTCGCCGTCTCCTTTTCCAGATCGAGACGCTGGAGGATCGGGACCACCGCCGGAACGAGCGACTCGCCGACGAGCAGCTCGGGGCGGCGGCCGTCGTCGAAGAGCGTCACCGCGGCGCCCTCGCGCACTAACAGGATAGCCAGGGCGGAGCCGGAGGGCCCGGCGCCGACGATGGCGACCCGGAGGCGCCGCGCGGCCCCGGCGCTCTCGCTCACGACGCCTCGATCCATCCCATGCCCTCGCGAATGACCTCGATGATCCTCGCCGCCTCGCCCTCGGTCACGACCCCCTCGATCCACGACACGACGAGATTGTTGGTCCCGCCGCAGCGATTGAAGAATACGCCGATTCCCGGCCGCGGCGGAACGACGGGCACGTGGTAGGCGTTCACGACCTTTCGCCCGAAGCACTCGGCCAGCGCCCCGGGCCAGTCGGCGAGATCGGCGCAGTTGAAGGAGAAGAGCTCGCCGCTCGCCGTCCACGGCAGCATCCGGAGCATCCGCGAGAGCGGCTGATACTGGAGGAACTCGAGGGCGACCAGGTTGGCGTCGATCTGTCCGTCGCGCACGGCGTCGGCCATCTGGCGACGCAGCACCCGCGCCAGCTCGGGCACGTCGGCGGTCTGGGACGACCGGAACCGCGCGAAGTGGAACGCCAGGTGGTTGCCGAAGGTCGCGCCGAGCTCGCCCTTGGGGCGGATGTCGATCGAGATCGGCAACAGGCACGGCACGTCGGCGAGGTCGCGGCGGCGCCAGAGCTCGGTCATGGCCTTGCCGACCAGGGCGACCCGCCAGCAGATCTCACGGGTGGCGCGCTCGTCGCTCGAGGCCGGCGCGACGAAGCTCCGGCGCGTGAAGGACGCGCGGCCGGGCGGCACCGGCGGGTTGCCGGCCGAGATCGGGGGCACGGGCGCGAGCGTCTTCAGATACTTCAGGCTGCCGCCGGCGATGCGGCTTCGCTGGACGAGCGGGCGGTGATCCCGCTCCGACACGAACGCGGGCGGCGCTCCGCCCCAGGGCGGCGCGCCCTCGTGGCGGTCGAGATCGGTGAGGTGCGTGAGGAGATTCTCGCCGCCTCGCGCGTCCATCAACGGATGAAACCACGTCAGCACCAGGGCGCTCGACGGCGACGGCCGCGCGGACTCGTCGTCGATGATCAGCATGCGCAGCGGCGCCTCGCGCCGCGGCTCGACGGCGAGGTTCAGCTCGAGCGCCAGCTCGCGCTCCCGCTCCGCGCGGGACGCGATGGCCGCCCGGCGCACGGTTGGACGCTCCAGGCTCTCGCGGGAGCCGGCGGCCCAGTGGAGCCTGCCCCACGGAAACGGACGCCGCAAGCGGGCGGCGGGCCAGGGACACACGTCGAGGAACCGATCCCACGCGCGCGCGATGCGGTCCGACGCGATCGGCCCGTCGCATTCGACAACGAGCATGGTGTTGTGCCCGAGTCCGACGCCCTTCCAGCGCGGATGGTGGGCCAGCAGCACCAGATCGGCGCCGCGCAGGGGCAGTCGGCGCACGTATCGCTTCAGCACGGGCATGACAATTCTCTCAGCTCGGATCTCCTGGGCCGCGTATCGCCGAGGACTCTGACCCGGCTTGCAAGTCCTGTCAAGGGACTCGACCGGCACTGGTACACTCACGGGGCTTCGATCGAACACGCGAGTGCCGACACAGGAGCGGGCGATGAGCGACGTGGGGCTCATGGGGATGCACGTGCCGGGCATGTCCTGGCGCGAGACGCGCGAGGCGGCCGTACTGGCCGAGGAGCTGGGCTACAGCTGCCTCACGATGGGAGAGTCGTGGGGCGAGGACGCGCTGACCTCGCTGGCGCAGCTGGCGGCCGTGACCTCGCGCATCCGCATCGGGACCAGCATCGTGCCGGTCTTCGCGCGCTCGCCCGCGAATCTGGCGATGTCGGCGGTTAACATGGACCGCATGAGCGGCGGACGGTTCTTCCTGGGCCTCGGCACCAGCGGCCGTCTGGTGATCGAGGACTTCCACGGCGAGAAGTTCGCCAAGCCCCTCACGCGGATGCGAGAGTACATCGACATCGTCCGGAAGGCCGCGCGCGGCGAGCGGCTCGACCACGACGGCGAGTTCTTCCACACCAAGCGGTTCCAGCTGCGCTTCACGCCCGAGCGGGCGACCCTGCCGATCTACATCGCGGCGCTGAGCCCGCCGAGCCTTCGGCTCACCGGCGAGCTCGCCGACGGCTGGCTGCCGATCTTCCTGGCGCCCTCGCGCATGGCCGCCGCGGTGGCCGAGCTCGACGCCGGCGCGGCGGCCGCCGGCCGCACCCGGCGCGACATCACGATCTCGCCGCAGGTGTCGATCTACGTCACCGACGACGTCGCGGCGGCCCGTGACCGCGAGCGGCCGCACCTCGCGTTCTACATCGGCGGCATGGGCGTGTTCTATCACCAGTACATGCGCCGCATCGGCTTCGGGGCCGAGGCCGACCGCGTGCGTGAAGCGTTCCAGGCGCGCGAGCGCGGTCGGGCGGCGAAGCTGGTCACCGACGAGATGGTCGACGCGGTGACCATCGTCGGTCCGCCCAAGCAGTGCCGGGACCAGCTCCAGCGGTTCTTCGACGCGGGCGTGCAGGAGGTCCGGCTCGTCTTCAACGAGCCCAACAAGGACGCGTATCTGAGAGCGCTGCGCGCGGTCGCGCCCCGAGGCTAGGACTCAGGGAATCGCCCCGCCCCTACCTCGGGGCCTCCCCGCATTGGTCCTCACGCGGGACGTCGCTAGCATGGGCTTGATGCTGGCTCCCGCGCGGAACCCCGAGGCGACCCGCCCGATCGGCGAGCGCCTGAAGCGGGCGCTCGAGCAAGGCGGAGTACCCCAGCTCCTTCGGCGAGGCTTGAACCGCGTGGCCTCGCCGTGGGTCGAGTTTGGCAGCGTGACGTTCTATCGCCGCCGGCTCGACCGAGAGCCCGAAGCCCCGCGGCCCCGTCCGGGGCTCTCGGTCATCCAGGCCTCGCTCGACGACGTCTCGCTGGTGCTCCAGACCTCCGACCCGCGGCGCACGGACGAGATCGTGCGAGAGAGGCTCGGCCGCGGCGATCTGTGCTTCCTGGCCCTCGACCCCGCCGGGCGGCCGGTCCACTCGGGCTGGGCGACGAGGCTGGGGGCGCGCGTGCCCGAGCTCGAGCGCAGCGTCGTGCTGCGAAGCCAAGAAGCCTACCTGTACGACGCCTTCACGCCTCCCGCGCGGCGCGGCCACGGGGCCTTCGGCTTCGTCCTCGATCATCTCTTCCTCAAGCTCCAGGCGCTCGGCGCGCGGGTGGTCTATTCGTACGTCCGCAGCGACGACCCGAAGGGCCAGCGGTCGGCCTGCGTGCGGCTGCGGCCGGTCGGCACCCTGGCTCACGTCCGGCTGTGCGGGCGAGCGCCGCTGATCTTCGGCGGGTCATCGAGGGGTCTGCCGACCCTGGTCGAGCATCTGGTCGACGACGAGGGGCGTGCGTTCCGCTGAGCGCCCCCGGCGGCGCCCCTAGGCGCCCGCCCCACACCACGAGCGTCGTGATGCTACAGTGTGGCGCTGCCTGAATCGAGGTGACCCATGAAGTTCGGCCTCTATAGCTCGATCGCGAACCCGCCGCGCGGCGAGCATCTCGATCGCTGCATCGACGAGACCATCGCCGAGGCCCAGCTCGCCGAGACGGTGGGCTTCGACTCCTGCTTCTTCGGCGAGCACCATCAGGACCACGACGGCTTCTTGCCCTCGCCGCTCATCGTCGCCACCGCCGTGGCCGCGCACACCACGCGGCTTCGCGTCGGGACCTCGGTGATCCTGCTGCCCTTGCACCATCCGGTGCACGTGGCCGAGGACGCGATCACGCTGGATCTCGTCTCCAAGGGCCGCCTGGTCGTCGGGGTCGGCATCGGCTACCAGCCCGCCGACTTTCGCGCGTTCTCGGTGCCGATGGGGCACCGCATGGCGCTGTTCGAGGAGAGCGTCGAGATCCTGCGCCTGTGCTGGGCGGGCGAGCCGTTCTCGTATCGGGGCAAGCACTACACGCTCGAGGACGTGGCGATCCGCCCGCGGCCCTATCAGCCCTCGGGGCCGCCGTTGTGGTTCGGCGCCAGCGTGCCGGCGGCCGCGCGCCGGGCCGGACGGCTCGCCGACGGGTTCGTGGGCACGCCCAGCACCAGCCTGGCCAACGCGACCGAGCTGGCCGACATCTACAGAGACGCGGCCCGGAAGGCCGGGCGCGCCGCCGACGTCGTGCAGATGCGCGACGCCTGGGTGGCCCACACCCGCGCCGAGGCCGACGCCGTCTACGGCCCGCACGTCATGGCCGCCTACCGCTACTACTGGGAGGCCCGGCTGGCGGAGTTCCAGAACATGCCGGCCGACATGAAGTTCACCCTGGAGAACCTGGCGCCCGACCGGCTGATCCTGGGCGACCCCGAGGCGTGCGTGCGCGAGTTCCAGCGCTGGCAGAAGGCGACGGGCGCCAGCACCTTTCTGCTCCGCCTGCGCCACGCCCACTCGGGGGGCCCGCCGCACGAGAAGATCATGGATGCGATCCGGCTCTTCGGCGAGCGCGTTCTGCCCCATTGTTAGCCGGGCCGTACGCGGTCGTCGTTCGTAGTTGACGGCTATCCACGCGCTTTGCTAGTGTTTTTGCGTTGCGCGCGTCCAGGATGAGCGCACGACTTCCCCCGACGGTGCACACATGATCTTTCCCCAGAACCCAAGCCCGCGGCGCGCCGCGGAGGTCCTGCACCGAGTCTTCGACCGCATCCCCGGCGGCTTCGCCTTCCGTCTGTGGGATGGATCGGTCGTGAAGCTCGGCGGCGGCACTGCCGTGTGCACGGCCGTCGTGCACCAGCCCGAGACCTTCATCCGGCTCATTCGCAACCCGACGCCGCTCAACTTCGCCGAGGCCTACGTCGACGGCTCCATCGATCTGGAGGGCGATCTCTTCGAGGCCATGAGCGTCGCCAACTCGATCGAGGAGATCCGTGTGCCGCTCATGGAGCGGATGCGGGTCCTCGTGACGCTCTGGCGAGGCTGACGTGGCCCGGCACGACGTCATCGTGGTCGGCGCAGGTCCCGGTGGAAGCACCGCGGCGTGGCGGCTCGCGCGGGCGGGGCTTCGGCCGCTCGTGCTGGACGCGGCGGTCTTTCCGCGGGTGAAGATCTGCGCCGGCTGGGTCACGCCCGAGGCGCTCGCCGACGCCGAGGTCGATCCGCAGAAATACCCGCTCACCATCCAGGCCTTCTCGGCGTGCCGGTTCGAGTTCGACGGGGCGCGCACGGAGACGCGCTGGCGGCGCCCGGCCAGCTACGGCATCCTCCGCCGCGAATTCGACCACTATCTGCTCGACCGCGCTCGCGCCGCCGGCGCGGACGTTCGCGAGGGCGCGCGCGTGACCGAAGTGACGGCGGACGGCGACGGGATCCGCGTCGTGAGCCCGCACGGCACGTTCACGGCCCCCGTCGTCATCGGCGCCGGCGGCCACCGCTGCCCGGTGGCTCAGGCGCTCGGTGAGGTCTCCGGGCACGAAGAGGTCGTGATCGCGCAGGAGAGCGAGACACGGCTGCCGCCCCGATGGGTCGAGGCGCTCGCCCAGTGGTGGCAGGCTCCGGAGCTCTACGTCGAGCCGGACCTCAAGGGCTACGGCTGGTACTTCCCCAAGGGCGACGTCCTCAACGTCGGCGTCGGCTGCGTCTCGGGCCCGGGCGCCGATCTGCCGCGGCGGCGCGAGGCGCTCGTGAGCGCCTTGCGGGCCGCCGGCCGGCTGCCGGCCGAGCTGCCCATCGAGCCGTTTCGCGGCCACGCCTACGTCGTGCGCCGCCGGGCGCCGCGCAAGCTTGCGGGCGATCGGTTCTGCCTCGTGGGCGACGCGGCCGGTCTCGCGCGCGACCTGAGCGGCGAGGGGATCGGCCCGGCGATCAAGAGCGGCATCTTTGCCGCCGAGGCCGTCGCGGCGCGTCTCTCGCGGGGCGCCGGCCTCGAAGGCTACGCGGCCACCATCGTGCGCCGCTACGGCTCGGGGGAGACCGGCTGGCTCGGCCGGCAGCTCGCCCGGATCCCCGATTCGTGGGCCCGCGCGCTCGTGCGTGCCGTTCTGAACACGGACGCGACGCGGCGACACGTCGTATTCGGGCGCATCTTCGGGATGCGGGAGGTGGCGTCGTGAGGCCACGCAGCAAGGAGCATGACGCGAAGGCGATCGCCCACCACTACGACGTGTCCAACGAGTTCTACGCGCTCTTCCTCGACCCGCTGATGGTCTACACCTGCGCGTACTATCGCGACCCCGACGGCAAGCTCGAGCAGGCGCAGCGCGACAAGCTCGATCTGGTTTGCCGAAAGCTCCAGCTCGAGGCCGGCGACACGATGCTCGACATCGGCTGCGGCTGGGGCAGTCTCTCGATCTGGGCCGCCCAGCACTACGGCGTGCGCGCCCACGGCGTCACCCTCTCCAAGGCCCAGGCCGATTACGCGACCGAGCGCATCGAGCGCGAGGGGCTCGCGGATCGGTGCAAGGTCGAGTATCGCGACTACCGCGACCTGCCGCCGGACTCCCGCTTCGACAAGATCGCGGCGGTCGGCGTGATCGAGCACGTCGGGATCCCGAACTACCCGGCGTTCTTCGGCGGCGTGCGCCGGATGCTGAAGGACGGCGGCCTCTATCTGAACCACGGCATCGTCCACGAGTTCCACTGGAAGGCGACCAGCCAGACCGAGTTCCTCTACCGGCACGTCTTTCCCAACGGCGACCTCGCCGGGCTCAGCGAGACCCTGACCGAGATCGAGCGCGCCGGCTTCGAGATCATGGACGTCGAGGGCCTGCGGCTGCACTACGCGCGGACCTGCCGGCACTGGGTCGAGCGGCTGCGCGAGCGCGCCGACGAGGCCCGGGCGCTGGCCGGGGAGCGCACGTACCGGACCTGGCTCCTCTACCTGACGTGCTCCGCGGTCGCGTTCGCCGAGAGCTCGATCGGGCTCTATCAGGTCCTCTCCCGCAAGCAGCACGATCCCGTCGCGAGCCGCGCGCCGCACACGCGCGAGCACCTGTACGGCAAGGCATTCATATGAAATCGAGACCTCAAGGGGACAAGCGTTGACTCGTCAGATCCTGATCATTGTGCTCACGTCGTTCGTGCTGGCCGAGATCTCGACCTTCGCGACGTCGATCTATCTGCACCGCGCGCTCTCGCACCGGTCGCTCTCGCTGCACCCGTTCGCGGCCGTCCTGTTCCGCTCGGCACTCTGGCTCCTGACCGGCCAGAGCCGCCAGCAGTGGGTGGCGGTACACCGAAAGCACCACACGTTCGCCGACCGCGAGGGCGACCCGCACAGTCCGCTGCTGCTGGGCTTCTGGAAGGTGCAGCTGTGGAACGTGTACTACTACATCCGCGAGGCCCGGCAGCCCCAGACCGTGGAGACCTTCGCGCCCGATCTCGGCCCCGACGGGTGGGAGCGGCGCGTCTTCTCGTGGGGCTGGACCGGACTCTTCCTCGGCACGGCGCTGGTCGCGCTCGCGATCGGCTGGTGGCAGAGCATCGTGGCCATGATCGGCCACGGCGTCATCTACATGTTCATCCTGGCGCCCCTGATCAACGGCCTGGGGCACTGGTGGGGCGGCCAGAACTTCGAGAACACCGCCTACAACTCGCGCGTGCTCGCCTGGCTCACGGGCGGCGAGAGCCTGCACAACAACCACCACGCGTTCCCGCGCTCGCCGAAGTTCAGCCTGCGCCGCTCGGAGCTCGATCCCTCGTGGATCGCGATCCGCCTGCTGGCCGCGCTGCGGCTGGCGGCCATCGTGGGCGCGCCGCTCAAGGCGCGGCCGACGCGCTAGGACGTCGATGGCGCCTCCACCGCGCGAGCTGGCCCTGGAGCTGTCGGCGCGCGAGCGCTTCGAGATGGTCGAGCTGCGCTCGCGCTTCTCGAGCGAGCACGACGAATCGCTCGCGTCGTACCCGCGCTGCCTCTACTGGTCGGCCCACACGACCGCCGGGTTCCTCGACCGCAGCCTGATCACCCGCCTCGGCCTCGGGCGCGTCTCCACCTACATCGAGACGTTGCGCCGCATCTTCCCCGAGGGCGCCGGCTACGCGCACGACCGCCTCGAGCGCCGCAAGGATCTCGACGCCGCCCAGCGCGCGGTGGAGCCGCGCAACGGCGACTCGCACCTGGCCTTCATCGCGGGCGGCCTGCAGCCCTGCGTGACGCATCCCAACCGCGCCGGCGAGACCGTGTGCTTCGTCGACCTCGACGGCGTCAACGAGGGGCGGCCGCGCCGCCGCCAGACGCGCGTGATCGGCTACCACCGCGAGGCGGTGGCCGGGCAGATGCGGATCCGGGTGCCGCTGGCCGGGCATCCGATCGACTCGATCAACCTCAAGGCCCCGTCGCTCGGCTTCTACGAAGAGCTGGCCGAGTTCGTGGCGCGGGCCGACGTGGGCAAGGGGCGGCTCTCCATCGCGCTCGCGCGCGGCGAGCGCGACGCCGCGCTCACGATCAACGAGTTCGAGACCTTGCTGATGAAGTACGACCTGGCCGCCGTGCTGAAGAACCCGTTCCGGTTCATGGCCGAGGAGACCCGGCACGCGCTGGCCAACCCGCGCGCGGTGCCGGGCAAGGCGCTGGGCTACGCGCAGTACGATCTGGTTCGCGTGCTCAACTCAGGCCTCAAGATGCTCGGCCTGCACGGCTCGCTGCTCGAGCGCGCGCTGGCCCGCACCCTGTCGGTGCCCGCGGCGCGCATGTTCCGCGTGCGGCGCGGGATCAGCCTCCTGGTCGCCGGCGAGAGCGGGCGGCCGGAGCCGGTCGAGGGCGTCTACCAGAGCCCGATCCTGATCCAGTGGCAGCGCCCCCCGCGCGACGTGCGCGAGCTCGACGTCACGCTCTATCGCCTCGAGTAGCCGGCCGGCCCGGCGGGCTCAGACGCCGGTGCCGAAGCCTCCCGCGGTGCGCACGGTCGCGGCCTCGCCGAGGTGGCCGGCCGAGTGGAACAGCGCGATGCCGCTCAGCATCGCGGCGCGGGGCCGGCCCGGGAAGCCCTTCACGATCTGCTCGGTGCGCACGCCGAAGGCGCCCTGGCCTGCCGCGCGCTGTACGGCGTCGGCCGCCACCGTGCCCTCCCAGTCCTGAGGCTTGAAGCCGCCGACCACCTCGCGCGTGCGCCGGCCCACCGCGTCGCGATACTCGCGCAGCGCGCCGAGCTCGATCTGCCGCGTCAGCTCCGTGACCTCGGCGCTGGTCATGCCGATGCCGAAGTCGCGGCGCGCGACGGCCAGCCGCTTGGCCCAGCCCTCGTCGTCGAAGAGCTGCGTGCGCGCGCCCAGGATCGTGTTGAGGAAGATGTCCTCGGCGCGGGCGATGTGCCACATGAGCCACGCGAGCGAGTTGAGGTCCTCGCGCGGGCGCACGCGCATCTGCTCGTCGCTCAGGCCGGTGAAGGCGCGCTCCGAGGCCGACATCTTGTTGCCGCCGACGGCGGCCGAGTGCATCGCGGCGTGCTGGTCGAGGAACAGGTCGCGCACGTCCATGGGGCTCTCCTTCGCGTAGGGTTCAGGCCACGTCGCGCTGCTGCGCGGCGTTGTAGTTGGCGTCGTACCACCAGTCGAGGTACGCCGCGTAGGTGATGGGGGGATAACGGGGCGGAGCCTCGGGACCCTGGCAGGTGGGCAGGCACGCGATCTGCGTGTCCAGGTGCGGCCCCATGAAGTAGGGGATCGCGTAGCGCGGCCGGCCCACCGGCGGCAGCGCGCGGTGCGGCGTCGACTTGAAGCGGTGGTTGGTCCAGCGCTGCATCATGTCGCCCGAGTTGACCGCGAACGAGCCGGGCACGTCCGGCACGTCGACCCACGTGCCGTCGGGCATCCGTACCTGCAGCCCGGGCACCGCGCTCTGGGCGAGGAACGTCATGAAGTTGGCGTCGGTGTGGGGCGCGATGCCGTACTGATTGGCCTCGGCGGCGACCGGCGGGTAGTGCGTGAGCCGGAAGCTGAACTGACTCTCCGCGAACGCGGCGTCGAAGCAATCGTGCGGCATGTCGAGTGCCTGCGCGCAGAGCGGCAGGAGCCGGCGGCCGAGCGCGTCGACCGCGTCGGTGTAGGCGAGCACCGCGTCGCGAAAGCCCGGCAGATCGGCCGGCCACCGGTTGGGCCCGGCGAAGCGGCGGCCGGCGCGCACCAGCGGGTCGTCCGGACCGCGCTCGCGCTTGACGAAGAACGCCTCGTTCAGGTCGGGCTTGTCGTTGGCGTTCACGTCCGAGGTCCACACCGCGTAGCGCCCGAGCATCATGTAGCCGTTGTTGTGCTCGTTCATCCGGAGCGCGAGCTTGGCGTCCATGGGCTGCGCGTGGAAGCGCCGGGCCTGGGCGAACGTGTCGTCGATCAGGCGCTGCGGGACGCCGTGGTTCACCACGACGAAGAAGCCGACGGTCTCGAGCGCCTCGCCGAGGGCGCCCGCCGCCGCCGCCAAGGCGCCCGGCCGTCCCGCGAGATACGGGCCGAGATCGATCACCGGGACCATGCAG
>JACXTT010013364.1_pt1 | contig 10821 bp, 10 predicted proteins | sample 9270951 | NCBI WGS metagenome assembly JACXTT01 (sample SAMN15532306, study PRJNA645909) | rock metagenome | isolation source: weathered quartz diorite | place: Puerto Rico | collected 2017-06-21
CGTCGCATCGATAACGAGAAGCACTTCATGCGGCGCGCCGGGAACTTCGCGTTTGGCAATGCGCGTCATCTTTTCGAGTTCCGCCATCAGATTGTGTTTGGTGTGAAGCCGTCCGGCGGTATCGACGATCACGTAATCGATCTTCCGGGATCTGGCCGACTGCATGGCGTCAAACAAAACGGCGGACGGATCGGAACCGGGTTTCTGCTTGACGATCGGAACATCTGCGCGCGATGCCCAGATGTCGAGTTGTTCGCTGGCTGCGGCGCGAAAAGTATCCGAGGCGCACAGCATGACGGTCTTGCCATCCTTTCGAAACCGGTTCGCGAGCTTGCCGATCGTGGTCGTCTTGCCGACGCCGTTCACACCCACCATCAGAATCACAAACGGGTTGCCTTCTTCGATCTGCCGGGGCGGCGTGTAATTCAGATTCAGAATTTTCCGCAGTTCTTCCTTGATCGCCGTGCGCAGTTGAGCCGGGTCCAGCAGGGTCTTTCGCGAAACCTGGTCGCGTATGGAATTCAGGATCTGAGTCGTCGTCGTGACACCGATGTCCGCGCCGATCATGATGGCTTCGAGCTCGTCCAGCAATTCCGCATCGATTTCCTTTTTTCCTTGAACGAGATCCTGTATCTGCTCCGTGAAGTTTTCCTTCGTTTTCGCGACGGCCTGTTTGATTTTTTCAAAAACGGTCGGTTCTTTCCTTTTCGGCGGGCCGAACAAAGTGATGAATTCCATCCAGCTATTCCTCTCTCAGTCTGCGTTCCATCAGGTCATCGATGGCATCGTGCGGCGTCAATCCTTCATACAGAACAGAGTACATTTTTTCGGCGATCGGCATCTCGACGCCGAGCTTTCGCGCAAGTTCGACGGTCGAGCGGGCGGTTTTCACTCCCTCCGCGACCATGCGCATGTTGGACGTGATTTCATCGATCGATCGTCCCTGGCCCAACGCGATGCCAACTTGACGATTCCGGCTCAACCGGCCATACGACGTCAGGACAAGGTCGCCCAGGCCGGCTAATCCCGACAATGTTTCGCGATGTCCGCCGCACGCCACAGCCAGGCGCGTGATCTCGACGAGACCGCGCGTGATGAGGGCGGCGGTTGCATTCGAACCCAGACCGAGTCCTTCCACCACACCGGCCGCAATGGCGATGATGTTCTTGACGGCCGCCCCGATCTCCACTCCGATGATGTCCCCGTTCGTGTACAGACGAAATCGAGGCGTCGATAACTCCTGCTGGATGGTCATCCGCAGTTCATCGTCCGCCGATGCCACGACAAGGGCCGTAGGTTCGCCCGCAGCGACTTCCGCGGCAAACGTCGGTCCCGAAATCGCCGCCACTCGGGCCTGAAACGCTGAGCCGATAGAGTCCGTCAGGACCTGCGACATTCGCATCAACGTTTCGTTTTCGATTCCTTTCGCCGCGCTGACAAACATCATTTCTGAACTCAGGTGAGGAACCATTCTGTCGATGACGGACCGCACAACATGCGATGGAACCGCCACGATGACGATGGCTGCTGCCGCGAGCGAATCGGCGAGTGAATTGGAAACCGCAACCGTTGCGGGAATCCGCGCTCCCGGCAGGTAAAGCGGATTTTCCCGCGTGGCGAGGATGGTCTCGACCAGATACGATTCGAATGCCCACAACCGTACGTCCCGCTGCGCGCGGGCCATCGTGATCGCGAGCGCCGTGCCCCAGCCGCCGGCACCGATGATGGCGATTTGGGAACTCATCTTTTGCTTAATGGCTGCGCGCTACCGCGCTTGCATTCGCTCCGCTCATGTACTTACGGCGGCGCGCTATCGCGCTTGCATTCGCTCCGCTCATGGCGACCGCGGTTCTAAGAGGTATTCCTTCAGCTTATTGTATACCGCGCCCGTTGGCTTCAACGTGCTTTGGAAGAGATAGAAACGATCGACGAGAAACGAACCGAAATCGCGATTCGCGTATTTCGCCGAAGCTGCGACCAGAGAGCCATGAATGCGCATTTCCCTGGCTCGCGCAAGCGTGAGATGCGGCCGGAAGGCGCGTTTCTCCTTTTCGAATCCGAGTTGCTCCATTCGAACGTCGATTTGCTGAGCCAGTCCTTCCATTGGCGCTGCTTCGAGGCCTGCCCAAAAGACTCGTGGCGAGCGATTGCCGGGAAAAAAACCGACCCCGCGAATGGTTACCGTGAAAGGCTTCCAGCTGAGGCCGACCAGTGCCGTATCGATAGCCTCGAGCCGCTTTTCAGGAATCTCTCCGATGAACTTCATTGTCACGTGGATCGACTCCGCCGCAACCCAACGCGCCGAGTGCGTCATGTTCTTCAGGTCGTGCTGCAATTCCGCCAGTCCGCGCCGAATGTCATCGGGAAGATCGATGGCTATGAAAACTCTCATTTCACAACTTCATGGCAGTGCGGCGAATCATGTCGAGGGCGGCCTGCGAGGCCTGCCAGCGGATGCGGCCACGATCGCCCGGGAACAGGAATCGGCGATGAACCGTTTCCAGAGGCGACGCGACGGCAATGTGAACCGTGCCGACCGGCTTTTCCGGCGAGCCGCCGGTCGGGCCGGCAACTCCGGTGATTCCGACACCGACCGTCGTTTTCGCCGAGTCGCGGACACCTTCCGCGAGTCCGCGCGACACTTCTTCGCTGACGGCGCCCTGCATTTCCAACAGCAGCGGCGGAATCCCGGCCAATGCCATCTTCGATTCGTTGCTGTAACAGACCACACCGGACATGAAGTACCTGGAGCTTCCCGATACGTTTGTCAACCGCTCTGCAAGAAGGCCGCCCGTGCACGATTCGGCCAAAGCGATGGTGGCATTTTTCATCACCAGAAACATGCCGACGACTTCTTCGAGCGTTTGGTCCGCCTTGGCGAAGATGAAATCCTCAAGCGACTTCTCGATTTGATCGGCGATGTCGACAAGCTGGCGTTCGGCGTCGTCCGGCGTTTTGCCTCGTGCGGTGAGCCGGATGTCCACCTGGCCAGGTTTTGCCAGAATCGTGGTTTCGATGTTTTTGAACTCGGTGTATATCGGCGCGATTCGAGCATCGAGCGACGATTCGCCGAGCCCGGTCGTCCGGAAAACGCGCCGGGTCAGTGCAATCCCACCGGCCAGTTTTTGAAAGCGTGCGGCGCATTGTTGTTCGAACATGGGTTTCAGTTCCGGCGGTGGGCCGGGCAGGAGCACCACGTGATTCTGTTCGGCGGGAATCCACAGGCCGGGAGCCGTACCATGATTGTTCACGAGGATTTCAGAACCGCTAAGGATCAAGGCCTGGCGGGCGTTGTTGGCGGCCATCGTCATTCCGCGCGATTTGAACATTCTTTCGATGCGGTCGAGCGTCGCATCGTCCAGGACAAGCTGGCGCTGCAGCACGCGCGCGACAACTTTTTTGGTCACGTCGTCTTCGGTCGGTCCGAGTCCGCCGATGGTCAGCAGGATTGGTGTGCGGGAGATCGCGCCGCGGATGGCGTTTTCGAGATAGGTTTCATCGTCGCCGACGATAGACTTCATGACGACGGTGATACCGAACGCGTTCAGCTGTTCGGTCAGATACGCCGAGTTGGTGTCGACGAATCCCGGCGTGAGTAACTCCGAACCGATGGCGATGATTTCGGCTGAGAGCATGGTCGATCAGGGAAGCGGTTTGCCCGCGACACCGAGCTTGACACGATACACGGACGATGCATCCGCAACGATCATATTCTCGTCATAATCAAATGCCAGCCCGACAAGACTCATTCCTGCGACGGCGAGCTCGGGCTGCTCATGACTGCGCAATCGGAAGACGCCGCGACGGCCGCGGTACGAGGCCACGCAATAAAGCGCGCCTTCGATATCGAACGCGATTCCCTGCGGACGGCCCAGCCCTGTGAAGAACCTGCTGACCTGGCCGGTTGGCGAGACACGGTAGACGGAATCGAAACTGGAAGTGGTCGGTCCGGTCACATAAAGATGGTCGTCCAAACCGAAGGCCAGGTGATAAGCGGCAATGCTGGCTTCCAGCGTGGCAAAGACAAACGTGTCCTTGTTCGGAGCAATTTTGAAAATGCTTCCGCTTCGATCGCCGACGTACAGATTGCCTTCTCGATCGAACGCCAGGCCCGTTGCGATGCCCATGCCCTCGGTAAACGTTTCGATACGCCCGCGCGAATCGACCTTGTAGACATTGCCTTCGAAACGGCTGGAAACATACAGATCACCGGTCATACTGAACGCGAGCCCCGTCGCGTTCATAATGTCCGTCACAAAAGGAGTGACCGCGGCTTTGGGCGTAACCTTGTAAATCGATACCGGCGTCTTTTGTCCGCGCGGACCGCTGTAGGTGACGTAGATGTTGCCGTCGCTATCGATCGCCGGATTTGCGACAGGATGAAGATTCGCGGCGAGCTTCCGTCCGACTTCATAAGGAAACGGGCGGCTCGAATCGCCGTTGTTGAAAACGACCAGTTCCGAGGTTCCGTTCTCCGCGGAAGAGTCCGGAACTTTCGCAATGATGTGGTCGTTCGACGCCACCGTCACCTGACCCGTGAAGTCGCCGAATCGGACTTCGGGACGAGTCTTGCCGCTCAGCTCGAGCCCGGAATACGAAATGACCACTTCGCCGCCAGGCAGCGCCGCTCGAGGTGTGACTTGTTTGATGGTGATCATCATTTTTGATGGCTGCGCCCTGTCGGGCTTGCATTCGCTTCGCTCATCGCAATATTTTTTGCAGAATGATCAACACGGCCAGCGCAAAAATTCCAGCTCCGACGTCGTCCGCCATTACGCCCACGCCGCCTCGGAGTCGTTCCAGGTGGCGAATTGGAAACGGTTTTAAAATGTCGAACAACCGGAAGAGCCCGAATCCGACAAGAACATCTAAAGACGGCAGCCTGAACCTGCCCGCGGCAAACGCAAACACGATCATCTGACCGACTACTTCGTCGATCACGATGCGCTGGGAGTCATGTCCATAAAGGCTTTCCACTCGGAACGACGCCCATATTCCGGCAGCGAGGAACAAAATTATAGCATGTGGATAATACGCTCCCAGATCGAGCGTCTCGATCGCCAGATAAACCATGACGCCAACTGCAGCGCCGGCCGTACCGGGAGCCTTCGGCATGAATCCCGCTCCGCCTGCAGTCGCGACGGCGACGGCAAGCCAGTCTCCGGCGGTGACGGGCGTCCTAGTCGTCTTCGCGATTTCCATCACGTTTGTGAGTTTCGTCAGGAGGCTTCTCTTTGGTCGGTATCCGGTAACGCTCTCCAGCCCAGTTGCCCAGGTCCAGCAGCTTACAACGTTCGCTGCAAAACGGCCGAACCGGATTTCCTTCGTATTCTGCTTCTTTTCCACAAGTCGGGCACTTCATGGCTGTGTCCCATCACTAAACCACGCGACCGATCAAATCGTAATCCAGAGTTTCCGTGATCTCGACGTTATAGAACCGGCCGGCTTGCGGCTGAAAATCGCCGATGTCGTTGATCAACACATGACCGTCGATGTCCGGAGCCTGCGTTTCCATGCGCGCCTTCAACAGCAATTCCGATTCATCCGAAAACCCTTCGAGCAGGACTTCGACACGGCGTCCGATCATCGACTTCAGTTTCTCTCTTGAAATCTTCGCCTGTTGCTTCATCAGTTGATTGCGTCGGCGCGTGGCCGTGCGTCGAGCGATCTTGTTGTCGAGATCGAACGCTCCGGTTCCTTCTTCGTCGGAATACAGGAACACACCGACATTATCGAAGGCGACGTTGTGGATAAACGTCAACAGGTCATTGAAGTCCGCTTCGCTTTCGCCGGGAAACCCGACGATGAACGACGTCCGCAGTCCGGCGCCGGGTATCCGTTCACGAATGCTGTCGATCTGACGTTCGTACATATCCCGATTGCCGCCTCTTTTCATGCGGTCCAGGACGTCGCGGCTTGAATGCTGGTAGGGAATATCGAAGTACTTGCAGAGTTTCTCTTCGTCGGCGACCAGACGAATCAAATCGTGTGAAATCGAATGCGGGTAGCAGTAGAGAAAACGGACCCAGCGCAGCCCGCCGATCCTCGCCAGTTGACGCAGAAGTGTGGTAATGCCGTCGGTGAGGCCGATGTCCTTGCCGTAAGCCATAGTGTCTTGCGAAACGATCACGATTTCGCGCACGCCCTGATCCGCGAGCCGCATGGATTCCGCGACGAGGTCGTTGAGGCTGCGGCTCCGGAATCTTCCTCGGAATCCGGGGATGGCGCAGAACGAACAGACGTGGTCGCAGCCCTCCGAGATCTTGAGGTATGCCATGTACGAAGGCGTGGAGAGAATTCTCGGAATCGTTGGAACTTCTTTGGACGTGTAGAGCGCGTCGATCGACACGTCGGGAGCGGGATCGTCGCCCTGGAGCCGCACGGCCTCGACGATGCGGCCAAGTTCGTCCGGTCCGAACACGAAGTCGATTTCAGGGATCTCTTTCCGGATCTCCGATCGATAACGTTCGGCAAGGCATCCGGCGACGACCAGCTTTTTGCAATTGCCGCTGGTCTTGAGTTCGGCCATTTCGAGAATCGTGTCGATCGATTCCTGCTTTGCACTGTCGATAAAGCCGCAGGTGTTCACGACAATGATGTCGGCATCCTGTTTGTCGGGCGTGATGGTGTAGCCGTGACGTCCAAGGGTGCCAAGCATGACCTCGCTGTCGACAAGGTTCTTCGGACACCCGAGGCTGACAAAGCCAACCTTAGGCAGGGATTTCTCGTTGGGCATTAAACGATTATGACCTGGGAGGACGGTCGTGCACGCGCTTCATATCGCCGTCGAGCGCCTCGATCCCGCGGTCCAGCAGCGAGCGGACCGCCAGGATACTTTCCTTTTGGGCGTTGATCAGATGTTCTGCCGTCCGGCGAGGAACGCACCCCAGCATCTTGTCGACGATTGTGTTGCGCCAGTCCCACACTTGATCGCTGAACCGCGTTTCCTGCTCTCTTGCTTCCTCAGTCATGGGCGACTCCTTGAGGACATTGTAACAGTATTTTCGAAGATCCGGGGACGCACACCTGAACTGCCGGTGTGCGTCCCCGGATCTTTTTTGGGGCACCAAAAGTGACGTTTTATGGCACAGGTTCCACAAAATTTCGGCAACTTCTACCAAGTTGATCGGCACTCGCCCCGCTGTTGTGCTGTTTACGAGCGTTTCCGACTGGACGCTGAATTGCGATGAGCGGGCCGTATGTTTGTACTCATTGAGAACACGGAGTTATCAAGAAAGCGTTCGTTCGGGGGAAGTATTCTCCTCCATGCGGTGGTGGTCGTCCTGTTACTGACGGTCATTCCGGATCTTACGTTCACCTTAACCGCAAGTCGAGCGTACAACGTTACCTTAACCGTACCGGTCGAGCCTCTGTACCTTTACGAGGCCCCCAAAAGTAAGCCGCTGATTCAACCCAAGCGGCCTGATGCCGGTCCAGTGCGGATGGCGCGCAAGGAGGGTTCGCCGGCAAAACCGGTGTTGACCCCTCCGGAAAAGCCCATTGAACCGCCAAAAATCGAACGCGCCGAAGTGCAGCCCGTCCTCAAGCCGACGCCGGTTGCCACGGACAAGCGTTTGTTGGTTGAAACAGCCGGAGCGACACCAGTGCCCGTCATCAGCAAGTTATCGGCAGTAGTCGTCCCTCCATTGAGAGCAGAGGCTAAGATCGATCGTCCTGTCGAACCGGCCGTGGTCGGAATGTTCGAGGTGACGAAAACGGCCGCCGTTGGTTCGCGTGTCCCCGGAGGAGCCGTCGAAGTCGGCGGTTTCGGCAACGGTGGCTCGGGCCAGTCGGGATCGGGAAGCGGACCAAGGAATGGCTCCGGACTTGGTTCAGCGTTTAAGCCAGACTCGCGAGGCGGCGGCACTGGCGATGCCGGCTTTGGTGAAGCCCGTGTGGGCAAACCGTCGACGCCGAAGATTGAGCCTGAAGCCGTCACAGACACCCCAGTCGAAATCATCTTCAAACCGCGCCCACAGTACACCGAAGAGGCCCGGAACCTGAAAATCGAAGGTGCAGTCTCGCTGCGGGTTCTTTTCACCGCTCAGGGTGAAGTTCGAGTTCTCGAAACCGTTCGAGGCCTCGGGCACGGTCTGGATGAAATCGCAAATCAGGTTGCGCGACAGATTCGCTTCAAGCCGGCTCTACGTAACGGAGCTCCTGTGGATTCGAGGGCAATAGTTCAAATCATCTTTCAGCTGGCTTATTAGTGTAGGAGGAAACAATGCGCGTTCGGGGGAACAAAGGGTTGCGGGAAATTGTGTGCTCGATCGGACTTCTCGTGCTGAGTTGCGCCGGTCTCTTTGCACAGGAAGCGCCGCAGACATTAACTGTAAATCAGGTCGTGGATCGGATCATTTCACGCGAGCAGTTTCTGATGAAACAGCTTGCTTCGTATCATCCTTACGTCGAAACGTATATTCAAAATCTTACTGCGGACAGCGAACTCGGTTCCGTTCCGAATAGCGACCGGTACTTTCTTTCGTTGGCGGATTTCAAGTCGGGTGTTCACGTCGAAGCGATGATGGACTCCGGGTCGGCGGTCGGCAAGGGTAAGGTGCAGTTCCTGCCGGATGGGTTCGCCGCAATGGTCTTGATCGATCCATCCGGAATCGGACACGAGAATTACACGTTCGAATTCCTTCGCCGGGAGTTTCTCGGAACCGTCCGCTGCCTCGTCTTCGATGTCAAGCCGGTCAAAATGGCGCCCGGACGATTCACGGGCCAGATCTGGGTTGAAGATCAGGACTACAGCATTGTTCGATTCAGCGGCATCCACGGTCCCGCGCCGAAGGTCAATGCGTCACAGCTGTTCTTTCATTGCGACAGCTGGAGACAGAACGGCGGACCGAATCTTTGGCTTCCGTCCTATGTCTACGCCGAAGAGACGATTGATCCGAAGCTGAACTTTAAGGCGCAGACGCGGCTGTGGGGCTACAACAGTCAAAAACACAAAGACATTAACGAGTTCACTGCCGTTGTCGTGGAGTCGGACAATTCCAAAGACGTTGCGGATGAGGCTCCGAATTCTTCTCCCGTCATGGCGACGCGCGCCTGGCAGCAACAGGCGGAAGACAACATCATCCGCCGTTTTGAAGAGACCGGTTTGCTGGCGGCTCGCGGCGAAGTGAACAAGGTTCTGGAAACGGTTATCCGAAATCTCATCATCACGAACAAACTCAACGTCGAGGACGTTCGGACTCGCGTTTTGCTGACTTCGCCGCTCGAGTCGTTTAACGTCGGCCACACGATCGTCCTGAGCCGCGGTCTGATCGACGTCATGCCCGACGAAGCCAGTCTGGCTGCTGTTCTGGCGCATGAACTGGCGCATATCGTCAGCGGACACAATCCCAACACGAAGTACTCGTTCGGCGACACGCTCGCCTTCAATGACGTCGAGACTTTCAAAAAGCTTTACGTTCGGCGAAACGAACAGGAAGAAGCACAGGCGGATTCGCTTGCCGCCGACCTGCTGAAGAATTCGCCCTACGCGGACAAGATGGGCAGTGCCGGATTGTTCCTTCGGGCGATGAGTGATCGTGCCCGACAACTGCCGGGATTGCTTCATCCTCACGCCGGTAACTCGATGGTGAAGGGCGCCGAAATCGTGCGCTTGTCGGCCCTCCTGGAAAACGCGCCGGCGCTGGAAATGAAGAACCCGGATCAGATTTCCGCGTTGCCGCTCGGCGCGCGCATTCATCTGGATCCCTGGGACAACGTGATCGAGATGACAAGTCCCAACGCCGTCCCGTTGAAGTCGGTGCGCGAGAAAATGCCGTTCGAGATCACCCCGGTGTTTCTTTATTTGACACGACTGAAGACGGATCCGACAGGTAAGGCCGTAGCCGCAAGTAAACCGCAGTAAGATCCGGGGACGAACGGTACCCGAGCGAAGCGCCGGGGCATTTTTTCAACGTGCTCCACTCGCTTCGCTCGGGTACTGTTGTTTCCGATGGGCCTCTCTCCGCTTCGTATCGACGCGCCTCCAGAGCTTGCATCCACTCGCAAACTTTTCGAATCGATCGACTCCCGGCAGTTCGACAGCATCGCCCAACTTGCCGGCCTGCCCGACGCCGGTGCTCCTGTTCACATCGTCTTGGCCACGGAGAGTTCCGACTTCGCCCGCGGCGTGCCGCAGTGGGTCGCCGGCTTCGCCGAAAACGAATCCGTGGCCATCTTCCCGTCGCGATCTCCGCGCTACCCGGACGACACGCTCGAAGATGTCCTGCGCCACGAAGTGGCTCACGTCATGATCTTTCGGGCGGCCGATGGGCGTTCAATTCCTCGATGGTTCAACGAAGGGCTCGCCATGAGCGCTGAACGCGATCGAGGCTTGCGCGACGAAACGCAATTCATCTATCAGATCGCGAACGGTTCCCGCACAAGCCTCACCGAGCTCGATCGGCTCTTTTCCGGCGGGCAAACCGATCAGACTCGCGCCTACGCGCTCTCCGGCGCGCTGGTGCACGATGTCCTCCAGAGAAACGGCCGGACTTCGGCCGCAGCCATTCTGGCACGCGTTCGGCGAGGCGATTCTTTTGACGATGCGTTTGCGGCGGTGACCGGCCTGACGCCGGCCGAAGCGGACGCCGACTTCTGGCGGCGTCAGCGAATCTGGACCTCCTGGCTTCCAGTCGTTACGTCGACGACAACGCTTTGGATGGCTGTCACCTTACTCGCCCTGCTCGCCATCTACCGCCGGCGTCAACGAAATCTTGAAATCGAGAAGCGCTGGGAGGAGGAAGAGCGGGACGATTGAATTCCTCGAGGCAATCGCGATTCACTTACTGTAGCGGGCGGCGTCCTCGTCGGGATTAAGGA
>JACXTT010013365.1_pt1 | contig 10820 bp, 10 predicted proteins | sample 9270951 | NCBI WGS metagenome assembly JACXTT01 (sample SAMN15532306, study PRJNA645909) | rock metagenome | isolation source: weathered quartz diorite | place: Puerto Rico | collected 2017-06-21
TGAGGGCGTGGGGGGGGTGGGTCTGTGGGTCGCTGGTGGTCGTGTACTGTTGGGATTGCGGCCGTACAGCGGTGCCTGTGGCGGGGGGCGGGCTTGGTGCGGACGTTCCGGGGTTCGTCGTCGCCCCCTACCCGGTAATCGAAGGCGACGACGAGATAGCCGGCTTTGGCGATCTCGATCGCGGTGGTCCGCAGGTTTGCGACCGTGCCGCCCCAGCCGTGGGCCATGATGACGGTGGGTAGTTTTTGGGCGGCGGGCGCTTTGGGAGAGTAAAGCTCGGCGGCCATGCGGGTGCCCTCGCTGTATATGTCGGCTTTGCGAAGGTCGAGGGGCTCGGGGATGGTTTGGGCCCTGAGAGCGGCGCAGAGAGAGAACAAGAGGATCTGAGTGGAGTGCATTTTTATTAATGATGCGGCATTTGCGCCGTTCCAGCGCCACAGGCGGGAACGCCTGCCCCACTGCGTGATAGGGTGGATCTTTATGCGGAGAGCGATTCTTTTCGGCCTTATTCTGGGATGCGGCGCGGCGGCGCAACCTTACGATTTGCTGATTCAGGGAGGGCATGTCATCGATCCGGCGAATTCGATCGACCGGGTGATGGACGTCGCGATTGCGAAGGACGTGATTGCGAAGGTCGCGCCGTCCATAGATCCCAAGGAGGCGAAGAAGGTGGTTTCCGCGGCGGGGCTATATGTGACGCCGGGACTGATCGACCTGCACGCGCACGTCTACGGGTACTCGGGCTCCATCTTCCCGGACGATACGGCGCTGCCGGCGGGGACGACGACGGTGGTGGACGCGGGGGGCGCGGGATGGCGCACGTTCGATGAGATGAAGGTGAAGGTTATCGACGTCTCGCGCACGCGCGTGCTAAGCCTGCTCAATATCGCCGGGCGGGGGATGCTGGGGTCCAAAGTGGAAGACGACGTCTCCGATATGAGCTCCGAGAAGACGGCGGAGAAGATCCTGGCGAACCCGCGTTACATCGTCGGCATCAAGTGCGCGCACTTCGGCAAGCCGGGTTGGGACGCGCTGAAGCGGGCGGTGGAAGCGGGGCGGCTCTCGTCGACGCCGGTGATGGTGGACGACAAAATCTTCACCAACGCCGGCCGCACCTCCCGCGAGAAATTGCTGGACGTGATGCGGCCGGGCGATCTGCACACTCATATGTACAACGACCGCCAGATCGAGCTGATCGACCGCTTTACGGGCAAGCTGCAGCCGTACGCGATGGAGGCCCGCCGCCGCGGCGTCCTGTTCGACCTGGGCCACGGCGGAGGCAGCTTCCTCTGGCCCGTGGCTGTCGCGGCGATGAAACAGGGCTTCGCACCGGACACCATCTCGACCGACCTGCATTCGTCCTCTATCATGGGCCCGCAATCGGATATGCCCAATTGCATCTCGAAGTTCATGAACCTGGGCATGAGCCGGAAGGACGCCATTCTGCGTTCCACGGTAAACCCGGCGAAGGCGATCCACCGCTTCCCGGAGCTGGGCACGCTGGGCGAAGGCAAGGTCGCCGACATCGCGGTGCTGGAGTTGAAGAAGGGCGTCTTCGCGTACAAAGACGCCTGGAACAAGAAAATGCTGGGAACACAGAAGCTGGAGAATGTCTTGACGGTGCGTGGCGGGGCGCTGCTGTGGGACTCGAAGGGGTTGGCTTTCCCGGAATGGACGAAGGCCGGCGAATACGAGGTGATTCCGTGATCCGCGCGCTGGCGTGTTTCGCGGCGCTTTCCTCACCGCTAGCGGCACAGCAGGTCTACGACCTGCTGCTGAAGAACGGTCATGTTCTAGATCCGGCCAACCAGCGGAATGCGGTGATGGACGTGGCCATTGCAGGCGGCAAGATCGTCCGCGTGGCGCCGAATCTGCGGGCGGCCCACGCCAAGACCGTGGTCGACGCCGGCGGCTACTACGTCACGCCGGGGCTGATCGACATCCACACTCACTTCGACGCGGAGGGCGCTCCGCTGAACGTCGATCCCGACCACAACGCTTTGCGATCGGGAGTCACGACGGCGGTGGACGCGGGAAGCTCGGGCTGGAATACTTTTGAAGCGTTCAAGTCGAAAGTGATGGACCACTCGGTGACGCGGGTGCTGGCGTTCCTCAATATCGTGGGCGCCGGCATGTACGGGGCGCAGGTGGAGAACGATCCGGCGCAGATGGATCCCGAAGCGGCGGCGCGGATGGTGGAGAAGTACCGGTCGCGGATCGTCGGCATCAAGACGGCGCACTATCAGCCCGCCGATTGGGAGGCTGTGGACCGGGCCGTGAAGGCAGGCGAGCTGTCGAAGACGGTGGTGATGGTTGACTTTCATCCCAAGCCGGGGCGTGGGTACGAGGAGCTGATCCTGAAGCATATGCGGCCGGGTGATATTCAGACGCACGTGTACGGGCGGCTGCTGCCGCAGCTAGATGCCAATAAGAAAGTGCAGCCGTACATGTGGGAGGCGCGCAAACGCGGTGTGCTATTCGACGTGGGACACGGCGGCGGGTCGTTCTGGTTTCGCATTGCCGCGCCTGCGGTGGCGCAGGGTTTTCTGCCGGACACGATTTCGACCGACATTCACAAAGACAGCGTGATGCTGCCGCGGGCCACGATGATCACCACGATGTCGAAATTCCTGAACCTCGGGCTGAGCGTGGAGCAGGTGGTGGAGCGGTCCACCGTGAACCCGGCGCGGGCGATCCGCCGGCCGGAACTTGGGACGCTGAGCGAGGGAGCGGCAGCCGACATTGCGGTGATCGAGTTAGAACGCGGGCAGTTCGCGTTTTTAGATTCGGGGCACGGGAAGTTGACTGGGGACAAGAACCTTCGCTGCGTGCTCACGGTGCGGAATGGGAAGGTGGTGTGGGACCCGGATGGGCTGTTCGCGGCGGAGTACACGACCACCGGGCCGTACAGCAATTTCAAGTGATGCCTTCCTTCGCGGGCAGCTTCCGAAGCTAGAGCGCCAGGAAGAGTCTGCGCCGGCGTTGTCCGAAAGTACTTTTCTTCACATTCCGGATTTTCCTGCCGATAAGACCGCAAGATTGGTGTCCCCACTACTCGAGATCCAGTCGCTGGTTGACTCGTACCGCGATGACGGCCCGGAAGCCGTTTTGAACCTACGGCGCTTCGCCACCCGGACGCCGGATGAATTTCAAAAACGTTCCGGCGCTTTCCTGCTGGCGGCGATCGAGCGAAGCGAGGGCGAGATTCTGGTCCGCATGCTGCTCGCCGCCGGCGTATTCCCCGCGCTTCTCTGCGATCCGTCGGTTTACTCCATCAGCGAAGCGGTGAGCGTCGGACAGATGGCATTGCGCGTGGAGCCGGGGTTGGACTCCCTGCTTGCCCGCTGGCTCAACAGCCAGAACGATTTCGAACAGGCGGGCGAGCAGGACGCTCTCCGCTGCCTGGAAATTCTGTCTAAGATCGCAGACGGCGTCCGCATCCGCCCGCTTCTGATCCAGCTTCTTCGATCCAAGAACCGGCGGGTCCGTTCGAAGACGGCTCTGGTCATCGGAAGCCTGCACAGCAACGTCGCGTGGTTTCTCGATCTGATCCGCAAGGGCGACCCGCGCGTCGCCGCAAACGCCCTCGAAGGGGCCTGGAACACCACCTGGCAGGGCGCCCAGGAAGTGTTCCAGGAAGGGCTCAATTCCCGGCATCCCCGCGTGGCCGGCAACGCCATCGTCGGACTCTCCCTGCTGGGCGAAAAAATAGACGCGCTGAAAGAAGCCGAGCGGATTGCCGCCGGGCCGGACCCGCGTATGCGCGCGACCGCGGCTTGGGCGATGGGCGAGATAGGCAGCCCGCTCTCCATGCCTTCTCTGCAGACGCTGGCGCGGGACCCGGACGGCGCCGTCAAGCGAAACTCGCTGCGCGCCCTGGCCCGGATTCGCAATCGCGTGTCGGCCGGCGGCCAGGCTGACGCTACACCCGCAGACGCTCCAGCAGTCCCACCGCCATCCTGACGTCGCGCATCCGCTCCTGATGGTCGGGAACCTCGCGCTCAATGCTCAGGGGGCCTTTGTACCCGATCTCCTTCAGCTTGGCGATGAACCGCTCCATTCCCACCGCGCCCTGGCCCAGCGGACGCTCGGTTCCCAGCGCATCCTTCCGGTCCTTGGGGGGCCAGTCGCCGTCCTTGCAGTGGACCGTCAGTACGTGCTGGCTCAGCAGTCCGAGCGCTTCGATAGGATCGCCGGTTCCGTAGAGGATCATGTTCGCAGGGTCGAAATTGATCCGCAGGTTGGCGCGGGCGGTGTCCTTGAAGAACTCGAGCAGGGTGTGCGCCGGCTCCTGGCCGGTCTCGAGCGCGAAGGTCTGGTTGTGTTTCGCCGCGTGGTCGCAGACCCGCCGCACCATCGCACGCACCGCCGTGTAATCCGGATCGGAGCTGTCCTCGGGCACGAAGCCGATGTGGGTGGCGATGCCCGGAATCCCCACAGCCGCCGCAAAGTCGCTGACGGCATAAGTTCGCTTCTCGCGCTCCTCGCGGCTTACCGGAGGAATATAGCCCACCGTCCGCTGCACCGTCGGAATGTCGGCGTAATCCTCGCCAGTGAAAGCCGCGAAGGCCGTCACCACCGTAAACGATTCGGCCGCCAGCGCCTTCTTCCAAGCTTGCTGCGCGGCCGGCCCGAGGTCCATGCCGCCCGGAACGCCGATCTGCCCGCAGCGAACGCCGAGCGATTTCACTTCGCGCACCGTCGCCAGCGGATCCCCGCCGCCCCAGAACATGACGCCGACTTCCAACTCTTTTAGACTTTGCATTCGACCGTCTCTCCGTCCTTTTTTCTCGATTCCACCATCGCCAGGGCCAGCTTTACCGCCGCAGCCGACTCCTTGGGTGAACACAGCACTGGAGCGCGCCCCGTCGAGGCGCATTCCAGAAAATACTCGATCTCTTTCTGGTAGCCGTCGTGATCCGGCAGGTCCAGGGCGCACGATTCGCCGCTGCCGCCATAGAGTGTCAAGTGCTTACCCGCAGATGAATACTCCAGCGTTCCCGAGTCGCCGCTAATCGTGAATTCCATGGAAAAGGGATACGCCTTGGGATGATGCCATCCGCCGGTCACCACGACCGCCGGTCCACCCGGATAGTGCAGCCGCGCGAAGATCGTGTCGATCCCTTTCGGCAGGTCCTCGTAACCGGTAGCCGATACCGCTGCCGGCGCGCCAAACAGGTGCAGGCACATGTCCACGTCGTGAATCAGCAGATCGAAGACTCCGCCGCCGCTCTTTGAAGCCTCGGCCAGCCAGCGGCTCCAGCCCGGCGCCGCGCACCGGCGCCGGAACAGCGCGCTACGCACCGGGCCGAGTTGTCCCGTCTTCACCTGCTCCGCCGCCACCTGGTAGTCCGGAAAAAATCGCAGCACCTGCGCCGTCATCAGCGTCAGGCCGCGCCGTTCGGCTTCGGCGATCACCTCGTCCGCCGACCGGCCGTCGAGAGCCATCGGCTTTTCCAGCAGCACGTGCTTGCCCGCGCGAAGCGCTTGCAGCGCCACCGGCGCGTGCAAGTGCGTCGGCAGGCAGATGTCCACGGCCTCCACGTTGGGGTCCGCCAGCGCTTCGGCCACCGTCCGGTAGCGCGCGGCGTCGGAGAAATCCATCCGCCCGCCCGGACCGCCAAGGTTCCCTTGGATCGCCGAAAGATCACCTGCCAATTTGTTCTCGTCGTCCGACACCACCGCGGCCAGGCGGGCGCCCGGAATGTTTCTGATGGCCTTCAGATGGGTGCTGCCCATGAAGCCGAGTCCGAGTACGGCGATTCTCATGAATCCAAATTGTACCCAATCTCCCCTGCACGAACTCTTGCCGAGGAGCGTCATTTTCTCGAACATACATGAGACCGCTTGCGGCATTGTCGATCGGAGCGATTCTGGCTCTGGCTCACCCCGCCCCGGCCGCCGGGCTGAAGGGCATTGTGCTGGAACAAGCAACCGGACGTCCGCTCGCCCGCGCCCTGGTTTCGCTGGAGATCTCCGCCGCCGGATCGCGCGCCACGGCGGCCGGCGTTTCCACGGATCGCACCGGGCAGTTCTACTTTCCCAATCTGCCGCCGGGCGCGTATTTCGTCTCGGCCCAGCGGCGCGGCTTTGCCCGGGCGAAATACGGGCAAAAACGGCGCCTGGGACCGGGCAGGCCGATCCGGATCGAAGGCGACCAGTTTCCCTTTCTGGAGCTGCGGCTTTCCCGCCTGGGCGCGATCTCCGGCTTCGTGTACGACGAGAACCTGGTCGGCTTACCCGATCAAAGGGTCGCGATCTACCGCGGTGCAAAGCCGCCCCTTGAACTGGTGGTGTCGGCCACCACGGACGACCGCGGATGGTATCGCGCGGGCGGGCTAATGCCGGGAAAATATTGGATCCGGGCGGCCGGTGGATCGCTCGAAGACGGCAGCGGCATTTTGCCGACGTTCTTCCCGCGATCCACCGTACTTGGCGAAGCCCGGCCGGTGGAAGCGGATCTCGATCGCGAAACGTCCGATATCAATATCGAGCCCATCCCCGGCCGCGTCGGCACACTGGAGATTTCGATCCCCGGCCCGCCCGGCCCCGTGAACCTGACGCTTTCGTCGGATACCGGCCGACGGTCCCAAACTATGAACGCGCCGGGCACGGCGCGCTTCGAGGGGCTTCCGCCCTCCACTTACGAACTGCTGGCGGAAATGCCCAACCCGGCCATACCGCCGTTTGTCCCGTACTCCGGCCATCTGCTCCGATTCCTGGACCGCGACGAGCGGATCACCGTCGAGCTCAAGCAAAACTCATCCCTTGCTCTGGTAGTCCAAGGTGGCGAGGCGGTTCTGTCGCTTCGCCGCAAGGACTTGGCCGGAGAGGGCCAGGAGCAGCCCGCGGCGCGCCAGATGCCGCTTGGGGCCGGGACCTGGGAGGTGCTGGCGCGGCCGGCAGCGGATAGCTACTACGTTTCGCTTTCCGCGAGCAACGCTTTTCGCGGACGCCGCCGCGACGAGGCGGGACACGAGATCGAGCTGCTGGCAAACTCGAGTTACATTCGCGCGGAGGTGACGGTCTCGGCTAAATCCGCGTCGCTGAGCGGTATGGTGAAGTTGCGCGGCGAGCCGGTGGCCGCGGCGCCCGTCTTTCTTTATCCTGTGGATGAGGGCTTGCGCAAGCGCCTGAACGGGCCGCGCGCCGTCTGGACCGGCGATAACGGCCGCTATCGCTTCTCCGGTCTCGCGCCCGGCGACTACCTGGTCCTGAGCACGCTGGAATTCGAGGACCCGACAGAGGAGATGCTGACCGGCGCGAAAGCGCGAACCGCTCAGCTCAAGGAGTCGGACACCGAGACGCTAGACCTGGAGCTGTATGAGCTTCTTTGACATCAGTTCAGCTCGTGGATCTGGAAGTGAAAGCGCTCCGGCGGCAACAGAGCGGACGCGCCCAGGTTCATGCCCGCCCAGGTCTGGTAGGCCGTGCCGGCCACGGGCGAGTTCAGCAGGATGAGGAACTGGTTCGAGAACAGCTCAATCGGCGGAGGCTGGCGGAAGGTCAGCCGCATTCCGACGGCCTGCTCCACGCCCACGCCGTGCGTGGGCACATGCTTGTCTACCAGTAGTGCGACGAAGCTGGCACGGCTGGCGTGGGGCCACACGTCCGGATGCCGCAGCGTCTTCAGGTCCGCCGTGGCATCGAAAGTGATTTCGCACTGGCGGATCCACTCCAGAATCGAGTCGCCCCAATTCCAGTGCACCAGTAGCCGCATGTATTGATCGGTGAGGTGCAGCGCCAGGTCGTACTTGCGCTGCTCAAACTGGCGCGTCGAGGCTTCGTCGAAAGGCGCCTGCGGAATCATCTCTTCGGCTTCCACCATCTCCGCCGCGAGATCGACCACATCGCCGAGCGCCGGACCGCCGGCCGGAGCCGTCCGCACCAACAGGGGTGGGAGTTCGTGAGTGCGACTGCCCGGTAACTCGATATACCTTCGTTCGCTTTCTACGCTCATCCCTTTGACTCCTGCCTCGCAAGTCCTCACGAAGCGTGAGCTTCTCTACTTCATATCGACGCAAACCGTTCGCCGATGTTCCAACTTTTACCACAGGTTGCCCAAAACACGAATAAGATTTTCTGTATGAGGGGGATAAGGAAAGAGACCCAGTACCTTCAATGCAAAGTACCAGCCCGGAGGCACATGCTATGATGGCGGCTTTATGACGGACTACTCTATCGGCCTGGACCTCGGTGGAACCAATCTCCGGGCCGCCGCCATCGACCGCAACGGCACGATTCTGCACAAAGTAGCGGATCGAACCGACCTGGCCGCGGGCCGCGAGGAGGTGGTCGGCGACATGGTGGCCGCCATTCGGCAGCTTCGCGACCAGTTCGGACCGGAGGGCCTGCGCGGCGTAGGTGTGGGTGTCCCGGGCTTCATCATTCTGGACAAAGGTCTGGTTACAGATTCTCCCAATCTGCCCGGTTTTGAGAACTTCCCGATCCGCGACGAGCTTTCGCAGCAGCTTGGAACCCAGGTGATCCTGGAGAACGACGCCAACGCCGCCGCGCTAGGTGAGAAGTGGATGGGCGCCGGACGCGGTGTGGACGATCTGGTCCTTCTGACTCTAGGCACGGGCATCGGCGGCGGGGTCATCGCCGGTGGCCGTATTCTGCACGGCTTCATCGGCATGGCCGGCGAGCTGGGTCACATGACAGTCAATCCCACAGGCAACCCGTGTGGTTGCGGTAACCGCGGATGTTTGGAAAAGCACGCGTCGGCTACGGCCATTACGGCCATGGCCAAAATGATGGGCCTGGGCGACCACCTTACGTCGCAGCAGGTCTATGAACTCGCCGCCGAGGGCAACGAAAAGGCCCGCACCTGCTTTCGCACTATGGGCGAGGCGCTGGGCATCGCGCTGGCCAACCTGGTGATGGTTTTCAATTACCCGCTCTACTTACTGAGCGGCGGCGTGCTGCCCGCCTGGGACTTTTTCGCGCCGGCGATGATGGAAGAGATCCGCCGCCGGTCTTTCATCTTTCGTGCCACTGACACGCGCATCGAGAAAGCCACGCTCGGCAACGAGGCTGGTCTCTATGGCGCGGCCTGCCTGCCAATGATGTGAACATGTAATGGCTGTGATCACGTACTGGATGGGAATCGATATCGGCACCGGCGGCAGCCGCGCCCTGCTTGTCGACCGCGACGGCAAGCTCCGCGCCGGCTTCACCGCGGCGCATGAAGACATGCGGATGGATCGCTCGCTGTGGGCGGAGCAGCGGCCGGAGAACTGGTGGGACGCCGCACAGGCCGCCGTCAGGGGCGTGCTCGCGGAAGCCGGCGCTTCAGGCGGCCAGATCCGCGGCATCGGCCTGTCCGGCCAGATGCACGGCCTGGTGATGCTGGACGCGGACGGCACGGTCATCCGCCCGTCACTGATCTGGTGCGATCAGCGCTCGCAACTCCAGGTGGACGCGATCAACGCCAAGGCGGGCGTCGCGTTCATCCTGGAATCCATCGCCAATCCGGTCCTCACCGGTTTTACTCTGCCCAAGCTGATGTGGGTTCGCGACCACGAGCCCGCGCATTACGAGCGGATGCGAAAGATGCTTCTGCCCAAGGATTACGTCCGCTTTCGCCTCACAGGCGAGTACGCGAGCGACGTGTCCGACGCCTCCGGCACGGCGCTGTTCGACGTGGTGCGCCGGCGCTGGTCGCACGAGCTTGCGTCCCGGCTCGGCGTCGATCCCGGAATTCTGCCCGCCGTTCACGAGTCCACTGCCGTCAGCGGAGTTATCTCGAATTCCGCCGCGGCGGCTACTGGACTTGCCGCCGGCACTCCGGTCGTCGCAGGCGGCGGAGACCAGGCCGCCAGCGCTGTCGGCAACGGAATCGTCGAGGCGGGCATCGTGTCCTGCACCCTCGGCACTTCCGGCGTGGTCTTCGCCCACATGGAGGAAGTGGCGTACGATCCCGCTGGGCGCGTCCATACGTTCTGCCATGCGGTGCCTGGGAAGTGGCACGTGATGGGCGTCACTCAAGGGGCCGGCCTGAGTCTCCAGTGGCTGCGGAACAATCTGATGCCCGGAGCCGCGTACGACGCCATGACCGCTGAAGCTTCGCAGTCTCCAGCGGGCGCGCAAGGGCTGTTCTGGCTTCCGTACCTGATGGGCGAGCGCACTCCCCATCTCGACGCGGCCGCGCGCGGAGGCTGGATTGGACTCACCGCGCGGCACACCCGCGCCGACCTCATCCGCTCGGTGATCGAAGGCGTCAGCTACAGCCAGAAGGACTGCCTCGATATCATCGAAGAATTGGGCATCCAGGTCGCTTCCGTTCGCGCTTCCGGAGGCGGCGCCCGCAGCGATTTCTGGCGTCAGATCCTGGCCGACGTGTTCGCCAAGCCCGTCGTGACGCTGGAAACCCAGGAGGGCTCGGCGTATGGCGCGGCTCTTCTTGCGATGACCGGTACTGGCGCCTTCGCCTCAGTTCCCGAAGCCTGCCGGGCGACGATTCGCGAGACGCAAACTGTCACGCCGCGCGGCGCTGAGTCTGACGTCTACCGCCGGGGCCATGCTGTATACCGCTCACTTTATCCGGCGCTTCGCCCGTTTTACTCCGGCGTCACGGCGGATTAGCGCCCGCGTTCCATAGGCTGCGTTCCATAGGCCCGCGTTCCATAGGCTCGGCCACGGTAGAGGGCCATGTTATACTTCCACGTACGCCACAGAGGAGAAACTCGGAATGAGTCAAGACACCGTTCAAATTGTCGCCGGCGTGCTCGCCGTGCTGTTACTGGTGGTCATCGTCCTACGGCGGAAGGCCAAGAAAAGCAAGCAGCAGGACGACTTTTAGCCCCTCTCGGGCGCGA
>JACXTT010013366.1_pt1 | contig 10819 bp, 7 predicted proteins | sample 9270951 | NCBI WGS metagenome assembly JACXTT01 (sample SAMN15532306, study PRJNA645909) | rock metagenome | isolation source: weathered quartz diorite | place: Puerto Rico | collected 2017-06-21
CGTTTCAGCCCGAGCAGTCGGGGTGGTTTTCAAAGACCGCGAAGCGCTCCTTTCAAATCGGTTGCGCTTCGCGCGATATCTATACGGAGGCTGCGCATCGTTTCAAACCACCCCCGTCTTGCACCTGCGGTGCAGACCTCCCCTCCTAACTTCGGAGGGGAGTCGCTGCTCCAACACTCCAAGATTCGGTAATTTGGACGGCTTCCCCTCCTTGAAGGCCTTGAAGGAGTGGGAAAAGCCTCTTCGAAATCAGTGCGCATTTTCAAACTGACCCACTACCGTTTTAACGGTAGTGTCTCGATTGAAGGAGACCCTTGATGTCTTACATGCGAAAGAAGGCGATTGCAGGCCTCGAGTGCGGCGACTCGTTTGTTGTTGTCCGCACGTTCACAGAGCAGGATGCGGCGGCGTTTACCGAAATCAGCAGAGACTACAATCCGGTGCATTTCGATCAGCGATTCGCCAAGGCCAAGAATTTTCATGACTGCATTTGCCACGGGCTTTTAGTTGGCAGCATGCTCACCGAGATCGGCGGACAGGTCGGCTGGCTCGCATCGGGAATGAATTTTCGTTTCAGGAAACCGGTGTACATTGGCGACACCGTAGAGTGCCGTTTCACGATCAGCGAGCTCGACGATCGCAATCGTGCCAAAGGCGAGGCGGTGTTCACAAACCAGCACGGTGAAGTCGTCATCGAAGCGGTGGTCACTGGTGTCGTGCCGGGTCTTCCTGAACGAAAGATCATGCAGGCGATAATGGAGAACCCTGGTTCTCTGTGAAGATTTAGCTGGGACGGCACGCTAGCGCGCGGCCTGGTAGACGATCTTTCCCTGAAAGACCGTCAATTCGCACTTCATGTCTTTGATCTGATCGACCGGCACCGTGTAAATATCGCGATCCCACACCGCGATGTCGGCATCCTTTCCGGTTTCGAGCGAGCCCGTCCGATTCTCCATGAACAACTGGTGCGCGGCCCAAATGGTGTATGAGCGTAAGGCGGTCTTCACGCCGACGGATTCTTTCGCTCCAAACGGCGAGGCGCCGCTAAGCGTCTTGCGCGCGATCGACGCCCAGATGCCGTAGCGGGCCGGAAATGGCGTTACACCGTAATCCGAACCGCCGCCCCACAGAATTCCCTTTTCGGAAAATGTCGCGAATGGCTTCATGCGGGAAACGCGGGCCGGACCGAGCGAGCGAATCAGGTTATCGCCAAGCCACCACATGAAAGGCGCGTTCGCTTCCGGATATCCCGAGTCGTAGTCTTTTTGAAGGCGGGCCATCACGTCGATCGCATGATCGGTGGGTAGGCTTGCGTGAATGATGCCGTGCCGCAGACCGCGCGTGGGCCTGGCCTTCAGTACTTGATCATAAGTATCGACGACCCAATCGATCGCACGATCTCCGATCGCATGCGTGCTGACGTGAACACCGGCGTTATGGAGTAACCCAACCAACTGCCGATACACGTCCGGCTTGGTGGACGGATAACCGACGTTTCCCCTGTCCACATCGGTGCCGTTGAACCAATCGCTGTAGACCCAAGCTGTGTGCGCCGTCACCGCGCCGTCCATGTAGATCTTCACACCGCCGGACACCAACCGGCCGTCACCCAGCGATGCCGGCAGCTTCGGCTGCGCCTGAATCCGCGCCAGCGCCTGTTTTGCCGAGTCGAGCGTTGTGCCTCCAGTCCAAAGGACGAAAGCATGAACGTTCAGTTTCTTTTCATCGAGGATCTGTCTATAAAGATCCCACTCCGCCTGGTCAATACCGGGATCCTTCTCTCCGGTCATGCCTTCTTTATTGAAGTCGTCGATAATCTTCAGTAACCCGCGATACCGCTGCTCCCGCGTGTACTCGGGAATCAGGCGCGTCACGATGTCCTTGGCGGTTTCGCGAAGCACACCTGTCGGGTTGCCCTGCGGATCGCGATCGATGGTGCCGGCTTCCGGATTCTTCGTATCTTTGGTGATCCCCGCAATTCGCATCGCCGCGGAGTTGGCGACGCCGTAATGACCGGAGGCGTGCGTCAGATAAACCGGATTGTTGGGAGCAGCCTTATCCAGATCCGCCGCCACGATCGACCGTTTTTCGGCGAGTTTCCCTTCGTCCCATCGAGCTCCGCGGACCCACTCGCCGGGATTCAGCGTACGGACCTGATCACGAACACGGGCGAGCACATCATCGATGGATTTGATCGACAGATCTGCGAGGTCGATCGAGTAAAGAGAATCGACTTCCTGAAAATGGACGTGAGAATCGATGAGCCCGGGCGTCGCCGTTCGTCCGCGCAAATCCACGACCTGGGTCCGGGGTCCCGTGCGGGCCTTCATCTGATCATTGGTTCCCACGGCCACGATCTTACCTCCGCTGACGGCAAGAGCCTGGGCAATGGAATCCCTCGCATCGACAGTGATGATCTTTCCGTTGGTCAGAACGAGATCCGCTGCCGGTTGTTGGGTCTGCGCCGTGAGGAGATAGAGAAAAGGCGCGAACACGATGGAAGCTGTTTTCAGGAGTTTTCGCATCGCGAGATATTAAACGTGAGAAGTGAATCCGGACAAGTGAAGTTGCCAAACGATGGTCCGGCGGGAATTTCAGCGCGCTTCATGAATCGGCGTATAGTGAAATCAGAACTCATCGTGCACAACATCGTTGTGAGATGAGAGTTATCTGCGGCGCTCGACCAGCAGCCGACTCCGCGCTCTCACGTTTAAATCGGGCCGGCGTGATTCGCGACATGCTCATGTCCAGACAGCACCCGCGACAGAAGGCGGACCACATCGCGCAACGCTATGATGGGCCGCCGCCCTGGAGGATTCTCATGCCCACTAAGAAGAAGGCGTTGAAGGTGCGCGCCGCTGTGAAGGACGACGCAAGAGCGCTGGAACGCCGGGCCCAGGCCATCAAACCGAACACGCACGTACGCCCGAATTCCATCGTGGGTGTCGGCGCGTCGGCCGGCGGACTCGAAGCCTTTGAACAATTGCTGGCTGCGCTTCCCGAGGACACCGGCATGGCGTTCGTCCTGGTTCAACACCTCGCCCCGAAGCACGAAAGCATTCTGCGGGAATTGCTCTCGAAGTCCACGCGGATGCCCGTCATGGAGGTGATCGACGGCATGGCGGTCCGTCCCAATCAGGTTTATGTCATCCCGCCGAACGCCGACATGTCCATAGTGGAGAGCGTCCTGCATCTTTCGCCGATCAGTCCCGATCGCGCCCGCCGCCTGCCGATCGACATGTTCCTGCGGTCGTTGGCCGAAGACCAGCAGGGTCATGCCATCGGCGTCATCCTTTCCGGAACTGCTTCCGACGGGACCATGGGAATCCAGCAGATCAAGGCCATGGGCGGCGTCACCTTCGCGCAGGACGATCAATCCGCGAAGTACAATGCCATGCCCCGCAGCGCCGTCGCGGCCGGCCATGTGGATTTCGTTCTTCCGCCTGAACTGATCGCGCGCGAACTGACTCGAATCTCGAAGCACATCCACATTTTTGCCGGCGACGATCGTCAGGAATCTGCTGAGGCCGTCAGCAAGAACGAAACCTTGAACAAAGTTTATGCCGTGCTGCGCAATTTCAGCCGGGTCGATTTCAGCTACTACAAGCCCGGAACGATCAAGCGCCGCATCACCCGGCGAATGTTCCTGCGCAAGATCGACAACCTCGAAACGTATCTGCTGCTGCTGCGCAAGAACCGTGAAGAGGTCGAAGGCCTGTTTAACGACATCCTGATCAACGTCACCGGTTTCTTCCGGGACGCCGAAGCCTTCGACATTCTCCGCAAAGAAGCGTTCCCGCTGATGCTGAAGAACAAATCCTCCAATTCTCAGATTCGTATCTGGGTACCCGGATGTTCGACCGGCGAAGAAGCCTACTCGCTGGCGATTGCGTTGTTGGAGTTTGTCGGCGAGAGGGCCGCGAATACGCAGATCCAGATTTTCGCCACCGACGTCAGCGAGGCGATCATTCAGAAAGCCAGGAACGGCGTTTATCCGGAAAGTATTGCGATGGATATGTCGGCAGACCGGTTGAAACGGTTCTTTCAAAAAGCCGATGGCGGATTTCAGATCGCGAAGATGGTTCGCGATGCGTGCGTTTTCGCCAAGCAGGACATCGGCAAAGACCCGCCGTTCTCGCGACTCGATATGATCAGCTGCCGAAACGTCATGATTTACATGGGTCCGGTTTTGCAGAAGCGCATTGTCCCCCTGTTCCATTACGCCCTGAATCCGAACGGTATCCTGTTTTTGGGTTCTTCTGAAACCGTGGGAAGCTTCGGCGATCTGTTTACGACGGTCGACAAGAAATACAAGATCTATACGAAGAAAACGGTCGATGTTCCAGTCAGCATCGAATTCGTGCCTCGTTATGAAATCGAGCCGGGCGCTCCGCACGGGGACGGCCACGGCGAGGCTGCACACTCGAACCGCGTGGACCTGCAGAAGGTCGCCGACCAAATCCTGTTGAATCGCTTTGCGCCGGCCAGCGTTGTCGTGAACGACCGCCTCGAGATTGTTCAGTTCGGCGGCCAGACCGGACGCTATCTCGATCCCACACCCGGCGATGCCAGCCTCAACCTCTTAAAGATGGTTAAGGGCGGGCTCCAGCTTGAGCTGCGGCTCGCCTTTCAACGAATCAAGCGTACCGGCACAATGCGCAAGGAAGGCGTGCTCGTTGAGTTCGACGGAAGTCTTCGCGCTGCGAATTTCGAGATTCTTCCGGTCAAGAACATTCCGGGAAAGGAACGCTACTACCTCGTCGTTTTCGAGGATGGCAAGACGGCGCATAAAGCGTCCGTAGTGAGGACCGGACCGATAACCCCGTCGAAAAAGGCCGGCAAGCTGAAATCGTCGGAAATCGAAATTGAAAACACGCACCTGAAGGAAGAGCTGGGAGCCACTCGAGAGTATCTTCAATCCATCATCGAGGAACAGCGGACGACTAACGAGGAACTGCACTCGGCTAATGAAGAGATCCAGTCCAGCAACGAGGAATTGCAGAGCATCAATGAAGAACTGGAAACCGCCAAAGAGGAACTGCAATCCACCAACGAAGAACTGACGACGGTGAACGAGGAGCTGCAAAACAGAAACGACGAATTGTCGCGCGTGAACAACGATCTCAACAACCTGCTGAGCAGCGTCAATATTCCGATCATCATGCTCGGGAACGACCTGAAAGTCCGCAGATTCACTCCGGTCACCGGAAAAGTCATGAACCTCATCCCGACCGACATCGGCCGGCCGATCACGGATATCAAATCCAACCTTCGGATTGCCGATCTGCGATCGACGGTCAGCCGGGTGATCGATTCGCTGGAGACTCAGGAGAATGAGGTCGAAGACAACAATGGGCGGTGGTACTCGATGAGGATGCGCCCTTATCGAACGATGGACAACAAGATCGATGGGGTTGTGATCATCCTTATCGATCTTGATCCAAGGTTACGTCCGAAACAGCAACAATGAAAGGCACCCGCCGGATTCGTGCTCGCTCCCGTTCTGCGCATCGGGTGCGTTCGTTGATGCGGCAGCTGGAGAGCACCTACAAGACCGTCGCTCCCGCACCGGGAGAACCCGCAGGCCGGCCGGATGCCGCGACGCTTCGGCATTATCACGATCTCTACGATGTCGCTCCCGTCGGCTTTTTCACTCTCGATCGCCAGGGCCGTATCTGCGAAGTCAACGAGAAGGGGGCCAGGCTTCTGGGCTTTGCTTCCGAATGGCTGCGGCGGCGGACCTTCGCGGTGTTCGTCGCCAGACAGGATGTGCAGCGTTTTATCGATCTGCTTCTCGAATCCACTCGTACCATGCAACCGGCCGTCGCCGATCTCGACTTGTGCGTGGGCGCTCGGACCATCCCGGCACAAGTGTCGCTGGTCACATCGCGCGGCGATGGCGGGATCAGCCACCATCTGACCGTCGTTGATCTTTCGGATCTGCGAAATACGGAAAAATTACTGCAGGAATCCCTATCGAACTGGTACTCGCTCGTTCACAACGCCCCCGACACGATCCTGACCGTTGAAACGCGCGGCCGCATCAGTTTCATCAACAAGCCGATGTGGGGCTATTCGATCAGCGCTCTGATGGGGACGAACATCTGCGACCACGTTCCCGAAACCGAACGGCCAAAGCTGTTGCAATGCCTCGAGCAGGCGTTCCGTTACAACAAGCGGTCGATGTGCGAGATTACCGGCATCAACGGCGACCGGAAACGCTGGTTCAATTTCTGTTTTGGCACACCCCATGGAATTGTTTCCTATGGAATCGGAAGTACAACTACAACTACAACACTCATGATTCAGGAAATCTCCGACCAGAAACAGACCGAAGCGAGCTTGCGTGAATCCGGAAGGCAATTGCGCGACTTCGCGGCCCGCGTCGAGGCGGTGCGGGAAGAGGAGAGGACGCGCGTCGCCCGTGAAATCCACGATGAATTGGGCCAGTCGTTGACCGTTCTCAAGCTCGATGCAGCGTGGATCATGAAGAAGAAAACCGGTGGAACGGGTGAGGTCCGAGAGAGAATGAAGGAAATGATTTCGCAGATCGACGACACGATCGAGCGCGTGCGTCGGATCTCATCCGAGCTGAGGCCGTCCATTTTGGATGACCTCGGATTGCTTGCGGCGCTCGAGTGGCAGGTGGACCAGTTTCGAAAGCGCACGAAGATCCGAACCGAACTGGTCTCGAACGTCGACGGCTTAAACCTTCCGTTGGAGACATCGGCGGCCCTTTTTCGCGTCGTTCAGGAAGGGCTGACGAATGTGATGCGCCACGCAAGAGCGACGAAAGTCCGGATCACTCTCGAAGTCAAACAAAACGACCTGCGGATTTCAATTGTGGACAACGGGGTCGGGATCAAACGGGGTACGGAAACGGATTTGCGCTCGATTGGAATCGTTGGCATGAGGGAACGCATTACCCGCCTCGACGGTACGTTTAACATTCTTTCCGAACGGGGCAAGGGGACCCGCCTCGATATCGTCATCCCCAAGAGTCCTCCTCCCGAAATTTAACTCACAGAAGCTGCATCCGAGATATGTCCAATGTTGGAATGTCCAGTGTCCAACGTTAAATGCACCTGGCCGGATATGGAGATGAGAATCAGAGAATCCGGCTATGTGCATTTAACGTTGGACACTGGACATTCCAACATTGGACATGTCTGGGACGCCGGACCCTCAATCCAAAATCAACCGGGAGCGGCGGAACCGGAGGCGGGTGGCGGAAAACAAGATGAACGCAAGGATCAGCAACAACGCGGCCGCGAGAACTTCCGTGCGAAACAGATTTTGACCGGCGAACCAGCGCAGCAGTTTTGCTCTCCATTCTGCTGGAATCAAAAAAGGCACGCCGAGGACAAGGCCATAAAACACGACCATGAATCCCACCGAAAGCGTCTGCATCGCTTGACGCACCGTGGCGGCGCGCAGCGATACGAGCACACCCGCCGAGCTCACGACCAGCGACAGCAGAAAGTTGAACAGCAACGCTGCGACGATCCGATCGACCGGGAAAGTCAGAAGACCGGAATGACCCGATGAGACATTCGCACCGACCATCCCCAGAAAGAGCATGCCGATCGACACCCCCAGGGCGAACAAAACCGCGGTGATCATCTTGCCGATCAAAATGGCATCATCGGACAAGCGGCTTGCGAGCAAGGTCTCGAGCGTGTGACGTTCGCGCTCGCCGGCAAACGCATCGGTCACGAAACCCATGATGACGAGCACCGGCACGATACTGGGCACAATCAGCGACATCGGGTTTTCGATATAGCGCGTTCCGCCTCGATACGGGATAAAGAAGCCGAAGACGAAGACCGCAATGAGGATTCGAATCCGAGTGGTGGTTTTTGAAGAACCGCTCTGGCTCAAAACAATCTCTTTCCATTCCTTCCAGATCATGGTGCGGATGTCGTCAATCACCGGAATCCTCCTCGACGAGTTTCAGGAACACATCCTCAAGACTTGCCCGGCCTCTGACAATCTCATCGATCTGAACTCCGGCCTGAATCAGGACGGGAATGAGCGCGGACATCTCCGTGCCGTCGTTTAATTCCACGTACAGTCTTCCGCCTTCGAGTGAAGCTCTTCGGACCTCCGGTTTGCTCCTCACCACGGAAAGCACCGTCTCATCGAGACCGCGCCCGCTGATTTCAGTTGGCGAGGCTCCTCCTTTGCCCCGGAGTTCGGCGGGAGGGCCGGCGGCGAGGAGCTTTCCCTGACGGATGACGGCGACGCGGGAGCAGATCTTTTCGGCTTCCGAAAGATTGTGCGTCGTCAGAAAGACCGTCACACCTTCGCGGGCGACGATTCCGACCAGTTCATCGCGAAAGCCCGCCGCCGCGACGGGATCCATGCCGGCGGTGGGTTCATCCAGAAAGATGATTTCCGGACGATGAAGCATGGCGCGAGCCACGGCCAGTTTTTGCTTCATGCCTCGACTCCAGGTGCCGGCGTTATCTTTGCGCCGGTCCCAAAGCCCGAACAACTCGAGAAGTTCGTGAATGCGGGCCTGCCGCTTGTCTGCGGGCATTTTCGCGGCGCGGCCGTAGAACTCGAGGTTGTCTTCGGCGGTCAGTCGCTCATAGAGCCCGTTGTGCTCGAGCAAAGCGCCGCTTTGTGCACGGATGCGATCCGCCTGAGTTCTGGTGTCGAACCCCATGACCTGCGCCTCGCCTTCCGTAGGTTCGAGAAGACCGAGGAGGATCCGAATGGTGGTGGTTTTTCCGGAACCGTTCGGGCCAAGGAATCCGAAGATAATGCCTCGGGGAACCTCGAACGTCAGGCGGTCGAGCGCGCGAATGCTCGCGAAGTCACGCGTCAGGCCGGTCGTGCGTATGATCGTTTCGGTCATTGCTCACGTTCGGCCTGCCGAAACCACCTGGTCAACGGTTGCGAGGAGCTTTTGGGCAGTGTACGGCTTGGTCAACACCGCGCGGATCGACGGTGCATCTCCCTCGAGGATATTCAGGCTGTTCTGCATGAGACCGCTGACGGCGATGATCCGCACATCCGGATTGATGTTCCGCAGCGCGCGAACAGTGGCAGGTCCGTCCATGACAGGCATCATCATGTCGAGTAAGACCACCTCAATTTCCCCGCTGTGCCATGCATACCGTGCGACGGCATCGGCGCCGTTGCCGGCGCGCGCCACGCGATACCCATAGGATTCGAGCGTGACCTGGGCGATATCGCGAACAGCCAGTTCATCATCGACGATAAGGATCATTTCACCGCGGCCGAGTGGAATGCCCTCGAATCGCGTTTCGCCTTCGGGCAACTCGACGAATTCCCGCGCCGGCAAAAAAACCTTGAAGCTGGTACCGCTGGTTGGATCGCTGCGCACGTTGATGAATCCGTGATGGCTTTTCACGATCGCGCTGACGGTCGAAAGTCCCAGTCCCGTACCTTTGCCTTCTCCCTTCGTCGTGAAAAACGGCTCGAAGATTTTGTCGATGATCGTTTCCGGAATGCCCTGCCCGGTGTCGGTGATCTCAATCATCACGTGCGGCCCCGGCCTGGCGTCGAGATTGACGCGGGCGTAGTCTTCGTCGAGCACCACATTTTCCGCTCGAATGCATAGGTCGCCGCCCCCGGGCATGGCGTCGCGGGCGTTCACGCAAAGGTTCAGCAGAAGTTGATCGAGCTGCGTGGGATCGCCGAGAACCGTCCACAGCTTTTTCGGAATGTCCGACTGGATGCGGATGAACCTCGGAAATGTCTCCGTCATCATCTTTTCCATGTTGGACAACAAATACTTCGGTTGAACGGGTGCCTGCTCGCTTTCGAGTCCGCGCGAGAAGGTCAGAACCTGCCGGACGATATTTGCGCCGCGTATCGCGCTCTGTTCGAGCGTATCGAGAATGCGCTGTGTGGATTCATCGGTGCTTTTTTCTTTCAGCACCTGAACGGCCATCAGAATAGGCGCGAGAACGTTGTTCAAGTCGTGGGCGATGCCGCCCGCCAGCGTTCCGATACTGTTCATGCGCTGTATTCTGAGCAGTTGCGCCTCGATGCGCTTGCGCTCGCGGCGCTGTTCGGTCTCGCGCTGCGCGCGCCGGATGGCGGGGACGAGGCGATCGAACTGATGCTTCAGAACGTAGTCGGTCGCGCCGGCGCGGAGACTCTCGACGGCCGCGTCTTCGCCGATCGTACCGGACACAAAGATGAACGGAATTTCCGGCGCCCGGACGCGGGCAAGGCCGAGCGCGGATTTACCGTCAAAAGCAGGAAGGCTGAAATCGCTGACGATCAGGTCGAAGCCGCCGCGGTCGAGGGCCACGCGAAACGAGGATTCGGTGTCGACACGTTCGATCTCGCATGGAATTCCGGCCTCCGAAAGACTGCTGTGAAGAAGTTCAGCATCAAGCGGATCATCTTCGAGATGAAGAATCTTCAAATGTTGCACGGGGGTGTCTCATTGAAAACGGCCCAAAACGCTCCGATTTGTTGTACAGCATTCATAAAGCCGTTGAAGTCGACCGGCTTCACCACATAAGCATTCACGCCCAACTGGTAGCTTCGAACGAGATCGATCTCTTCCCGCGAGGAAGTCAGCATCACCACCGGAATGTTTCTCAACCTCTCATCCGACTTGATCGCCGCCAGCGTTTCAAGGCCGTCCATCTTCGGCATTTTGAGATCGAGCAGAACGAATGCAGGATCTCCTTCCCCGCGATTCGCGAAAGAACCTCGCATGTAGAGGTAGTCCATCGCCTCCTCACCGTCACGAGCAACTCGTACTTCATTGGCGACATGATGGTCGCGGAGCGCCGCAAGCGTCAGTTCGACGTCATGCGGACTGTCCTCA
>JACXTT010013367.1_pt1 | contig 10818 bp, 8 predicted proteins | sample 9270951 | NCBI WGS metagenome assembly JACXTT01 (sample SAMN15532306, study PRJNA645909) | rock metagenome | isolation source: weathered quartz diorite | place: Puerto Rico | collected 2017-06-21
TAAACCTCCATCGGCGGAATTACGTCAAAATCAGTTGGACACGGACGCCCTGCCGCCGTATGAGGTTCTGGATCCGATCCTGAAGGCCTACGTGGAAGAGGATCGTAGTTTCGCGGAGATTGTCGATCTCGGATTCGACGAGGAGCTGACTCGCCGCGTCATCCGGATGGTCGACACAAACGAATATAAGCGGCGGCAGGCAGCGCCCGGTGTGAAGATCACGCCCCGCGCCTTTGGTCGGGATCGCCGCATGCCGATTACGAACCGTTTTCGGTAGGTACTAGGTCAATCATGGACAAGCCATTCGCAATTCTCGAAGAATGGGTCCGGCAAGGTCGCATTCATCTTTCACCGCAACCTGCACCTTCCGTTACCCCGATTCCCGCGGTGACTCCGGTAACCGGCAACGAGCCAGGGCCATTGCAGATTCCTGTCGACACGCTTCCGGATGGATTGTCCGATGATGAACTCTTCGAGATTGCAATGAAGGACGTGAGATCGCTCGGTTGGAGCTCCGTGCCGCTGCACAATCGGCCACCTGTTGAGATCCAGCCGCAAGATGAGGAACAAGACGCCCTGCGTGCCCTCGAGGATTTTGTGCGAGACGGTAACATCGAGATCGAGTACACGGCGGAATATATCGAAGGCTCAGTCCATCCGCATGGGCGTATCTATCTGGATGATTTGCGATCCGGCAGATTTTCCGTCCAGGCATTCATCGATTTGCATGGATTGAATCTTCAAGAGGCGCGGTTCATTCTAGAAGAGTTCTTACTGGAATCGGTTCGCGCCGGCTTCACCTGCGTGCGAGTGATTCACGGTCGCGGACGCCATTCACACAAGCATCGTTCGGTTCTCAAAGAGAACGTCCACCGCTGGCTTTGCAGCCGCCGGATGAGCCGGCACGTCATTGCGTATACATCGGCCAGGCGCTGTGATGGCGGTGGTGGAGCGGTCTACGTGCTTTTGAGGAAGTGAACTCGATCGGCGGCCGCGCACAGCGATGCCATGAAATGAGCCCGCGTTCCGAGGTCGGCCGGACGCCGATGACAAAGAACGGCGACGCGCGCCCCTCCTTCCACCATAGATTCCAATTCAGATTTTATCCGGCCTAGCATTTGTGCAGCCTCTCGCGTGGGGATGGACCCATCGTAAAGAGGTTCGAGAAGGTCGGCGAGGATAATTGCGCCGGGGATGGCCGTTTTTACAGAAGTAACGGCAGCGTCATCTATAGGATTTTCGCTGACGTAGACAATCAGCTGGCCAACAGCACTTGCAATCATTTTTTCATCACGCGAAGCACACCCATGACTTTCCCAACAAGTTTGAATTGGGCCGCTTCGTTCCTTTCAATTTCGATAGGTCGGTACTTTGGATTTTCCGGCTTGAGTGTGATGCCGCGGTCCGAGCGGTGAAACCGCTTGACGGTTGCTTCATCCCCGATGAGTGCGACGACAATTTCTCCATTCGCAGCCGTTTCCTGCGGATGGACTAGAACATAATCGCCATCCAAAATATGGGCGCCTTCCATGCTATTGCCCTGAACCTTTAGCAGGAAGGCGCCTTGAGGAGCCCAGTCCTTCGGAAGCTGAATCACATCTTCGATGTTTTCTTGCGCAAGCAGCGGCTCTCCGGCGGCAACTTTCCCGACAATAGGTATGCCCGGAATGCCGGCTCTCTCCGCCGAACTTCGGCGCGAAGAGGGTGCAACGGAGAGTGTTCGCGATTGAAATCGTTTCTTTTGCAGATATCCCTTCCGTTCCAGCGCAGAAATGTGGTCCTGAACCGTAGCCGGATAAATTCCGAAATGCCCGCCAATTTCACGAACGGAGGGCGGAAAGCCGTTTTCTTGGACGTAATCGTTTATGAAATCCAGGATGCTTTGTTGGCGTTCGGTGAGCATGCGACGGACTGTACCGTACATGTGTACGGTATGTCAAGCTGGATAAAAACGCTTCGCGGGCCACGCCACAATTTAGGACCTCGATTGGCTTCTAAGCGCCTATGGTGAAAAGACTTGACACCTCAACGCGGCGCGATATATTCCACTCAGCGGTACACCACGTTCATTAAAAAGGGGAGGCTTGCGTTGTTAAGGACCATCTTGGCCGGGATGGGCGTAACATTGATCGGCGCAGGCTATCTGCTTTCCGCAACAATATCCGGGCAGGAAACTTCAAAACCGACCGTCCCTCCGTTTCCGGCAAGGACGGTTCTTGACCGCTATTGCGTCACTTGCCACAACGAGAAATTGAAGACGGCGGGCTTGATGCTGGACAAGATGGACATCGAGCAGCCGGAAGCTGCTGCGCCTGTGTGGGAAAAAGTGGTACGGAAACTTCGTACCGATGCCATGCCTCCTGCAGGAGTGCCCCGGCCGGACAAAATCACAAACGCTGCGTTAGCCAGTTACCTGGAGAGTGAACTGGACCGCTCGGCCAATGAGAAGCCGAGTCCAGGCCGACCAGCGATTCATCGCCTGAATCGGACCGAATACACCAACGCCATCCGCGACCTACTCGCCCTCGACACGGATGCTCTCGATATTCCGTCACTCTTGCCCGCCGACGATTCTGGCTATGGCTTCGACAATATCGCCGACGTTCTGACGATTTCTAAAACCCTAATGGAAGCGTACATGTCGGCAGCGCGAAAGATCAGCCGGTTTGCAATTGGAGATCCCGGCGCTCGTCCCGCCGTCGAGACCTACACGCTTCCGAGATACATCATTCAAGACCGCCAGATGAATGAAGATCTTCCCTTCGGTTCACGCGGTGGAACGACAATTCGTCATTACTTTCCGGTTGATGCCGATTATCAGATCTCTATTCGGTTGATGCGAAATTCCGGCCGTGCCGGGACTGTGGATGTGATTGTTGGATTCGGGGAACCCCACGATTTTGATGTACGGTTGGATGGCAAATTTATCAAGCGATTCACGGTTGGCGGGAAACAAGTCGGTAATGGAAGCCAATCCGAAGAGGACGAACGAGATAAGGGGCTGGACCTCCGCATTCCAGTAGAGGCCGGCACGCACGTGCTTGGAATTGCGTTTGTGGGTGAAGCCGCGGAGGCGGAGAACGTTTATCAACCGTCACTCACCGACTATGCCTACGCGATCAGTTACGGTTTTGACGTCGAGCCGGCTATAGGGAAGGTCACAATTTCCGGGCCTTTTGATGCCAAGCGCGTGGGCGGTACTCCTAGCCGCCGTAAAATCTTTGTTTGCCGTCCCGGTAGCGCGGAACAGGAGTTACCTTGTGCCAAAGAAATCCTTTCAGAGCTGGCGCATCGCGCCTATCGCGCACCCCTCCATGGTGAAGATCTCGAATCCTTGCTCCATATATATAAGGAAGGCCGAGGATCTGAACAAGGGGAGCAAGGTTTCGAAAGAGGCATCGAGGCGGCGCTCCAAAGAATACTGGTGGATCCAGAATTCTTGTTCCGCATCGAAAGGGATCCCTCTAACGGCAGACCAGGAATGGCTTATCGCATTAGCGACCTCGAGTTGGCTTCGCGGTTGTCCTTCTTTCTTTGGAGCAGCATTCCGGACGACGAGCTCTTGCGATTGGGCGAGCAGGGCAAACTCAAAGACCCCGCGGTTCTGGAACAGCAAGTCCGGAGAATGCTCAACGACTGGCGTTCCAAGGCTCTGATCGAAAATTTTGCGGGCCAGTGGTTGTACCTGCGCAATGTGCAAGCGGTTTGGCCGAATCCGGACGTGTACCCGGATTTTGTTGCTAATTTGCGGGACGATTTTCAGCGGGAAACGGAGCTATTTTTTGAAAGCATGCTGCGCGAGGACCGCAGTGTAGTGGATTTACTGCGTGCTGATTACACCTTCCTCAATGAGCGACTAGCGCAACACTATGGCATTCCGAATGTTTCCGGCACGCATTTCCGGCGGGTGACGGTTAACGATGAGAATCGAAAAGGATTGCTGGGTCAAGGAAGCATTCTCATGGTCACGTCATATGCGACTCGAACGGCACCGACTATTCGCGGAAAGTGGTTACTCGAAAACCTCATGGGTACGCCACCACCCCCACCGCCTCCGAATGTCCCATCATTAGATGAGACTAAGAGCGCCGATGGTAGAGTACTCACCGTCCGCCAGCAGATGGAACAGCATCGTGTGAATCCAGCTTGCGCAAGCTGCCACAAGATCATGGACCCGCTGGGTTTTGCCATGGAGAATTTCGATTCGACGGGGAAATGGCGAACGACAGACGGCGGGGCGCCCATTGATTCATCCGGAGTACTCCCCGAGGGCACCAAATTTCAGGGCCCGGCCGAACTTCGGAAAATTTTATTAAGCCGCCCCGAGCAGATTGTCCATACCGTTACCGAGAAGCTGCTCATATACGCTTTGGGGCGAGGCCTTGAATATTACGACGCTCCCGTGATCCGCAAGATAGTGCGCCAGGCCGCACCCAAAGATTATCCCTGGTCGTCATTGATATTGGGGGTCGTCGAAAGTATGCCATTTCAGATGAGGATGTCCCCGTCATGATGGTTTTCAAGAAGGCAATTCCCCGCCGAACTTTTTTAAGAGGCGTTGGCGCGTCGTTGGCGCTGCCGTTGTTGGATGGAATGGTGCCGGCGTTTGCTAATCCGCGTGAACTGTCGGCGTGGCGGCCGAAGCGCCTGTCCATAATTTATGCGGCAAACGGCATGATCATGAGCAAGTGGACGCCGGCAAGGACGGGGTCGGGATTTGAGATGACTCCGATCTTGCAGCCGCTGACTCCATTTCGCGATCGGCTTCTCATTATGACCGGTTTGACCCACAGCGAAGGGCGGGCTCACCCCGATGAGAGTACCGGCGATCACGCGCGAGCAGGAGCGACGTACTTGACGGGAGTTCATCCACGAAAAACTGAGGGCGCCGATACGCGCGCCGCAACAACGGCCGACCAGATTGTGGCGAAAGCCCTCGGCGCCCAGACGCAATTGGCATCGCTCGAGATCTGCGTAGACAGTCCCGTGCTTCTGGGGCAATGCGAAGCGGGATACACCTGCGCCTACATGAATACAATCTGCTGGAGCACGCCCACAACACCGGTTCCAATGGAGAATCGTCCGCGTGTCGTTTTCGAACGCTTGTTTGGAGACAATGACACCAGCAACGCCGCGGTGCGGCTGCGTCAGATCCGGACGGATCACAGCATTTTGGATTCTGTGACGGACAAAGTCACGCGGTTGATGAAGGAACTCACGCCCAGCGATCGAACGAAGCTCACCGAGTATTTCGACGCTGTTCGTGACGTGGAGCGGCGCATACAGAAAGCTGAAGAGCAGACCGGCCAGGATCTGCCGACGATCGAGCGGCCTATGGGTGTTCCTGCCAGATTCGACGAACACGCGCGATTAATGTATGACCTTCAGGTACTCGCGTTTCAGTCCGATCTCACTCGTGTATGCACTTTCATGACAGGACGCGAATTCGGTGGACGGACGTACAACGAGATCGGCATTCCGGAAGGGCACCACACTCTCACGCATCATCAATACAAGCAAGAAAAGATCGACAAAGTTGTTCGGATCAACATCTATCAGATGACGCATTTCGCATATTTTCTGGACAAGCTTCGCTCAACTCCGGATGGCGACGGATCGCTGTTCGATCACAGTCTCGTTCTCTATGGGAGCAGCTTAAGCGACGGCAATTTACATTGGCACAGCAACCTGCCGATCCTGCTTTTGGGTGGAGGCATCAGCGGCGGACGCCACCTTCTGTATCCAGAGGACACGCCGATGACAAACTTGCTCCTGACGATGATGGACATGTTGAATGTACCCATCGATCGGCTCGGAGACAGCACCGGGAGATTGGACATAGCGTGAGGGGAACGTCTCCTTTTTTGGCCTTCTTGTCGGTGCTCTCGTTATTAACAGGAACCGCTCTTGCGGCCACCGGTGATCACGCGCTCGCAGATGCCGCGAAAAAGAACGACGTGGAAACAGTACGCGTCTTGCTCAATCAGCGCGCCGATGTCAACGAGCCCCAAGCAGACGGTGCTACTGCGCTGCACTGGGCCGCGTACTGGGATGATATTGAAACAGCCGGCCGCCTGATTCGCGCTGGAGCAAATGTAAACGCAGCGAATGATTATGGCGTGATGCCTTTGATCATCGCGTGTACCAACGGAAGTGCGCCAATGGTCGAAGAGCTCCTGAACGCAGGTGCGAATGCGAATGCCGCACTTCCGTCGGGACAAACCGTACTGATGACATGCGCCCGCGCGGGCAACGTCGAAACCTTGAAGGCGCTCTTAGACCATGAAGCGGACGTGAATGCCAAGGAAAAAAAGAAGGGCCAAACGGCGTTGATGTGGGCCGTCGCGCAAAAACACGCCGATGCGGCGAAAACTCTCATCGAACATGGAGCGGATATCCATTTGCGCTCCAGCGGCGGTTTCACTCCACTGCTCTTTGCGGCGCGATCTGGAGACGTGGAGTCCGCCCGAGTTTTACTGGATGCTGGAGTGAGTGTAGATGAAGCTCTTCCGATTAAAGGTGCTGTAAACAATCAACCGGGCGTAACCACAGGCGTCACGCCCCTGTTAATGGCTTCTGCGAGCGGTCACGAGGCGCTTTCGTTATTCCTGCTGGACCATGGAGCCAATCCGAACGCATGGGACGGCGGGGCCGCTCCGCTGCATTACGCCGTGATGGAAGGCATTTCCTATTTTCATCACCGAGAAGCGATGCCGCAACTGGCAAAAGCGCTACTCGCCCAAGGAGCCAATCCGAACATTCGGTTTATCCGGAGTAATGTTATCGGACGAGGTTACGACACAACCAACTTAGGAGGAAGAGGAGCTACGCCGTTTTTGAAGGCCGCAGCGGCTCCCAATCCCGCAATGATGCGCATTCTGCTGGCGGGCGGCGCCGATCCTCGTCTGACAAACGATCAGAACGTTACTCCTTTAATGGCCGCCGCAGGAGTGATTCGGGGCGAGGCCTATACAGAACAGCAGCAGAAGGATGCCTTGGAAGCCGTGAGAATGCTCATTGACATGGGAGCAGACGTCAACGCTGCGGACAAAAAAGGACGCACCGCGCTGCACGGAGCGACCGTAATGGTGGCCGATCCGATCATTCAGATTCTTGCTGAACACGGCGCGAAGTTGGACGCGAGAGATATTTACCAACAAACGCCGTTGAGCATCGCGACCGGTGTGCACCTCCCATGGGTTCCCACGGGAGAAGAGCTTGGCGAAGAAGGAGCACGGCGCAATAGTACGGCCGACCTGCTCCTGAAATTGGGTGCGACGCCACTGGAAACACCCGGCTATTTCACTCCCATGGCAACGGACTCGGATATCTACCGGTTGAGTCCGCGTCAAGGAAAGGGTCCAGCCACACAGTGAACCGTTGATCGACGTTATTTGGTGTTCCCGTCTAAAAAATCTCTGGAAAGTAGAATCCCAGAATCGCGTTCAGCGTCATGTCGGCGATGTATATCTCTTTGTGCTTGGCATCAAGCGCGATTCCGTGTGGTTTTTTCATTTTGTTGCTGGGCTTCCCCTCGATTTTCCAGCGCGGTGGCACGTCGCCATCATCGTTAATACTCCATACGCCGATGAACGTGCCGTCTGTTTCTGGTAATGTGCCGTCGAATTCGTCGGTAATGACGATCCAGCCGCCCTCGGGTTGAATTTCGATCTGACGGATGTGATTCAAACCCGCTTTCGGACCGTGGATAACGCGAAGCGGCTTTACGTCACGGTTCGCCAGCCGATCGAAAATGAGCAGCGCCGTTACACGATTTCCGGGTCCGCGGCGCGGTTTACCGTCGCGGAGATTTCCGGCTGCGACGTACACGTTGTGAATCGGATCCACCGCACTCCCGCCCGAAGCATTCCATCCTGCCGTTTTGCCACGGAGAACCCGAATAGGCGCTACGTCTCCGTTACCTGTTAGTGGAAAAACCGGAATCTCGTCGCCTTGAGGCACGTACAATTCGTTATGGACGTTGTCGACCTCCAAAACATCCGGTTTCTCCAAGCGAGTCTTCGGTCCTTGAATGATCCGGATCGGGGCCTCTTCACCTTCGGCTCCTCCGCGGAACGTGAGAACCGCCTGCGCGAATGGATTTCCGACATAGAACTCGTCGCGCACAGGATTGTAATGAATGTCGTGCATCGTTCGGCCGAGCTTCGTCGCTTGTCCGGCCAGCAATCTCCGAGGAGAGTCGTCTCCCTTCGCCAACCTGGCGAAGGTCGCGATTTGCGGATGCGCGACTCAGTTGGGCACCAGAATTTCTTCGCGTTTGCTGTCATACGCAACTGAGCCCGGATTGCCGATCATGAGCGCTTTCTTGCCTTCGGGGCCCGAACGTATGACGCGAATTGGGGGCGTGTTTCCCTGAGCTGTCCGAGGATATATCGTCGCGCGATGATTACCCATATTGGAAACGACCAACTCATCATGAGCAGCGTCGACAAAGATTCCCGTTGGATTCTTCAGTTGGGTGTCGGCTCCTTTCAGCATGCGGACCGGAGCAACATTACCGTTATCGGTTACATGAAACACGAGAATCGAGTCTCCGGAATCGTTCGCGACAAATAACTCGCCATGAGCATCGTCGACATAAACGTGTGCTGGCCAATTCAGGCCGGTATTTGGTCCTTGGATCGTCCGAATAGGCGGCGTATCGCCGCTGGCCTTTATTGGATAGACGGTGATGGAGGGCGGATTGAAAGTTCCGGAGCCGCGGATCATTGCGCCGTTTCTATCACCAACGAAATTTCCGCCGCCGTCCTCGTACACAGCTGCGCTGCCGTAGTTCGCCACGAAGATCCATCCGTTCTTCGCATCCAGTCCGATTCCATGGGCATCGCGCAGCCCTGTCCTGTTGCCACGGAGTACTCGAACAGGTTCAGCATCCCCTTCGGCATTTTTATGATGGACAACCACCATCGGCGGATCCTGTATTGTCAGAAACAGTTCTTGATCGCGCTCGTTAACCGCGATTCCGTATGTGCGATGGGGCGTACTCAATTCTCGATTTGGCCGAACGTTTCCTTTCGCGTTTCGCGAGAAGACGACCATCGTGTCAATCGTGTCATTGTTGATGCTGTAAATATCTCCGGTGTTGGGATCGATATAAAGACCGCAATTGAACTCAACTTTCGTCTCAAGTCCGGCGATGACACGTTTCGGCTCTGAAAACGCCGCGTTGGCCGGAGTATTCGTCATGCGGTCATAGACCATGATCTGGAACAGGTTTTCGTCCTGCAACACAACCTCGTTGTTCTTTATATCAACCGCGATGGCGCTGCAGGTCGGACGGGTGTCGCGAATGCTACGCACCGGCGGTCGCTCCAGAACGATAGCCGGCCGCGACGAATTCGCGGTGTTGGTCAAGGGCTGAGAAGCAACACGGGAGTTGGGATTTTGCCCTGGCTGAAGCGAGGCCATTAGAGTTTCCGGCAAGCACGCTTCGCCGCCCATCTCAGGAAGCGGTGTTATTGAGACGAGCCTATCACCGTCTATGGTTTTAGTTTGTCGAGCTTGCGATAGAGTTACCGTTCCAGTTAGAGCGATCAGGAGAAGAAAACGAATCGTCCTCATAAAGACTCTCCCCTACAGTTGCAGCTAGAACAAATACTTCAATGCGAATTGCATGATTCTTGGATCTTGCGCATTAAGCAGCTTGCCAAATTGAGCGGACGTCCAATTCGCACTGAGCACCTGACCTGTCGTGGACTCTCCAGGCCGAAAACTATTCAATACATTGAAAGCTTCCACTCGGAATTCCACACTCTGAGCTTCCCGGACTTGGAAAACGCGGGTGAGGGCCAGGTTGAATTGCCAGTCCGTCGGCAAACGGAGAGTATTGCGTCCCAGATTACCCAGCGTGCCCAACGCTGGAACTCCGAATGCTGCCGGACTCAACCATTGAGATCCCGGACGACCGGATGTGTCAAGGTAGACGGCGTTCGGTAGAAGCAACTGCGGACGTTGGTTGTCAATGTTGCAGAGACACTGGTCTGCGCCGGAAATGACTCCTCTATTGCCTGCGCTCGGTGTCCCAAGCGTGACAGTTCGCTGTGTAATGGACGTGCTGGCGGCGACCACGGAACCGGCGGTGTCCCTCCTGTAGATTCCGGATAATCGCCATCCGCTTCCAACGAGGTTCAACGTGCGATTGGCAAACTTCGGCGTCTCAGCCACCGCGCTTAAATTGAAAATGTGTCGCTGGTCTACGTCGCAATTACCGCGGTCTCGCCGGCGATTGTTGGGATCTTGGTACGTATGGTTCACACTGGCGCCATATCCGCCATCGCTCCTGCTCATGTAATCACCAACGCAATGCGAGAACGTGTAATTGCTATTGATGCTGATGCCGCGGGTCGCTCGCTGTTGGATCGAAAAGAGCAAGCCATTGTAGCTTTGTGTTCCGCCATTGGTAACGATAGCGAGCCTTCCAATTTCCTGTGCGTAAGCGGGGTTCGCCAGACTCAAAACACGCCGGTCCTGAGTATTGGCAACAGTCGAGCACGGGCTGCCCGGATTCACGCGGAAAGCCGTAACACTGCCGTTGTAGAAGCAGTTGCCGTTTGCATTGCCGACGCCCGGAATATAAATCGATAAATTCAGCGGATTTGCCGCTTGCGTGTGCGTGATTTCGGTTCCGATATAGCTCGCAGACACTAGAGTCCCGGGCATGACTTCCCGTTGCAGACTCACATTCCACGATTGAGTGTAGGTCGGAGTGAGATTCGGCAAGTTAGGCATGTAGTCGCCTTGGGGAACAAACGGCATGTTCCTGCCAATCTGAAGCGGGAACGGATTACCGCCGGCCAC
>JACXTT010013368.1_pt1 | contig 10818 bp, 6 predicted proteins | sample 9270951 | NCBI WGS metagenome assembly JACXTT01 (sample SAMN15532306, study PRJNA645909) | rock metagenome | isolation source: weathered quartz diorite | place: Puerto Rico | collected 2017-06-21
AAGGCATGCGAATCTCCTTCACTCTCGCCCTCCTCGCCGCGACCGCCGCGCTGCCCATCCCTGCGCGCGCCCAATCGAGCGACCCGGCCCACTACCTCGACCAGTTCGTCGATTCGAGTGCTAACCCGCGCTCGGATTTCTTCCACTTCGCGGTGGGCAAGTGGCTCCGTGACCACCCCATCCCCGCGACCGAGCGCTCGTGGGGCATCTACGACGTGGTCCAGGAGGAGACCTATCACCGGCTGACCGGCATCAACGAGCAGGCTGCAGGCTCCGCCGCCGCGCCCGGCTCGAACGCCCAGAAAATCGGCGACTTCTGGCGGGCGGCCATGGACTCGGACGCGGTCGCGAGACAGGGAATCGCTCCCCTGAAAGACGAATTCGACCGCATCGCCGCGATTCACGATGTGCCCGGCCTGCTCGCCGCCGTCGCGAACCTGCAATACATCGGGGTCGAGGCGCTATGCGGCCTCTACATCTTCCAGGACGAGCGGCACAGCGACCGCACCGTGCTGCACCTCTACCAGGGCGGGCTGGGGCTGCCGGACCGCGATTACTACTTCGACTCGGACGCGCGGATGACGAATATCCGCAAGGAATACGTGACGCACGTTGCCAGGATGTTCGCGCTGCTGGGCGACGACACCGCCCGCGCCCAGGCCAACGCCCGGACCGTCATGACGATCGAGACTGAGCTGGCGGACTCGTCGCGCAAGCTCGAGGCGCTGCGCGATCCCCAGGCGAACTACAACCCCATGTCCATTGCCGGGATGGCGTCGCTCACGCCCTCGATCCGCTGGCCGGAGTTTCTCGCAGCGGGCCGGATCACCGGTCTCGACAGCGTGGTGGTGGGGCAGCCGGAATTTTTCCGTCAGGTGAACAAGTCCCTCGGCAGGCACTCCCTCGACGAGTGGAAGGCGTACCTCCGCTGGCGCCTCGTCGGGACCTTCGCGGCACAGGCCGGCGGCGCCTTCGACGCCGAGCACTTCCACTTCTACGGCACCGTGCTCAACGGCACGCCGGAGCAGCGCCCGCGCTGGAAACGGATGCTCGACTACGAGGAGCGCTATCTCGGGGACGCCCTCGGCCAGCTCTACGTCGAGCGTTTCGTCCCCGCCCGCACCAAGGCCCGCTACGAGAAGTTGGTGGGCGATATCTTCGACGCGTTCCGCGCGCGCATCCACGCCCTCGCCTGGATGAGCGAGGCGACAAAGGCGAGAGCGCTGCACAAGCTCGACGTGGTCACGAAAAAAGTCGCGTTCCCGGCGAAGTGGCGCGACTACGCGAGCTACCGCGTCGTGCGCGACTCGTTCCTGACCGACTGCCTGCGCGGCAACGTCTGGAACACCGAGTACGAAATCGCGAAGCTGCACAAACCGGTCGACCGCACCGAGTGGGACATGACGCCGCAGACGTACAATGCGTACTACAACCCCTCCAACAACGAGATCGTGCTCCCCGCGGCGGCCTTCATCCTGCCCGGGATCGCGGACTCGCTGGTGGACGACGCGATCATCTATGCGTACGCCGGCGGCTCGACCATCGGGCACGAGATCACTCACGGCTTCGACGACCAGGGCCGGCAGTTCGACGAGCAGGGCAACCTCGCGCAGTGGTGGACCCCCGACGACGAGCAGAAGTTCACTGCGCGCGCCGAGCGAATCGTGCGGCAGTTCGCCGACTATGTCGTAGTGGACAGCCTGCACGTGAACGGCAAGGCGACCGAGGGCGAGAACATCGCGGACCTGGGTGGGATCCTGCTCGCCTGGGACGCGTTCACCCGGACCGACGAGTACCGAGCGGCCAAGTCCCTGGGCGGCTACTCACCGGCGCAGCGGTTTTTCATCGGCTGGGCGCTGGCCTGGATGACCGGGATCCGCCCTGAGGCCCTGGCGGTACGCGTGAAGAGCGATGTCCACGCGCCCGAGTTCTTGCGTGTCAACGGCCCCGTGTCGAACCTGCCGCCGTTCTACGCGGCCTTCGGCGTCAAGCCCGGCGACCGCATGTACCGCCCCGACTCCGTGCGCGTCGAGATTTGGTAGCCCGGCCTCCCCTCTCTAGCCTTCGACCAACCGCTGCGCATCTCCCACTGAAAGTCTCATCACCGGAGCGACCCGCAATGCCCAAGAACAAGAAGAAGATCATCGCCGTGGTCGGCGCCACCGGCGCCCAGGGGGGCGGGCTGGTGCGCGCCATCATGCGGGATCGCAACGGTCCCTTCACCGCACGGGCCCTGACGCGCGACCCCAAGTCCGACAAGGCACGCGCCCTCGCGGCGCTCGGCGCCGAAGTCGTCGCCGCCGACGTGGACGATCTCGAGAGTCTGCGGCGGGCATTCGCCGGCGCCTATGGCGCATACTGCGTCACCTTCTTCTGGGCCCATATGTCGGCCGAGCGTGAAATCACCGAGGCCCGCGCCATGGCCCAGGCGGCGCACGACGCGCGCCTACAGCATGTCATCTGGTCCACCTTCGAGGACACCCGGAAGTTCATCCCGTTGAGCGACACCCGCATGCCCACCCTGCAAGGCAAGTACAAGGTGGCGCATTTCGACGGGAAAGCGGAGGCGGACGCGGCCTTCACCGCGCTCGGCGTGCCGACCACGTTCCTGCTGACGTCGTTTTACTGGGACAACATGATCTACACCGCAGGCCCTAAGCGGGGGCCCGACGGCAAGCTCGCGATCACCTTCCCGATGGGGGACAAAAAGCTGCCGGGAATCGCCGCCGAAGACATCGGCAAGTGCGCCTACGGGATTTTCCAGCGGGGGCGCGAGCTCATCGGTAAGACCGTCGGCATTGCGGGCGAGCACATCACCGGCGTCCAGATGGCCGCGGCGCTGACCACCGCGCTGGGGCAGGAAGTGCGCTACAACGACGTGTCACCCGACGTCTTTCGGAGCTTCGGCTTCCCGGGCGCCGACGACACGGGGAACATGTTCCAGTTCAAACGCGATTTCGAGCGGGAGTACACCGGCGCGCGCAATCTGCAGTTTTCCCGGTCACTCGACCCGGAGTTGCAGACCTTCGCCCAGTGGCTCGCCCAGAACAAGGATCGCATCCCGCTCGACTGAGGTTCCCGATTCCCGAGAAATCATCCCCCCCCTCTCCCGAAGAGCCTGCCCCGAGCGTAGCGAGGGGGGGTCAGGGGGTGAGGCCGAGCGCGCGCTGGCCCTCGGCGTGTAGCTGCCGCCAGCGTTCCCGTAGCTCCTGGGACCACTCCCCGGCCTCCGCGTCTTTCAGGAAATCGCCCTTGTAATGCTCGAGGGCGCGCTGCAACGGCCCGCGGTCACGGGTCTTAGCGAACGCCGCCTGCGCAGCGCGCACGAGAGCTTCGAATTGGGGTCCGTCGAACTCAACCTGGAATCGCGGGTTGACGCGGTAGCGACCCTCCTCGAACACGATCCAGTCCGGCCGGCCCAGCGTCCGCCGCAGCTGATGCAGGGTTAGGTGGAGGCGAATCTTGACGTGGATCGCCGACGCATTCGGCCAGAGCGCGCGCCCAATCTGCTCGCGCGTACGCCCGGCCGGGTGACACACCAGGTAGATCAAGAGGTCACGCGACTCGGGGTTGCGCCAGGCCTCGCTCGGCTGTGGCGCACCGTCCACCGCGATCTCGAGCGCCCCGAGCGCATTGACCACCAAGAGCGGTGTGCTCGCAGGGTGCGTCTCCCCTACCCGTGGCGGCTCACCCACCATCGTCGTAGCGAAGTCCAGGGCCTCGGTCAGGCTCAGCGCCTGCCCAGCCTGGAACGCCGCCACATATGCCGCAGGGCCGAGAATGCCGCGGACCGACGCGGCGACACGGTCCATTGCCTCGCGCTCGAACGGTAACGGGGCAGCCCCGGCTTCCTCCCGCAGGTTGGCCACCGCGCCGAGCAGGCGCGCTGCCCGCGCGGCCTCGCCCCGCTCAGCGGCGATGCGTGCGAGATCTTCCACCAGAATGATCGAGGACCAGTGGTTCTTCATCTGCTTGAGCGCCGGCAGCGCGACGGCGAACCAGCCCAGCGCTTCCCCCGCGTCTCCCTCGGCGAGGGCCAGCCGGCCCCGCATCGTGGAGAGGTGCGCGATCGGCTGGTTGTAGCCGTCCTCGAGACCGAGTGTGACCCCTTCGTCGTATGCCGCACGGGCCGCCGCGATGTCACCGCGGGCCTGGGCCACGCGGCCGTGCCAGTAGAGGGCGTACGTGATCCAGTATCGCGGCCGTACGGTCCGCGAGAGCGCGAGTGCCTCCGCGAGTGTGCGGGCGGCGCCTTCCAGGTCTCCATGGAGAAACGCGGCCTGCCCCAGTCCAACGAGGGCGTAGACGAGATCCACCGAGGCGCCGGCCGTCTCGCGCAAGATCGCCACGCTCTCCTGGGCGATGGGGGGGAGCCCCTCCGGCTCGCCTTGCAGCACCATGAGGGTCCCTCGTGCCGCGAGCGCGCGCCCCCGGGTCCGGGACCGCGCGTTGCTGCCGCGCTGCAGCGCTGCCTCGAGACGGCGCCGCGCTTCCCGGTAGTGACCGAGCCCGAACCAGAACCAGAACAGCGCGGCGGCGAGTCGCAGCGCCTCGTCGACGGCGCCCGGATCCCCCTCGAACCAGTCAGCCGCGGCCCGCAGGTTGCCCAGATCCTCGCCGAGCCGTTCCTGCCACCCCTCCGTCTGGTTCGAGAGAAACGGCTCCGCTGTCTCCGCGCGGGCGAGGAAGAACTGCGCATGGCGGCGACCCAGCTCCACTTCCTCGCCTGCCTCGTGCAAGCGCTCCCGCGCAAACTGGCGCACGGTCTCCAACATGCGGTAGCGCGCTTCGAGCGCCTCGGTTTCGAGCGTGACGAGTGACTTGTCGACGAGACTGCTCAGCAGGTCGAGCCCGTCGGGCAGCGCCGCAACTGCCTCCGCTGCATCGAGCGTGAATCCGCCGGCGAACACCGCCAGCCGCCGGAACAGGATCCGCTCCGGCTCGGTGAGCAGGTCGTGGCTCCACTCGATCGTGCTGCGCAACGTGCGGTGGCGGGGCGGCGTATCCCGGCTGGTCGAGGAGAGCAGCCCGAACACATCGTCGAGCCGGCTGGCGATCTGTTGCGGATCGAGGATGCGGGCGCGCGCGGCGGCCAGCTCGATGGCCAGGGGAAGTCCATCGAGTCGCCGCACGATGCGCGCGATCGCCGCCGCGTTGCCGTCCACGAGCTCGAACGACGGCCGCACCGCCTGGGTCCGCTCCACGAATAACCGGATCGCCTCGCTCCGAGCGGCCACCGCACGAGTGATCGGCTCGCCGTCCGCGACGGATGGAATCGCGAGCGGCGGCACCGGCCAGGCACGCTCGCCCGAGATCCCCAGCGCCTCGCGGCTCGTGGCCATGATGCGGAGCCGGGGACAGCTCTTGAGCAGCGCCTCCGCCAGGCGGGCGCACGCCTCGACCAGATGCTCGCAGTTGTCCAACACCAGAAGCGCTTCCCAGTCGCGCAGCGCCTCGAGGAGGGCGTCTCCGGCCGCCCGAATGCCGTCCCGCCGCACGCCGAGCGCGTCGGCCACGTGGTGGGGGACGAGCTCGGGGTTGGACAGCGGGGCGAGCTCGACCCACGCCACCCCGTCGGGATACTGCGTCCCCACGCGGCTAGCCACCTCGAGCGCCAGCCGTGTCTTGCCGCTGCCGCCGACTCCCGTGAGGGTGAGCAGCCGCGTGTCCTGAAGCAGCTCCAGGGCGGCAGCGGTCTCGCGCTCACGCCCGATGAACGAGGTGAGCCGAGCGGGTGGCGGCGCACCCGTCGGGGCCTCGGGGGCAGACAGGGCCGCGACGAACGCGGGCATGTCGCTGAACCGGTCGGCCGGCGCCTTGGCCAGCGCACAAGTCAACGCCGCCGCCACCGGCTTCGGGACCGCGGGCGCGAGATCGGTGACCCGCGGCGGTTCGACCGTCACGTGCCGCATCATCACGCTTTCGATCGTCGTCCCGCTGAACGGCGGCCGCCCCGCCAGCATCTCGTACAGCACGCAGGCCAGCGCATATTGATCGCACCGTCCGTCGATCTCCACTTCTCCCAACACCTGCTCCGGACTCATGTAGTCCGGCGTCCCGATCTGCGCGCCGGGCTCCGTGAGCGCCGTGCGCGCGGCACCCCGCTCCTGTTCCTTGGCGGCAGCGATCAACCGCGCGATGCCGAAGTCCGCTACAACGGCATGGCCCGCCTGGAGCAGGATGTTTTCCGGTTTGATGTCGCGATGGATCACGCCCCGCTGGTGCGCGTAGTCGAGCGCGTCGGCGACTTCCCGCGTGATCTGCAGGGCGTCCTCGAGCGGCAGCTGCTGGTCGCGTCGCAGTCGCACGCGCAGCGACTCCCCTTCCACGTACGGCATGACGTAGTACAGCACGCCGGCCGCTTTCCCCGAATCGTGCACCGCGAGGATGTGGGGGTGATTGAGTGACGCTGCGATCTCGATCTCGCGCAGGAACCGCTCGCTGCCGAGCGTCGCCAGCTCGGGGCGGACCACCTTGACGGCCACGCGGCGGCGATGCTTCAGGTCCTGGGCGAGGTGGACCGTCGCCATTCCACCTGCCCCGAGCGTGCGCTCCAGGCGGTAGCTCGAGGCGAGGGCCTCCACGAGCTCCTCGTATTGCGTCGTCATCTGCGGGAATATGCGCGGCGGCCGTCTCCTGGGAACAAGACTAGGGCGCCGCCGGCAGGTTCACTAGCGCGAAGGCAGCAGCGCGCTCTTCCGCGGCAGGTTCCACCCCAGCACCGCGACCTCCGCCTTGCCCTCGGGCCGGCGCCGACCGCCTGCCGAGTCGAGGAAAATGCGGCTCCCCGGGACGTAGCTGACCGCGCGTTGCATCGGCGTCTGCAGCGCGCCCGCGATCGCCGCGATGACCCGGCTGACCTTCGGGATGTACCACCGGGCGGGATTGGCATCTTCCCCGCCGCTATTGCAGAGATACGGGTACCAGCTGCGGTCGAACGAAATCACCAGCATGCCTTCCGGGGTGCTGAAGCAGGGCGGCACCGCTTGAGCCGCGGGATCGACCTTCACCGGGCGCTGACGCTCCAGACGCGTTTCCGACTTCCGCACACACGCGATGGCAACCGCCATCTCGAACTGTACGAGCTCCTGTTCCGATATCTCCATGGTTGTCATAACGCGCCTGCCGATCGTCTGAATGACACGGTGAACTGCCTGGTCCCTGAAAATTACATCAATCGAGCCGGGCGCGATGTAACGAACCCGCGGGAGTACTGTTTTCCCGCGGGTCCATTGGGTTTCGCCCCGGTTTGCTGCTGTGATTACGGCCCGCGCTTCGCGGTCACCTTGAAGGTGAGCGTGTCTCCCGTCGAGTACTGCGCCCGTGACGTGCCCCACATCTCGGGACTGGGGGCATGTTTGGCGCGCTAGGCTAGTGCGTACCGCTCCCTAACCGCCCGTCACCCTCCACAACTTCTTCAGGTTCGTGAGACTGCCGTTGAAGACGTCCCGGTCACACAGACCGATGCCGTCCACGCCGTGGGGTGCCGCTCCGTGCACCCCGTCCGTGTACTGCCACAAGGTCCACGTCGGAAACGTCGCGGGAATGTTGATCGGCTTCTGACCGCTGTACTGCGCGATCCAGAGAAAGCACTGCGACAGGATCGGATCGGCGGTGGGAGACGCGCCGAGCAGCTCCTTGATGAGGTACCCGGAATAGAGTCCGGGGAAGCGGCCTACCTGCTCGTCGATTCGGGTCACGAACTCGCGGGCCTGATCGAGAGTCATGGTGGGGCCGGAGAAATTCGACTCGAAGTCCAGTACGAGGAGCGTGGTCTTGGTCGGAGTCACCGTTTCGAGGAAGTGGTCGGCCTGATCGAACCCGTCACCTCCGACGCCGAAGTGGTACGCACCCCAGAAGAGGCCGGCGTCCAGCGCCTGCGACTGCCGATCTTTGTACTTCTGATCTACAAACCGGAATCCTTCGGTCGCCTTGTGGATCACGCCGACCACTCCGGCCGCCCGCACCCGCTTGAAGTCGACGACTTCCTGGAAATGCGAGATGTCGACGACGACGTTGATCGGCTTCGCCAATGAACCCTCGTGACTAATTCCCCCTCTCCCGACAGGGAGAGGGGGTCAGGGGGTGAGGCCCAGGGAGCCGGGGACGGGGTGAGGCTACGGCCTCACCAGCGCCCGCACCCGCACCGCATCCGCCGCCGACAGGACATCCGTCGTAGTGGGGACGAGATAGGCCGTCACTTGCTGCCCCGCCATCGTTGCATGCGGCGTCCCCGACAAGGTGTCCCGGTGCAGCAGGAATGTCCCCGTCTGACCAGCCGTGAACTTCGGCAGCCGGCGCCACGCGATATCGAGCGAGCCCGGGAAGCGCACTACCAGACGTGCGCTCGCCGGTCCCTTGATCATCGAATCGACGGCAATCACCGCCTCCTGCCAATCGGGGTCGTGCTCGGTGATGCGCCGCCGCGGCTGCGGCGCGAGGGTGGCGGCGCGAATCGCCTCCACCCGACCCGCGACGATCATGTCGGCGCCGCGCACCCGCTCGGCGAGCGTCGAGTCGGTCACCTGACGCTGGAGCTGCACGAAGGAAGCGCGTCGCGCCGCGAGCGATCCTTGCGCTGGTAACATCTCATGTGCCACCTCCCGAACCGCCACGCCGTGCCCGAACACCCACCCCGTCGTATAGAACGTGGCCCGGGAGCCGCTCTTGAGGGTGCTGTCGAGCGGCTCGACCGTCACCGAGTCCCCAGCCACGAGCCGCAGCCCGGCCGGCTTGTCCAAGACGTCGTCCACCCTGACGACCAGCGTCTGCGACGTCGGCGTCACCGCCGCAAACGACGCCGCCCCGACCTGGGTCACCGTCCCCGTGAATACGATATTGGATCGCCGCGCCGTCGCCACCGCGGGTCGCTGCGCGCACGCCGAGTGCGAGGGAACCACCGTCGCCAGGAGCAGCAGAGCGAGTCGTCTCATGGCAGCACCGGTACGCTGAAGTAGAAGGGATCGATCGATACCGCGACCGTCCCGCCGGACCCGTCGCCCAACGTGTGGGCGGTGAAGTCCGCCACCCGTTGGTACACTACCCCCTGCGGGAAGTCGCTGCGATCGGGGGTGTTGTTGGCGGAGAAGACGCCGCGGAACTCCGCCCCCACCGCGACGAGGCCGGTATAGTCGCCCAAATAGGGAAGGAACTGCGGTGTGGGGGAGTCGGCGGGCCCGGTCGACAAGACGATCAGGCTGTCGGAGGTGAAGCCGTTCTTCGAGCGCTCGAAGCGATTCTCCCACCGGCTGGTGGCCCCGCTGCCGGTAACCTGCTGATAGAGGAAGCCTACCGTGCCGTTGTCCGCCACGGCCACGCTCGCGTTGGTGGCGTTCGTGATCGTGCGCAGATCGCCACTCCAGGTGACGCCGCGATCGGGAGAGCGCCGCAGATGGATGGTGTAGATGTCGCCGTTCCCGACCCGGTCGGCCCACGCCAGGTACACCGTAGCGCTGTTGTTGGGATCGACCGCGATCGTTAGCGTCGAGCCGATGCGCTCCTGACCCAGGGTAGGTGAGTTCGAGAAGGGGATTGCAACGTTGTGGGCGACGATGCGGCCGGGGAGATGATCTCCGGGATCTACGAGATCGCGAAACTTCGTCCCACGCGTCGCACCGCTGTCGTCGCGCACCACGACGACGTCGCTCGTCGCGACATTGCCCGTGAAGCTGCGCCACCCGAAATAGGCGACGTAAACCGTATGGTCCGGCGCGACACCGGGCCGGATCGAGGGGCCGTTCTGGCCCGCCGAGCCCGTGCCGCGCCCCTCGATGCGCGCCGACGTGTAGGACGTGCCGCCATTCAGAGAGACGTCCACCGTCGCCGTGCGATCGGCGGGCGTGGCGTTGAAATCGTTCATCCCGATATAGACCCGGTCCGCCGCGCCAACGGTGGCCACCCGCGTGAACGGCTGGTCGACATTGGCGCGCGACGCCTGGACGGTCATCGTCGTAGGTGACAGGGCGTCGTGCGTGATCAGCTCGTTCAACGAGAGCGACCCAGTCGTTTGCAGGATCCCGGCGAAGAGATCGCCGTTCCCCCCGTCGAACGCTTCGGTCATGTCGGCGGTCTGCACGGCGCTCGGCACCGTGGCGCGCAGCGCCCATGTCTTTCCGCTGTCCGCGGTGACGTAGATCGGCGCCGTGGTGCTCGACGTTCCGGCCGGGTTCGGCGTGAACACCGAGGCGACCATGATGCCGCGGTTTGTGGGATGGACCGCGAGGAACGGCTCGGCGTCCTGGTTCGTTTCGCCCGACAATGAAGCCGGAACCATGTCGACGACCCGGACCCCCGGCTCACCCCCGCTGCTACCTCCTCCACCTCCTCCTCCACCGCCACCACCGCCGCCCCCACCCCCACCCCCACATGCTGCCAGCACGAGTCCCAGGAGAACGACTCTTTCCTTGTGCATGTGACCGCTCCTTCTCGCCTTTGTTCTAACAGTACGCCAAAGGAAGCCAGTTGAGATATCAGACATCAAGGGGGCTGAGGCTTAACTTCTCGCCATGCCCCCGGCCCCGCGACGAGTGACCGTCTTGCTTGGTCTGCTGCTCGGCCTGCTTGCTGACACCGCCGCGACCCAGGCCCGCCGCGACGCCGAGCACGCCCCGGTGATTCTTACGCTCTCCGGCGGCGTCTCGCTCGGCTCCTACGAAGCCGGCGTCAACTGGGGCCTCGTCGAAGTCTTCCAACAGACCCAGCGCGACTCGCTGCGCCGCGCATGGAACCTCCCCCGCTACCACCTCAGCGCAGCCACCGGTGCCTCGGCCGGCAACATCAACGCCTTCCTCGCCGCCATCGAATGGTGCCGCACCACAA
>JACXTT010013369.1_pt1 | contig 10818 bp, 8 predicted proteins | sample 9270951 | NCBI WGS metagenome assembly JACXTT01 (sample SAMN15532306, study PRJNA645909) | rock metagenome | isolation source: weathered quartz diorite | place: Puerto Rico | collected 2017-06-21
CGCGGTCGTGGCATTTGCGCTCCTCGGCGCAAGCGGCACCGCGCGCGCAGTCCTCGTCGCCCGCCACGCGGCACTCCGCCCCGAAGGCGACCATTTCGCTGAAAAAACGGCTGCACTTGCCCCGTTCGCGGCAGCCGCTGGTGAGGCGGCAATCGCCGTCGCCGCCGATCCAGCAGCGGCCGAGCGCCGGCTCGTAGCTGCAGCGGCCGTGGCGGGTGCAGTCCTCGCTGCGGGCGCAGTCCTCGTCGCTCGCCGGCACGCAGCCGTGCTCCGCGGGCGCGCACTCGCCCCACAAGCGGCACCACTCGCTCGTCGCGCAGGCCGCGGCCTTCGCCCGGTCCTCGACCGCCGTGACGACGACGAAGCCGAGCGCGAACATGGCGGCGAACGCGCGCCGGTTCATCCGCCGGCGGCGCTTGATGCTCGGCAGCTCGCCGTCGAGCCGGACGAAGGCGCAGGTCGCGTCGAGCGCGCGCTCCAGCTCGTGGCCCGCCTGGAGCGCGTCGCGCGCCTCGCCGACCGTGGTGATGGGCCGGCGCAGGCGCGCGAGCAGACCCTCGATCTCGCGCCGCAGCTCACCCGGCAGGAACGGCACCTCGAACAGCGCGTTCGGCCAGCGCCGCTCGATCTCCGCCCGCGCCCGGGCGACCGCCTCGATGGAGCTCGCCAGGCCGTCGCGGTACGCGCTCATCGAGCGATCATACGCGCCACGAGCCCCGGAGTTCCGTCGAGCTCGCCGCGCCGCGCGAATTATTACCGCGCGGCGCGACGATTACCGCCGCGTCAGTGGGTCATGAGCTTCTGCTCTTCCTCGCTCGGGAGCACCACGGCTTCCTTCCCCAGGAGGATCTCGACCTTGCGGTCGTTGGCCCAGCCCTGCTCGTTGGTGCCGGTGGCTTCGATCTCGCCCATCGAGGCGGTCTCCATCTGGCCGGTCGCCATGCCGCGCTGCTTCAGGTAGTCGGCGACCGCCGAGGCGCGCCGCTGGCCCAGGCCGATGTTGTACTCCTGGGTGCCGCGCGGATCGGCGTGGCCGATGATCTTCATGTTGCGGCCGGCGAGCGCGCCCTGGGTGAAGCAGTCGGCGAGCTTGTCGAGCGCAGCCTTGGCGTCACCGGTGATCTCCGACGAGTCGAACGGGAAGTGCGCCTCCGGCAGGGCGCACAGCTTGGCGATCTCGGGGTTGACCTCGAGCTTGGTGAGCTCGAGGTTCTTGCCCGGGGTCGTCTCGGTGCGTGTGACCGTGCGCGTCGTCGTCACGAACGGCTGCGACTTGGCCACGGTGTACTGAGATTTCGAACACGCCGCCGCGGCGAGCGGCAGGCACAGGACGAGGGTCCACCTTTTCATGACATCCTCCTGGGAACCTGCGGAAACGTTCCGCAAAACGCGTGCCGACGCGTTCGTGCTCTTTTGACGGAACCCAGGGAAGGGCTGATGCGTCTCACAGGTACAATCCAGAGCGAGGAGCGAAACGGGAGAGGTATGCGCGAGATCCGCTGGAGCTGGGCGCTTTTGCTGATGACCGCGGCGGCGGGGGCGTGCAGCCCCTCCGCTCCCAAGAAGCCGGTGGCGCCGCCCATCGAGGCGAAGAAGGCCCCGGAGGCGCCGCCGAGCTGCGCGCGCGCCAAGGCGGGCGATCCGGGGCTCGAGCCGCTCGGCGCGACCGGAATCGGCTCGGCGGTGGCGCTCGCCCGCTGGCAGGACCGCACGGTGGCCCTGGTCGCCGACGTGGACGACCGCGCGGTGCAGCTCGTCGACGTCGACTCGCACAAGCGCCTCGCCACGACCAAGCTCGAGGGCAAGCCGAGCCAGCTCGTGGTGCTGAAGGACGGCCGCGCGGTCGTCGCGCTCCGCGACAAGAGCAAGCTCGTGGTGCTCGATCCGGCCGAGGGCGAGCTCGTGGCGCGCTGCACCGTCGCCACGCCGGCCGAGCCGGTCGCGCTCGCGCTCACGCCGAAGGGCGAGGTGATGGTCGCCTCGGGCTGGGGCCACAGCATCTCCGCGTACGGCGGCGACGAGCTCGCCCCGCTCTACTCGATCGATCTCGGCCGCGAACCGCGCGCGCTCGCGGTGTCGGCCGACGGCGCCACCGCCTTCGTGGTTCACGCGGTGGGCGGCCACGCCAGCGTGGTCGATCTCGCCAAGCGCGCGGTGCGGCGCGTCACCACCGAGGGCCTGCAGCAGCAGCAGTTCGCCGAGCTGCGCAAGCGCTTCGACGCCGAGCGACCCGCTACGCCGCTCGCCGCCGCGCCGCCCGAGGACGCCAAGATGTACCAGCTGATGAGCGACCAAATGGAGCAGCTGCGCAAGCAGCAGGCCGGCTTCGCCATGCGCACGGCCTGCCAGTCGTTCGCCCTGGCGCGCTCGGAGCTGCCGAGCGGGCGCGTGTTCGCCCCGCAGGTGCTGGTCGATCCCGGCAACCTCGAGCAGCGCGCGCAGGGCTACGGCAACGGCATGATGCGCACCGAGGTGCCGAGCGTGGCCGTCATCGACGAGAAGAGCGGCCTGCCGATGGTGTCGTCGCTGGCGATCGGCAACGACGTGTCGATCGGCTCGCGCTTCGGCCAGAACGAGCCCGAGCACTGCATGCTGCCGCGCGCCGCCGCGGTCGACGATCAGACCCAGTCGCTGCTGGTCGCCTGCTGGGGCATCGACAGCGTGGTGTCGTACGACGCGATGAGCGCCGATCCGGTCCACGCCGAGAAGCGCCGCTGGCGCGTGCCCGCCGGCCCGAGCGGCATCGCGATCGACGCCAAGGGGCGGCGCGCGGTGGTGTGGTCGCAGTTCGATCACGCGCTGGCGATCATCCCGCTCGACGGCGGCCTCGAACAGGAGGAGGGCAAGGACGACGACGCGGTCGCGCGCGTCGAGATCGACTCCGATCCCGAGCGGCAGATCAGCGTGGCGGCGGCGCTCGGGCGCTCGCTGTTCCACTCCACCGGCGACACCCGCATCGCCAAGGACGGCCGCGCCTGCGCCAGCTGCCACCCCGACGGCCGCGACGACGGCCTGGTGTGGGCCACGCCGAACGGCCCGCGCCGCACCAAGATGCTCGCCGGCATGCTGGCCGGAACCGCGCCGTTCTCGTGGGACGGCAAGTCGCCCGAGCTGCGCGATCACCTGCAAGACACCTTCAAGCGCCTGTCGGGCGAGGGCGGCCTGCGCAGCGTCGAGCTGCGCGCGCTGGTGGCGTACATCGAGTCGCTCGACCCGCCGCCGCGCGCGCCCGAGGTCGACACCAAGCTCGCGGCGCGCGGCTCCGAGCTGTTCCACGGCGAGGCCGCCGGCTGCGCCACCTGCCATCGCGGCGACGCGCTCACCGATCGCGAGCGCCACGACGTGCAAAGCAAGCACAACGCCGATCGCGCGCCGGACTTCGACACGCCGTCGTTGCGTTTCGTCTCTGGGCGGGCGCCTTATTTCCACGACGGGCGCTACGGCACGCTGCGCGAGCTCTTGACCGCGAGCGACGGCAAGATGGGCCATACCGCCCAGCTGTCGCAAGACGATCTCATCGCGCTCGAGGTGTACCTGAGGACCCTGTGAGGACCGCCATGCGAACCCTGCTCGCCGCCGCCGCGCTCGTGACCCTCGCCGCCGAGGCGCACGCCGAGACCTTCGACTACGCCTCGCTCCCCGAGAGCGGGATCACCCTGGCGCCGAAGCGCGCCGCCCGGCCCGACATCATCCCGGCGGGCGAGCACATCCCCGGGATCTTCGTCGTCTCGCCGCCGGCGAACGAGTACGGCGGCGAGGTGACCGGGCTGTCGCAGGCCTACCTGTTCTCGAGCCAGCTCCAGGCCGATCAGGCGTTCGGGCGCAGCGTCGTCACGAACGTGCTGTCGCGCCTCGCCGGCGCGCACCAGGAGCCGCAGGGCTGCTTCGCGATCCACGAGTACTACTCGGAGTACGACGATCAACCGAACTGGCCCATCCGCTTCCAGCGCCAGGGCAACGTGCAGGGCGCGCTGAAGGGCAGCAAGGCGGCGAAGCTCTACAGCTACTACAGCGGACTACAGGCGGTTCGCTACGAGACCGTCGCCGTCTCCGGCGACACCGCGACGCTCAGCGCCGTCGACGGCTGGGTCGACGCCGTCACCCGCGGATCGCGCGCGATCAAGACCAGCACGATGACCTTCAAGGCGGTCGCGGACGGGCCCGGCGGGGTCAAGGTGTTCGCGGCGCGCGACCCGAACGGCGAGACGGTGCACTTCTTGATCCGGCGCGACTCCGACGAGCGCGTGTTCTCGAACACCTGGACGCTCCAGGCCGGGGTCGAGTCCGGTCACTCCGACTGCGGTCACGCCCACATCAGCCTGCGGGCTGTACCGGGCATGGGCGAGACCGGCTCCGCGCGGCTCGACGTCATGCTCGCCGCCACGCCGATCGACGCGAACGACAGCGCGCCGCCGGCGCCCGGGCAGCCGCAGATGAAGGAGATCCGCACGCGCCCGCTCAAGGTGAACCTGTCGGTGTCGCGCGGCGCCGCCGACGACAAGCCGCTGCCGACGGTGAGCTTCGGCTGGGACGCGGCCGAGCAGCGCATGCAGTCGTTCTTGTGACAGAATCGGAGGGCGTGCTCAGCGTCCTCCTCATCGACAATTTCGACTCGTTCAGCTTCAACCTCGTCGACGAGCTGAAGAAGCGCGGCGGCGCGGTCGAGGTGTGGCGCAACGACGTCGCCGCCGAGCGGGCGCTGGCGATCGCGCTGGCGATGCCGGCGCCGCGGCTGGTGGTGCTGTCGCCCGGGCCCGGAGCGCCGGCCGAGGCGGGCTCGTGCATCGCCATCATCCGCAAGGTCGCCGAGCGGCACGCGGCCGGCGATCGCGACGTCGCGCTCTTCGGCGTGTGCCTCGGCCACCAGGCGATCGTCGAGGCGTTCGGCGGCGAGGTGGGCTTCGCCGGCGAGGTGGTCCACGGCAAGGCGGGGCGGGTGATCCACGACGGCACGGGCCTCTTCGCCGGCTTGCCGTCGCCGATGTTCGCGGCGCGCTACCACTCGCTCGCCGCGACGCGCGTGCCGGGCGAGCTCCGCGTCACCGCCGCGCTCGACGAGAGCTCGCTGCCGATGGCGGTCGAGCACCAGAGCGCGCGCATCGCCGGCGTGCAGTTCCACCCCGAGTCGATCCTCACGCCGCGCGGCGGCCTGTTCATCGACAACGTGGTCGCCTGGGCCGGATCGTGATGGACACGCGCGACGTCCTCGACGCGCTGTGCCGCGGGCGGCACTTGTCGCTGTCCGAGAGCCGCGCGCTCTTCGCCGCGGTGATGCGCGGGGAGATCGGCGAGGCGGCGCTCGCCGGCGTGCTGGTGGCGCTGAAGAGCAAGGGCGAGACGGCCGACGAGATCGCCGGAGCGGCGAGCGCGATGCGCGAGGCGGCCCTCCGGCTCGACACCGGCGGGCTCGACGTGGCCGACAGCTGCGGCACCGGCGGCGACGGCATGCAGACGGTGAACATCTCGACCGCCGCGGCGGTGGTGGCGGCGGCCGCTGGCGTGCCGCTGTGCAAGCACGGCAACCGCTCGATCTCGTCGCGCTGCGGCTCGGCCGACGTGCTCGAGCGCGCCGGGATCCGCGTGGAGGCGCCGCCCGAGCTCGCGCGCCGCTGCCTGGAGCGCGCCGGCATCTGCTTCCTGTTCGCGCCGCAGTACCACGCGGGCGTGCGCCACGCGATGCCGGTGCGCAAGGCGCTCGGCGTGCGCACCATCTTCAACCTGCTCGGGCCGCTGGCGAACCCGGCGCTGCCGCGCTGGCAGGTGATGGGCGTCTACGACCCGGAGAAGACCGCGCTGCTCGCGAAGACGCTGGGCCTGCTCGGCTGCGAGCGCGCGCTGGTGGTGCACGGCGGCGGGCTCGACGAGATCGCCCTGCACGACGCGACCCGCGCGGCGCTGCTCGACGGCGGCGAGATGCGCGAGCTCGTGATCACCCCCGAGGACGCGGGCCTGTCGCGCCGGCCGCTCGACGCGCTCCGCGGCGGCGATCCGGACGACAACGCGCGCTGGCTCGAGGAGGTGCTCGCCGGCCGAAGCAGCGACGCGCAGCGCGAGGCGGTGGCGATCAACGCCGGCGCGCTCCTGTGGATCTGCGGCAAGGCGCGCGACCTCCGCGAGGGGACGGCGGCGGCGCTCGCCCTCCTCGCCGCGGGCAAGGCGCTCGAGACGCTGGAGACATGGCGCGAGGTGTCGCGTGGCGCTTGAGGCGATCGTCGCGCGAAAGCGCGAGGACGTCGCCCGGCGAAAGGAGCGCGCTCCGCTCGCGTCGTTCCGCGGCGAGCTCGCGCCGGCCGATCGCAGCCTGCGCGCGGCGCTCGCCCGCGAGCGCACCGGCTTCATCCTCGAGTGCAAGAAGGCGTCGCCGTCGCAGGGGCTCATCCGCGCCGATTTCGACCCGCGCGCCATCGCCCGCAGCTACGCGCCGTTCTGCGACGCCGTCAGCGTGCTCACCGACGAGCCGTATTTCCAGGGATCGTTCGAGCACCTGCGCGAGGTGCGCGCGAACGTCGCCGCGCCGGTCTTGTGCAAGGACTTCGTGGTCGATCGCTACCAGGTGTACGAGGCGCGCCGACACGGGGCGGACGCCATCCTCTTGATGTGCTCGGTGCTCGACGACGCCGCCGTCGCCGCGGGCCTCGCCGCCTGCCGCGAGCTCGCCATGGACGCGCTGGTCGAGGTGCACGACGAAGCGGAGCTCCGCCGCGCCCTCGCCCTCGACGCGCCGATCATCGGCATCAACAACCGCGACCTCGGGACCCTGCGGATCGATCGCGCCACCACCGCGCGGCTCGCCCCGCTGGTGCCGAGCGGCCGCCTGGTGGTGTGCGAGTCGGGCATCGAGACGCACGCGCAGGTGCTGTCGTTCCGCGGCGGAGTCGACGCGTTCCTCGTCGGCACGAGCCTCATGCGCGAGCCGAGCCTCGACGACGCGCTGCGCCGGCTCGTCTTCGGCCGGGTGAAGATCTGCGGGCTCACCTCGCCCGAGGACGCGGCGGCGGCGCGCGAGGCTGGGGCGATCTTCGGCGGCCTGGTGTTTTGGCCCGGCTCGGCGCGCGCCGTGACGCTGGCCGAGGCGCAGACGATCCGCGCCGGCGCCGATCTGAGCTGGGTCGGGGTCTTCGTCGACGAGGCGATCGAGCACGTGGCGAAGGCGGCGCATGCGCTCGATCTCGCGGCGGTGCAGCTCCACGGCCGCGAGACGCCCGAGGCGATCGCCGCGCTGCGGCCGCTCCTGCCCGCGTCGTGCGCGGTGTGGAAGGCGGCGCGCGTCGGCGATCCCGACATGCCCCTACCCGCGAGCGCAGCCGCCGCGGGCGCGGACCGCCTGCTCTTCGATGCCTACCGCCGCGATCTGCCGGGCGGCACCGGCGAATCCTTCGATTGGCAGGCGGTCAGCGCCCACCCGGAAGCGAGCGAGCTCATCCTCAGCGGCGGCATCGGCCCGCACAACGCCGCGCAGGCCGACGGGCGGGCGTGGGCGATCGACCTGTCGAGCGGCGTGGAATCGGCGCCCGGAAAGAAGGATCCCGAGCGCCTGCAGCGCGTGTTCGCCGCACTCCGCGGCGGGCGGGCTACTTCTTCCCTTCCTTGATCTTCTGCGCCTCGTTCTTGACGAAGAACTCCGAGTCGTTCTCGAACTTCGCGGCGTAGCTCTTGGCGTTGGCCGGGTCGTTCTCGCCGATCACCCGCAGCGCGTCGCCGCGCGACATGCCGCTGTTCGACTTGTTCTCGAGCAGGGTGTGGGCGATCGCCAGCGCGCGCTTCTTCTGCGCGTCGGAGGCCTTCTCCTGCTTGTAGAGGTAGCCGAGCGACACGGCCATGAAGCTCGACTTCACCGTGCCGTCCTTGGCGTGCTTCTCGACCTGATCGAGCAGCGGATCCCACTGCGCCTGGCAGCCGCCGCCGGCGCTCCAGAACGCGGTCCAGTACGCGGCGTTGCTCGCGAGATCGTCGTCCGGATCGCTCACCAGCTCGAGCCACAGCTTGCAGGTGTCGTCGTGCCGTTCCGAGCCGCCGACCCAGAAGGCGCCGGCCGCGGTCTTGCGCACGTCCTTGTTCTTCTCGGTGCGCGCCATCTGCTGGAGCAGGTCGTAGAAGCCGCCCTCGGTGCGGTTGTTGAACAAGATGCTGTCGACGATGGCGTCGCGGAGCGGCTGGTTGTCGCTCTCGGCGATGACCTTCTTGATGTCGTCGGCCGTTCCCGTTTTGCCGACGTCGATGTAGGCAATGGTGCGACCAATCTGCTTGCCGGCGCCGGGATCCTTCTCGGCGCGCCCGGCGGCCACGAGCTTCTTGGCGAGCGCGGGGTCCTGCTTGAAGGTCGTACCGCTCGAGGAGAGCGCCGACGCGCCGAGCCAGCGCACCTCTTTCTTCGCGTCGCCGGTGAAGTTCACCAGCGTCGCGTCGACCTTGCCGCTCTTGACCGGCTCGGCCTTGTTGAACGCGTCCATCGCGGGGCAGTCGCTCTTCAGGCCCCAGCTCGCGTCCCACTCGCATTTGATCGCTTCCTTGGCGAGCGCGACGACCGCCTTGTCGTTCGACGGGTCGTCCATCCCGGCGCCTGCGGCCGGCGCGGCGGCAGCCGTGGTCTTGGCGGTCGCGGCCCCGGTGGTGGCGGCGCCACTGTCCTTGGCGGCGGCGTCGCTCTTCTCTTCCTTCTTCTCGCACGCGCTCGCGCCGACGATCAGCGCGAGGCCCATCAGCCATCCGTTTGCCTTGATCATGATTTCTCCGGGCCGGCATGCTCCCGCTAACGCACCCGTCGAGCAAGCCGAATCGCGCCGCGCGGCGGGATGCGCTAAGTCAACGAGCACGACTTCGCGAACAGGCAAGGCAATGCTTTCAATCGCCCTTACGACTCGCGTCCCCGCTTCCCCAAGAGGGGCTGGCGCAGCCCCTCCCCCGCCGACTGCGTCGTCGGGGCCCCCCTTCCAACATCGTGCACCGGGCACGACGGCCCGGCGCACGGCTGCGCGCGGGGCCCCAGCCCCGCTTGCTTCCCTTACTGGTGTTCGGGAATCGTGCTCGGTGATTTAGACAGGCGAGGCCGATGGAGAGCTTGGGAAAATTCGGGGACCTCGGCGGGGTGTTCGTGCCGCAGATCCTCCTGCCGGCGCTCGAACAGCTCGAAGCGGCGTTCCTCGCGGCGCAGCGCGACGAGTCGTTCCAGCGCGAGCTCGCCGCGCTGCTCGCCGAGTTCGCCGGCCGGCCGACGCCGCTCTACCGCTGCCGCAACCTGTGCGCCGCCACCGGCGCGTCGATCTGGCTCAAGCGCGAGGACTTGCTCCACGGCGGGGCGCACAAGACCAACCAGGTGATCGCACAGGGTTTGCTCGCCAAGCGGCTCGGCAAGCGCCGGCTGATCGCCGAGACAGGCGCGGGCCAGCACGGCGTGGCCACCGCGCTCGTCGGCGCGATGCTCGGGCTGCGGACGCGCGTGTACATGGGCGCGAAGGACGTGGCGCGGCAGCGGGCCAACGTCTACCGCATGCGCCTGTTCGGCGCCGAGGTCGTGGCGGTGACGAACGGCTCGCAGACGCTGAAGGACGCGATCAACGAGGCGCTGCGCGACTGGGCGGCGAGCTTCGAGGACACGCACTACCTGCTCGGGACCGTGGCGGGGCCGCACCCGTACCCGACGATGGTGCGCGAGTTCCAGCGGATCATCGGCCGCGAGGCGCGCGCGCAGTTTCTCGCCGCGACCGGCGCCCTGCCCGACGCGGTGGTCGCGTGCGTCGGCGGCGGATCCAACGCGATCGGCATCTTCAGCGATTTCGTCGGCGACGCCGCCGTGCGGCTCGTCGGGGTCGAGCCAGGCGGCAAAGGGCTCGCGAGCGGCGAGCACGGCGCGACCCTCGGCGCGGGCCGGATCGGCATCCTCCACGGCGCGCGCACCAAGGTGCTGGAGGACGACGACGGGCAGATCCTCGAGACGCACAGCATCGCCGCGGGCCTCGACTATCCCGGCGTGGGGCCGGAGCACGCCCACCTGCAGGCGATCGGCCGCGCCGAGTACGTGACCGCCGGCGACGACGAGGCGATCGCCGCGTTCCGCGCGCTGGCGCACGCCGAGGGGATCCTCCCGGCGCTCGAGTCGGCCCACGCGGTGGCGCACGCCATGCGCATGGCGGAGCGGGCCGAGGCGCGGGCGATCCTCGTGAACCTGTCGGGCCGCGGCGACAAGGACCTCGACACGATGATCGCGCTGGAGGGGAAATGAGCCGCTACGCCGCGATGTTCGCGCGGCTCGAACGCGAAAGGGCCGGCGCGTTCGTGCCGTTCGCGGTGCTCGGCGATCCCACGCCCGAAGCGAGCCGGGCCGTGCTCGCGGCGCTCGTCGCCGGCGGGGCGGACGCGCTCGAGCTCGGCATACCGTTCTCCGATCCGGTGGCGGACGGGCCGATCATCCAGGCCGCCGACGTGCGCGCGCTCGCCGCCGGAGCCACGCCGCGGCACGCCTTCGCGCTCATCGCCGAGCTCCGCGCCGCGCACCCCGATCTGCCGATCGGTCTCTTGGTGTACGCGAACCTGGTGGAGGCGCGCGGGCGCGAGCACTTCTACGCCGCGGCGAAGCAGGCGGGCGCCGACTCGGTGCTGGTGGCCGACGCGCCGACGGTGGAGGCCGCGCCCTTCGCCGAGGCCGCGCTCGCCGCGGGGATCGATCCGGTGCTCATCGCCACGCCGAACGCGCGTGAGGCCGATCTCGCGGCGGTGGCACGCCTGTGCCGCGGTTACACCTACGTCGTGTCGCGCCGCGGCGTCACCGGCGCCGCCGCCGCCGAGCTCGATCACGCGCCGCTCTTCGCCCGGCTCGCCGCC
>JACXTT010013370.1_pt1 | contig 10818 bp, 10 predicted proteins | sample 9270951 | NCBI WGS metagenome assembly JACXTT01 (sample SAMN15532306, study PRJNA645909) | rock metagenome | isolation source: weathered quartz diorite | place: Puerto Rico | collected 2017-06-21
ACGGTCCAAATCGGGAACGGTTCTCGTCGTGAACGGCGAGGAGGCGGTCCGCAACGTCGTGCGCCAAGCGTTGGAACACGCCGATTACCGCGTTTTGGAGGTGCCCGACGCCGAAGAGGCATTGGAAATCTGCCGGCGGCCGATGGAGCGGGTCGACGTGCTGTTGACCGAGGTCATACTGCCCGGCGTAAGCGGACGGGCGTTGGTCGAGCGGGCGGCACGACTACGGCCTCGCATGAAGGTCATCACTATGTCCAGAAACGTGGACCTTCTGCTCGGCGAAGGCGTATTGACGCCCGACATGCCGTACCTCCGAAAGCCGTTTACTCGAACTCAGGTTCTGGAGAAGGTCCGGGAAGTCTTGGGCCCGTCTGAGCGTAGCCGGAACATCGCGTGTCCGAGATGTTCATCCCAAAATGTACGGCGTTCTCGGCGCAGGTGGTTTGAGTGGTTGCTCAGCCTGATTTTCCTCGTACCCTACCGCTGCCGGGACTGCCACAGTCGTTTCTACCGATTCGGGACGAAGCTCAAGGGAAGCCGTGAGTGAAACCTTTGCGGAAAAATCGTCCGAAGACCCGAGACGAGGAAAACAATGCCGCTCAGCTTCAATGTGGCTCCATTCACATGAGCTCTGCGATAAAGTCTCGCGCCACATCGGCCGAAATCCGCAGTTGGCGATGAGCGAGCGGTCCTCCTTGGTCAAGAACTGGTTCGGACTGGTCTAGCGACGGCAGGTCCGTCCTCACGAAGAATTTTCCGATTGGAATTTCATCCCCCCAGATCACGGCGCGCTTCATCGCTTCGTGCCAATCCGATGCATCGTAATTTGGATCATCTTCGAGCTTCTTCACGCGCTCTTTGAACCAAGGGTAGGTATTGTCGTGGTTGTACGTGACGCACGGGCTAAAGACGTCGATGAACGCGAAACCTTTATGCCGTAATCCCTCCTTCATCAAATCGACCAGATGCTTCGGCTCGCCACTGAAACCGCGTGCGATGAACGTCGCGCCGGCAGCCAGGGCTAGGGTGATCGGATTGACCGGCTCTTCCACGTTGCCAAACGGCATGCTTTTGGTCTTCATGCCCTTTCGGCTCGTCGGCGAGGTCTGGCCCGTGGTTAGTCCGTAAATCTGGTTATCCATCGCGACGTAGAGCAAATCAACATTCCGACGCATCGTATGGATGAAGTGATTGCCGCCGATTCCGAATCCGTCTCCATCGCCGCCAGTGACCACGACGTGCACGTCATGATTGGCAAGCTTGACACCCGTCGCGACCGCGAGCGCTCGGCCATGCAGGGTGTGCATGCCGTACGTGTGAATGAAGCCCGGGAGGTTGGAGGAACATCCGATGCCGCTGACGGTAACGACGTCGTGGGGTTGGATCTGGAGTTCGACCAGCGCTTTCTCGAGCGAAGACAATACGCCAAAATCGCCGCAACCGGGGCACCAGTCGGGATCGACCCTTCCTTTGAAGTCATGAAGTGTGAGTTTCGCGGGGTCGGGTTGTACAACTGTGGCCATATCTTCTCCTCAAACCATGATTTCGTGCACGGGCACGGAAAGCTTCGCTTTGCCTGCCAATTGTTCCTTAACGGATTCGACGAGGTGATGAGGCATGAAGGGCTCGCCGTCGTACTTGCGGATGTACCCGTTGGGAACGTAGCTCGTCTCGCTTCGGAGATACCGTGCGAACTGCCCGCTGTAATTGTTTTCGACAATGATCGTGCGCTTTCCAGCGTTCTTCAGGATTTCGACGATCGCTTCTCCATGTAGCGGAACGAGCCAGCGAATCTGAAGCTGATTCGCCGATATGCCTTCTGAATTGAGAATCTCCACGGCTTCAGCGATGACGCCCTTGGTGGAACCCCATCCGATCAGAGTAACGTCGGCACCGGGTTTTCCCATCAGCTTCGGCAGTGCCACGGCGGCTTCAATGCCTGCGATCTTGCGCTGCCGTTTTTCCATCATCGCGCGTCTCTTGTGCGGGTTGGTGTACTCGTCGCTGATGAGCACGCCGTCCTCATCGTGCTCATCGGTCGCTGCCGTGTGGATGTGCCCCGGCACGCCCGGAATCGCCCGCGGTGAGATTCCGCTTTCGGTGATCTTGTATCGCTTGTACCCGTTCTGGGCATTCCCGGTCTCTGCCGACGTGATCAGTTCACCTCGATCGATATCCACGTTGAAGTCGAGTTCATTCGGGTCAACCGACTCCCGGCCTTCCGACAACAACAAATCGGACAGGATGATTCCCGGACACTGGAAGCGGTCCGCCAGGTTGTGCATTTCGGGAACGAGTCTGAAACAGTCGAGAATGTCGGTCGGTGCGACGATGACTCTCGGAAAATCGCCGAATCCCGCGCCGAGCATTTGCCAGAGGTCGCCTTGTTCGGTTTTCGTGGGCACACCCGTGGATGGACCAGCGCGTTGAACATCGATCACCACAACGGGCGTCTCCATCATCGCCGACATCCCAAGGCCTTCTGTCATGAGCGCGAATCCGCCGCCGGATGTTGCGCACATGGAGCGAACACCGGCGTGGGCGGCGCCGATCGCCATATTGATCACGCCGATCTCATCCTCAACCTGACGGACCATGATCCGGGCTTTGCGCGCGTGGGCGGCCATCCAATGCAAGACGCCGGTTGAAGGACTCATCGGATACGCGCAGTAGAATTTCACACCGGCGGCAACACCTCCCATCGCCAGCGCGATGTTGCCTGACAACACCGCGTACCGGGCATCGGTCATCGGAAGAGGATCGAGGAAGGGTTTGAAGTTCGCGGTCGCGTAATCGTAGCCGGCTCTGGCAATGCCAACGTTTTGTGAGACAACCGCCTCCCCTTTTCGTTGGAACTGCCTCGTCAGAACTTCTTCCAGCGGCTGAAAGCCCACACCCATCATGCTCAACGACGCTGCAAGCGCGAGTGTATTTTGCTCCACCTTGTTGCGGCTTCCCTTCGAAAGCTCGTTCACCGGGATTGGGCACAACTGCACACCATCAGGACGACTTTTCGGTTTGATGGTGTCGCCGTTGTAAACGACTGCCGAACCGGGGTGCATCAGGTGGAGATGCCGGTCGATCGTGTCCTGGTTCAGCGGAATCAGGAGATCGATTCGATCGCCAAAGTTCGTGACCTTTTCAGGGCCGGTGCGGATTGTGAGAAACGTGTGACCACCACGGATGATCGACTGGTACGCGTTGTACGCGTTGATGTGGAGACCACGGCGGGCAAAGATCTGGGCGAAGATGTCTCCCGGCGTCGCCACGCCTTGCCCTGCAGCCCCGCCAATCGAGACAGCGAATGTAGGATTCATACGATTTCCTTTTGATTGACGCAAGAACCCCGGAAAGCGGGTTTGCAGCAGCTTCTGATGAGGAGGAGCGCAGTTGCCTCTTTCTGCCAGTTCTCTTGCAACCCACACTCTTTTGAAAGTTAAAGAGTGTTTATAGTGTATGCGTGTACGTCAGGGTCAAGCAACAATTTCGTCACCAGCGCGTTGGCTCAGGCATTGCACGTTTCGCGGTGACGCCAATGGAGAGACAGCCCCCGATGCGCGTTATCCAGGGCAAACAGACGGGGATCGCCAAGTGCCGCGCGTCAACTTGGCGCCCCGCACCCAACGCTGCGATAACCAGACAGACAAATTCGTTGCCCTCGTAATCGGCCGCCGTCTGCTCCAACCAACGGTCCAGCTCGGCATCGTCCGGCAACATGGTCTGGATATGCCGGATCGCAGCCCGATCCAAAATCGATTCACGTATGTACCGTCGAAGCTCGGGGTTCATGGATTCTAGGTGAGTAATATATGTGGTTATGGGAACACGTTTAACTTAATATTCGATTATTCAAAAACACATCGAGCCAAGGGGGGTATTTATGCTGAATCGCCGGAGTGTGATGATCATTGTAGCCCCACTACTGCTGGTATTCCTGGGCGGCGCGTTCCGGCTCCCTGCGCAAGAGCCGGTGAGTCTGACAGGCCAGGTCAAATCTGACGAAGAAGGCCTGATGGAAGGCGTTGCGGTCAGTGCGAGGCGCACTGGATCGAACATCACTGTGACAGTGATCTCGAATGAAAAAGGCGTGTACTCCTTTCCCCAGAACCGGCTCGAAGCGGGCCAGTACTCCATTACCGTGCGCGCCGATGCCTATGATCTGGCCAGCCCGGTGACGGCCACGGTTTCGGCGCAGTCTCCGGTGAACTTGGACCTCAAGCTTCGCAAGCTGTCCGATATATCTTCGCAGCTCACAAACGCGGAATGGCTGATGAGCGCGCCGGGAACGGAACAGCAGAAGAAGGGCGTAAGCGGCTGCGTGAGCTGCCACACTTTGCAGCGCGTCTTCAAATCCGGACACGATACCGAAGAATTCGTGCAGGTGATGATCCGCATGGCTGGCTACGCTCCCGGCAGCAACCCTCTCAAGCCGCAGCGGCGCGTCGACCAGATCGAGCCGATCAACCCGGAGCGCTTCCGCAAGGAGGCGGAGTGGCTCGCCGCGGTGAATCTCAGTTCTGTCAGCAAGTGGGAGTACGCCCTGAAGACACTGCCGCGGCCCAGCGGCAGGGCCACGCATGTCGTCATCACGGAGTACGATTTGCCGCGTAAAGTAGCAATGCCGCATGACGTCATCCTTGATGCCTCCGGCACAGCGTGGTACAGCGACTTCGGCTCGCAGTTTCTGGGCAAGCTCGACCCCAAGACCGCAAAGGTGACCGAGTACCCCATCGCCGAATTCAAGAGCGGTTTTCCGCAGGGCAGCCTGGATATTGAAATAGACAAGGACGGAAACATCTGGCAGGGCATGATGCTCCAGGGCGCTATCGTGAAGTTTGATCCCCGCGCTGAGAAGTTCCAGACCTTCCCCCTCCCGCCCAACATCAATAGCGACGTGGCACAGCAAGCGATGGTCATGCCGGCACGCTTCAGCGTGGACGGCAAGGTTTGGATGAATAACGTCGGCATCCGCGGCATTCACCGGTTGGACCTTGCCAGCGGCAAGTTTGAAACGTTCCGGCCATATCCGTCACTGGGCCTGGGCAGCGGCGGCATGGATACCGGCGGGCACTCTGTTTATGGCATCGCCGCGGACTCCAAAAATGATCTCTACTTTATGGATTTCGGCAGCGAGAACATCGGCCGCGTGGACGCCCAAACGGGCAAGATCAAGTTGATGCCGACGCCGACGCGCGATTCGCATCCGCGCCGTGGCCATATGGACGCGCAGGACCGCCTCTGGTTCGCGGAATCTCTGGGCGACAAGGTCGCCATGCTGGACACCAAGACCGAGGACTTCACCGAGTGGGCCGTCCCCACCAAGTGGACTTGGCCGTATGACGTCGTCCCGGATAAAAACGGCGAACTTTGGACGGGCAGTATGACCACCGACCGCATCGTCCGCTTGAACCCGAAGACCGGCCAGGCCGTCGAATACCTCCTGCCGCGCAGCACGAACGTCCGCCGGGTCTTCGTCGATAACTCGACCACGCCGGTTACATTCTGGGTGGGAAACAACAATGGCGCGTCCGTGATCAAGCTGGAGCCGCTCGATTAAACTCTTTATTTGCCGCCGTCGCGCTCCGTTAGAAACCCAAGGAACGGTGTGCCCATTTCTTCCCAGCTCTGCTGTCCGTAGTACACCCACTTGCCTGGATCGGGGTTGTACTTGTTGTTGGGAGAGTTATCATAGGCAAACTGGATTATCATCCGGGAACCCTTCGGAATTCTTATCGCCGTTCTGTAGGTGAGTTGCCAGTTGAAGTCGTAGCGGGGCACATTCAATACAATTTGTTCGCGTCCGTCCGGATATATCAGTTTGTACTGCACACTCTTCCCGCGCACATGTGCATGAGGCCGGATCGACACCAGTTCGACATCTTTATTGAACGTCATTTCGGTTGGAGGAGCCAGATAGTTGCTTTCATACGGAGGAATCGCCAGTTCCGTTATTTTCGATTTTTGATCAACAGCCTCGATCCTGTTCGTTTCCGGGTTCTGCGGATAGAACTGGTTCGGCGGTGGTCCTTTGGCTACGGTGAATCCTATTCGAGTTTTGTCGGTCGCTGCCAGGCCGTCCGTTGTGTAGTGCAGGCTCACGACAAGGTCGGATCCGGCCGGTACTAAAAACCCGGCTTTCATCGGACGATAGTCTTCATAGGGCAACCCGGGCAGATAGCAAAACGTGCCGTTGGCGGTAAGAGTCGGCTTGCCGTAGTGGCGCTTTTCTTCAGTGCTGCCGACTTCGCGGGTGACGATGATGCCTTCCTCAGGTCTGGCGCCAGATCCTAGTCCATTATGGTTCTTTGTGATTCCTTCATCATCCCGAGGAATTTCCATCCATTCATACGTGTTATAGAGAGTCGTAGGCTTGTGCTTCTGAAAGTCGAAACACAAATGGTGTACGACGGATGCTTCACCCGGGAGAACCTGAATCGATGTAACCCACGTGTCTTCCTTGAAAGGAGTCGGAACGGCTATATCCTGCCAATCGAGAATGCCGCGGGAAGGAACTGAAAATGGCGGCAACTCAACAGTCACGTCCGGCTCGATCTGCCATCCCGCTGCCGGCCATTGAACTGGAACCGGCGCATCCTTCGCATCGCCTTCCGCGCCTCCTCCATCCACCCATTTCACGATTGTTTCGATATCTTCCTGTTTGAGGGACCGATCATTATTGAAATGTCCATAAAGTGGATCGGCAAACCAAGGGGGCATCGTTCGGGAGGCAACCGCTGCTTTGATCGCTTTCGCCCACGGCCTTGTTTCCTTGTAGCTCAGCATCGAGAACGGGCCGATTTGCCCCGGCCGATGGCACGTCTGGCAATTCTTCTGGAGGATCGGAAGAACATCCTTATTAAAGGTAACAATCGTCTTGGATTCTTCAACAGGCGCCGGCTTGGCAAACGTTGACGCAGCCATAAGCAATAAGCCGACGGCTGAAGTGGTGACCAGTTTCCTGTTACTCATGATCGTGACCTCCCATGGCGGACGAAGTATCAAGAGTATTGAGAGTAAGAATACGCCCAAAAGTGCCGTTATTCAGAACATATTAAGACCCCGCGGATCCGGGTTACGAAACTCGCGTATAGGCAAAAAAGTCGTGCGTAGGGCTGAGTTCCTAAAGCTGACCAAGATGGTGTCAGGATTCAGGCGTGCTCTTGATTGAGGCCGCTGACAATCCGCGACCAGTACAAAAACTGTGCCAACAGACTCGAAATCCCGTACAGGACCACCACCTCGAATCTCCCCGAGCACGGCCAGAATCCCTTCCAGCCCTGTCCCTCGCCGTATCGCAACAGGTTGTCCAAAAATAGGAAGAACAATAACAGCGCCGCTATGTTGTAACCCTCCCGGGAATGTTTCTGTACTGTAGTCGACTCCTCCTCATCTTCTTCATGCTTCAGCCAGTAGAAGCATAGGAAGCCAGTCAGGACATACACCGCGTTGTGGCCCAGAAACGCCAGGAATGGCAGCATCACTCTCCACCACGACCAGTATCCCGCCACCGTCAGTTTCAACACCGCCAGCACCCCAGAAAGGAAGCCAAACATCCAAAACCCAGCGGCCTGAATCGGATGCTCTGGTTTGCTGGTGCTCATGCCGCCTTGCGCTCATAGTATTTCAGCAGGCCTCCCAGCCGCTCCCGACACCGCACCTTGTCTTGTTTTCGAATTGATGGAGTCGGTAGAGGGAATAGCAATACGTTGTCTTTGCCTTGATGATTTCTTTCCTGATGATAGTGGGCTTCGTAGTGGCGCAGTGCGCGCCGCAATGAGCCTTCGCCCATCGTCGCATTGCGCGCCATCTGTTCCATCCCCTCTTGATCCGGATGACGTGTCATTCCGGCCAAGCATATCCTCGGGCTCTCCAAATGAATAAAAAACAGTACATCGTAGGTAATCAACCCCGTTAGGGTAAGCACTTCCACTATGAAGAAGTCGGTCGCCACCAGTACCGCCATGTGAGCCCGGATAAAGTCTTCCAACTTGTCGCCTGCTTCCGGTTAGGAGCCGGCGGAATATTATGGCGGCGAAGAATATTGCCCACCGTTTGATCCGAGCCGGAGACCCAGGTTGGCCGTGGCGCCCACGATCCGGTCATAGCCCCAGCTGGGATTTTCCTTCGCTATCCGCACAACCCACTGCTCGGTTTCCTCGTCAACTCGGGGAAGCCCCCAGGATTTGCGAAACTTCGATCCGTCGAAACTTGTTGGCGATGAGCTTTCGCTACCAGGCCAGCAGCGTATCCGGTTTCGCGACAGCCGCCAATTCTTCCAAGGCTTTCCGTCCCAGCCGGTGCGCAATCTCAGTCAACGTAGCCTTTTCGGCATCGGATAACAACAACCTGCCTTTGATTCGGGCTCTCAGAATCCGGTTCTCTGCGGCCAGATATTCGTTCTTCAGTAGAACGTTCCTGGTCTACGGTTCCGGTGATATAAGCAAGCTTGCGAGCCCAAATCATTCCAGAGCCTCCCTAAACTGGTTCGTCGAACCTGGATTGTACGTGCTCCTGAGGTTTAAGAAAGAAGCTGTCCGAGGAAATTATGAGACCGGAAACCAAGCCTTTCAATGCGCTTGAGATTTTTGACCATTCGGGATGTCTGCATATCCGGTGCAGGGGGGGCGTGAGGGAAATTCGGGGTAGAAACGATCGGCTTTATGCCGTAGGACGCTACGAAATGACTTCAGTGGCTTCCATCGGAGACAGTTAGCTAATTCGAAGGTGCACGAATTAGCTAACTGTCCCCGAAATTCCTAAATGTCAGTTAGATCTACCTACCGGCTTTGCGAACCGCGTGTCTTCCACCGAAACGTTTTGTTGGACCGAGTCCACTTTGACTGTCTGATAGCCGAGCGGCCGTGCGATGATCCAGGCGAATGGGAACGCAGTGCCTTGCACATTGCGGAAATCGGAGTAATCAATCCGAATTATGTTTTGTCCGACGACGTTTGGCTGAAGGTAAACGAGGCGGACCAAGTTGCCCGATTTCGGATTGAAGAAGAGCCGCACCGGCACGCGGCCAAATGCCGTTCCGCGAAGCTGATGCACCTCTTGATTGTCGATTCGCACCCGTCTTGTCTCCATGTTGGTGACGACGGACTTCAGATGCGTCGCCACGTAAAGCGGATCCTGCAGCCTCAACGTGTCGAATTCGTCCTCTCGCGCGTCACGTACAGCACCGTTGGCTGCACGCTGCCACGCGGTAGTGCCGGCGTGGCCGAAAATAACGTCGCCGTCGCTTCCGTGGGTAATGGATAGGCTGTTATCTCCTTTGCTGACCATCTCCATGTTGGCAACGTTGCCAATGCTGTTTGTCGCGGTGTACTTCACGACGCGGCTTTGGATTTTTGCCAGTCCCGCCTCTCCGCCAAGCATCTTTACATAATTGTCGATCAGTTGGCTGGCTGGCGGCCCTGGTACCGGAGGCAGCGCCGGAGCCCCGTTTGGACTGTCGGGGGTCCAGGGCTTGTAATTCGCGGTCGCGAGTGTCGGGTTCGCTTCCGGGTCCGTCGAACCACGATGACAGGTATTGCAGGTGACTGTCTTTGCGCCCTTGAAGCTGTCCTTATTGATCGCCTTGACCATCGATATCATCTGGCGAGCGGTTTCTTTGATCGGCGTAATGGCTACACGATCAGCCAAGTGACAGTAATTGCACGTGACGCCAAGTGAAGCCTCAAAGAACTGCATCGTGGGAATCAATTGGTCGGCTGGCGTTCCCTGCAGTACCTTGATGTCTTTAAAAGCTGCTTCGGCTCTTCCACCTGCCGGTGCGTTCTGGCCGAATGCGCCGGTGACGGCAACGGTTATTGCCAACATGCAGGCTGCCGAAATGAGCAGTGTCCTGATACTTGTCCTGTACATATTCACCTTCCTTTAACGTTTGTAATGCCGTCCCGAGTGTTGACGGATTTTACTCCCTTCACCCTATACACGGCTAGCAATCCCTTACGGCCAATTACGGACACGCACTCTAATTCGCTGGATCGTACGGATTCCCCGAAACTCTGGATTGCCACTCTCGACTAGAAGGCTTATTCTTCTCTCGCTACCCGCTGGACACGGAGTTTCCTATGATGCGATATGCGTTCACGTGCGCGATTGCAGCAGCAATTGTTTTTACTCCACCGGTTGGAGTTGCTGCGCAAGTCTCCAGTCTGCCTCGGACTCCTGACGGCAAACCCAACCTGCAAGGCATCTGGCAGGTGCTGAACACGGCCGCCTGGGACATCCAGGACCATGCGGCTCGGCTGGGCGTTCCGGCAGGCCAGGGAGTGGTCGAGGGCAACAAGCTTCCTTACCGTCCGGAGGCGCTCGCGAAGAAAAGGCAGAATTTCGAAAATCGTGCAACTGCCGACCCGGAGTCGAAAGGTTATCTGGCCGGTGTACCACGGATCATGTACATGCCGTTTCCATTTCAAATTTTCCAAATGCCTGACTACGTAGGCATCGCGTTCGAATACGGCCCCGCCTATCGGACCATCTACACCAACGGAACCCCACATCTCAAGGGGCCTCTCAATTTTTGGATGGGAGACTCACGCGGACACTGGGAAGGAGATACGCTGGTCGTCGATGCCGTGCATTTCACCGACCAGACATGGTTCGATCGGGCCGGCAATTTTCACAGCGATGGATTGCACCTGGTCGAACGGTTCACGTTGGCGGGTCCCGACCACATCAATTATGAAGTCACCGTCAAAGACCCGGCGGTGTTCAGCAGACCCTGGCAGATGAACCTGCCGCCCTACCGCAGCAAAGAACCGAACGTGGAAATTCTGGAATCAGATCATGGCTTCGTGGGGGACGCGGAAG
>JACXTT010013371.1_pt1 | contig 10817 bp, 9 predicted proteins | sample 9270951 | NCBI WGS metagenome assembly JACXTT01 (sample SAMN15532306, study PRJNA645909) | rock metagenome | isolation source: weathered quartz diorite | place: Puerto Rico | collected 2017-06-21
GTGCGCCTCGTCGTCAAGCTCCAGGTCGGCGAGGGAGAGCTTGCCGTTCTCCGGCCCGGCCGAACCGTGGCGCCGTAGCACCACACGCACGCGAGCCATGAGCTCCGCGACGCTGAACGGCTTGGTGACGTAGTCGTCGCCGCCGACTGTGAGCCCGTGGACCTTGTCGTCGGTGGCGTCCTTCGCCGTCAGAAAAATGATCGGAACCTTGTGGCCGGTCTGGTTCAGCCGCTTCAACACCTCGATGCCGTCGATGTCCGGCAGCATCACGTCCAGGATCACGAGCGCGGGATCGAACTGGTTGACCGCCGTCAGGGCGCTGCGCCCGGTGGCCGCGGTCTTGACGCTGAATCCCTCGTAGCGCAGGGCCATCGCCACGAGCTCTGTGATGTTCGGCTCGTCGTCGACGACCAGGACGCGGGCGCTGTTCGGACCTTCTTTGGGACCTGGAGCAGCTGAGCTCACGAGAGCAATCGTGATCTTGCTTCCTGTGAGTTTGCTGGGAGTCCGATGTGCGCGGGCTCGGGATTCGGCCAGTTTCGAGTTCGACGGACACTTCCGTCGGCGCCGACCAGGCAAGCCCTCGTCTTCGAGCCAGGCCAGCGCTTCCGCGCCCATGACGACGGCGGCGGTCGAGGCGATGTTGGCGTCGACGCAGCTCCCGGCGACGACCGTCACAGTGCGCCACGGGCCGGCCGCGGGGAGCCCGCTGCGTGGGTCGATGATGTGATGGAGCACCACGCCTCCACGAGTCCACCGGCGGACGGTCGTGCTCGATGTGGCGACGCCGCCGGAAATGATGGCGATCGACTCCTCGCCAGGGGCGATCGGAGCCGAGCTGTCTTCGTTCACCTGGATCGGCCAGCCTCCGACCGGCGGATCGCCCGCCACGCCGATGTCTCCGCCCAGGCTGATGAGGACGCCGCCCGCGCCCATCGCCTCGAGTGCCGCCTGCGCGCAGAGGTCAGACGCGAGGGCCTTGGCGGTGGCGCCAAGGTCGAGCTCAACGCCCATCGGGAAGAGCACCGACCTCGTCGTCGGGTCGAACTGCACGAGCTCCCAACCGGGCACGCGTCGCACGACCAGCTCGAGGGGCAGACCGTCGGGCGGCACGGTCGAGAAATCGGAGTCGTAGCCCGCGAGCCTCACGGCTGCGCCAACCGTGGGGTCGACAGCGCCATTCGTCGCACGCGCGCCCCGCAGCGCATCTTCGATGGCGCGTCCAAGCAGGGGGCTCACGACGCCACCGTGTCGGGCGTTGAGGCGGGTGAGCTCGCTGTCTTCGCGAAACCGGCTGGCAGCCTGGTCGATCTCTTGCACGCAGCGATCCACCGCCGCTTGCGCGGCGGCGAGCCGCCCTGGTTCTGTCATGACCACGCGGCACGAGCCGCCGAGGGCTCGGCTGTCGGCCGTGGCGAAGGTGGTCATCTCGTTGCGGCTCGGAGCTTCAGCGCGAACACCGGACACGCGGCGACCGCACGCTCCGCATTCGGCACCAGCGTCTGTGGGACGTTGGTCGACTCGATGATGGGATAGCCCCAGTCGTCGAGCCGGATGAGCTCGGGCAGCAATTCGGCGCACACGCCGCGGCCGTCGCAGCGGATGCGATCGATGGCGAGCTGTTGAGCGCTCACGCGACGCGCGGCGTGGCATGCGGGCGGTGGGTGGCGAAATCGCGGGCGAAGGTCGACAGGGCAGACAGGAGCAGCAGTGACGCCCCGTCTGGATGGTGGCAGGCTCCGCGCCCGGCGACCTCGCGCGACCAGCGATGCAGACGCTCCAGGTCGATCGCGGTGCCGCCGCCTTGCGCGATGTTGCCGGTCGCGCCGGCGAGGGCGCGCAGCCCGAAAAAGCACGGGCCGCACTGCGCCGAGCTCTCCGATGCGAGGTAGGACATGATGTCGGCGGTCGCGCAAACCCCGCATGCATCGGCCCGCAGAAATCCCAGCACGCCGCAACCCAGCGTGAGACAGCGTTCCTTGAGAGCGGGCCCGTCCAGCGGCAGCTCCATGGCGCCCACGGCATCGACCCAGGCGCCGAAGTAGCCGCCGAGCAGCACAGCTCGCAGGTCCTGAGTTGCGCGACCCCCGAGCGCAAGCGCATCACCCACCGTGGTACCGGCTTCGACCTCGATCACTCCCGCCTGCGCGACCGCCCCGGTGGCCGTGATGAGGAGGGTGCCAACAGCACCTCCTCTGCCGGCCGAGCGGAACCATTCCGCGCCGTAACGCGCTATGAGCGCGACCTGCGCAAGAGTTTCGACGTTCTGCACGAGCGCCGGCGAACGGCCGTCACCTCCTTCATGCGGCGAAGGCGGCCGCGAGGTCGGCGACGCCACGCGCGCGAAGACGAAGTTGGCCGCGGCGCTCGACTCCCCGGCGACGTAGCGTGCGGGCGCCAGCACGAGCGTGCCATTACGCAGCTCCCTCTCTGGTCGCTCCTCCATCGCAGCGAGCATCGCGGCCCGCGCTGCATGGTGCTGCTCTCCGATGTAGACCACGACCTGCGACGCGCGCACCGCACGCGCGGCCAGCAGCGCGCCGTCGAGCACGAGATGCGGCCGGGACGACATGAGGACTCGGTCTTTGTGACTCTGTGGCTCGCCCTCCGCGCCATTGACGATCACGGCTGTGCCCGAGCCGGCAACCGCGCGCCACTTCCGCGCAGCCGGAAACGACGCGCCGCCACGCCCGGTGAGACCGCTGCGCTCGAGCTCTTCGATCAGCCCCGGCCCAGCCATAGGCACTGGCCCAAAGCGGTGCACGTGAGCCGACAGCTCCTCCGCGCCAAGGCCAGGGTCAGGACCGGAAAGGAGTCGGAGGCGGCTCATGGCTGCGCGCGGCGCTCTGCTCGAGCGCGAAAGTCGGCACGGGGCGCGGCGAGCGGATCGGGCGAACCGGCCATCAGCCGGTAGACGGTCGCCAGGACCACCGCCGCCACGCACACGGTGCCGAGGCCGATGAGCCACGTGGACCACGCGTCAGTCCCGGTGCCAAAGCTGTGCAACAGGCCCACCGGCCACGATGCGTAAGCGAGCCAGTGCACGGCGCGCCACACGGTGCGGCCGAGATGGCGGCGCAGGAGGCTGGTGACGACGATCGCGGCCACGAGCTCGGCGGAGATGGTGCCGAGGCCGAGCCAGAACGTTCGGTAATAAGAGAAGAAAGGGACCACCGCAGAAAGCCAGCCGAGGCTGGTGAACGGGTCGATCACGGCGGTGATGACGTGCAGCCCGGTGAACACCACTGTCAGCAGAGCGAGATTGCGGTGCAGCGCCGGGGTCAGGAAGCGCGGCCAGCCGGCGGCCTGGAACCGAAGGCTCGACAGGATGCCGAGCACGACAACAAGGGTCAGGAGCACCAGCGACACGGCGCCAGCACCGCGGGTCGTATACCACAGCCACTGGTCGGACATAGGAGTGCCCTTAGGACGAGCCGCCGGAGACCGCGACCGGTGTCCCCGAGGACGAGTTGGCCGACCCGGACTTCAGTCCGGACGAGCCCGTCGAGCCCGTCGAGCTGGAGGTGCTGGTCGAGGTGGACGAGGCGCCCGCCGCGCTGCTCACGATGGAGGCAATCGAGGAGGCAATCGAAGCGGTGGCGGTACCGGAGCTCGACGTGGTCGAGCTGCCCGGGATGGTGGCCGCGCTGACGTAAGCGAGGCCGCCCACGCCGGCGACTCCCGCCAGCGCTATGCCCGCGGTCAGGCGGTTGACGAGCCGCAGGGCGGCGTCGCGGGAGGCGATCCGGCTGCGCACCTCAGCGTTCTGCATGACCGCAGGGTGGCGCCGGCTGCTGAAGCGGATCTGGGAGATCACTTGGAGTTCACTCAGAGAAACCACTTGGCAAGTTCAAAGGTTTCTCTCACGCCGCCCTAGGCTTCGGCGCCCAGCCTCTTGTCCAGCGATCGCATCCGGAAAACAACACGAGATAAGGAGATAGACAAGATGCTGGTACTCAGGAAACCCATTGCCGCGGCGGCCATGGTTGGTTCGATGGCGGTAGGAGCGGTGGCCGGCGCGGTCATCTATGCGGCGACGACCATCGGTGCCGTCGCCGCCACCAACAACACCCCCGCAGTGGCCACCGCGGCCTCCCCGGCGCCGGGAACCCCCGGCAAATTCGTGTCTAACGAGAACGCGACCCACGAGGCCGGTGAGAGCGCCGCCCGCGAGGCGCAGGAGAACGCCGGCCAGGTGCCGACCGTCCCGTAGTCCCGTCGGCCGTATCCGGAGGGCCGGGTGAAATGCCCGGCCCTCTTCACGTTTCACAGGAGAATCTGAGATTCACATGCGCAGCCGCCTGATGCTCATCGCCGGCGCAGCCGCTTTGCTCGTCGCGCTGGCGGTTGGCGGCGCGTACGTCTACTTCTTCTCTGGGCTCAGGACCTCGCCCACTCAGCTCGGCCTAAGCTCGCCCAGTCCCGCTGCGTCCGCAGCGTCCACTTCGCCGGTCTCGGCAGGCATGGCCGGCACCTGGAAGGTCACGTCCGGCTCACTGGTCGGCTATCGGGTCAAGGAGCTTTTCGTCGGCCAGACCGCCAAGCACGAGGCGGTCGCGCGCACGTCGGTCGTGAGCGGCGGAATGAAGGTCACCGGTGACGCCACGACGGGCTTCACCGCCACCGACGTATCCATCACGGCCGACCTCACCCAGCTGCACAGCGTCGATTCGGTCGCGGGGCGCGACGTCACGCAGCGGGATGGCGTCGTTTCTCGCCAGCTCGACATGTCCTCGTTTCCGACCGCGACGTTCACAGCGGCCTCAGTGAGTGTGCCGGCGACCGGAACGAGCGCCAAGATCTCGCTGCAGCTGCCCGGCAGCATCAACGTGCACGGCGTCACCAAAGCGGTGACGGCGGCAGCTCAGGCTCAGCTCAACGGCGACAAGCTCGAGGTCGCCGGGTCGGTCACCGCTGACATGAGCGACTTCGGCGTGTCGCCGCCGCAGGTCCCATTCGTGACGGTCGACTCATCGGTTGTGATCGAGTTCGACATCTTCCTGACGAAGGTGGTCTAAAGGGCAAGGCACGAGACCCCCGCGCTGCGTGGCGCTAAGGCCGGATTTACTCCGGCCGTCATCCCGCGTCGTGCGGCAGCCGCCCAGGCGTGGTGCCTAGAGGGGGGGTTCCGCGCCTTTTAGCCGAACATCTGGCGGGCAACGAACAAGACGTTCGCCGGACGTTCCGCCAGGCGGCGCAGGTACCACCCGTACCAGGCCGGGCCGTACGCGATGAGCTGGCGCGTGGTGTGGCCTTCGGCCGCGAGCTTCGCCAGGGCTTCGGACTGGATGCCGTAGAGCATGTTCACCTCGACCTGGCTGCGATCGATTTCGATCGCCCGTGCGAACTGCGTGATGCGGCTGATCATCGGCAGGTCGTGCGTGCCGAGCACCAGTCGCAGCTTGCCGCGTTGCACCTCGGGCAGCATGAAGGTGCTTAGCGCCAGGTAGTTGGCGTCGACATCGCGCTTGGCCGGGAATGCCTTCTCCAGTGGCTCGGCGTACGCACCCTTGACCAGCCGGATGGTCGGCTGGATCGGCATCAGGCGACCGATGTCGCGCGCAGTCCGGTACAGGTAGGCCTGGATGGCGATGCCGACGTGCTCGTGGTTTTTGCGCACCGCCTCATAGAGCTCAAGCGTCGCTTCCGTGTAGGCGCTGCCCTCCATGTCGACCCAGAGCCAGCCCTTCGCCTTTTCGGCCGCGCCCGCGAGGCGTTGCAGGTTCGCCAACGTGACTTTTGGATCGAGGTCGAGACCGAGGTGTGTGGGCTTCACCGATACGACCGGATCAACTCCGGCCGCCGCAGCTTTCGCCAGCACCATCTCGAAGTGCTGGACGACTTCCGCAGCCTCGGCCAGGTCGGTGATGTTCTCGCCGAGCTGCGTGAACAGCGCGCCGATGCCTTTCGGCTTTGACTCCTGTGCGGCCTTCAGAGCGCTGTCGAAATCCTCACCGGGCATGAACCGCTTGACCGCGCGCCGCGCGAAGCTCCACGTCGGCACGTGCGCGGCCAGCCACGGGTTGGTGGCGCACCACAACAGGATTCCCCTCATTCGCTCGAATGGTACTTCGGCGATTTCCGGTGTCACGCGACCTGACGGTGCCACGGGACCTGACGGTGCCATGACGGTTCATGACCCCATAGCGTCCGCTTTACGCCCGCGAGCCAAGCGCGAGAAGCGTGGGCATCGACGGCGTTCGCGGCGAACTTGTGCCCGTGACATTTGCGACGCGCCTCGAGGCTGTCGGAGTGGTCGGCCTCGCGTTGGCTGGAATGATTTACGGTGCTGCCGCCGTGGCCGGGCTGGTTCCCGCGGACCCACCTGAAATGGTTGCTCCTGCGGTTGCCGTCTCGACCGGCATCCTGGCCTTTGTCAAGACCGCCGTGATGACGGCGGCACTCGTGCGCTACTTGCTGTCGCGCGCTTGGGCGTCGCCCGCTGAAGGGAGCCTGACGCTGAACGTGCTGCCGTGGCCAAGCTCGCTCTCGACGCTGATCGACCCGCCCATCATCTGGACCAGGCGGCGGCTGATCGCCAGCCCCAGACCGATGCCGCCGGGGGCGTGATTACCGGCCTGGAAGAACTCCTGGAAGATGCGGCCGAGCTCATCCCGCGCTATGCCGACGCCCGTGTCGGCCACGCTGATCGCGACCTCACCGCCTGCAGCCCTGGCCGCGAGCGTTACCGTGCCGCCTGCAGGAGTGTGCCGGACGGCATTGGCCAGCAGGTTCAGCAGCACCTGGACGACCTGCCTCGGGTCCGCGCGCACCATGACCTCTGGGGCCGAACCCACGACCAGCGTAAGGCCATTGTTGTCGGCGAGCGGCCGCACCTGATCGGCGGCCTGCACCATCACGCTCTCGGCTGAGAAATCAGCAGGCTGAATTCCGGCCCGGCCCGCGTCCAGCTTGGCCATCTCGAGTGAGTCGTTGACCAGCGCCAGCAGATGGTTTCCGGCCATGTCGATGTTGGCGACATAGCGGCGCTGTTTGTCAGTCAGCTCGCCCGTGCGCGGATCCGCCAGCATGTGCGCGAAGCCGAGAATCGAGTTGAGTGGTGTCCGGACCTCGTGGTTCATCATCGCCATCAGCCGCGATTTGGTCTCGCTATCCCGCACCGCGGCCTCGACGCGCACACGGTCGGTCACGTCCGCGAGGACGCCTGAGAACCCGGTCAGCGTGCCGTCACTTGCGCGGTTCGGGCTGAGGTAAACGTCCAGGTACCGGTCCGACTGCGTGAGGTGGGCCTGGCCGGTGACGATCTCGCCCTTGATCGCACGGTCGACCATCGCGCTGGCGTCGTGATAAGGCTTCATCCACTCCCGCACGTTGTGTCCCACCGTGGTCTCCGGCGTCAAGTCGAACTTCGCCAGGCCCTTACCCTGCGCCAGCGTCACGACGCCGTTGGTGTCGCAAGCGATGAGGATCACGGGAGCGGTCTCAACGATTGCGGCCACGCGATCACGGCTCTCTTTCAGGCGATCGCGCATGGTCAGGTCGCGCACGAAGGCCGCCGCCAGGCGCGTCTCCTCAGGGAGGTTCGCAATCGCGATCTCCATCGGAAACTCGGTGCCATCGCCGCGCAGTCCGGTCGTTTCGAAGTGCCGGCCCGCATATTCGGCTGAGCCGGCCTGTGCGCCATCGCGCAGCCAGCGTGCGAAAGCATCGGCATGCTTGCCTGCGAGCAGGGTCGCCCCGGATTGCCCGATGATCTCCTCCCGCCGCTGCAGAAACGCGCGCTCGGCGGCCGGGTTGAAATCAACGATCCTGCCGTCCGCGTCGAAGGTCACGATTGGATCCGGCGCAGTATCGATAACAGCACGAACCCGCTGTTCTCCGGCCTTGAGCCGGCGCGTAGTGGTGGCTCTTTCGAACGCCGCCGCAGCGAATCCGCCCACCATCTCCAGCGTGCGGGCGTCGATCTCGTCCAGGGCGCCCGCCTCCTGAGAAACGAGCTGCAGGACGCCCATCACCTTGTCTCCGCTCACAAGTGGAGTCGCCACCATCGCGCCAAGGCCTGCCGCCCGGGCGGTCGCGCCGTGCGCCCGCGAGTCCGTCTTCGCGTCGCTGACCCGCTGCGCGGAGCGAGTGGTGAACGCAAGCCCGGCCAGACTGCCGGCGACGGGGAGGCTGGCGCCCATCGGGATCTCAGGCGTTCCCGCGGCTGCGCGGACGACCAGGAGATCGTCTTTCGGCAGCAGCACCGCCGCCGCGCCGGCGCCGGTCAGCTGGATCGTCCGCTCGGCGAGCACCCCGAGCAGGCGCTCGAGGTCCGGCTCGTTGCTTGCGATGTCGCGCTGCGCCTCGATGATCACAGCCAGCCGGTCCTGCTCCGACTTCAAGATCGACTCCGCCTTTCGCTCCTCGGTCACGTCGACCAGGTGGAGCAGCACCTGCTGCGGCCGGTCGTCGACCCGAACCAGCGATGCCGTCAGGCGGGTCCAGATGGCGCGCCCGTCACGGTGATGCACGCGTGCGTCGATGGTTTGCACCGCAGGCTCGGCGTGCAGATACAGCCCGGCCAGCGTTTCAACGACAGACTCGAGGTCCTCCGCTACGACGATGGTCCTCGTGTCCATTCCCGAGAGCTCGGCCTCGGTGTAGCCGAGCATCCTGCACAGAGCCGGATTTGCCCTCACCACCACACCGTCGAGCGCGGTCAGCGCCATGCCGATGCCCGAAGCCTCGAACGCGCCGCTGAACTGCTGCTCACTGGCTCGCAGGGCCTCCGCGCTGCGGGCCCGCGCGATCGCTGCGCCGGCGAAGCCGGCCAGCAGCTCGAGCGTCACCTGGTCGGCTTCGCCAAAGGCATTTGGTTCAGGCGACTGGAGCTGGACGCCACCGAGCACATGACCCTCCCATCGAATCGGGGCCATGATCAGCGAGCGGATGCCGGTGATGCGTGCGGCGCGCTGATCGCACCGCGGATCCACCAGGGCATCCTGTGTGCTCTGCGGGGTGCCCTCTTCGATGCACCCGGTGATGGGGTTGCCCTTGGTCGGGAATCGCATGCCAAGCAGGCCGCTGCCGAACCCCGCCGCCGCGGTCACCGCGACCTCGGCCCCGTCGAGCATCTGCACGGCGGCTCCCGCCGCGCCGGTGAGCTCGACCGCCTGCGAGGCCACAATCTCCATGATGCGGGCGGCTCCCAACTCGGCGTCGCCGAGGACGGACTGAACGTGGATCATGAGCCGCAGCCGCTCGGCGTCTAAACGTTGCCGCTCCTCAGCGGCTTTCAGCGACGTGATCTCGATCGCGCTGGTCACCAGCGACTCGACATCGCCGGCCTGGTCGAGGATGGGCACGGCATCGAGCAGGAACCACCTGCCAGGGTGAGCACCCACGCCAACAACCGCGTTCCTAATCGGCGCCTTGGTCTGCAGAGCGCGGCTGGTCGGGCGGTGCTCCGCGGACAGAACCACACCTTGCTCGTCGTACAGGTCGAGAGTCCCGGCGCGAATGCCGGCGACCATGCCGGACCCCAGGATCGTTTCGGCGACCTGGTTGTTGTAAATCGCCTGCCCCGACCGGTCGAAGACCAGCACCGCGACGGGCAGCGCCTCATAGGTCTGGCGGATCATCTCGTCCTGGCGCTTGACCTGTTCGGTCAGACGCGCTGCCTGCAGCGCCGGCGCGACCATCGCTGCCATCAGCGAAAGCACCCGCGCGTCGGACTCCCGGAAGCGGTCCTCCGAGAAGCTCAGCACGCCAAGTGTGCCGACCGGGCGGCCGTCGACCAGCAGTGGCACGGCGACCTGGGCTCGGATCTTGTGCAGGCGCCCCCACGCTGTCGCTTTGCCGGAGGCTTCGTAGTCGTTGATCAGGACCGGCTTCCCAGTCTCGAACGCCTCCCGGATCGCTGTCGGAGCGTCCGCTGCTATGTCCGGCTCCGGTTCGGCCTGTGCGCCAAGGCTCGCCAACAGCTGAAACGACCCGGTGGCCGGTTCGAACCAGCGCAGCACGGCGGCGTCGCCCCCGGCCACCGCTCTCGCTCGATCGACGACCAGGTCGGCGAGCTGGCGCTCGCCCGAGAAACCACCGGCTGCAACCGCCACTGCGTGCAGCGCCGAAAAGGTGCTCGCTCCAATCTGGACACGTGGGTTCCCGCGGCTCGACCTGGTCACTCCCCCAACCTGCAAAGCATTATATAACGCAGCGCTCTATATTGCAATATGAATTCATAACGATGCAGGATGTAATAGATTTATGGCGATGAGTTCCAACAACTCGCATCCCGGGCGGCCCCGCAATCCAGACCTCGACAAGGCCCTGTACCAGGCCGCCCGGGAGGTCTTCTTCGAGCGTGGCTACCAGGCGGCAAGCCTGGCTGAGATCGGGCGGCGTGCTGGCGTCGGCACCCCGGCCATCTACCGGCGCTGGCCAACAAAGGCGGCTCTGGCAATCGATCTGGTGACGAATATCAGCCAGCCTCGCCCCATCCCGGACACCACCTCGATCCGCAGCGACCTCATCCAGTTCCTGCGTCTGAGGCTCCGCACGTGGTCGACGCCAATGTTCCAGCACGTGCTTTTCCCCGTCGCTGCAGAGGCGATGTCCAATCCCGCGCTGGCGACGACTGTGCGCCGGCGTTTCATCGAATACCGCGAGGCCGGCGTGTATGACCGCATCAAGCGGGCGATCAAGGCAGGCGAGCTGCGCCGAGACACCGATCCCGGACGCCTGATCGACGTGTTGATGGGAACGGTGTCGATGCCGCTGCTCTTCTCTCAGGACCTTCCCAAGGAGTCGCAGGCGGCTTCGATCGTCGACCAGGTCCTGGAGGGTTTTGCCGCGAAACCAATCTCGCGCCCGCG
>JACXTT010013372.1_pt1 | contig 10817 bp, 7 predicted proteins | sample 9270951 | NCBI WGS metagenome assembly JACXTT01 (sample SAMN15532306, study PRJNA645909) | rock metagenome | isolation source: weathered quartz diorite | place: Puerto Rico | collected 2017-06-21
GAACATTTTCCCAGGGCAGATTGATCTGAAACGGGTCAAGTTTCTCGTTGAACAAACCAAATTCTGGCCCGTTTACACTCGTGAAAAGGTGTATTCGTGCAGCTCCGGCCAATCGAGCGCGATGACGCTTTCGAGCGGCCAAGCGTGGGATCCGGCGGCACAGGAGTGGATTCCTTCAACCAGCCAGACAGAAGCCGACGGTCTGAGCTTTCAGGAAGGTATGGCGGACATACCTTTTCTTTATCCAGTGCCCTTCAAGGAAGTTTCGAGCATTACTCCATACTCGCTTGAGGAGAGTCTCTGGGAATTGTCAGATCGCTTGATGGAGCAATACCAACGTCACTTTATGATTCGACTGCCGGGCAAACCAACCCTCGCGGCGGTTACCCCGTTCGTCAAAAACTGGTATGTCAGGCCGGAGATCCTCCAAAGCTACACCGAGGAATTGATGGCCGGCTTCCTGCCCGCCGCGGAGGTGGACCGGGCTCTTTTGAAAATCGAAGAGAATCTCACTCAAGCCCTGAAATCCAAAGGTGCTCGGGCGGAGCCAGCGATCGCCTGGCGACGTTCACGATAAGGACGTAACTCATAATGATCAGATTTTGGCGACCGACGTTCAGGGCGGAAAAGGCGTTCGGGACTGTTGTGCCCCGTCCATATGAGAAGTCCCCGGTCGCCATCTCTTTCAGCGGAAAGCAGATGGATTGACCCCGCTGGTTCGACGGCTTAAACGCTTCCGGTGAACGTCGAATTCGCCAGCAATATCAACGTTTTGCCACTCTCCCGTCATAAAAGAGGTATTGTGCGACAAGAGGATGTACTTTCCATGCATTCCTCACCACCCCCATCTCTCGTCGGGCCACCATTAGTCTTTCCTCTAATCACGCAAGCGGACCGCCGGGGACTTCCTAGGCCGATACCTGTGTTCCCTTATACTTCTCCTCGAGTTCGACAACGCGAGCATCCTCGATTTTCTTACACAGGGGCTGAATTTCTCTTGCTATCACATGATCCGCAGGGAATTTTCCAGGCGAGCTTGCTTCCTTCCAGCACAGAAGCTCAGGCTTCTCTCTTAAATTGAGCTGCTCAAAAATACGTCCGGCGAGCGCAGGAACCAGAGGAGAACTTAAAATCGCAATGCTCTTACACAAGGCAACACAGTGATACATTGTCGCCGCAGCTTCCTTGGGCGAAGTTTTTCGCGTTACCCAAGGAGCCTGCGTGTCGAAATAGCGATTGGCTGTTGTCCAAACTTCTCGAAGCTCGCGAATCCACCCGTTGAAATTGCAAGCATATAGATTTGCGTCACAAGTGCGGACCAATTCCGACATCCGGTTCCAAAGTTGTACATCGGTGGATCGCTCCACTGGCGTCGGAGGAATCTTACCCTCGAAATAGCGGTTGAGGAAAGTAAGTGTCCGGTTGACAAAGTTGCCGAGATTGTCTGCCAAGTTGGCAACGGCTTGTTGAAGGCCCGGCCAAGTAAAGTCACTGTCCGAACGTTCCGGAGCAATCGTTGTCAAATAAAAGCGCCAGTAGTCCGATGGCAGTTCAGCGATAGCAGCGTCGGTAAAAATACCTCGTTGCGAGGAGGTACTGAACTTTCCACCATAATACTTCAAGTATTCGAAGCCTTTAACAAGATCTGCAAGGATGAAAGTATCGTCAATCCCCATAATCATCGCTGGCCATATTACGGTGTGGAACGGGACGTTGTCCTTTGCCATAAATTGGACCAGTCTTGTATCCTCTCCCATCCAGTAAGCTCGCCAGAGATCAGGGGAGCCCCTAAGTCGTGCCCATTCTTGCGTGATAGCGATGTATGCGTTCGGCGCGTCGAACCACACGTAAAAAACTTTATCTTCAAAACCTTTCAGTGGCACAGTAATGCCCCATTTCAAGTCTCGTGTAATACAACGATCCTTCAAACCTTCCCTCAGCCATTTTTTTGCGATCGCGACGCTCGTGTTCGGCCAGTAATTCTCTTTAGATTTGACCCAGGCGGTCAGTCTGGCCTCAAAGTCAGACAAGCGCAGAAACAGGTGCTTCGACTGACGGTGCTCCAGCTTTCGGCTTCCCGTAACCGCGGAACGAGGGTCGAGGAGATCGATTGCGTCAAGCAGTTTTGTGCAGTTCTCGCACTGATCGCCACGTGCTCCTTGGAAACCACAGAAGGGGCATGTTCCGATAACAAACCTATCCGGCAGAAATCGGCCGCCTTCAACGTCATAAAGCTGAGTGATTTCGTTTTCCACTATGTGACCGTTGTTGTATAGCTGGGTGAAGAACTCTTTCGTCAAAACGTGGTTTTCAGTGCAACTCGATCTTCCGAAATGGTCGAAGGACAGGTCGAAGCGCTCATATATTGATTTTTGAGTATAGAACATTGACTCGCAGTATTGCTGCACTTGCTTACCTTCTAATTCGGCTGCGATCTCCGCTGGAGCGCCATGCTCGTCCGTTCCACAAATGAAAATGACATCCTCTCCCCTCTGCCTAAGAAACCGCGCGTAAATATCAGCGGGCAGAAGAGATCCGATTAAATTGCCGAGATGCTTGACGCCATTGATGTAAGGCAAAGCGCTCGTGATGATTGTTCGTTTCACTGGGCGTGATTGTGAATTGATAACCGGCGAAAGGCGACTACAAAGCTTTCGGCAGAAGAACCGGAGAGGTCAGATTGTGACTTTCCGTTTACCTCTCGAATACATCGTCAGGCAATCCAGGAACCTTTGGTTGGATTTCGGATCTCTTACTGCCACGCGGAACGCCTCTTTCGGCATCATATCAATCTCTGCTCCCCATCTTGGCCGAACGCCGTTCCGTTCGCAATGAGAGCGTAAGGCGGACTCGCTCCCGTTCGAGAGAGTGACAAGAATGAAATTCGCATCGGGTGGAACCACCTGAAAACCCCGCATGGGTGTAATGGCCTCGCAGACTCGTTGACGTTCTTGTGCGATCATTACACGTGACTCGCGAATGAAATCACGTTCAGCGAGTAACCGTTCGAGCAACAACAGAGCAATGTTGTTGACAGAATAACACAGAATTGACTGACGCACACACTTCGTAACAGAAGGGTGGGCCACAACGTAGCCTACCCTGAGCCCCGGGACAGAAAAGAACTTCGAAAGGGAGCCTATCGTGATGATGTTCGATTGTTCGACCGCAACTTGCATCAGTGACCGGGTATGAAAGTCGTTCCGGAACAACAGATATGTTTCATCGACTATGAGGGTACCATCCCCCATTCGCAGGAGCAAGCCGCGCAATGCAGCACCTCTGCAAAGCCGAGATGTTGGGTTGTCCGGATTTGCAACAAACGCCAGGTCCGCTGGAGAATTCACTGACTCTATCACTTCTTGTGTCAACCTGAAAGCGTGCTCTACTTTGCTTTGTGTTGGCTGTACGATCTTTGCACCAACTCGCTCCAAACTCGCGCGATATTCCCAAAATGTCGGAGGAAAGATAATGCCGGACCTGGCTCGCAACAGCCTTGGGAGGATAAAGATTGCCTCGCTTGCACCGCACGTGAGCGTAACACACTCTCGCGGAACCTGCAAGAACGACGCAAGCGCTCTATGCGCAGGGTGAGTATGAGCGTCCGCGTAATAGCCGATAATTCTCGGCAGATGTATCGCCAGATCACGAAAGACCCGCTTCGGTGGACCAAAAGGGTTTGTGTTAAGTCCAAAGTCTAATGCATGCATGCACGATGGGATGGCCGATTTGATTGTTCTAGTGGCATTGTCCAGTTTGCTTCATTGACGACGTACCTCTGCCCCCGCCTACACAGCAACCCCTTCCCAAGGCAATTCGCAAACGTCACCGAAAACGCATCCTCCAGCCAGGATCGTATCACCGGGTTGTCCTTAAAGCCGAGGAACATCTCACCTTTCAAATGTCCAGTGCCAATAAGGCCCCCCACAAACGATTGAAGTGTAAACGATTCACGCCTCAGCAACAATGACAACAGCCGCACCCAGCTGATGCGTGCGCTCGCCTGCAATTTCGCAAGTGCTCTCCTGTCGCCCCCGATGAAAGCGCATTTTCCTGTCAGAGCATTGAGCAGCAGACGCAACCGGAGCCATTCTGAACTCAAAACAGCAGGAGTCTTAGAAATTGGTTTTATTGCGAAACAACCTGACTTCGAGCGAAAACCGTCACCAGCTATCGCGCGGTCAGCATCGTACCAGGATGCTAGGAGCTTCCGCCGATGTGGGACTTCCGAGTCAATCGGCAAACCGTAAGCGGTGTGCAATGCCAGAACCCACCGAGTCAATCTGGCAATACGACGCGCATTTACTAGGTGCGCGAGAATAAGGATATCCAAATCTGACTCCTCGGTTGCGAGCCCGTAGGCGTGAGAGCCGTACACAAAGGCTGCGTATTGTTCCGCACCAAAGAGAGAATCACAAAAGGCCTTTGCCCTTGGTCTGATGGCGAAGCACAACGAATAAGACATGGTTTCGACCGAATTAGGGCAGCGGATTTAGTACGGACGCTTCGTTACTCCATAAGCCGTCGCCAAGAGTCGCAAGATAGTCTAGACACTCGTTCAAAATTGTTTCGGTGGTAAGCGGATTGCCACACATGTACCGCAACACATTTGCCTCGAATTGGCATCCTTGTTCCAGCAAGTTGAGATTGTCGCGCATTCTGAACGAGTGGATATAATAGCGGCCTTGCCGCAGCATATGCTCATAAATAGAACGATTCAGGAGCGAAATTCGCTCGGCGGTATCCCGCGCCAAAGGGCGCTTCACGTCCTTCGGGAGGTACATGAAAATGACCGAATTAATGTTTAGGTGGTTCAAAACGACGAAGCAAGGGTGCGACCTTACCATCTCTGCGAATCGAAGTGCCAGACCACAGCGCTCTTCTACCAATTTGCCGATGCGTGGTACCCCGAGGCTCCTGAGCAACATCCAGAGGCGCAATGAATGGAACGCCTTTGAACCCAACACTGGCGTTGTTTGGCCGAGCGATTGCTGTTGCCGCATGATCAAATCGGACTTTGTAATCACCAAGGAAGCTGACCGAGGATCCCGCAGTAATAGAACAGCTAGGGGGTATGGGACCGCAAGGACTTTATGGGGATCCAGTGTAATCGAATCCCAGAGCTGGAGGCCGCGCAATTTATGTCTTAGCCGATCAGAGAAGCATAGCGCTGTTCCGTGGCACCCGTCACAGTGGAGCCACACCTTCGGATCAGCCTCCCGGACGATGTCATGTACCCCTTGCAAATCGTCAATTGTCATGGTGCGGCTGTCTCCGGCATACGCGACCAGCATAATTATGCGGTCACCAGAATTGTTCGCTTTGTACAAAATCCCTTTCAAAGCCTTTTGGTCATACCTAAAATTGTCGGTTGGACACTGTAGAATATTTTCGCTTCCAAGGCCCGCCCAGGCCATTGAGGCCGGGATTGTGTAGTGACCAATACCTTCCGGAACCACGACTTTCACTTGATCTGTATTGAATCGAATGCCACGCTCTGAGGTTCCAGGAAAGGCGTGTTCACGTGCAAGCAGAGTAGCCGTATAGTTAGACATCGTACCTCCGAGCAGTGCCATGCCCCCAACCTCTATGGCACTTTTCGGGGCACCCGCATCGGGATACCCCAAAAGCTGGCGCAACCAACGGAGTATGCAAATCTCCACGTCCGTTGCAATCCTGGAACAGAATGTTGAGTTGATAAGATTCACATTTAGAAAGTCCGCAAGGATGGCTCCACAGATACCAGCCAAGCTATTTCCCGCATCCGGAAATCCCAGGAAGCACGGACTCGCAAAGTTAGGCATTCCTGGTAAGTAATTCTCTTCTAAGTCCTCCAACAGAGACTCGATAGGCTTGCCTTCGGTCGGCAACGGTTGGTCCACGATTGAAGAAGGCGAAAACCCATCCGAAGGGGAGTAAAAAAGTTCACGGTTCTTAAACGCAAGGCCGATCTTCAAGACACGAGCGAGTATTCGAACTGCTTCCTCTTCTGAGACTCCACCTTTTCCAACGAAAAGTGTCTGGCAAGTGGACTTGTCGGATTCAAGTCCTTGGGACGCCGAAGAGGGGTCCAGGCCGCCGTCTGATTCCTTCAGGTAGTCTAGGCTTTTCACAATCTTTGAGGCTCAGAACCGCCTCGCGTTAACGCTCGTTTTATCAGGGTCGGTCCGCTTACAATTTTAGCCTATAATTATCTCCAAGCTTATCCAAAACCTGGTTTTATTTCGAGGCAAAACACTTCCAACCCTCCAACCTCCGCAGTCGAACACGCATTTTAGCCCCCCTGTGACGGGTTTGTCAAATTCTTTCTTGAAGAATCTAAGAATCTCTGAGTGCTGAACTCCTCACCTCAGTGTGGCTGGTTTTGAATCGACCCTGAGTGGCTGGTTTTCAAGTGACCGGTGAGAATACACAGTCAAATTACAGCGACGGGCGCTGTCGAGCCACTGCGCCGCGTAACTCACCCGGGTTTTGTTCGAGATTTCCCCGCGTCCATTTCGCCAATATTTCCAAGCGTTGCTGAGTCTCCCGTCATAAAAGATACATTTTGCGACGGGACAATTCACCATCCCTCCCCCTGGGGATAACTGTGCATCCGAGTATGGTAGAATTGAAATCAACATGTTTTGGGAACGTTGGCCGTATTGGCTAAAAGGAGGTGTTATAGCTTTGACGGTAACATACGCTATGTTACTCATCTCATACTTTTTCTTTCCGTATTCTGATTATGCGTGCCGGTCTCGCGCTCTTTTGCCTGTTTTCCGAGGAGACAGCAAAGCTTGCATTCCTGGCCATGAATTTGTGATGCTTGGATACGCTGCTCTCTTCTGGTTGGGGATTCCCTCGTCTAGTTTGCCACTACCTTCTGGTCCATGGAGGGCCGGATTCGGTATTGCTGAATTCCTCTTGGTGTTCTTTGCGGGAGCGGCAATTGGGAAACTGCTCAGTTGGAGTGCCTGGAAAAAAGTGTCCGACTGGCTAACAGCTGGGCTGGTTGGGAGCTTAACTGGAGGAGGAATCTTACTGGTTTCCTTGATTATAACTCAATCCTGCGTTGTCTTATACAGCCGTGTATATTATCCAGAGGAAGTATATCCAGCGTGCGTGTCTCCACTCGACCTTTTATTGGCCCCCCTTGGATGGTGGATTTTCGGAGCCTTCGACGAAGCTAGGGACTTGATTGCCCCAACTCCCCTTATGAGGTTGGTTCTGATAGCATTGAGAACCCTAGCCTGGCTCGCTGTCTGTTTTTTAATTGGTGCTTTGTTTAGGCGGATCAGGAGATTTAGAAAATGGCTTAAGGAAAGGAATGAAGAACAAGAAGAAAACGGCGGTTACGGTAAGAGCGCACGGTAGAACTTGTAGCTGTAGTTGATTACAGCAGGGTCAATGAAAAGCACCGTGCCGTTGGTGTTTGGCACAGTGGCCATTTGCTCCCAAGTTGTCAAATTTGTGGAGAACTCGAGTAAGTAGTTGTAGCCTGGCGCGCCAGTTAGGTTCAAAACGGGCGCCGTGTTCGTGCCCTGTAGGTGGATGGCGAGTTGGGGTGCCTCGCTGACACCGGTAAAGCCCGTGGCTAAGTTCGTAATGGCGATGCTCGAGGAGGTGTCGTTGAAGGCTTCGAGACGGAAACTCAGCGTATAGAGACCGAATGTCGCGATCGCAGGAAGGAAGAACCGATATGGCTGCAGATCCGGATCGGCCACACGCTCATCAACGAAACCAATTTCATTGGTGTTCCAATACGCAGTGAGCAGACCTTGCGCCCCATTGGTACTGGTGAATGCCGCGTTAAAACTAACGAAGTTCACAGCGCCGGTGACCGACAAGCCGATGGCAATCCACGCCGGCCTATCGTCATGAAGTTTGACGCTGCTGAAACTGATTCCACTTACACCCGTCTGGCTAATCGCGTACGGGCGGGAAGGAATGTCGAGCTCAGGATTTGTGGCCGTCGGAATAGCGCCTTGAACAAGTACGCGACTAGCTGCATTAGTTGGCTGCAGGATCACGGGCCTCGAATTTCCGACAGGATAGCTCCCCCGATTATCCCAGCCCCCGCCTTCTTTGCTACGCGCGAATCCATAAACCCCCGACCCATCGGGGGCGTTGCTCACTATGGTGTCATAGTACCAATAGTGTGGCCACTGGTGTCCTTCTCCGAACCCTCGACGAGCCCAAGCTTCTTCGCCGCATGGCGCAGCAGGCGTGGTGTCATCTGGTGCAGGACAAAACACAGCGGTTGTATATCCCTGAGGATCCAGCCTTGTGACATCAACGTTGTGTGTATACGTTAAGGGGCCTTCCGTGAGCGAGTTCGGGTAAGCAAGGAAGGAAGGAAATAGATCGGCCCAGTAGTCATGAGCAAAATAACTGTCCGCCCAGTCAGCGTTTGTGCCATAGTTGGCTCGTCCCCATTCGTCCTTGCCTACGTAGGCATCAAGAAACGTAGCATGAACAGTGACCGGCGTCGGAGAGGACCGCTTAAGGGCTCGCGTAATGCCCTCAACGACACCGGCGCCGGCGCTGTGGCCAATAAGATGCACATGTTGCCAGCCCTGTTTGGCTAATTCAATTCCGTATAGATAACCTTTTATCTTCGCGTTCCGCAGGGCTGTGTCGGGATCCAAGGTCCAGGCCTCTGGCATCCACTTGAAAGAAGTCACCAGCCAATTGGTTGCTAATCTGTTGCTAACGCCTATGGCCATTTCATCAACCCAATCGACGTTAGCTGGTGGTCCGAGCTGGATTAGAGGCCATTCACGAGGCAGCCAACCGTGGGTCACAATGACCAAGCTATCGTTTGTGAGTTGTCTGGGTGGTGCCGGAGGCGACGTTTGTCGTGCGGGTTGGTTACCGTTCGCGCCATCTGCCAGCACGGCGAGAGATGCAGTGGCGCTGACAACTGAACCGTAAAGGTTCCCTATCAGGACACAGTAACCACCCGAATCAGAGGCATGAGTATTTGTCACAGCGAAGGACGAATTAGTCGCGCCAGAAATGTCCGCGCCGTTTAAGCGCCATTGGTAACTTAAGGGCAGATTTCCCGCGGCGATCACGTTGAAAAGCACATTCGTCCCAGCCAGAGCGACCTGGCTTTGTGGCGGAGCGAGAATGACAGGGGGAGAATTCGGGACGAAAGCCCAAGTATCGCCAAGAATAGTGCCGTCAGACCTCCTTCGACCGCCAAACATCACAGCCTGGGTTCGAGCGGAATCGTACGCCGCCGCAAAATAATATCTTTCCGCGGGGACCGGACCGGTGCTTGGGCAGTCCTCGGCCCAGTTCGACCCGTCCCAGAGCCAAGCCTCGCACCTTTCGTTGAAGTAAACTATTCTCCCCCGACTCGCATCGTACACCATGGCAGCGCTTGGTGTTGCTGGCGGCTGTCCCGCGGGCGATGCTTGAGTCCAATCCGCCCCATCCCACACCCACGTGTCGGTGAAACCACTCCCGCCAACTAGAACGACGTTTTGGTGACTCGGGTCACCGGCCATGGCGAAGGCCGCCCTGGCTGGTGGTCTGTGTGCAGGAAGCTTCTGCGTCCAAGTACTGCCGTCCCAGACCCACGTGTCATCAGACAAGCTGCCGTCCACTACTCCACCAAACAAGACGACTTGGCCCCGTTTCGAATCGTACGCCAAAGCGTGCAGTTCTCTCCCTGGTGGGTTGGTCCCCGGTGACGCTTGAGTCCAGTCCGTCCCATCCCAGAGCCAGGTATCAGACAGATACGCGGTGTTGCAGATGGATCCGCCGAACAGCACAACCTGCGAATGTGCTTCATCATACGCCATTCCGAAGGAGTCTCTAGCGCCAGAACTGGAGAAGGGGTAGCTGGAAGGAAACTGTTGCGTCCACGACGCGCCATCCCACGTCCAGGTATCGTGAGCGCAGCCGCCGAACAGCACGACTTGTTTGTGGACGGAATCATATGCCATTCCGTGGGCGGATCGTGCAGTCGCCGTGGCGGAAGGATGCCTCTCGACCCAAGTGTCACAAACTTGGCAGTCGGCACTTGGCACACCGAGCCGGAGGAGTAGGAACCCAGCTATCAAATTGACTGCTTTCATGACCCAGGAAGGTGTTGAATCAGTCCTGATTAATGGTTCTGATATTGTGCCTTCTCCCTCCAATTTCAAGCATGAAATTCTGGGACGTTACAGTCTATCGACGGTGGTTTGTTCGCTGCCTTCCTGCTTCTGTTTCGCCGAATGGCGGCGAAACTGGAACATCGCAAAGTGCTTGGTCGAGCGATCCGCAAATATCGCAAACGAGCGCAGCTGAGCATTGAGGCACTGGCTGAGAAAGCGGACCTACATCACAATTACGTTGGTGAACTGGAGCGTGGAGAAAAGGCTGCAAGCATCGATACGCTGGTCAAAATCTCCAAGGGCTTGGGCATCCGGCCATGGAAACTCTTGGCAAAGCTTTAGCTCTCGGTGTTGGCACTTTGCTCAGCCAAGCCTGGAATTCACTCCTGCAATCCCCTATCGCCGCAACCAGCGGTCAATCTTCCTCTCCACCAAGGTCCGCGGCGTTGCATACTTTTCGCGCGAACGCCGGATGATGTTGTCTCGACATCCGCAATGGTGCTCTATCGGAGGCATGGTTTTTGCACGGTGACTTTCTGTGCGGCCGTCCTGCGCCAGCCTTACAATTGCTTCGTACCGGTTTAGATCTATGAACTCGCCGGCGTGAAACGCATGGCTGAATTCTTCCTCCAAAATTTCCGCATCGGCGTATCCGACCCGGAACGCGACGATGCTTCCAACGTTGCCAAACACTGCCTTTCGGATTTCGGGCGTCACCTGGTCAAG
>JACXTT010013373.1_pt1 | contig 10816 bp, 11 predicted proteins | sample 9270951 | NCBI WGS metagenome assembly JACXTT01 (sample SAMN15532306, study PRJNA645909) | rock metagenome | isolation source: weathered quartz diorite | place: Puerto Rico | collected 2017-06-21
ACGGGACTCGAACCCGCGGCCTCCGCCGTGACAGGGCGGCGCGCTAACCAACTGCGCTACGGGGCCTGGTGTGGTGCTGCTCCATGAAGTGAAGCCACGGAATGCTAACGCATGCCGGGCTCCTGCTCCCAATCGCACCCCCAACGGGATTCGAACCCGTGCTACCGCCGTGAAAGGGCGACGTCCTAGGCCACTAGACGATGGGGGCCTTGCCCAGCACGCTGCGACTTCCCGCGCTCTGGACCGGTCAAGCATAGGGGCCCGCGAAGGGGCGACCAAATCTGTTCGGCGCCGAGGGACCGCCTCCTAGGCTGTCCGGATGAAGCTGGACGACGACGCGTTCGACGCGCTGGTGACCGACGCGCTGGACGGCGTACCGGCTCCTTTGGCGGCGCTGCTCGACAACGTTGTCGTGCTCGTCGAGGACGAACCACCGGCCGACGAACCCGACCTCCTCGGCCTGTACGTCGGGACGCCGCTGACCGAGCGAGGCGGCAGCTACACCTTCGTTCCGCCGGACCAGGTCTTCGTCTTCCGGGGTCCGTTGCTGCGGATGTGCGCCGACGCCGACGAGCTCGCCGAGGAAATCGCGATCACCGTGGTCCACGAACTGGCCCACCACTTCGGGATCGATGACGACCAGCTGCATGCCTGGGGATGGAGCTAGCAGCTCTCAACGACCGACGGCGTACCCCACCCAGGCCACCGCCAGGCACCCGAGCACCGTCCCGACGGCGTAGCCGAGACCGCGCACCCCGCCGCGGTCGACGGACTGCACCGCCACGGCCGAGTACGTCGTGAAAGCACCGCAGAACCCGGTGCCGAGCAGCGCGAGCGGCTTGCCGTCGACTCCGTGGCCGACCAGCCAGCCGAGGAAGGCCGAACCCACCAGGTTCACCAGCAGCGTGCCGGCGTGCAGCGGCCCGCGGCGGCGATCGAGCAGGTGCGCCGCCAGCAAGCGGGCAGGCGCGCCGACGGCGGCGCCGAGCGCGACCAGGAGCGCGGTCACAGGTCGACCTCGTCCTGCTCGGCGGCTGCCCGCGCCTCGGGGTCGACCAGGCGGCTTACGAGCCAGGCGACAGTCACGGCGGCGACCAAGGTGCCGCCGGAGTATGCGACGCCGGTGGCGGTGTGATGCGCCTCGAACAAGGACACCGTCTCGGCCGACGCAGCGGACATCGTGGTGAAGCCACCGAGGACCCCGGTGCCCAGGAACACGCCCAGCACCGGCGTACGACGGACGGCCGGCAAGGCTGGGACGGCGGCCAGCAGCCCGCAGCCGATGACGTTGATCCAGAACACCGTCCACGGGAAGCCGGCACCGACCGGCGACCAGACGGTGAGGCCGTAGCGCGCCAATGAGCCGATCACACCTCCCGCGGCAGCCGCGCCGAGCGCGACCGGCAGCCGGGGAGCGCTCACGAAACCTCCCTGCGCGCGGACAGGGTGCTCGGGCCGTGCCACGGCACCGGCTCTTCGCCGGCGCCCTGCCGGACGAACTCGCCGAGGTACCAGTGCTGCAGCGCCATCAACGCGGGCGGCGGCCGCATCGCCAGCAGCGCTTCACCGGTCAGCGACTCGTACACCTCGTCGAGGAGCTCGCGGATCCGCGCCATCGAGGCCGGAGCCGACGGCGGTGTCACGTAGGTGAGGTCGACGACCTCGACCCCGTCACGCATCGCGTCGTCGAGCGCGTCGAGGCCGATGACCTGGCGTCGCTCGAGCTCGACCTGGAGGTAGGCCTCGGCGAACTCGCTCGCGATCGGGTAGCGATCGGGTGCGCTGATCGAGAGCAGCCGGAGTTCGCGGCCCAGCTCGTTGTAGTGCAGCCGCAGGTGCGAGAACAGCTCGGTCGGCATGTTGAGCAGCTCAATGGCCAGCATGTCCTCGGGATCCAGGGGGACGCCGCCGCGGGCCGCGATCGCCTCGTCCAGGTCGAAGAGCGCGCCCTCGACCGGGGTGTCGCGCGGCTCGGCACTCGGCTCGAACCACACCACCTTGCCCATCCCGCGCGGATCGATGTCAGCACCCCAGGCCCGGGCATAGCTGGCGACCAGGTCGAGGCCGCGTCCGACCGTGGTCCAGGAGAACTCGTCGTCGGGGTCGAACTCGATCGGTTCCGCGCCCTGCCGCGGCGGCACCAAGGACTGGTCTGTGACCTCGATGCGGGGATGCGCGACTGTCCCGCGCACGTGCACCGTCATCGGGGGGTCGGCATGCAGGATCGCGTTGGTGACCAGCTCGGAGACAGCCAGCCGGGCGCTGTCGGCGAGCTCCTCGCGACCGATCTCCACCAGGACGCTCGTGACCCACTCGCGCGCAAGGCGGACGGAGGGAGGACTGGCCGGCAAGGCGAGCGTCTGCATGTTCCAGGGCACTCGGACGAACTCCTGGGTCTCAGGGGGATGGTCATCAGGGCTGTGCCCATCCCACTACCCCGATCAAACCACATTCGCCGCATCGTTCCGCGCTGCGTGTGACCGAGTAGACGCGCCTGCGATTGTGGCCGTGAGCGTGAATTCGGGAGAATGGACGCATGGCATCCAAGACGGAGCACCAGCGCCACCGGGTGGTCGTGATCGGGTCCGGCTTCGGAGGCCTCTTCGGGACCAAGGCGCTGCGCCATTCCGACGTCGACGTGACGGTCGTGGCCAGGACCACGCACCACCTCTTCCAGCCGCTGCTCTACCAGGTCGCGACCGGCATCCTGTCCGAGGGCGAGATCGCGCCGCCGACCCGTGAGGTGCTCTCGCGGCAGAGGAACGCGACCGTCCTGCTCGGAGACGTCACCGGCATCGACCTCGAGAACCGCACGGTGACCTCCAACGTCCTGGGCCGCGAGCTGATCACCGAGTACGACTCCCTGATCGTGGCTGCCGGGGCCGGCCAGTCCTACTTCGGCAACGACCACTTCTCCGAGTTCGCGCCCGGGATGAAGAGCATCGACGACGCCCTGGAGCTGCGCGGCCGCATCTTCGGTGCGTTCGAGCTCGCCGAGGTGATGGCGGCGCGCGGTCAGGACGTCGACCACCTGCTCACGTTCGTGGTCGTCGGCGCGGGTCCGACCGGGGTCGAGATGGCCGGCCAGATCGCCGAGCTCGCGCACAAGACCCTGAAGAGCGACTTCCGCTCGATCAACACCCGGAAGGCGCGGGTGATCCTGCTGGACGCGGCGCCGCAGGTGCTGCCGCCGTTCGGCGCCAAGCTTGGCGCCTGGACCGAGGCCAAGCTGGAGAAGATCGGCGTCGACGTGCAGCTGGGCGCGATGGTGGTGGCCGTCGACGAGCGCGGTCTCGAGGTCCAGGACCGCGATGGCAACCAGCGCCGGATCGAAGCCGTCACCAAGGTGTGGGCTGCCGGCGTCCAGGCCAGCCCGCTGGGTCGTGTCCTGGCCGACCAGACCGGCGCCGCGCTGGATCGCGCCGGCCGCATCTCGGTCAACCCCGACCTGACCCTGCCCGGCCACCCGGAGGTGTTCGTGGTAGGGGACATGGTCTCGCTCGACAACCTGCCCGGCGTCGCGCAGGTCGCGATCCAGGGTGCTCAGTACGCGGCCCGCGAGATCGACGGACGGTTGCGCAACAAGGCACCGCAGGCCGGGTTCCACTACTTCGACAAAGGCAGCATGGCGACGATCTCGCGCTTCAGCGCGGTCGCCACGGTCGGCAAGCTGCGGCTGTCCGGCTTTGTTGCCTGGCTGATGTGGCTGGCGGTGCACCTCTTCTACATCACCGGGTTCAAGAACCAGGTGACCGCGCTGCTGCACTGGACGGTCACGTTCATCGGCAACGACCGCTCCGAGCGGACCGTGACCGAGCAGCAGATCTTCGCCCGGGAAGCGCTCAAGCGCCTCGACGGTGGCGCGCGTGAGCTGGTCAGCGCTCCTGGTAGCGAGCGGAGTCGTGAGGATCTGGAGGCGCAGGCGCTTGAAGAGGCCAGGCTGACGGACGCGGGCGCCCGCGGCCGCCACGACTGAGTCACCTCTGCGGTTAGGTCACCTGGTTTCGACACGCTCGGTATCGACTTCGTTCCTCAGTCGATCTCGCTGCTCAACCACCCATGAGTGAGTCCGCTGGCGCGTCCTCACTCGTATTGCGGTGGTGTCTCGCCTGAAGCAGCCAGCTGCTCCCGGGCCCAGCGCGGCAGGATGAACAGGCCCTCGGCCTCGACGGTGATCTCCCCGTCAGCGTCCTTGAGCCAGCCCTTGACGATCGTCTTGATTCCGGCGGCCGAGTCGACCCACGCTGCGGCCGAGCAGGCTCCCAGCGAGGTGGGCTTGCGGTAGCGCAGGGTGAGGGTGCCGGTCATGCCCGGAGTCCCTCCGGCTGCGGCCGCCTCGCCGAAGATCTGGTCGAGCACGAGTGCCAGCACGCCGCCGTGGACCTTGCCCGGAGGGCCCTCGTAGAGGGCGTTGAGGAAGAACTCGGAGGCGGCGCCTCCCTTGACGCGATCCTGGACGATCTTCAGGGGCGGGGCGATCGGGTTGCGCATGCCGACGACGGCGTTGCCGTACCCGCGGACGTGGCCGCTGGTCGTGACCACGACGCCGAAGTTGGCCGGGATCAGCTCGGCTTCGAGCAGCGCGGTGATCTCCTCGACCTGCCGGGTCGCCGCGACGACGGTGTCGTGGTCGACCGTGGTGCGCAGGCTGACCTCCCCGAGTCGGCGCAGAGCCTCCGTGAGTCCGCCGTATACGGCCTGTTCGGCAGCGAACTCCTCGTCGGTCATGTCGACGGTCCGGTACTCGAACGGCGGTTGGCTCATGGGCTCAGACTAGAACGAGTTCCAATTTCTGGCGACGTGAGCCTGAGCACCTGGGGATTGCGGATCCTGCTTCGTCGTACCCCGGCATGCGAATGTTGCGGCCGGGTCGGCTGAGGTTCGCACGCACCACTCCCGTGACATTTGCATGCCGCCGTACGCCGAGTCTGAGAAGGTCGGCCCCATGGAGATCGGCGTCGCACTTCCGCAGATGGCGCCGGGCTACGGCCCGGGCACGACCCTGGACTGGGCCAGGGCGATCGACGCCGGCCCGTTCTCGAGCGTCTCGGCCGGCGAGCGGGTGACCTTCGCCAATCCCGAGATGGTCGCGTCCCTCGGTGCCTGCGCGGCGGTCACGGAGCAGGTTCGCGTGCTGGCCAACCTCTGGGTGCTGCCCCAGCACCCGATGGCGATGGTCGCCCAGCAGGTCGGCACCCTGGACCAGCTGTCCGGCGGCCGGCTCGAGGTCGCGGTCGGGGTCGGTGGGCGGGAGACCGACTACCAGGCCCTGGGCAGCGCCTTCGCCGGCCGGCACCGGCGCCTGGACGAGAAGGTCGCGGAGCTCAAGGCCCTGCTGGCGGGGCAGCCGCCGTTCGCGGGGTCCGACCCGGTCGGTCCCGCCTGCGTTCAGCCGGGTGGGCCCAGGCTCCTGGCCGGTGCGATGGGTCCGAAGGCGATGCGTCGGGCTGCGCAGTGGGCCGACGGGATCAGCGCGTTCAGCATCCCGGGGGACCCGGCCGAGATCGCCCGGACCAACGACCTGGCGGACGACTGCTGGAACGAGGCCGGACGCGACACCGCGCCTCGCAAGGTCAGTGGCTGCTTCGTCGTTCTCGGCGTACCGGATGCCCCCGCGGTGCTGGAGGCGTTCACGGCCCGCTACCTGGGCTTCCTGGGGCCCGAGCTGTCGGCAGCCATCGGCCGTACGGCGCGCACCGCGACTCCCGAGATCCTGAACGACGTCCTGGACGGCGCGGAGGCCGCGGGCTGCGACGAGTTCATCCTGGTCCCCGGTACGACGGACCTGCGCTGCCTGGAGGTCGCCGCCGACGTGGTGTCAGCCAGGGCTTGACGCACTCCGTCGCTTAGTAGAACGTGTTCTACCATGACGTTGCGCGTGATTCAGTGGGCCACCGGTGGGGTCGGCCAGGCCGCGATCGGCCAGATCCAGCTGCACCCCGACCTCGAGCTCGTCGGCTGCTGGGTGCACTCACCCGACAAGGCCGGCAAGGACGTCGGTGAGATCCTCGGCGGCGATCCGATCGGGGTCACGGCCACGAACAGCATGAACGAGATCCTCGCCCTGGAGGCCGACTGCGTCCTGTACTCGCCGCTGATGCCGAACCCCAAGGAGGTCGCCGCGCTGCTGAAGTCCGGGAAGAACGTCGTCACGCCGCTCGGCTGGTTCTGGCCGAGCGAGCAGGAGCGGTCCCGGATGGAGCCGGCTGCGCTTGAGGGCGGCGTCACCCTGCACGGCACCGGCATCGACCCCGGTGGTGCGACCGAGCAGCAGCCGCTGTTCTTCGCAGGGCTGTCCTCGGCGATCACCTTCGTGCGCGGGGAGGAGTTCTCGGACATCCGCACGTACAACGCGCCGGACGTCGTAAGGCACATCATGGGCTTCGGCGGTACGCCGGACGAGGCGATGTCCGGACCGATGCTGGCCCTGCTGTCCAACGGCTTCGAGCAGTCGGTGCAGATGTGCCTGGACACCCTGGGCTTCGCTGACGCGGAGATCCGCAGCAGCCGCGAGGTCGCGGTCGCTACCGCACCGATCGACTCACCGATCGGCGTGATCGAGCCGGGCCAGGTCGCAGCCCAGCAGTTCGCCTGGGAGGCGTTCGTCGGCGACACCTTGGTCGTGCGCGTCGCCGTCAACTGGTTGATGGGCGACGAGCACCTGGACCCGCCGTGGGAGTTCGGGCCCGAGGGCAAGCGCTTCGAGGTCGAGGTCAAGGGCGATCCCGACTGCACCGTGATGATCCACGGCTGGCACCCGAGCACCGTGGCCGCGGGCCTGGTGCGCAACCCGGGCATCGTCGTCACCGCGGCGCACTGCGTGAACTCGATCCCCTACGTCTGCGCGGCCGAGCCGGGCATCGTCACCTTCGTCGACCTGCCGCTGGTGACCGGCAGGGCGCACCCGGACCTGGCGCGCTGACCGGACCCGGTCGCCAACCGGGCCCGGCCGCTGATCACGCCGCCGGGGGAGTGCTGCCCGTCGGGGGAGTGCCGCCCTTGCCCGGACCGTCGCCGTCGTGGTCGCCGCGACCGCCGCCGGGCCCGCCCGTCTGGGTGCCGGTCACGGTGAAGTTCTTCCCGACCTGGACGATCACGTGCGCTCCGGCCTTCGTGACGATGTGCGCCTCGTAGACGCCGTCGGAGTCAGTCTCGACCCGCTGGATCGTGGCGCCCGGGTACTTGGCCAGGGCGAGGTCACGGACCTTGGTGGCCGTGCTGCCGGTGAGCAGCTTCTCGTCGGAGCGCATCGGCTTCGTCGGGTCCGGCGCAGCCGTCGTCGACGTGGTCGTGCCGCTCGTCGACGAACCGGTGCTGGTCGAGTCGGTGCCGGCGGCGTTCGCCGACCCGGTCGCGCTCACCGCAGCCCCGATGCCGACACCCGCCAGGATGAGCGCGCTGCCGGCAGCGAGCCGTTTGGTGCGACTGGTGTTCTTCATGGTGGATCCCTCTCCTCGAAAGACTGCCCGGTCGGGCTGTCCTCCTCGAGATTGATCCGGCGCGCTGGCGGCAGGCTGGCGGGACGCTGTGGAGTCCGTGTGGTTCGTCAGGCGGAGGCGAACTCGTAGTCCTCGAGCGGGAAGTGTCCGGCCTTCCACATCGTTTCGATCGTCGTACTCGCGCGAAACGGCGTGTCGCCGTTGTCGTCGAAGTAGTAGCTGTTCGCGACGCTGCAGGACTCCTCGGTGAACACCTGTCGGGGTCTGCGCGCGAGCATCGAGGCGAAGTAGCGGTCGTTGGCCTCCTGCTTCACCTCGATCGTGTGGGCGCCGCGCCTGCGGCCTTCCCGCAGCAGTCGGATGATGTGCGCCATCTGGGTCTCGATCAGGTTGAAGTACGACGCACCGTTGTAGCCGTACGGTCCGAGGATCGAGAACATGTTCGGCCACCCGGGCACGCTGACCCCCTCGTAGGCCTGGGCGCGGTTCTCGGCCCACCACTCGCCGAGGTCGACCCCGCGGCTGACGCACCCGAAGCCGGGCATGTTGTCCCGCTCGAAGACCTTGAACCCGGTCGCCAACACCAGGACGTCCAGGGGGTGCTCGGTGCCGGACGTGGTGCGGATGCCGGTCGGGGTGATCTCCGCGATCGGCTCGGTCTCCAGGAAGACGTCCTCGCGGTTGAAGGTCGAGAGGTAGGTGTTGTGGAAGGTCGGGCGCTTGCAGCCCACGGCGTACCTCGGCGTCAGCTTGTCCCGTACGACCGGGTCGGTGACCTGCTCCTTGAGCGCCTTGAGGGCCAGCTTCTGGCCCTGGGTCGCCAGGTGCAGCGGGTGGTGGAAGTGCGCCGCCAGCGTGAAGGCGAGCTCGACGTAGGTCTGGCTCACCAGTCGCAGCAGGCGTTTCGTGCCAGGGACCCTGGCCATGATCGTGCGCGCCGTCCCCGAGAGTGCTGCGTCGGGCTTCGGCAGGCACCAGACCGCGGTGCGCTGGAAGACGGTGAGGTGTTCGACCTCTTCGGCGATCGCCGGGATCAGCTGCACGGCTGAGGCACCGGTGCCGATCACGCCGACCCGCTTGCCGCGCAGGTCGAGGTCGTGGTCCCAGCGGGCCGTGTGCACCGTCTCGCCGGCGAACGACTCGATCCCCGGAATGTTTACCGGCTTCGGCCGGGTCAGGACACCGGTCGCGTTCACGATGTAGCGCGTGGTCAGCGTGCCGCCGTTCGAGAGAGTGACGGTCCACAGGCCCGTGCCGTCGTCGTACGTCGTCGCGACGACCTCGCTGTTGAGCCGGATCCGATCGCGGAGGCCGTACTTGTCGACGCAGTGCTCGGCGTACCCCTTGAGCTCGGTCCCCGGTGCGTAGACGCGGCTCCAGCGGCTGCTCTTCTCGAACGAGAACTGGTAGCTGAACGACGGGATGTCGACCGCGACCCCGGGGTAGGTGTTCCAGTGCCACGCGCCGCCGATGCCGTCGCCGTGCTCGAGCACCAGGTAGTCGGAGAAGCCGGCCTTGTCGAGCATGATGGCGGCGCCGATGCCGGAGAAGCCGCCTCCGACGACGAGGACTTCATGATCGGGCTTCATCGACGTGAGCCTCCGCGTGCTGGGGTGAGGCTTGTGATCTAACCATTGGGCAATGGCGAGATCAAGGGGTGGGCCCCCCGGGGATCGAACCCGGAACCCGCGGATTAAAAGTCCGCTGCTCTGCCAATTGAGCTAGAGGCCCGGGACGACGAGCAGGCCGTCGTCCGCACCGAAGTATGGCGCACCCCGGGATCGCCGTCGCGCCGGGGCGAGCCGTGCGAGGGTGGGCAGATGAGGCGGATCGGCCTGCTGGGCGGGATGAGCTGGCAGAGCAGTGCGGAGTACTACCGGCTGCTCAACGAGCTGGTGCGCGAGCGCTGCGGAGGACTGCACTCGGCCGAGTGCGTCCTGCTGTCGGTCGACTTCGCCGACATCGAGGTGTTGCAGACCGAGGGCCGCTGGGACGAGGCCGGTACGGCGCTGGCCGAGGGCGCATGCCAGCTCCAGGCCGCCGGCGCGGAGGTCGTCGTTCTGTGCACCAACACGATGCACAAGGTCGCCGACGCGATCGAGGCGGCGATCGACGTACCGTTCCTGCACCTGGCTGATGCCACGGCTGCTGCGGCCATGGAGGCGGGCCTGCACAAGGTGGGACTGCTCGGCACGGCCTTCACGATGGAGCAGGACTTCTACCGCGACCGACTCACCGGCCACGGCCTCGACGTGTTCATCCCCGACGCCGACGACCGCGCGCTGGTGCACCGGGTGATCTACGACGAGCTGTGCCTGGGCATCGTCTCCGAGCCGTCCCGGCAGGACTTCGTCGGGGTGATCGGTCGACTGGTCGAGGCCGGCTGCGAAGGAGTCATCCTCGGGTGCACGGAGATCGAGCTGCTCATCGGGCCGGAGGACAGTCCGGTGCCGGTGCTGGCGACGACGCGGTTGCACGTCGAAGCTGCCGTCGCGTTCGCGCTGGGCTGAGGTTCAGCCCAGGGCGCGGTAGTGCTCGACGATCTGGACGAACTGTTCCGGGTCGACCGCCGCCGCCGTGATGGTGTGGTGCTTGCCGGCCGGTGTGGTCAGGACGGCCTTCCACGAGCGTGACGTGGTCTTGTCCGACATCGTGATGTCCGTCTTCGGGCTGCGCAGGTCCCAGGTGTCGGCGTGCGATCCCCGGGAGATCTCGAGGATGCCGTTGCTGATCGAGACGATGGCCGGCACCCAGTTGAGCAGGGCCCACCACGATCCCATGGCCAGCAGCGTCAGCCCGGCTGCGGCGAAGACTGCCGTCGAACCGCCCGACGAGACGGCCCAGAAGATCGAGATGACCGCGGAGACGGCGAAGACGGTGAACAGCGACCCGAACAGGTAGCGCAGCGCGTTGCCGGGCCGGAACTCGACGAAGCGCGGGATCGGGTCCGACGCCTTGAGCGGCGTACCGGGGTCCTTGCCCTTGGACTTGGCGCTGGCCTTGTCGCCTGCCTTGGGGAGTGCGGCCGCGGCGACGACGGCGGGCGCTGGTTCCTCGGCTTCGGCCGGATCGACGACCTCGGGTTCGGCGACGGCGGCCTCGGCGGACTCAGGCACCTCCGGTTCGGGCGCTGCCGGAACAACCGACTCGTCGTACTCCTCGACGTACGGCTCCTCGACCAGTTCCTGGTCGAGCACGGGCTCGACCGGGTCCGGCGGGAGGTCGTGGTGCACCTGTGGTGCCGGGGCGGCCTTTGCTGCTGCGGTGAACGACTTGGCCGGTGTCGGAGCCGGTACGCCGGTGATGTCGGCCAGCGCGGCCGTGGCGGCACCGACACCGGGAGCCACCGCGGGCTTCGCGCGCGCGGCGCGCTCGGC
>JACXTT010013374.1_pt1 | contig 10815 bp, 5 predicted proteins | sample 9270951 | NCBI WGS metagenome assembly JACXTT01 (sample SAMN15532306, study PRJNA645909) | rock metagenome | isolation source: weathered quartz diorite | place: Puerto Rico | collected 2017-06-21
TCCTCGGCGAGGAGACGCGCGATCGACGTCCCGATCGCGGGCTCGTCGTCGATCACCAGGACGCGGCGCCGCGCTCGCGCGACCGGCATGGGCGGCGGCTCGCGCCGCTCGGGCCGTGCGGCGGCCACGGGGAGCACGACGCGGAACGTGGTGCCGGCGCCGACCTCGCTGGAGGCGGTGAGCTCCCCGCCCAGCGAACGGACGATGCCGTGACAGATCGACAGCCCCAGGCCGGTGCCGACGCCGAGCGGCTTGGTCGTGAAGAACGGATCGAAGATCCGACCCAGGATCTCCCTGGGGATGCCGCAGCCGGTGTCCGCGATCGCCACCTCGACGCCGTCGTCGTGGCGACGCAGGCGCACGCGGATCTCGTGCTCGTCGACGCGGCCGTCGGGGATCGCCTGGGCGGCGTTCATGAACAGGTTCAGGAACACCTGCCCGAGGCGCGACGCGTTGGCCTCGACGGGCGGCACCTCGTCGAGCTCGAGGACCAGACGCGCGCGGTGGCGGATCTCGTTCCCCGCCATCTTCACCGACGACTCGATCACGGCGCGCACGTCGACCGGGCCGGTGCTCTCGTGGTCGGCGCGCGACAGCGCCAGCAGATCGCCGACCACCGCGCGGATCCGCGCCGCCCCTTCCCGCGCGTCGCGCAGCACGTCGGGGACGTCGTCGACGCGCAACCGGCGGCCGCGGCTGGTCACCGACGGGATGCCGAGCAGGGTGGGCAGCGCGTCGCTCAGCACTTCGAGGTTCGCGGTCACGTAGGCGAGCGGGTTGTTGACCTCGTGCGCGACGCCCGCGGCCAGCGTCCCGATCGAGACCATGCGATCGGTGAGCGCGAGCCGCGCCATGAGCTCCCTCCGCTCGGTGAGGTCGCGCGCGATGACGACGACGACGGGCGCGCCGTCGTAGGTGAGTTGCAGCCCCTCGGTCTCGGCCGTGAGCGCGCTGCCGTCCCGCCGGACGAAGCGCAGCTCGCGGAGCGGCGAGCGCCCGCCGGCCCGGACGGCGTCGATGCGCGCGCGCACGGCCTCCCGATCGTCGGGGTGCGCGAGGTCGAGCGCGGGCCGGCCGATGAGCTCGTCCGCGCTGTCGTACCCGAGCAGCCTGACCAGGGCCGGGTTCGCGTAGACGACGCGGCCGTCGCGATGGATCAGGATCCCGCTCGGCAGGTGCTCGCTGAGCGCGCGGAAGTTCATCTCCGAGCGACGCAGCACCTCTTCGGCCTCCCGGCGCGCCGTGATGTCGAAGCAGCAGCCGATGAGCTCCTTCGGTTCCCCGAGCTCGTCGCGCACCAGCGTGAGCTCGTCGTGCAGCCAGCGCCAGGTGCCGTCGCCCGCCTGGAAGCGGTACTCGTGCGCATGGCGGCCGTGCGCCACGGCGAGCGCCATGCTCGCCAGCGCCGCGTCACGGTCGTCCGGGTGGATGTGATCGCTCCAGAACGATCCCTGCTCCAGGAACTGGCGTGGCTGGTAACCCAGCACCAAGGCGACGTTCTCGCTGACGAACGTCGCGCCGTAGTCGCCCGAGGGGCGCCACGAGTGGGTGACGGCGGACGTCGCCGAGATCAGGAACTCGAGGCGCGCACGCGTCTCGTGCAGCGCGAGCTCCGCGAGCTTGCGATCCGTGACGTCGCGAGACTTCGACATGATGCCGCGCACGCTCGGCTCGTCGAGCAGGTTGGTGACGACCGACTCGACCCAGCGCCAGGAACCGTCCTTGTGCCGCGTCCGCGTCTCGAACCGGCGCTGCGTCCCGGGTGCGCTGAGGAGGTCTCGGTAGGCCTCGCGTCGCCGTGCGTCGTCGACCGGGGCCGCGTTGATCGCGCCCGGCCGTCCGACCATCTCTTCGGCCTTGATGCCCAGCATGCGCGTCACCGCGGGGCTGAGATACACCGTCGTGCCGTCGGCGCGGTAGATCCCCACGCCGTCCGCGCCGTTCTCGACGATGGTGCGGAACCGCGCCTCGCTCTCGCGCAACGCGGCCTCGGCGGTCACGTCCGCCACCACCACCAGGAGCGCCTCGCGCCCGTCGTCGTCGAAGCGCGTGACGCGGACCCGCGCGTCGATCGTCTTGCCGTTCTGTGTCACATGCCGCGCGGGGCGTGGCGCAGCGCTCACCTCCAGGTCCGGCGCGGCGCCGGCCGCGTAGAGCGCGTGGACCGTCCGCGCGAGGAGCTCGGCGCGCGGGTAGCCGTAGAGCGCCACGGTCGCATCGTTCACCGCGAGGAGACGGAGGGTCCGGGGTTCGACGATCCACATCGGACTCGGGTGCTCGTCGAAGAGCAGCCGGTAGGGCGCACTGATCATACGCGTGCGAGTGTAACCCTACGGCGCCGCGATCGCGGCGTCGTGCTCGGGCGTGATGACGCGCGTCTTCGGCGCGCACGCGTGGATCTCGGCGGCGAAGCGCCCTAGGTCGGCGCGCGGGTAGGATCTTCATCGCGCGATGAACGCGCGGCTGTTCTCGGTTGTTCCCTCAGTGGAGCAGCGCGATGTCGCCTCGTGGCGGCAGCGGCGGGCGTGGAGGTTCCACGAGCGGAAGCTCCACGACGAACTGCTTGCCCCTCCGCTCGAAGGTGACGTCGATCGGTGTGCCCGTCACGTGGCGCATGAGCAAGGCGCGAATCCCATCCGGCCCGAGGTCCCGCACGTCCTCGCCGTTGATCGCGACGACCAGATCGCCGATGGCCACGCCACCTTTCGCCGCCGCACCCGACGCATCGACGCTCCTCACCCGCGCCACCCGCGTCTCGAGCTCGAATCCCAGCGAGACGCGGCGCGCCTGCGGAAACTCCGGCCGCGGGAGCATGCGCAACGACACGGCGGACTCGGCGCCATCCGCGAGCTCCACGACGACCATGGGCCACGTACCCTGTTCGAGCCGTGTGGCGTGGCAGCTGACCACGACCTCGCCGGCCGCGACGAACGGCAGAAAGAACGTTCCGTCGTCGTCGGTCGTCACCTCCTCGGTCGCCCCGCCTTGCTCGGACTGCTGGCTCGCGGAGCAACGCGCGCCGGCGATGGGCCGCTGCGTGTCGTAGTCGAGCAGTCGTCCACGGACGGCGCCGGTTCCCGCGCTCTCCAGTGCGGCCGCCGTGGTCACCTTACCGGCGGCGACGTCGACCTCACCGTGCGCGAACTCGCCGTCGCTGTTGGCCTCGATCCGATAATGACCGGGCGCGAGACCGGCGATCTCGAAGTGCCCCTCCGCATCCACGATCCCGGTCCCGCCGCCGAAGACATGCAGGCCAGGCTTCAGCCACCAACCCGGGGAGAGGTCCTCACGCGGCGTGCGCGCGTAGACGCGTGTCGGCGGCTGTCGGAAGTGGATCGTGCCCGTGACCACGCCAGGGTCGACGAGCTCGAGGGAGACGGCCGGTGGATCGTCACCGACGTCGACGCTCTCCATGACCGCGGAGGCGCCGAGCGGGTCTCGCGCGATGATCGCATACGTCCCGCGAGCGAGACGTTGCGCGAACCGGCCCTGGTCGTCAGTCACGAACTGCGCCGGCTCGTAGCGGGAAAAGATCGTCGCGTGGTCGCCGAGCGCCACGAACCAGAGACTCGTGCCAGCGGCGGGACGCCCACGAGCGTCGCTCACCTTCCCGGACAGCGTCGGGAAAGACTCCGCGACCCCGATGCGGAGGCCCGTGACGAAGGGATGATGCTCGTCGATCGTGAACCTGATCCGAGGATGTCCGGAATCGAGCGGCAGCCAGCGCACCTTGTGGCTCGTCCCGCCCATGTAGACCTCGGGCGAGTAGTCGCCGTACGGAAGGTCGGCGAGCCAGAACCCACCATCCTTGTCCGTCCGCCGTTCGTGCGAACCACCGACCGACACGAACACGTACGGGACGGGCACGCCTCGTGGATCGACGACGGTGCCGCCAATCGCGCCGGTCGGATCCTCGTGGAGCTCGACCTGCGCGGCTCCGGTGCGCGGGACCTCCACCTCGGTGGGGTGACGGTAGTCCATGCCGTAGACGCTGCGCTTTCCCGGCGTCACGCCGCTCAGCGCGAACCTCCCGCGCAGGTCGGTCCACGCGCGCTGATACCCGTCGGAGTAGATGCTGTCGAACGGCATCGGCCGTTCTCGCATCGTCACCGAGCCGCAAACGACCCCGAGGCGGCGCACCTCGATCGAGACGTCGTGAACGTCGTGATCGATGACGACGGGATTCGACGACGAGACGACCTCGTGTCCACCTACCCTGATATGGACGCGTCCCGGCTTCACACGAATGGTGAAGCTGCCGTCCGGGTGCGTGAACGTCACCGCTCGATCCGCGCCGTTCCTCCGCAGGAGCACGGTCGCGCCGGGCACCGGTGTGCCGTCGCGCAGCACGATCCACCCGCGCACGGCGAACGTGGGCGAGAGGCGCAGATGAATGTCACGGACGTCGGCCTGCCCGATCGTGATCGGTGTCGCATCGGGACTACTCGCGTGCGCGGTGTACGCCCGAACCCCATACGCGCCCGGCACGAGGCCATGCGCCACGAACGCGCCGTGTCGATCCGTGACGACGACCGTGTCGACGGCGCCGACGAAGTAGATGCCCTCCACGGGCGTGAGCGCGACGAACGCGCCCTTCGCCGGCTTGCCATCCGTTCCGAGCACGGTGCCGGTCACGATGCGCTCGGGATGAAGCTCGAACACGAGCGGCCCCGCGGTCGGGGCGTAGAAGCGATAGGTCGGAGCGTATCCGAGCTTGGTTGCGTGGACGTTCCCCCACGACCTCAGTGGCAGGCACAGCGTCGCCTGCCCTTTGTCGTCGGTCAGCGCCCGCGCACCGCGATCTCCTTCGACGACGGCGCCCGCGAGCGGATGATGTTGCTCGTCGGTCACGGTGGCGAGAAACGGACGGTCACATGCATCGAGCGAGACCTCGAGGGTCGCCGCGACGGGCAGACGCGTGTCGATCGGCACGAGCACGCTCACACGGCCCGGCGCCTGGACGCGAACGTCATAGGCGTTCGCCGCCACCGCGAAGCGAAACCGCCCAGCCGCATCGGTCACGAGCGCGCGCTCCGATTCAGCGCCGGCGCGGGATTGAACGGTGGAGAGACTGACCTTCGCACCTGGGATGGGTCGGTGATCGCTCGTCGTCACGACGCCGGCGATCGGCTGCGCGAGGTACGTCGGATCCGACTCGAGGTCAGGCGCGACGTCCTCCCCGGACAGCACGGGGCATGACGCCGGAAGCCAGCTTCGCGGCGCGACCCGCGTATGCGGCACGGCGGCGCAGCCGTTGAGCGAGCTCAATGCGAGCGCAATGCGGAGGGTGCGGCGCACGAGTGATTAGTATCGCGCAACTCGAGCGCAAGCCGCCTGCAAACTTGTATTCGGAATTCGGAGACGCTCGATCAGAACCCGGTGGACTTCGGCGCCGCGACGTTGCTCTTGGTCACGCCGTTCGCGAGGACGTAGGCCTCGAACGCCGCCGAGTCCTGGGCGAGCGTGGCGAGGAGCGCGGTCACCGCGTCGATGGCGGCGTCGGCCTTGGCGCCCGTCAGCTTCAGCGTCCGACCCTGCGTGTCGTAGAGCTGCGCCGTGATGAAGCGGAAGAGGTCAGCCTGATCGCGGCTGTCGAGCTCGGCCGCCGGCACGATGCCCGCGAACGCCGCCTCGACCGCGGCGACCTTGTCGGGATGCGCCTGGCGGAGGTAGCTCGTCGCCAGCACCTTGAGCCGCGACATGTCCTCGTACTCCTGCATGTCGTTGCCGCCGTTCAGCACGTCGGCGTAGGACGGATCGCCGGGCCGCAGCTCGTTGCCGACGATCACCTGGGCGACGATCGGCTTGCCGGCGCCGTCGACCTGTCCCGGCCGCGCGAGGGCACGGGCGACCAGGCCGTAGAACTGCACGTTGGTCATGTTGAGGCCCCAGCCGAGGCCGGGGAAGCCGAACGCGATGCCGCGGTAGTCCTCGATCGCCATGACCGCGAACCAGTCGGTCAGCGCGGAGCGGCCGGTCTTCGACAGCGTGGCGGCGCGGTGCACGTCGGACTTCGCGAGCAGCTCCATCATGGTGCGGGCGTAGATCGTGTCGTCGGCGGAGGGCATCGCGCCCATGTCGAGGAGCTGGCGGCCGAACGTCGAGGCCAGCGGGCCATGGAGCCCGGTCTTCATGACCACGAGGCCGATCTTCTCCGCGCGCGCCGGACGATCGGTGATGAAGTACGCCGTCGCGTCGCTCGCGATGGGGATGCGGACCGCGCGTCCGGCCGCCGTCGAGAAGTACATCGCGAACGTCGACAGCGCGAGCCCGGCCTGCGTCGGATCCTTCAGGGCGTCGGTGACCGCCTGCGAGAAGCGCTTGCTGCGGATGAGCGTGTGCGGCGTGGCCTTCAGGTTGTCGACGGCCGAGATGATCTTGCCGAAGCTCGCGCTCTGCTCCGCGAAGGTCGCGCCCTTCATGTACTTGCGCTGCCACGAGCCGCTCTTGTACAGCTCGCAGCTCTTCAGGAACGTGCGCAGCTGGGTGGAGTGCATGACCGCGTACGACTCGCGATCGCGCTGCGCCGCCGGCGCGAGCAGGTCGGTGAGGTACGCGCGGTACGGACGATCGCCCGGCAGCGCCACGGTGATGGGATCTTTCGGCGCCGTGTCGCGCGCCAGCGTGACCACCTTGCCGGCCACCGTCCCCTGGATCGCGTCGTCGTACACCGTGAAGTCGTTGGGCGCGATGGTCAGCGTCACGTCGGTGGCCGCGAGCGCGTCGCCGTTGCGGACGAGCGCGTAGCTCGCCGCGCCGAGCTGCAGCTGGATGCCCGCCGCCGGCCACGACGCGATGACGGCGTCGGGCACGCTCTTGCCGTCGACGGTCGCGGTCCACAGCCCGTTCAGGCTGTCGTCGCTGACGTTGGGGGTGCCGTCGGCCTTGCCGTCGCTGTCGTCGGCGATCAGATCGTCGTCGACCGCCGGGTCGCTCGCGCAGCCGGCGACGGAGGCCAGGGCGGCCAGCGCCGCCAACGTGATGGCAACGAACCTAGGATACGTTCTCATGATGCGCTGCGGCGAAGCAGGTTCCGGGCCAGGCGCGAAGGCGCGGAATTTCCATGACTTGCATCCGCGGTGGCTACTCGATCCGTCGGCCTGCGCACCTGCACTGGCCACCCATCAGGGCCCATCAGGGCTCGATCTCGAGGCCGATCACGGCCGTGGGATCGTCCGCCGCGAACAGCACGGCGAGCCACGGCGCGCGCGGGCCGTGGCAGGCGATCACGTCCGGCTCACTGTCGCCCGCTTCGGCGCAGTCGTCCAGACGTCCGACCACGCGCTCGGCCCGGGCGCGGCTCACGCCCACGCGCAACGCCGCCCACGGCGTGGCGACGCGCGGGCTGACCACGCGGATCGCCGACAAGCCGTCGGGATCGCCGCTCGCGCCCGTGGCCCAGATCTCGAGCAGGGCTTCGCGACCGCGCGACACGCGGAAGCCACGATCGATCACCCCCTCCGTGTCGAGGTGGATCGGCGTCACCCGCCAGCCGGGAACCTGCGCGCGCAGCACGTCGGCGCGCACCTTGGTCGCCGGCCCGATCGGCCCGACCCCGTCGCGGCGCATGCGCAACCCGCCGTCGTGCGCGGCGCAGCCGACGAGCAGCAGCATGGCCATCGCCCTCACGCCGATGGTACGCGCGAGGCCATCACGTTATTGCGCGCTCTCCTGCTACAGTACCGGCCGTGGCAGTCGAGACCGCGCCGGGGCTGTTCGCCGGCTATACGACGCAGGGCGGAACGTACGACGAGCTGTTCGCCGACGGCGGCGTGCCGCGGCCGGAGTTCCGGCGGGCCATCGAGCTGCTCGGACGCACGACCGCGGACGAGTACGTGCGCTGTCATCAGCTGGCCGAGCTGTCGCTGCTCACGCAGGGTGTGACGTTCTCGGTCTACGCCGACGATCGCGGCACCGAGAAGATCTTCCCGCTCTGCCTCGTGCCGCGCATGATCTCCGCGGCTGACTGGGCGCGGCTCGACGCGGGGCTGCAGCAGCGGCTGCGCGCGCTCGGCATGTTCCTCGACGACGTCTACGGCCCGCAGCGCATCCTCGCCGAGCAGAAGCTGCCGCCGGATCTCGTGCTCGGCGCCAAGAACTATCTGCCCAAGCTGCGCCACGTGACGCCGCCGGGCGGCGTGCGCATCCACATCAGCGGCATCGATCTGATCCGCGATCCGCAGGGGACGTTCCGCGTGCTCGAGGACAACCTGCGCACGCCGTCGGGCGTGTCGTACGTGGTCGAGAACCGGCTGGTCACGAAGCGCGTCCTGCCCCACGCGTTCGACCAGGCGCGCGTGCACCGCGTCGATCACTACCCGGCCCGCCTCGCCGAGACGCTGCGCTCGGTGTCGCCGGTCGCGCCGTCCGACACGTCGGTCGTGGTGCTGACGCCGGGCCCGTACAACTCGGCGTACTTCGAGCACAGCTTCCTCGCGCGCACGATGGGCCTCGAGCTCGTGCAGGCGCCCGATCTGTTCGTCGACGACGACAAGGTGTTCGTGAAGACCACGCGCGGGCCGCGCCGCGTGCACGTGATCTACCGGCGCACCGACGAGGCGTTCCTCGATCCGGAGGTGTTCCGCCCCGACTCGCTGCTCGGCGTGCGCGGGCTCATGCGCGCGTATGCGGCGGGGAACGTCGCGCTCGCCAACGCGCCGGGGAACGGCGTCGCCGACGACAAGGCGATCTATCCGTTCGTGCCCGACATGATCCGCTTCTATCTGTCCGAGGAGCCGATCCTCGAGCAGGTGCCGACCTACGTGTGCATGCGCGACGACGATCGCAAGTACGTGCTCGAGCACATCGGCGAGCTGGTCGTGAAGGCGGTCGACGAGGCGGGCGGCTACGGCATGCTCATGGGCCCGCAGTCGACCGCCGCCGAGCGCGACGAGTTCCGCCGCCGCGTGGCCGCCGAGCCGCGTCGCTACATCGCGCAGCACCGCGTCGAGCTGTCGACGTGCCCCACGTGGGACGCCGCCAACCGCCGCGTGGCGCCGCGCCGCGTGGATCTGCGGCCGTACATCCTGACCAGCCGCGAAGGAAGCTGGGTGCTGCCCGGCGGCCTCACGCGCGTCGCGCTCGTCGAGGGATCGTACGTGGTCAACTCGAGCCAGGGCGGCGGCTCGAAGGACACGTGGGTGCTCAAGTGAGCGAGCGAACGGAGCCGCGGAAAGAGGCGCCCCTGGAGCGACCCCAGCTGACAGATAGGGGCAAGCCCCTGGGTGCAGCCGAGCAACCTGGCCCCCCGCGGCGGAGTGAGCGAGCGGTGCCACAGTGATTTCTCGCGTCGCGGATCATTGTTTCTGGTTCGGGAGATATCTCGAACGCGCGGAGTCGACGGCGCGCGTGCTGCACGTGACGCGCACGCTCGCGCTCGACGCGGAGCTCACCCCGCGCCAGTGCTGGCTGCCGGTGATCATCGTCGCCGGCGAAGAAGAGGCGTTCGTGAAGCGCTTCGGCGACGACGCGGCCGACGACGGCGAGGCGGTCGAGCGCTACCTCACGTGGGACGAGGAGAACTTCGTCTCGGTGCGTCGCTCGATCACGGCCGCGCGCGAGAACGCGCGATCGATCCGCGAGGTGCTCTCGCTCGAGGCGTGGGAGGTGGTGAACGAGCTGCACCTGTGGATCGGCTCGGCGGCGGCGCGCAACGAGTACGCGAGCCACCGGTTCGGCTTCTACCGGCGCATCCGCGAGTCGGCGCAGCTGTGCCTCGGCCTCCTGCGCTCGACCATGCTGCACGACACGCCGCTCGACTTCATCTGGCTCGGCGTGCTGCTCGAGCGCACCGGGCAGACGGCGCGCATCCTCGACGTGCACCACCACGCGCTGGTCGGCGAGCCAACCCACGGCGCGGCGCAGGACGTGGTTGCGACCGCGCTGTGGATGGGCCTTTTGCGCGCGTGCTCGGGCTTCGAGCCGTTCGTGAAGCGCAACCAGGGTGCGCGCGTGACCGGCGCCGGCATCGCCGCGTTCCTGGTGCTCGAGCCGCGCTTCCCGCGCAGCGTGCGCTACTGCGTGCACTCGGCCTACGAACGGCTGTCGACGATCCGTCCGCCCGAGGAGCGGTCGCTGCCGGGCGGGCAGACGCTCGAGCGGCTGCGCGTGCTCGATCGCTGGCTGTCGACGCGCACGCACGACACGCTGTACGCCGAGATCCACCACCTGCTCACGCACATCGTCGACGAGGTGAGCGCGATCTGCGACGGGCTCGGCCGCGAGCTCCTCGGACACGGTCCGCCCGCCGCGACGCCCACCCCGTCCCAGGCCCAAGGCTGATATGCCGAATTTCCTTGCGATGTCCTTCGAGGGCGAGCTCGCCCCATCGTTCGATCTCCGTTGTCTCCACCCCGGCAAGAAGCTCCCCGATGGTTGGGGCATCGGCTACTACCCGGGCGGCGAGCCGTCGGCGTCGGTGCTGAAAGAGCCCGCGCCGCCGACCGGCAGCATCCGCTCCGAGCTCGTGAAGGCGTGGGAGCACCTCGAGTCGTCGCTCTTCCTGATCCACATCCGCACCGCGACGTGGGGCTCGATCAGCGACGCCAACACGCAGCCGTTCTCGCGCAGCTGGGGCCGGCGCGACTGGATGATGGCGCACTCGGGCAGCCTCAAGCACCGGCTCGAGCTGGGCGCGAAGGCGATGTTCGAGCCGGTCGGATCGACCGACACCGAGCTGGTGTTCTGCGAGCTGCTCTCGCGCATCGCCGCACGCGGCTGGAAGAGCATCGGCGACATCGATCCCGCCACGCTGCGCCTCTGGTTCGACGTGATCAACGAGCACGGCTCGCTGACCTCGGTGCTGACCGACGGCCG
>JACXTT010013375.1_pt1 | contig 10815 bp, 8 predicted proteins | sample 9270951 | NCBI WGS metagenome assembly JACXTT01 (sample SAMN15532306, study PRJNA645909) | rock metagenome | isolation source: weathered quartz diorite | place: Puerto Rico | collected 2017-06-21
GCAGTCGATCATTGGAAAGCTCAAGGGCTTGACTTTTCCAATATTTTTTACAAACCGACGGTTCCGGCAAGTGTGCTAACCCACTGTGTTCGCTCCCAGGACCACGGTCTCGAAAAGGCATTGGACAGACAGCTGATCGAACTTTGTCGGGAGGGACTGAATTGTCAGGGCCCTGTGCAGCTCGATCTTCCCATTCGCAACACCAACCGCACGGTCGGGACCATGCTCAGTGGTGAAGTGGCGAAGCGCTACGGAGCGGAGGGATTACCTGACGACACCATCCAAATCAAATTCACGGGCTCGGCCGGGCAAAGCTTTGGGACATTCCTGGCGAAAGGCATTTCACTCACGCTCGAAGGCGATGCCAACGATTACCTGGGGAAGGGAATTTCAGGCGGTCGGATTGTCGTCTATCCTCCGAGGGATTCGACGTTTGTGCCCGAAGCCAATGTTTTGGTCGGCAACACCCTGCTTTACGGAGCTACCGGCGGAGAAGTCTATCTCCGAGGCATTGCCGGGGAACGCTTTGCCGTCCGCAACAGCGGGGCTAAAGCTGTTGTAGAAGGTGTGGGTGATCACAGCTGTGAGTACATGACCGGTGGAGTAGTCGCGGTGCTCGGCAAGACCGGAAGGAACTTTGCTGCCGGTATGAGCGGTGGCATTGCCTTTGTTCTGGACGAGCAAGAGGTATTTGCTTCGCTTTGCAACCAGAGCATGGTCGACCTTGAGCCTGTGCTGGATTTGCAGGACATTGAAATCCTTAGAAGCTTGATGGAACGGCATTTTCAATTTACAGGCAGTGCAGTGGCCCAGCGAATACTGCAAAACTGGGAGGCCATGCTGCCCAAGTTTGTGAAAGTCATGCCACAGGACTATCGCCGCGCTCTGCTGCAGCTCGAGCAGGAAAAGGTGATAGCTGCCCAGCTAGAGCAGGAGTTGGCCGCGGCCCAGCCTTGAGTCAGATTGAAATCTTAATAACCCTAATTGAGCACCGATCAGGGCCGCGGCTCTCAAGACGTGGCTGCAAGCAAGCGTGCCCCTCACCCGGCCTTGTGGAAGCTTCTCAAGCTTCCACCCCTTTCCCAATAGGAGAGGGAGTGTTAAATCAGAGGTTACTTCCCTCACCCCAAGTGGGGACGAGGGAAAGAATTAGAGTTAACTCCCTCGCCCCTTTGGGGAGAGGGTGGCCAAAGGCCGGGTGAGGGGCATGTTATACGGGAGCGACGGTTGCGCTCACCGCTCCAGTAAGGGCAGAATAACGAAATGGGTAAGGTTACCGGCTTCCTGGAAATCAAGCGTGAAATGGCTCCTCGACGTCCCGTCGACGAGCGAATACGAGATTGGTTTCAGGTCTATCACGATCCTACTGACGAACTCGTGCAGTCGCAGGGTGCCCGCTGCATGGACTGTGGTATACCGTTTTGCCATACCGGCTGCCCATTGGGGAACATCATCCCGGACTGGAATGACCTCGTTTATCGAAACCGCTGGAAAGAGGCCATCGATGTTCTGCACAAGACCAACAACTTCCCCGAGTTTACAGGGTGGGTGTGCCCGGCTCCCTGCGAAGCCGCCTGTGTCCTCGGCATCAACGATAATCCTGTCACCATCAAACAAATCGAGCTGAGCGTCATCAGCCATGCCTTTCGGGAAGGTTGGATCAAGCCTCGGCCTCCGAAAATACGAACGGGCAAGAAAGTTGCAGTGGTCGGTTCCGGGCCTGCAGGTCTGGCCTGCGCGGCCCAGCTAAATAGCGTGGGTCACTCTGTCACTGTCTTTGAAAGAGCCGACCGTATCGGCGGGCTGCTCACCTATGGTATCCCGGATTTCAAGCTAGAAAAGTGGCTGGTGCAGCGGCGCCTGGACTTAATGGCCGAAGAAGGCGTGGTTTTCAAAACCAACGCGAATGTGGGGGCGAACGTTCCAGCTCCGGAACTTCGCGATAATTTCGATGCGATCGTGCTCAGTGGTGGAGCCACTCAGGCCCGCGACCTGCCAGTTCCAGGCCGGGAGTTGGACGGTATCCATTTTGCCATGGAGTATCTGCCACAGCAGAACCGGCGCGTCGCCAGAGACCCGGTAATTCCAGGCAAAGAAATCAGTGCGCAGGGTAAGCGAGTCGTGATCCTGGGAGGAGGAGACACAGGCTCAGATTGCCATGGTACCGCTCTCCGCCAGGGAGCGATTTCAGTCCACTCCTGGGAATTGCTTCCCAAACCGCCGGCTGAGCGAACTCCATCCATGCCCTGGCCCAACTGGCCTATGATCCTGAGGACCTCCAGCTCCCACGAAGAAGGCGGTTTTCGCGATTGGAGCATCTCTACCAAAGCCTTCTCCGGATCCAATGGCAAAGTAGAAAAACTGCAGGCTATTCGCATCGAGTTCGGTGAACCCGATGCTTCCGGCCGGCGACCCATGAACGAGGTCTCGGGCAGCGAATTCGAAATGGAAGTAGATTTGGTTCTTCTCGCGTTGGGCTTCCTCGGTCCTGAACGGAATGGAATGCTAAAGGATTTTGGCGTGAAGCTGGACGCCCGCGGGAACGTGGCTGCTGACAAGGATCACATGACCACTGAGCCGGGTATTTTTGCGGCGGGTGACATGCGTCGCGGTCAGTCGCTCGTCGTTTGGGCCATCACCGAAGGCCGGCAGGCCGCCCGGGGAGTGGATAGATACCTCATGGGAGAAACGGTTTTAATATAGCGATTTCTCGTGCCAAGCCGAATCACCGAAAGTTGAAGTGGATCAGGCGCTCCGCGCAGGGTGAGTAAGGGCGCGCGACGGAGGACGCCTTCCGCCCGCGCAGTTGTGAATAAGCGGACTGACCAATACGGGCAAATTCCCGGTCCGCCACGTCTAACATTGGCCGTTTCTAAGCCGCCGGCCTAAAGTGGCAGCTGTCCCAAAACGCTGCTGCCTCCCTCAACTAAGGTCGTGACCACCACACCAGTAACAGTTCTCGTAACGCTGCTTTCCGCATCAGTCGATAGTACTCACGAATAGAGTGCTCCGACTTTCTGTTGTCTGCCCTTCTGATAGCAGCAGGCGTTGCGAGCCTTCCAATTCGCCAACATTTCACTTGAATTCAACTTGAGACGATAAATGAGCTGACATATCATGGGCAAGCCGAGCCACGTTTTCCCTTTGGCCAAAGTAATCTCTTTCTGACAGGTTGGTGAGCATGCAATCGTACGATCTCCTGGTCATCGGTTCTGGTCCAGCTGGACAGCGCGCAGCCATTCAAGGGGCAAAGTGCGGCAGACGAGTGGCGTTGGTGGAAAAGCGAGAAGTCGTCGGCGGGACCTGCATCAATACCGGGACCATACCAAGTAAGACGATGCGGGAGGCGGTCCTGCACTTGTCCGGGTTCCACTATCAGCAGCTTTACGGCGTCAATTACCGGGTGAAGGAAAAAATCACCATGTCGGATCTCGCCTTCCGAGTTCAACATGTCATTAAAACCGAGATTGACGTGACCCAGGCTCAACTCTCCCGGAATGGGATCGAAGTTTTATCAGGTGCGGCCGGTTTTGTGGACCCAACACACCTTCGGGTTTCGAATTCCCGAGGTCAGCAATCTGATTACGAAGCGAAAGTGATCATTATTGCGACTGGAACTCATCCGGCCACTTCTCCTAAAGTACCGTTTAACAACCGGAACATAATCAATAGCGATCAGATCCTGGGAATGCCGGAGATACCGAAAACAATGATCGTTGTGGGCGGAGGCGTCATCGGCGTCGAATATACCTGCATGTTCGCCACTCTGGGTGTTCGAGTGATCCTGGTTGAAAAGCGACCTCGCTTGCTTGAGTTTGCGGATTCGGAAATGGTGGAGGCCCTCACTTACCATTTGCGGGACCACCGAGTCACGCTGCGTCTGAATGAGGAGGTGGAGAGCGTCGAGGAAACTCCTGACGGAGCGGTCGTGGCCAACCTCGAGAGCAAGAAGAAGATCTCCGGCGATGCGCTTCTCTATGCAGTGGGCAGGCAGGGGAATGTGGACGAGCTAAATCTGCCTGCAGCTGGTATCGAACCAGATGCCAGAGGCCGCATCGCGGTCGACGCAAATTATCAGACAAGCCAGCCCCACATATATGCTGTCGGAGATGTTATCGGCTTCCCCAGTCTGGCCTCGGTTTCTATGGAACAGGGGCGCCTCGCGGCTGCTCATGCCTTCGGGTTGACTATTCATTCTAACCCGTCCACTTACCCATACGGCATTTACACGATCCCGGAGATTTCTTTCACAGGCAAGACGGAAGAACAGCTCACGGATGAAGACGTGCCCTACGAAGTCGGAATTGCCTATTATCGAGAAATTGCCCGCGGCCAGATACGTGGAGACACGACTGGACGCCTGAAGCTGATTTTTCACCGTGAGAGTAAGGAACTTCTGGGTGTCCACATCATTGGAGAGGGAGCTTCAGAAATACTGCACATCGGTCAGGCCGTCTTAATTTTGAAGGGTGGGATCGAGTATTTTGTAAATACGGTGTTCAACTATCCGACATTGGCAGAGTGCTACAAGGCGGCTGCCTTTAACGGTCTGAACAAGCTGGCCCGACTCTAGCCATCAGGAGGAGAAGCTATGCCACGAAGCATTGGCGTGCTGGCAAGAGAACATATCGCCGTGGGTCTAGTTGAGGAGCACCAGGTGGTTGCGCCGGTTCTGGTCTTCCCCGGAAAAGGCGATGACCCTGATGCTTTGCAGGCTATTCCCGCTGAGGCGATCGGCGAGCGCATTCGGGAACAGATTGAACAGGTCGGACAAGGCCAGGATATCGATGTGATCGGTGTCGGTTTTCCCGGAATTACACGAGAGGGGATCATTGAGGAATCTCCAAATCTCCAGCAGGTCAAGGGATTAAATCTGCAAGCAATTCTTTCCTCTGCTTCACTCAAGGGTGGAGCGCCTGTTCCAGTGCGGATCTTCAATGACGCCGATGTTATGGCTGCCGGTATTGCGGCCACACAAGGACAGTTGGACCGATCCATTCGAGTCTGGACACTGGGAAACGGTATCGGCTTTGGACGCTATCCCTGGACCGAGGGCACGTGGGAGGGCGGCCACTCTGTCGTCACTCTGGATCCCAAAGAGCATTTCTGTGGTTGCGGCGGCAAGGGCCACCTCGAGGGAATCATGGGCCTGCGAGCGATGCGGCTTCGGTTTTGGGACATGGAACCCGAAGAGGTATTCGAGAATGCCAGAACGGGAGATGCCCGCTGTGGGACCTTTGTCAAGCTCTGGCATCGCGCCCTGGCAGCAGCGACCGCAACCAGCATCCACATGGACGGCCCGGGGAAATTCTTTGTCACCGGTCCGACTGCTCGATTCATCGATCTCGGCTTGATGGGAATGTATCTGCACGAAATGGTGAAGATGACTCCTCTGCAAGGCAGCATCTTTGAAATGATCTCGACCAGCGATGAAATTGGGATTATCGGCGCCACAGTCAATGCGGAGCGGGTGACGAGGACCACCTAAGCGCTTCTTCGCTTCTTTCCCCGTCCTCGGCCTTCGAAGGCACCCGATTCGATCATGACCTTGCGAATCTGCAGACATGTCGAAAATTCTGGTCTGACCGTGGTTTCCCATCGTCCGGAGTGACATTGCTGAACTCCCTGAAAATCCCCTCCTGGGAGGGCAGAAGGCGTAACCTTCGGGGTGGCTCCTTGCGGTTCGGTAACCCACCCCTACACCCCTGAAGCTGTGAAGAAATTGAATCCGTCCCCCTCACCCGCCCTTCGGGCACCCTCTCCCCCAAAGGGGGCGAGGGAGTCAACTTTAGTTTTTTTCCTCTGTTTTCGGGGAGAGGGCCAAGGGTGAGGAGGCCACTTGGTGGGGTCCGCATTATTTTTTTCGCAGCTCCCCTCCAGCGGAGGCTGACTCCTCTCCACTGAAAATCGTATTCGGAATCGGCTGTTGTGGCCCCCTCGGCCTGAAAAACTCCCTTGAGTTTAAACATCAACGACAATATCTTATCGAGAGAAGCGGCTGACAGATTGTGACCAACAGCCAAGCGCCCAGCAGAAAGCAGATGCCTCTTAGGAATCTTAATTGTTCTAAAGGAACTGGAGCATAGGAATTATGACATCCCAACAACCCGAAAGAACAACCGAAGCTCCCGAAAAACCCGGAGATCCGTGTGTCATGGTGATCTTCGGAGCCTCCGGAGATCTGACCAAGCGGAAGTTGATCCCGGCTCTCTATAACTTAGCTCAGGAGAAGTTGCTATCCAAACAGTTCGCAGTGGTGGGCTGTGCGCGGCGTCCTATGAGCACTGAGGCTTTCCGGGAAAAAATGAGCCAGGACATCCGGAAATTTGCCACCAGCCCCGTGGATTTAGATCTCTGGAATCGCTTTGTCAATCAGCTTTACTATATTTCCGGGGACGCCCAGGATCTAAATTTTCACCAGAAGCTTCAAGAACTTCTGGTTCAGATTGACAAGGATCACGGAACGGAGGGTAACTACTTTTATTACATGGCCATGTCGCCGGACCTCTTCTGCCCGGCTGTCCAGCAACTTGGCAGTAGTGGTCTCGTCCGCGAAGCAGAGGGGCATTGGCGGCGAGTTATCATCGAGAAGCCTTTTGGCCACGACCTCGAGTCAGCCCGCAAGCTTAACGAAGCCATCCGTCAGGTCCTGGACGAAAAACAAATTTATCGCATCGATCACTATTTGGGGAAGGAGACGGTCCAGAACATTTTGGTGTTTCGGTTCGGCAACGGGATCTTTGAACCCATTTGGAATCGTCGCTATATCGACCACGTGGAGATCACGGTGACTGAAGATCTCGGAGTCGAACAGCGCGGTAACTACTACGAAGAAGCCGGTAAGTTGCGTGATATGGTACCTAATCATATTTTCCAGCTCATCTCGCTAACGGCTATGGAGCCTCCGATCTCTTTCGAGGCAGACGCAGTGCGCGATGAGCAGGCCAAGATCCTGCGTGCCATTCAGCCTCTTTCTCCGGAGGAGGTTCTGACCCGCAGCGTGCGCGGACAGTATGGTGAGGGCACAATTGGAGGCAAGCGTGTGCCAGCGTATCGTTCTGAATCCAATGTGGCTCCGGGCTCCAAGACCGAGACCTTTGTTGCGCTTAAGTTGTCAATCGATAATTGGCGCTGGGCTGATGTGCCGTTCTATCTCCGGACCGGAAAGCGTCTGGCAAAGCGAGTCACGGAAATTGCGATTCAGTTCAAGCGAGCTCCCTTTGTACTCTTTAGAAAGACCCCTGTCGAGCGGCTTACCACCAACCGACTCGTTCTTCATATTCAACCTGATGAGGGAATTTCACTGCTTTTCGGTGCCAAAGTGCCGGGCCCCCTCGTGCACTTAGGCGCGGTAAACATGAACTTCCACTACGCCGACTACTTCGGCAGTGTCCCGAGCACAGGCTATGAACGGTTGCTCTACGACTGCATGTGTGGAGACGCGACGCTTTTCCAGCGTGCTGACATGGTCGAGGCTGGTTGGAGTGTCGTGGCTCCGATACTCGACGTCTGGAAGGCTTTACCTCCCCGTTCCTTCCCCAACTATGCGTCGGGTTCCTGGGGTCCGAAAGAAGCCGACGAACTGCTGGAGCGTGATGGGCGGCACTGGAGGGAGATTTCTGAATGATTCTGGCTGGGGATATCGGAGGAACAAATACTCGGCTCGCCCTGTTCAAACTGGAACAGGACTGTTTTCAAGCCGTGTCGTCAGCTGTTTTTCCAAGCCGCGAGCATGGCAGCCTGGAAGAAATCGTAGCCGCCTTTGTGTCCTCTCAGAAATGCCACGTCGACCGAGCATCGTTCGGCATTGCTGGACCTATCAAGAACGGACGCTGTGAAGCAACTAACCTGGCGTGGACCATCGACAGCCGCCAGTTGGCAGCAGAGCTCAAAATTGAGAAGGTTGTGCTGATTAATGATCTCGAGGCCAACGCCTACGGTATCGCAGAACTGGAATCGAAAGATTTCGTCGTGCTCAACCAGGGCATTCCTGATGCCGGAGGCAATGCAGCCATAATTTCAGCTGGCACCGGACTAGGGGAGGCTGGTCTTTTCTGGGATGGAAAACGGCACCGACCCTTCGCATGTGAAGGTGGGCACACCGATCTGGCTCCTCGCAACGAACTGGAGATGGATCTCCTCCGCTATTTGCTGACAAAATTTAGCCGGGTGAGCTATGAACGGGCGGTTTCAGGACCTGGTTTGGTGAACATTTATGAGTTTCTTCGCGACACGGGCCGCGAGCAGGAGTCTCCTCGCATTGCAGAAGAAATGCGACAACAGAGTCCGGCGCAGGTTATCTCGAAGGCAGCCATAGACGGAAGTTGTCCGCTTTCGATGCGCGCACTCGATCTGATGATCTCACTCTATGGGGCTGAGGCAGGGAACCTGGCACTCAAGATCCTTTCCACAGGAGGACTCTTTGTGGGCGGCGGTATTGCACCCAAAATCTTGCCGAAACTGACCGGGCCCCTGTTTATGGAGGCCTTCGTGGCCAAAGGCCGCATGAGTCCATTACTTAAGGCGATGCCGGTGCGGATTATTTTGAATGACAAGACCGCCTTGCTTGGTGCGGCCCGCCGTGCGCTGGACGAGTCGTAGCACAGACTTTAGTCTGTTCTTTTTTGCAAAAGCCTGAGTCACCACAGTCAAGGAGGAGCCGTGAAAGACAAGGTACAAAAAACTATCGACCTTGAAACCGAAAAGATCGCATTTCTGGAACAAATGGCCAAGAATTATCATCTCTCAGATGTTGGGAAAGCAGTGCGGTGCTTAATCAATTACGCTCGCGAGAATCCCGACAAGCAAGAAGATATTTTCAGCGAGGTCCGCTGCCTGGACTGCTAGCAGCAGCGACGGTAAGTGTGGTCTTTGCTTCGTGAGCCTATTGCTAGACGCATCCCTGCATGATCGACATCTGCCTTGGCGATGTCGTCCCGCTTTGTTTGAACAGCCGTCGACTTGTGGACTGAGGGCATTGCCCTCGCCTCCACTTTCTGCAAAACGAGCGACAATCCCCGCGGCGTCTTCCCAGTCCCAAACAATACATAGGTGGTCGGGTACCCGGCGATGCTCTGCTCAAAGCGAGATGGAATCTGCTGGACCCTACCAAATATCTCTTGCCGACCATTCAAACAGTGGCGGGTTGCCCGGAGAATTGCAGTTTTTGTTCAGTTTGGGTGACCGATGGTCGGCAACCTCGTCAGCGTCTGGCCGTGAAGATCATTGAGGAAGTGAATGAACTATATCGGATGGGATTCCGCCACCTGATTTTTGCTGACGATAATTTTAACCCTGCCACCCTGGGCCGAATTGCGCGTGAGCCAAGTGCTCAAAAAAGAAGAGAGCTGGAGCGCATCCGCGAAGAGCGTTTGAGATTCTTTGATGAATACTATCAATTGGTTCCCAAAGACGTACTTGGTTTCACTCAGATGACGGCGGAGATAGTCAAAGATGAAGAGTATCTTGCTGCCATCTCTCGCAAGATGCGGGTGAGAGCGGCACTGGTTGGGATTGAATCATTTACCGAAGAAAGGCTAAAGATTGCCAATAAGTTGTGGAACCCGGTTGGGGACGAGATGACTAAGGCGATCCAGATGATGCAGGATTACCGCATCATGGTTTTAAGTTCGGTTATTTGCGGTCTTGAATGTGATACGGTCGAGACGCTTCAAACTATGGGAAGGTTCACCACAGAGTCCAAGTCGCTGATGGCTCAGTTCACTGTCTACCGCCCGTATCCCGGCACAATAGATTATCTAGAAATGATGAAAGATATGAGGAATCGGGGGAAGACCGGTTACGTTCCCAGGCACAAAACTCAGATTCTCTACGACAAGTTTTGGCTGCTGCCTCAAAAGCCGGTGGATTGGTTTAAGCACGCCAACATGAGTAGTGAAGTGCTGTTGAGGGAGAATAAGAAGTGTTGGAGTAGTTTCTATTCGCTAAGGGAGATCCTGAAGCGAATCACGTCAGGATCGGGACTCGCGAAAACCTGGGATTGGCGTTCCCGGGTTGGTTATGTCGTTCTCTGTGTTGCTTGGAAGCGAGTCTATTCCGAGCATGGGATGTCGGCTGACAGTGTGCAAAAGAACAAGGGGCGCCTTACCAAGCTGTTAATCAGTGTCGGAGTGAGTATCTTCAACCATCTCAATCGCCAGCGAAAGATTGGCTTCCGGATGCCCACAGCCGCATCCCAGTAGGCAACGAAACGAATAAGAGATGGGGTACGTTGCCCAGGTTTTCAGTGAAGAGATGAGCGCCATGCGAACAGCTGATAGCTGTTGATTTTATGGCGATCGCATATCGATGTCACTTCCTCACTTGAGTCGGCTCTCCCTAACATTCTTTGCCCTTTCGTCGCTGTTCCCGATCGTTGGAGCCCTTTTCGTAACTCTCGCGCCGCCACAATGGATGGGAACTCTAGATGTCATTATTGCGGCGGCGCTCTTTACCGTGACCGCGATTGTGGTATCTCGGGCGCGACGCAGCGTCGCCGATCGCCACCGGCTGGTTGCGCTACGAACGACTCAGGCGGTGCTCGGGGTGATTCCGTTGCTCATCGCTGGGTACTTCGTTGCCGGAAGCCGCATTAACTGGACGGTCCTTATTCTTGGTCTTGCTTGGCGCGCTTGGCTCTTCGTGTATAGCCTGCCAGCTCTCATCGCCGCACTTGATCCCGAGGGGCGATAAGGTCATGCCGGCCGCCTAACACGCGCGTCAAGCTGACGGCGCCCGGAGATTGCGGAATGAATCTTACTTCAGCGCGCCGCAGCCTACGCGCGATCCGATAAGCGACGCTCGCACCGCGCATGG
>JACXTT010013376.1_pt1 | contig 10815 bp, 11 predicted proteins | sample 9270951 | NCBI WGS metagenome assembly JACXTT01 (sample SAMN15532306, study PRJNA645909) | rock metagenome | isolation source: weathered quartz diorite | place: Puerto Rico | collected 2017-06-21
GCAAATCGAGACTATAACCTGAAGCTCCAAGAATACAATGGACAGATCGCCTCGCAGAAAGCTATCGCGGACATGTCGGAGCCGCTGAAAAAGCAAGAGCTCAGCATCGACCTAGCCCAAAAATCGGCCGAGGCAAACAGACAGACGGTAACGATCGCCGCCGACGCTGAGGCTCAAGCCGCAATCAAGAGAGCCGAAGGAAACTCGGAGGCTATCAAAAAAATCGGATACGCGGAAGCGGAAGCGATCAAGGCCAAACTCTTGGCAGAGGCAGAAGGAATGAAAGCGAAGGCTGAGGCGTGGAAGCAGTATACAGAAGCGGCTGTGCTTCAGATGTTCTTCGACAAGCTCCCAGACGTAGCCGGCAAACTCGCGCTGCCGCTTGAGAACACTCAGAAGATAGTCGTGATTGCGCCAGACAGCTCGAAAGGCGTCCCCTCAATAGCGGACAGCGTCGTTGGAGTTGCAGCGAAACTCCCTGCAATAGTCGAAGCAGTGACCGGAGTAAGCATCCCCGACTACATCAGAAGTCTAAGACCACCGAGCCTGGACAAGGACAACAATTCGGCAAGCGCCAAACTCAAGGTCGAGGAAAAGGCAGAATCAACGGCGTGAGCACCTGTGCGGTCTCACTGGGCCGGCCGCGAAGGTCTCATAATCCTCGATAAGGGCGAAGAACTACTATCAGCACTCGCGACGCTGGCTGAGAAAGATAAGATCAGTTCGGCCTTCTTCACCGGTCTTGGGGCCGTTGATAGGGTCAAAGTTGGGATCTACAGCGAGCACCTGCAGAATTATCTCTACACCGAGTATCGAATACACCTTGAGATATCCTCGCTGACCGGCAACATTTTCCAGTTCGAAGGAAAACCGTTCGTCCACGCCCATGGCGTATTCTCAGGAAACGGAGGGATGTCATTTGGCGGCCACATCGCAGAGGCGATAATATCACCAACGTGCGAAATTTTTCTCTCCAACATTCCCGAGATCAAGATGAGAAGAACTGGCTCTCCACCTCTTCCAAGAATATCAGAGTGAAATCCCCCGATGAGCACGTTTGACATACTCTGGCAGTTGGTAGGCGGTCTAATTGGACTCTGGAGCGGGAGAGAGCTGGTCGTCCTAGCTATGAAAGAGCGTAACGGCTTGGACCCAGATGCAATGAGCTATCGTGAATATCGGGAAGAGAGACTTCCCTACATGATATTTTTCGGCGGACTAATTCTCTTGATCATCTTCAGTGCCTTCGTCTTTGGTCCAATAGCGCCAATCCTTGGACTTATGGCAGGAATCCCAATCGGCTACTTACTCAAGGGAATATGGAAGATTAACGACAAGCCTCTCGGAGACGATGAAGATGACCGGTATTCCGGCGACTAGTCAATCAGGATCTCTCAGAAGCGTTCCTTCCAGCATCCTTATCTTAGAATCGGCCTTCCAGACCGAAATGTGCAACGAGAACCATCTCTACTGGAAGGAATCAACAGCCTCAGGTCCATCCGAGAATTCAAACCCGACCCCATACCAAGAAACACGCTCACCAAGATTCTTGAGGCCGCCACAAAGGCAGCTTCAGGAAGCAATACTCAGCCATGGGAGTTCGTTGTTGTCGAAGACGCGAAGGTGAAAGCTCGGCTTACCGGCCCGATGCTGGAAGCATGGCTGAAACGGTTAGCTGCGTCTAGCATGGGCAAGCAGATGAGACAAGTCTATGATTATGCCACGGAGATGCTCAGGAACACGGAGAAGGTCCCTGCAATAGTCTTCTGCTGCTTCGACCGAAACAAATCTAGCAAGAGCGAAGAGGTCCAGTACGCAAGCATACTGCCCTCAGTACAGAACATGATGCTCGCAGCTCACGCGCTTGGTCTTGGAACATGCCTGACGGTCCACGGGTCCACCGCGACCCGGGGAGAGCCTGAGGTGAAGAAGATACTTGGAATACCAGACCACGTCAAAATCGCCTGTCTCGTCTACCTCGGGTATCCAACGAGGAAGTATGTGCCTCCCAAGAGGAAACTAGTCAAAAACTACATCCACTTCGACGCTTGGTAGTTTAGGCGAACTTACAACAAAGCAACACTCGGATCGGACGGGTTCTATTCCATCGGCATCGCTTCTTCTGGAGCCCTATACTTTCGCGGCGGCTGCCACAGCTCCACCCAGTTACCCTCAGGATCACTAACCCAAGCAAACCGGCCATACTCCGAGTCCTCCACCTTCCTGGCGACTTTCACCCTTTCTCTTCGAAGCTTAGCCAGCACCCGTTCGAGATTCTTCACCCGGTAGTTGATCATGAACTGCTTCCGACGGTTTCTGAAGTACGCCGTGTCCTCTGGGAACAAGGCCCATACGGTATGGCCGAGACTTTTCGCGCCCCTCGGACTCTTCCAAGTGAACAATGCCGTATTCTGAGTCGTCTTCACTCCAAGATGGTCCTGGTACCATTTTGATAGCTTGGCCGAGTTGCGCGCTCTGAAGAAAACACCGCCGAGACCAACCACCACTCGATCATCAGGCATGAATCATCAAAAATGAGAATCTCTTTCGGTCCATTCTTCTGTGTTTCTATAATCCTCTCACATGTCAAAACTTGAGTCTTCCAGAAAATCTTATCGGACGGAACGTTAGAAGGGGGATAGTCCACACGAAGTTGTGGTAGGATTTGACCGGAAAGGAGAGTCTGCATCTCTTGTCGAGAAAGAACACAGGTTTCCGATTGTTGAGACTCCCGCTCCTCAAGAGCGCCTTCTATGCGGCCATCGCCTTTGCGGTCGACACAGTCGCACTACTGGCTCTGACAGGCGGTATTTCCCCGGCTACACTTACTCTTGTAACATTCCTGGAAGGCGGGGTGGGTCTACTCGTAGGAGTCGGTATCTCTCTTTCTTCGACCCCATCGATCTCAAGCACGGGCGAGGCTCTCTTCGGCACATCGCCATGGACGCGTCAGTCGGAAAAGAACGCTGAGAGAGTCGGACTCCGGTGGATAGCAGCCTCCGCTATCCTAGTTATGCTAGGAGTTCTAGTCTCGGCACTTTGATAAGAAAATTCTAGGGAGAAAATTGGGAGTTTGTCGGATGAGTAATCACGGTGGCTGTGAACCGGGTGGCGACGTGGTTGTTGGTGGAGTGTATCCAGCGGGTTTAGCGCCTTTGCGCCTTGACCTCATCACCATCGCAGCAGCAATGACAACTATAGCGGCAACCACACCAATGATGATGTAAATGCCATAAGTGCTCAGAAAGTCAGTCTGGGCACCGGCTGGTTGGCCTACATTGAGAAGCTCTGTCGGGGGCCAAGCGGGTCCAGTGTATGCCTCAAAGATTGCCTTGCCATTGAGCACGGTCTTGTCGAAGGCAACTATCTCTCGGGTGTAGAGAATCGGAATCGATGGCAATGCTTGGGCCGCTAGAACTTGCCATTGTTTGACGAGGTTCAATCGCGTGGGCTTGTCGACGGTTGACTTAATCGTTTCAACCAAGTTGTCATTGGTCGAGTTGCTCCAGAGGTAGTAGTTTCCACCAGTGGGAGCGAATTGGGAAGTGTCGTATAATGACCAGGGGTCAGCATCAATACCGAGGTTGTAGCCGACAAACAGAACATCGAAGCCTCCTTGATCATATGTCTTTCCGATATTCGCAGGTGGAGGAGTAAGTGCCCTGTCAAAGATGTTCGGGCTGAAGGGCAGCTCTACCTTGCCAACGTCCATTCCTATCGAGATCAGCTGGCTCTGTATCAAAGCCGCCCAGGCTCGTCTCGCACTGTTTGAGGTGGGAACGAGGAACACAAAGTGGAGATTCGGCGAAAGACATGTTGCCGGCTGAGGAGTATAACAGCCCCCTGGCTGTGTCGGCAGAGTGTAGCCGGCAGCTTGTAGTTTCTGCTTGGCAAGAGTAAGGTTGTACGCGTATGGCTTAAGATTCGTATTGAAGCCCTCTGTTAATGCCGCACCCGTTTGATAGTTTCCAACCACAGGTGTCGTTATGGCAGGATTTCCGTAACCGCTCAGCAGCTGAGTAATGATGTTGCTCCTCGGAATTGCGTAGCTTATTGCTTGTCGAACGTCAGCAGCGTATGATGCTGCATGTGTCGGGTCACTAATGCCGTTCGGCGTCTGTGCGCCAGTTCCGAGTATGGGGTGTTCCATGTTTACCCCCATCTCTTGCACTCCGAATGCGTCGTAGATTGCTAGGTTGCTGTTTCCCCAATCGCTCAGGAAGCTTGGTACTGTCTCCATGTGGTATTGGCTGTCCAAGACATTCACCTCGCCGTTCTTGAGCGCCGTGATCGCCGCGTCTGTACCAATGATCGTCTTGACGTAGTAGTCCTTGACAGTGAATCCACCCTTCGCGATCAAGTCGGATTTTCCGCGGCCCGGGAAGTCGAAGTAATTGTCATTCCTGACAAGATGAACAGTAGATGTTGTAGCATCATACCCGACCCACTTGTATGGGCCGGTTCCTACCGGACCTTGACCAGATCCTTGACCCGTGTTGAACGTGCTATGTCTCCAATCAGTCTGAGTGGGGGTTGTTGCGTTGTACGGAATATCCTTTAGAATGTGCCAGGGCACTATGCCGCTCGTAAGTACGTTTTCTACAAAGTAAGCATAGGGCACAGGCAGCGAAAACCTAACCGTGTAAGGATCGACAATAGTCACATTGTTCTTTCCCCCGACGATTCCTACCACGAACGCCTCCACAGGCGATGCCAGACTGTCGTCTTGGAGAGAGTCAAAGGTGAATTTTACATCAGTCGCGTTGAATGGAACACCATCATGCCAAGTTACCCCGTGTCGCAACTTGACGGTCCAAGCCTTGTTGTCAGGACTTACTGACCAGCCTGGAGATTGTAGAGTTCCATTGGCGAGAGAGGGCAACATTGTTTTTTGAATTGTATCATTCCTCGTCGCGAGTGAGTTGAATAGCTCACTTGCAACGGCAAGGTCATAGTAAGAGGTGCTCAATCCCGGAATCAGTCCTTCTCCTGGGACCTGACCTGTTTCGGCGAGAATGAGGCTGGAATTAGAGGTCGCAGCTCGCACCTGTGGCAGTACCACGAGCAGTGGAGTAATCATCAGAGAGCAGATAACTAGACCCTGGAAAGACTTCCATATGTTTCTCAGAGTATACTTCACTCGGCCGTAGGAATCACCCCAGAGGGTATATTGGTTGTGTCGATTCCCAACAAATGTCCTAATTATTGACAGTATTTGAGGGCGTTGAAGGCTCTGCCGTGGGAACATCCATAATATCTCAAACCCCTTCTGTCGGCAGGGTGGATGCACTCTCGAAATTGAGCTACCTCGCAATGTCCCATATTTTCGCATGGAATCGATGATAACGGGAGGATGGTGACACGTCCCTCTCAAAGTACGTGCTGAGACGAGCCCTATTTCTCATTCCAGTCTTCTTTGGAATAACCCTGTTAGTCTTCTCAGTTGAGCGACTCGCGGGCGACCCTGTTCAACTCCTAACAATCCTCAATCCCCGTGTAACCGAGATCCAGCGTCAAAGACTAAGGGCATACTTTGGCCTTGACCAGCCAATCCATCTACAATATCTAAAGTGGCTATTAGAATTGTTTTCTGGAAACCTCGGCACATCCTACGCTTTGTACCAAGGTGTCTCGGTTTCCGACTTGATAGCGCAGCGAACTTGGCTCACCCTTGAACTCCAATTACTCGGTCTTGCGCTCTCCTTGGTGATGGCAATACCCATAGGGATTCTATCGGCCAAGAAGAGATACTCAATCCTCGATGTCACGACTAGCAACTTTGCGCTGGTTGGAACATCCATTCCCATTTTCTTCCTTGGAATAATCCTCATTCTCGGGTTTGGCTACTTTCTTCACATCTTTCCCTCCGGTGGCGCGCAGTCAACAATACCCTCCCAGTATCTACTCGGAAGTCAATTCATCGATCAGCTCTGGCACTTGACCCTTCCAACGGCGGTCTATACATTCGCGCTGCTCGCGCCCGTTGTACTACTCGTTAGATCTAGCATGCTAGAAGTTCTCAGACAGGACTACATCCTGGCAGCTAGAGCCAGCGGTCTGAGTGAGCGGACAGTCATCTACAAACACGGTTTGAAAAACGCGCTAATACCAATAGTAACATACGTTGGACTTTACTTCGGCGGACTACTCGCTGGCGCTCCAGTTACCGAGACAGTCTTCAATTGGCCCGGAGTAGGCAAGCTCTTCGTAGACGCTACCGGTGTCCTCGACTTCCCGATCATTCAAGGGGTCGTAGTGCTAATAACCCTCATGACCCTTGTTGCAAATCTGGTCACCGACATCACATATGGATACATAGACCCAAGGATCCGGCTTGAATAATCTCTCCCACGAAAACGGACTAGAAACTAGTCCAAAGCACCGCTGGTCCACAACCTTGCAGAAGCTTAGGAATCGGTGGAGAACTGCCCAAGTCAGCCAGTGGGGACTCGCCTGGAGAAGACTCAAGAAAAACAAGGCCGCCATAGTTGGCCTCGTAATCATCGGGGTCATCGGCGTAATGGCGTTATTCGATCGTCAGGTAGCGATCTATCCTCCGAACTGTCTCGTTGGGCTTTTGCCTCAATGCCCCAGCCCTGACTGGCAGGTCCGTGCACCACCAAGCTTCCCACAACATCCTTTTGGAACAGATTTCAAGGGAGAAGACGTCTACAGCCAGATTGTATACGGAGCGAAGGCAGCGTTTCTCGTGGGAATCGGCGCCACCGCAATCGCGATCGGCATCGCCGTACTGGTCGGGCTAGTAGCCGGCTACTTTGGAGGCTGGGTCGATAATGTTCTGATGAGGCTAACGGAGATTTTTCTCGTGCTCCCTTTCCTACTCATACTCATCGTGTTCCTCCGCGTATTCTTTACGCAATTCCCCGGGGCTACTGGGGGATTGTGGATTGTAATACTGATCATAGGAATATTCTCCTGGGCCGGCGCCGCCAGGATCGTTAGAGGAGAGGTCCTCCACGTTAGAGAATATGAGTACATTACAGCTTCGAAACAGATCGGTGCATCGGGGTCTCGAATATTATTCAGGCACCTATTTCCAAATGTCTTGCACGTCATAATCGTCCTAACCACTTTGCAAATAGCGGGATCAATTCTCACTGAAGCAGCCGTGAGCTTCCTGGGTTTCGGAGACCCTAACTCGATAACTTGGGGTCAACAATTGACGAACGCTTCCACAGCAGTTAGACAGGCCTGGTGGGAGGGCGCATTCCCTGGAATATTCGTAACCCTGCTCGTGATGGGGTTCAACCTGCTCGGCAACGGCCTCAGAGACGCCCTCGACCCAAGACTAAGAGAGTGAAAGAGAAAGGAGACTTCACAATGCCCGGAAACTTATTGGAAGTTGAAGGACTCAAGACATACTTCTACACCTGGGCCGGAGTTGTCAAAGCCGTTGACGGAGTAAGCCTTCATCTCGATAGAGGCGAGACCCTTGGAATCGTCGGAGAATCAGGATCAGGGAAGACAGTCACTGCTCTGTCGGTGATGAGACTCGTTCCTCCGCCGGGCAAAATCGTCGAGGGAAAAATCAGATTCTACGGGGAAGACGTTCTAGCCAAATCTGAATCTGACTTGCAGGTCTTGCGTGGTGGAGCAATGGGGTATATTTTCCAAGATCCGACCTCCACTCTAAACCCTGTCTACACTGTTGGTCAACAACTCAGCGAGGTGATCATGCGTCACCGGGACATCACCAAGAGTGATGCTCTCCATCAAGCACTGGAGCTGCTTGAACTGGTAGAGATACCTGCACCTGAAGTGAGGATGAACCAGTACCCTCATCAGTTGAGTGGCGGGATGAAACAACGTATTGCTGTAGCGCGAGCCATATCCTGTAGTCCTCACCTCTTGATTGCCGATGAACCGACGACGGCACTGGACGTCACTATCCAAGCCCAGATACTAGGCATTTTGAAGACTCTCAAGGAGAAGCTGAACCTGTCCATGATGCTGATCACTCATGACATGGGCATTGTCGCAGAAACATGCGATAGGGTAACAGTGCTTTATGCAGGCCAGGTCTGTGAGACAGGAACTGTTGAACAAGTGTTCCTGAATCCCAAGCATCCTTACACGGAAGCCCTGCTCACTTCAGTGCCTCACTTGGCACTGCGTAAAGAGAAGCTTTCAGTGATCCCTGGAAATGTTCCAAATCTAATCGAATCACCCTCAGGATGCAGATTTCACCCTAGATGCCGTTACGCCCAACAAGTCTGCATCGACAAGGTCCCAGCACTCGAGCCCATCGAGGATGGAAGATGGGTTCACTGTCACAGAGTCAAAGAGTTGGAACTCAAATCACCAATCGCGAGCTGACAGTGACGGAACAAACAGCTCTGGAGATCACAGGTCTCACAAAGCATTTCCCTGTCTACGCTAAGGGAGTGCTCATCAAGACTAAGATCGGAGATATTCACGCGGTCGACAATGTGTCATTCTCGCTGAACAAGGGGGAAACTTTTGGTCTGGTTGGAGAGAGTGGCTGTGGAAAAACCACCGTGGCACGCTGTGCCCTCTATCTAGAAGTTCCAACAAAAGGAACCGTTACTTTCGAGGGTAAGAACATTGTCAAGATTTTTAGTAAAGGAAAGAGACAAGACGTTCTCGCACTTCGAAGACAGATGCAGTACGTTTTCCAGAACCCCTACGCATCTCTGGACCCGAGGATGACCGTGGCTGACATTATCACGGAACCCTTTGCTGTCCACCACCACATCCCACGAGCAGAATGGTCTAACCGAATGTACGAACTCCTACGGATGGTGGGACTCGAGGACTACCATGCTGAGAGATACCCGCATGAGTTCAGCGGTGGACAGCGGCAGAGAATCTGCATAGCCAGAGCACTAGCGGTCGAGCCCAAGCTGATCATCGCCGATGAGCCTGTTGCATCACTTGACGTGTCTGTTCGGGCACAGATTCTGAACCTCCTGCGAGACCTGCAGCAGGAACTCGGCTTGACATATCTCTACATCTCTCACGACCTGAGCACGGTTAGGCACATCTGCGATAGAGTAGCCGTGATGTATCTTGGGAGACTAGTTGAAATTGCTGAGACTGAGGAGCTGTTCAACAATCCTCTCCATCCCTATACAGTCGCTCTGATGTCCGCAGTTCCGATACCCGATCCTAAACACAAGACAAACAGAATTGTACTGCCGGGCGAAGTCCCGAGCCCGATCAGTCCTCCGTCCGGATGCAGATTCCATCCCAGATGTCCGCGCGCGATTGATGTATGTTCAAAAGTGGAACCCGAACTGGTTGAAGTCCGACCAGGACACTGGCTAGCCTGCTACAATCCCTGGCCCTCAAAGACACCACCCAATGCACAGAACTAGACAGAAACCTTTTCCTCGCACCTCAAGAATGAATGCGCGGGCAGGGAACGCAGTTTCAGCCAGCTTTCAGATTTTCTCTGGGAGAACTTTGAGTCCCGCGCGGGTCATTCTACCCTTCTTCAACAGTTCCGCGGCCCGTTCTAGGTTCAGTTGGGACCAGTTCAAACTGCGTCTGGGTGTGAACCTGATCAGGGTTCGGAAGTCGTCCACGCGTTTGACACGGCTATCAATCCATCCGTAACAGAGAGCTTCATCCAGCACCTCGCCGTAATAGTCTCTGTATGAGACTCCGACTTTCGCTTTTTTCGGAAGTATTGGCCATATCTCGCGTTGTTCTTTGTGGTTTGCTCGAAGCCACTTTCTCCAGTGAGCTCGGTCAACCCAAGATAGTGTCGTGGGACCTTCTTTCTGTTTCAATGCTTCACCCTCTTTCAATGGGATAGAGGGGGTGGTCTGTTTCTAGAAGATACAGATTATCAACTTGCTCATTCTGCTCTTTGTAAGAGTCTGCGAATTCGAGTTAGGAGATCTCCCCACTTTGCGTTCGTTCAATTTGCTTGCTTCGGTTCAAGGTCTCCCTCGCGACCTGCGATTGCTCTTTCTCGCGTTGTTTCTTTGGACGTTCGGCTTGGGAGTTTACAACTTTGTCTGGCCCTTGTATCTTACGCAGCTGAACGCTGATCCTCAACAAGTCGGATTTGTTGCCTCCATCGGCGCGGTCTCTGCGGCAGTCACGATGATACCTGGAGGAATCCTTGCCGGTAAGTATGATGCAAAGATTCTCCTGATACTTGGCTGGGCGGGAAGCATTCCATGCCCACTACTCTTCTACTACGCAGGAATATGGGCAGACGTCATCCCAGGCATTGTCCTTCTACAGCTGACCGCGTTTAACATTCCAGCGATGAACTTGTTCATCACGGCGTTGGCCGATACGAGGAAGCGGTCCTCGGCCTTCGGCGCAGTCTATTCCGCAGCACCAATGGGGCTGATCCTCTCTCCGGCTCTGGGCGCGCTGTTGCTGAGCTGGGTTAGTATTCGAGATCTGTTCTGGGTCACGCTCGCCTTCTGGACCATTTCCACACTCATGCTCTTGCCAGTCAAGTCCCAACCGCCGCGGATTATTGACTCCGATGCGAAGCTGATCGAGCTCCCAAGGTCAAGTCTCGAAATTGCTATACTGCTCCTGCTTTTCGGGGGGACCGCGGCATTCAGCATCACGTCGCCTTCGTATCTTCCACTTTTCCTACGGAGCCATTATGGGTTGAGCGCTTCACAGATCAACTTGCTTGGGAGTTTTCAGGCGCTTGGCAGCTCGGTCTTCACCATTCTTCTTGGGAGATGGGCTGCGACAGGAAATGAAGGGTCGACGATTGCCAAACAGCTCTTACTGGTCTGTGGCGGGATAGCGGGTGTCCTTGTTGCTGGTTCGCCGTTCTTGCTCGTTCCACTCGTC
>JACXTT010013377.1_pt1 | contig 10813 bp, 14 predicted proteins | sample 9270951 | NCBI WGS metagenome assembly JACXTT01 (sample SAMN15532306, study PRJNA645909) | rock metagenome | isolation source: weathered quartz diorite | place: Puerto Rico | collected 2017-06-21
GAAACAATCTTTCCCATCGAACATTGGCTGATTTGGCAAAGCGAGTCTATGTGGACGTCGCGAGGGCTGAGTTTGGTATCCACGGAAAGAAGCAAACGGTATCCAGAATAGCCATTCTCGCTGTTGGGTGGTCACTGGCCTATCTGCCTCGTGCGCAGCACACTTAGAGAGTTCGCCTTAGCCTCAGTATGAGAGTGTAGAACTCCCAGCCGAGCAAGGCCCTCACTATTTAGCACTTATCTTACCATAGCACTGCAGTCCTGTGCGGCCTCTACGGGCTCCTTCGTGGAAAAGAAAGCACAGCAAGGTCAGTCGACGGGCGAGTCCATCAATAACCGCGTGTCGTCCCCAACAGGAAACGCTTTCGCGCAAATCCGAGTGACAGGGCCATGCTTAGTGTTGTGGAGGTGTGAAACGCTACTTGACATTGTTGGGAATTTTTTCCCATACTGTTCTCGGTTCATGGCATTGAGGTCGTTCTCTTTGAAAATGGATGGTTCGCGACCTTGATTCGTAAGAGTGTTAAGCCAAAGCAGTTGTATTCTGGGCAGCCCAGCGCAGCCGATTGGAAACACTTTCAGACTCCGATGGCCTTCCAATCAGTACTGAACCGGTACCTCCCTTTTCTCCAAAGCTGTCGCGACTTGATCGTGACGGATCTCAAGCAGACTCCGAACACCGCCCTTCTTGCGGAGTATCTTCAAGGCGGCAAGATGTTCCGAGCGCTTCTTGCCTTCATGGCGGCTGATGCCATTGGTGGTGAGCTGGCCACGATGGCCCCCGTCGCATCAGCCCTCGAACTTCTGCACGGAGCATCGCTCATTCACGATGATATTGTGGATGGGGCCAAGGAACGCCGCGGTCATCCTGCACTCCATGTCCAGGTGGGCATCGGTCCTGCTCTGATCCTGGGTGATTATTTGATATGTCGCTCCCTTTCGGTCTTACAGGAATCTCGGAGTATCTTCGGACTTCAACGGGTGACGGAAGCGTCCAATACACTCCACACGTATGCTCAGACATGTTGCCTCGGCGAACTTCGTGAACTCACGGCGACGAGTGAGGAAAATCAGGAGGACGAGTATCTCCGCATTGCGGAAGGGAAGACGGCGTCTCAATTTGCCGCCTCTGTCACGGTGCCAGCAATCTTAGGTGGAGGTACTCAGAAAGAGATAGAAGCCCTTCGGACCTATGGTCTCAATCTGGGAATCGCGTTTCAGATCTCGGATGATGTGCTGGACATCGACGAGGATACGGGGACATTCGAACAGTCAGATGCAGGCGCTTGTCTGAATCAAAGGCTAGGGTTGCCAGTGCTGTATCTGCAACGCTATGGCTCGCCGACAGCCATGCAACGGTATCGCCAGATAATGGAAACCGACAAGGGGAGGCAGGGTCAATTAGGCGTGCTCCTAAAAGCGGAGGGTATTCTTGATCGAATTCACAAGACGCAGGCCAATTATGTATCAGCGGCCCTCCAGGCACTGGATTCCTTGCGCATCTCGGAAGCACGCACACACCTCGGCCTGCTCGCATCTTACGCCGTCGATCAGCGTGCCCATATTACCAAGAGTTTGCATTGCAATGCCTCGTGATGGATTCCACCCCGTATAGGTCCACGGCTGATCGGTGTCGAATAAACATGAGCAGCTCGGATGCAGAGGTATTCTTGGAGCAGGCGATGGGCTGGGCTAGTCTCTAGCTAGATCCATCAGACCTCTACTCATAGGAGCGAGTTGACGGGACGTCAACCATGATTTCCAGGAGCACATGATGGTTATTCAATATCAAGACGTATGGAAATACCGGGTGATGGTCGTGTCGCGTGTCATGGGCTTGCTCATGTCGGTATCCATGGTATTTGTCGATAGTCCACTTGCGGGCGACGTGCCGATCCACCCCGATGGAGTCCAACGCGCTGTGGTAGAAGTTGACAGCTATGCGTTTATTCCACATCACCTCGTGGTGAGAGCCGGAACACCGGTTGAATTGACCTTCAAGAGCATAACCTGGGTCGTACCGCATAATATCATCATCGATAATCCTCAATCCGGATTGGACATTCGTAAAGAGATTCCGGCAGGGGAGAGTTTGACAGTCCGATTTACGCCTATGGTCCCGGGTTCATTCCCAATCTATTGCGACAAAAAGCTTCCCTTCTTGAAGAGCCATCGTGAGAGGGGCCAGGAAGGAGTGTTGGAAGTACGATGACGTATCAGATGCAATGAGGAATGCGAGATGTGAAAACAGTCTCCGGTGGTCAGGATCTACAGATACACGAGAGAGAGATGGTCATCGTGTAGGAGTAGGTAGGCTGCCTTCGATACTAAGGGAAACGGATCTGCTCAGAAATAATCGCCTGTGGGAGAAGGCTCCCGATCCAGAATGGATGAACGCGTAACGTTATCGGTGTTTGTTACGTATGCTGTTGATCATCGCTCGTAATGGCGGTATGGCCCGCGTGGAGAATCCAATTGGTGTTGGTCCAGCGTGAGTGATTTGAGGGCATTGACTAAGATTTTGCATGCTTCTGAAGCGTCGCACCTCTGTTTTTAGACTCACCCTGCTGGTGCCTTCTGTCAACTTGGGCGTTCTGTTATCCTTTCCCTTAAGTCATTTCCAACCTCACCATAATGCTTGTATAACTTTTATCCTCATTGCGCCTGCTGCTGTCAACCGGTTCATTTCCTAGCACCATGCCCGCCACGATGGGCGGATCCTGCCCCGGCTTAGGCAAGGGTCCCATATTCGGTTATCAGCATCAGGACAAAAAAGAGCGGTGTTGTTGGCAGGCAGGAAGGTCTTTCACAAACTGGTGTTTGTGAAACAGTCAGGATAGAACTAACAATCTACCTCTATCGTTCCTTCTCTTAAGCCATTGGATTCCGTGCCTTTTGCTCTTCTCTGGCTGCCGTATACACCTCTCTTGCCGCATCAGCATTCATCACTGCAATTCCCAACCCAACTATTATGTCCGGCCACGCCGAGAGAGTGTAGGCGGTGAGGAAGCCAGCCGCGATAATTGCGATGTTGGCGAAGGCATCGTTGCGGGCGGAGAGGAAGGCCGCACGGGTTAAGCTTCCCGCATGATGACGGTAGTTGGTCAACAGAAGCGCACAGGATAGATTGACGACTAGGGCACCGCCGCCGGTGAGAGATAGCGGGATCGCTTCAGGTGGGACGGGCAGAGCAAATTTCTGCCACGCCATCCAGAGTGTCGCCAGACCGGGAATTAATAGAATGCCCGCCAGCATCTTCCCCACAACTGCGCGGCGAGCCAGTGTCCACCCCAGCGCGAGGACAATGAGAAAATTCACCAAGGCATCTTCCAGAAAATCAATGCTGTCGGCGAGCAGCGACACCGAGCCAATGATTTCTGCCATGCTAAACTCGACACCAAAATACGACAGATTCAGTGCGGCCACTATCAGTACCGCCCGCCGCACATCCCTTTCATTCTTCGTCATAACTGTCTCTCTCCATTCCATCATGTCTGAACATAGTAATGGTGCGTATTATCTATTCAACCAGCCAATCAAAATGGCCATAACGAGAACGGCCATAATGACCACCGGCGTATCTTGATTGGGTGCCCTCGCGTCGTACACGGTTGCAGCCGGAGTTTCTGACTCGCAGTTTCGGCAATTTCTTCCATTGCGCTATCCAGATTCGCCCGCAATTGAATATGTTTATGTTTTCGTTCTTCAGGAGGGTATGCATCCAGGGTTTTGCCCGGAACCCTGATTGCCTCTTCCTGCTTGTTCCAAATGGCACCGGGGCATGACCCAAGCCGAACGGCATCGACTTCTACAATCACAAGGCGAAACGCCCATCCCGCAATATAGGCGCCGCCACTCCAGAGCGGGAGGTCAATGAGCAGAAAATCGATCGCAAAATAGCCACCAATCGCGGCCGGGTTCCATCCGGTCGCGAAGCCCACCACCATGAGTTCGATGAGGTTTTGGGTCGCTAACCCAGTTGCCCAGTATTGCCAAGGGACCGAGCCATAGGCTGTGATACGGGCTACTATGGCGATGTCCGCCATCGCCTGCTGCGCTAGAAGCATGACCTGTCTTTCTTCGAGAACCCTTTGTGGTAGGTCGAGAGCCTTCTGTAAGCGTTGGGTGTCTTCAAATGGGATGACGGTAAATCCCGGCTGTTTGGCCAAGTGTTCCGTGAGACTACGCTGAGCGTGAAGTTCAACTTCTTCTATCAGTTGTTTTTTGATAAGTGGTTCGGCTTCCGGTGTCGGTGGGGTCTCAAACGAATGGATCTGTGTGCTTCTGCTAACCGTCGACTCTAGAGGTACGGGAGCAACGACAATCCTGATCGCTGGATCTGGCGGAGGTACTGGTTGTGGTCGCAATACGCTAACCGGGATGTGCGTGTGAGTTAGATGGTGACGGGAGGCCGGAACAGAGACGGTGCGAGGAGTGATGTAAGCAGAGAAGGTTCCTTCAACTCGAAGGGAGCCGCCATGCATTGCGGTTGCGGACAATCCCCCAGGATCGAGACAAAGTATGCGTGACAGGGGCATACATTGGTGACCTGATTTTGTTGATCCACAGGAGAGGAAACACCTTGCGTCAAGGACATCGCGATAAGCGTAGTAGTCGTCTCATTCATGCAGGGCAAGCCGGTCAGTTGCGCGCCGAAAAGGAGGGTCCAGAAGAAGATAAGACCAACACGGATTGGAGACCTGCTCATACTGTGTCCCATCATTTTCGCTAGCAGTCTATCACTACAATGCAAGCAGTCGATAAGGAATTGAATCAGATCCCCCCCCCCACTACTCTTTCCTATCGAACAGGCAGACCCTGTCAATGGCAAGATCAATGAGACTCATTCGATTCGGTTCACTGGGACACAAAGTGGGGTCACCCGGCATCGATGAGACCTTTTGCCCGCGCCAGCGCAGTTGCCTCAGCGTCTTCACGTGTTGCGAAGGAGCCGCCAGGGTAATGCGTGATGTACGCCGAAAAGATAGGCGTGAATTGAATAAATAGATATCGACAATGCCAGGTTCCATCAGCAGTTTGGCTTGCACACAAAGAGATCGTGCGTCCCTTATACTCGTCGGTTAGCGAAGGGTCGATCGGTTCACAGGCCATGCTGGTATCATCGGTTGTTCGGTTCCCTTTGTATGCTGGTGAGTCCCCTGGTCACTGAGACGGAACTGGTAGGGGTGCGTCTGGTGCTCTAATGCAGCTTACGGTGTCGGACTTTCCTGCCACAGGATGAAGAGCCGCTCCAATGCCTGTTCTTTGGCGCGCCGTTCGATTGATGCCGCCATATCGAAGCACGAACTTTCTTCCTCGACATTCAATCCCCGTCGGATGCTCGTACTGACGGTCTATAACGTCCGGTCGAACATCTCCAACTTCTTTGTAAAATCCATTTCGACTCTCAGATCATGTGGAAATGCCTCCATGTGTTACTTGAACCTAGCCAAGGCCCGCTCTTTGGAGGCCAGTAAGTGCAGGAGTTTGTTCTGCCAAAGCGCTAAACGACCCGTTTGCGCGGCTTGCTGAGGGACAAGGGGTTTGACAATGAGATCGAAGGCCTCCCGTTGCAGCATCCGCTGGGCCGACCAGCGGTCCTGCTTCCCAGCCGTGATGAGAAGCGGTACGGTAATTTGATCAGACCGTTGGAATTTCAGAAAGCGATAGGTTTGCAGGAGCACAGGGCTCATGGCAATCGTGCTGTACTAAGACAGTTCACTCTTCTGACTTAATTCCTCTGTCGAGCTACATGACTCAATGGCCAGGCCGGGAATTCTGTCTGACAAGATACGAGGGAGGATGTTAAGGGCCTGAGGATCAGTTTCAGCGATAAGAACAGGTCGGCAAAACATAGGTCCCCCCCGCATTGGGACCGGCCTAGGTATAATTACACCAAGAGGTAAGTGCTATCCAGATGTACATCCGTGGGCAGATGTCAGTTCCAAATGGTTAGGTGGAGCAAACTAAATGCCATTATCCATGAATCCGATGGTGTTTTTGAGCACATCGAACAAAGGCAATCGAATACGCGCGAAGATTACTTTTTATTGGGCAGATGCTCTGTACTGAAAACCGTTAGATTGGGTCCTGACCCGTGCTGCGTGGAAACGCAAAAGCAAGCTGTGCGCCATCGCTCATTTACGAGACGAAGTTATCATGACGGGTTGAGTGAGAGAAGCGACTAGAACTACTTAAACTGGTCATATACGACTCAGAGTCACGCCACATAATAAACATCGCGATAACACCACCGTAACCTCAGTACGAGAGATTCTTGACTGTCAGTGAGCAACGCAACGACCGCGATGCGAAATCTTGAACGATGAAAACCGCACCCGCTGCTTGATCAACAGCAGTAATGCAATTGCTGCCGACTATCCAACAAAGGAACCGTCGATTTCGTGAACAAGGTGTGCGGAACCCCTTCAGGGAACTGGCATCGCTTCGGCCTTTGTTATTCACGGGCTTCTCAGCGAATTGTAGTGGCTGGAGAAAACGACCATGCTGGACTATAAGCACCGCAAGATTGAACTAACTCCCAGACGGCAAGCCGACGGAACGTGGCGTTGCCAGTATCGCATTATTGAATTCAGAGAAACCTGTTGGGGATATCGCCAAGGATATCCTGAGGGAATCTTCGTGTCTCGGGATGCTGCCGCCTCTGTAGCCCTAGAAGAGGCGAAACGTCTCATCGATACACTCGAACGTCCTGCGCAAACTCCACGGTCGGAATCCGGCTCGGTACTTGGAACATACGCGAGCAGGATGGGAAGACTGTTTGCTTGGGCTCGATGATCGCTCGTGATTCGGGGCATGCGGGTGATTGAAGTCCCGTCACGGAAAGGAGCACACGATAGATGATATTGCATTGGAGCGGGATGATAGAGCCAGAAAGATAATGCAAGCCACAAACTACTTTACGTGGTGAACAATCGCAGCGAAGGGAATGCGCCGCTGACGATTTAGGCGATGGTGAACGCGTTGCGGGCCGCTCATAAACTAGTGGTATAGCCAGCTCTGAATCGCCCTCCTTTCTAGTAAACTTTCGGAAAGAGTCGCCGAATCTTCAATCATCAAAGGAGGGGTAACGATGCATCTCATTTCCAAGGGGATAGAAACGACATTACTGACAGTTCTGTTGTGTGCAGGTCTGAGCACCGTTGCACTGGCCGTAGACAGAGAGGTCTACGATTGGCCTCATGTCCAGCCAGGCAAAATCATTGATGGGAAGATCATGAGAATGGTTGGGGAAAAGTCTTCACAGACCTGGAACGTTTCCGTGAAGGATCGCGAAACGGGCCAGGTGATCGTTCTTCATCTGGACAGGACGACGCAGAGGAAGGACAATATGCTGAGCCCCGATATCGGGGATAACGTGATCGCGAAGTATAATGAAGTGAATCATGCCATCTCGTTTCTGACAGACGAAAATATCAACCGCTAAAGCGACCGGCAGCGTGGAATTTGCGCCCATACTCCCTGAACAGTTATGAGGGAGTATGGGCTTCGGGAGCACAACCCCACCTTGGCAAGTGTTTGGGACCCATATTGGGTTTGCAGCACCAGAACAAAAGGTGGATGGACACTTGAAGGGCTTCTATCTCGACAGATTACAGTGAAACCGAGGAAAGGCGAAGAACCGATGAGAACACATCAGACACAAAGTCGGAGATCCGCTGTCTTAGATTCCTGGATCGAGATCCTGATGTCCACAGGTGCCCTCTCCAATTAGACAAGGGATAGCTGGTCAGTCAATAGCCTTGGTCATTACGGAACCGGAATGGAAATGGAGACCGCTCCCAATACGCCATTAAGTTTGTGGTCCCGTTTGGGACTCTGAGGATGAGTATTATGACACGTGACGCAGGCCGCCGAAACAGCACGGTCCGCATATAAGGCTTCAAAGCGTCGTTCGCCCCCTTCTGTGACGAATCCCTTATAGGAACGATTCGGCTCCGCCATAATAGCTTCCAGCCCTTTTTTCTCAAACTCATTCGCCGGTCCGCTTAGCTTATTAATGGGATACAAACCGATGAGCCTATATCGTACCTTGACGCCGGTGAGCTCTGCCAAGTTTGATGACTCCTGAACGAATTGGGCGGGCAATGGCAGGGTCGGTTCCGACCGCCAACGCTCAGAAGACTGGATCACCCCGCGCTGTTGCATGCGCTCCACAACATGCACGGTATAAAAAGTCCGGTCGGAGGCCAACACGGCATAAATGTAATCCACGACAGTCTCTACGGGAACCGTGGCTGACTCAGCAGCGACCCCCTTGCTCTGAATCCCAAGCACACACAGCAAGACACCGATCCATCCAACATGTATCGCTCTGAATGGCATAGCATCTCCCCAGCAAGTCAGCTGTTGTATGAAGGTGGCGCGCAACTCGACATGGAAAAGCCTAGCAACATGAGGACAGCCAAAATCCACCTATTCATGTGCTCCCCCGCGTTTATTTCATCCTGGTAATACTGATCCCTCTCCCGTTCCTCCTCAGACAATGGGGCATTGGCCGAGGGGATCGCAGAGTACAGGACTCATTCGCAGGACCCGATGTACTTTTTACGCAAGTGCGAGGTTGAACTGGGAGACGCCACCATGGGTAACGCCCTTCTCGCAAGGTGTCGACGGTGGGTCCTCCAGAGCCGTCGACAAGACGTGAGCATTGTAGAAATCCAAGCTACGCTCTCTGCCAACAACTGTCCATGCTCCAAGTCCCTAGGCAGCAATCTCACGTGCACTGCCACCCCGGCATGATCGGCGCACTCTCCACCGGCTTAGGCTGTGGGACCTATATCAGCTACGTAACACCGAAGAAAAGAAGCGATCGCCTGGGTAAGTTGATCCGAGAACAGGGCTTCATTGCCGAGGTTCACGAGTCTAGGGCACTTGCCAGTATACCCGACACCTCCCGATACCCTAGGATTCCACCCTACATGGTGAGCGGCCTTCTCAGTTCGACCGCCGTCACTATTTGCAGAACAGCGACAACGATAAACGGGGCCTGACTTGCCTTGAGAACAAGCCAGACCCCTTATCATTTCACCGTATTGGAGGTACGGATCATGAGTAAGCATTCCTTACCATATTTTCGGGTTCCAGACAGCCAGCAATCCCACCAGCCCACCATCCATATCTTATCTAGGTGCTGTCCAAATCGGCCCTACTGATGACACGCATCTGGGATGCGCCTGGCCTGACCTCACAGGCTAGGGCGACATTTTGTTTATTGCACAGGCCTCACGGCCAAGGGGGCATATGGAAGTCCATGAAAATCCAGTTGTTCTTGATACGGTCTTCTGCATTTTGAACGATGACGGCACGCGCTGCGGACTCACACAGGAACAACGCCGAAAGGCCGCCGAAAAAGGTCTTGCCCCATTCGAGCAAGCCTGTACCACCTATTCCAATTATCGGGCCATCCAGTACAAGGCGCGGCAGTTGACGACGGAGGAAGTCAGACGGGCGGCCACCATTCTCCAGAGCCACTACCAGGCCGGTAGTGAGCCATGAGCGGCCTATATTTTCAGAATGAGCCACTACCTCCTTCTAGCTGGGAGACGAAATGGTGGCCAATACCGTCAGAGGCTTCTTCCGCACTCGGAAGGAGGCGGAACTAGCAATATTCAATATCGTAACACTCAAAAAACATGAACATTCCGACCATCGATATGCAGGTCTATGAGCAAGAAGGTTTTCAGCGCCTTACCATTCTCTGTTGCCCTGAAACTCAACAGCCGGTGATGCTGATCGAGGAAGGGATTCCGCTTGAACAAATCTTTTGATAGGGTGTCCTTGTTCCATGTCGCTCCCATTCGCTAGCCGAGTACTCTGTAATGGTCATGATATGGAGGTGACTAACATATGATGCCCTGGATCATCGAACCGTTCTTGGTAGGTATCATTGTGGGGCTGACATACATAGTGATATCGGTATGGCGGCAGTGGTATCGGCATGGCGGGGATGACCCAAGTGATTAACTGGACTATGTCTGGAACTTGCCTTAGGGGGAATAGCGCCCAACCAGCTATAATTGTTTGAAAAGCTTTAAATTACATCTGGTCAATCTAGAAAGGTCCTGAGCACACGCGCTAGGCATCCGTTCCAGTTTTGGGGAGGGGTGGAAACCACGGTATACGACTGGTATCGAGAAGTCGCTGAGCGGGCTTTTTGTCTCTGCTCCTGAAACCGGCTGGCTTACGGAAGCTCGTGCCTCTGCGCTTGACAACACTGCGAGCCTTGGAATGCTTCTTGGCAGGCATACCTTAGATTATATCAGGAAATGCACTAATGATGACGACGGAACCCAGCCCACCAGTGCATGGGCGCATCCTCCCTACATCAAGAGCTTGAGGTTCTTTTTGGCTTTGCAACGCTTGGACAAACAGAGGAGAGGTGGTGGTAGGGCCGGAAACGACTCGGGTGTCTTGGGTCAGCCCTTATCGATGAGCCGTTTGGCCCTGGCTAGTGCGGCTACTTCTGCCTCATGGCATGTCGCGAAGGAGCCGTGAGGATAGTGCGAGATGTAAGCTGAGTCTATCGGTGAGAATCGAATAAACAGATATCGACAATGCCAGGCGCCATCAGCCGTGATGCTTGCATGCAGGGCAATAGTCCGGCCCTTATTCTCATGTGTGGAGGAAGGTCGATCGGTTCCCAAACCATACCTATATCCTCGGTCGTTTGGGTTCCTTTGTATGCTGGTGAGTCCCCTGGTTACTGAACCGGAACTGGTAGAGGTGGTCTGGTGCCGCTTTACTGTGTCAGACCTTCGTGACACAGGATGAAGAGTCGGTCCAACGCTTGT
>JACXTT010013378.1_pt1 | contig 10813 bp, 11 predicted proteins | sample 9270951 | NCBI WGS metagenome assembly JACXTT01 (sample SAMN15532306, study PRJNA645909) | rock metagenome | isolation source: weathered quartz diorite | place: Puerto Rico | collected 2017-06-21
GGACGACACCATCGAGCTCGGGCTCGCGGCCGAATGGCCGCTCACCCGCCATCTGGACATCGAAGGTGAGGTCGTACCCACGTTCGAGACGGGGAGCCGGGCGCAGGGACCCCTCGTCGCCGGCGCGGCGAACGGCGGAAAGGTGCAGACCGAGAGTACCGTCGGTTGGGCCTGGCACTTCAATCGGTACTTCAAGATCGAGCAAGGCGTGCTCGTGAGGGACGACGCGACGTGGCAGCTCATCTTCGGCTGGCAGTGGAGTCTCGGAGGGGAAGACTAGACCGCTCTCGCGCTCGACTCCCTAGAAGAGCGCCCTGGCAACCGGCGCGCCCAAGGACGCCAGACGTGGCGGTCAAAATGAGTCACTACCATGCAACGTCTGATAAGAGACGTTATGTCAACTTTCCTGGCGATTGGGTGGCTATTGACACCCGCCCTCCACTAGCCTATATTCCGGTCCATGCAGACCTTGGATGCTTTCGACCGGCAGTTCCCGACCGATGACGCCTGCAAGGCGTATCTCCGCGACCGCCGCTGGCCGGACGGCGTGCGGTGTCCCCGCTGCGGGGCCAAGGAGAAGGTCTACGCCCTGAAGGCGCGTCCCTTCCACTGGCTCTGCAAGAACGTGGAGTGCGGGGGCCGGAACGGCTACCGCTTCTCGGTCATCACCCGGACGATCTTCCAGGACACCAAGGTCCCGCTGAAGCTCTGGTTCAAGGTCGGCTACCTGATGCTCATCTCGAAGAAGGGCATCAGCGCCCTCCAGGTCCACCGCGTGATCTTCGGCGAGCAGTCGGGCTCCGACTACCACACCAGCTGGTACATGTGTCACCGCTGGCGGGCGGCGATGCGGGGCGACGCCTTCCCGCTCACCGGCGAGGTCGAGGTCGACGAGACTTGGATCGGTGGCAAGGACCGGAACCGCCACTGGAAGAACAAGAGCGAGCAGGCCCGCAAGGCCGCCGGCCCGCAGCGTCCCGGCCGCACCGTCGGTTACAAGAAGGTCGGCGTGATCGGCGCCATCGCGCGCAAGGGCAACGTCGTCGCCGCCGTCGTCGGCGGGATGGACGCCGCGAGCAAGGCCGATTTCGTCCGACAGGCTGTGAGCGAGAACGTCTCGCTCGTGGCGACCGACGAGGATCCAGCGTTCAAGTACGTCCGTAAGGGCATGCCCCACGAGGCCGTGAAGCACAGCGCGGGTGAGTACGTGCGCGGCAACGTCCACACCAACAACATCGAGTCCTTCTGGTCGCTCGTGAAGCGCGGCGTGATGGGCACCTTCCACAAGGTCAGCAAGGACTACCTGCCCCTCTACCTCAACGAGTTCAGCTTCCGGCATAACCACCGGAAGGACAGCGGCAACATGTTCGCGGCCCTCGTAACGACGTGCGCTTGATGACCCGCCGACCGTCCGCATGCTAAAGTTCCGGCATGCCGACGAAGCGGCGGTCAAAGAAGCCCAAGCCCGTCACCGCAAAGACGCGCGAGAGCGACAACGAGCTGCGCGAGGCGCTAAGAAACGCCGACCTAAAGCAGTTCGATAAGGCGCTGGCGAAGGCCATCAGGCGCTAGGCTCCATTTGCCTGCGCCGCTGACGGGACCGCTCCCGGTCCCTCAAGTATTCCTCGAATAAATCGGCGGGGAGGTCTACTTCCGGGTCCTCAGTCTCGAAGCGCTTCACTATTCGCTCGCACGCGTCCTCGGGAAAATACGCCAGGCGGTTCTGAATCCGAGTCCCAAGTTCCAGCGCCAATCGGCGGCGGCGTGGCTTATCCGTCGCGATCATCGCGCATCGCTTCATCGCCTCGAAGGCGATCATGTCGGCCGCCTGTAGAGGGGGAAAATGCAGCTTGTCGCCGAAGGTGTCACCGGCAAAGCGAGAGAACTCCCCTATTCGGCGCAGCTTCGCGCAGAACCGCTGGACGTCGCCCTTCACCCCATCGCCGTCCTCGAAGACCATCAGGATAGGCATATCGTCCGGTATGCCCTTCCACATCGCTACGAAGTCACTGATTTGCTCGACGCAGACCTTGAGGCAGAAGCGATAGGCGACGCTGAGATTGTAATTCTCTACAACGGCGAGCGGCAGCGCCGCCGCGAAGCCGAACTTCACATGCTTTTCAATGGTGGCGACGAGCTTCTGCTTGACGACTACGGCGCGCTCAGGATTCTTCCGCCACTTCTCGAACTCACCGTAGAATGGGTGCTCGGCGTCGGTCGCATGGTACGCTTTGATGCGTTCACGCTTTAAGATTCCCTGCCACGGCTGCGCGAATCTGTCCCAGGCGAGTCCGGTGGATAGGTAGCCGCCAAGCGCAAACACTCGGCAACCGCCCTGGACATAGCTCGCATCGAAGAAGGCCTTAAGGACCGCCACCAGCCACTTGCCTGACGGGGGATCCGCCCCCGCAAGAAGGTCTGCTGCTTTTATCAGGCGGCCCGACGGGTGTCGACACCCACCTAATCGTCACTTTCCTCCAGGCGGTACCATCGCTCTGGGAGCGCGCGCCGACACCTCCCCGTCTAGTCGCCGGGCGCCGCCAAGGCCTTCTAGAACGGCGGACGGACGATCGACTCGCGCCACGCCGGCAACTCCATCAGGCCGGCATACCAGCGATTGATCTCCGCGAAATCCTGGATCGGATAACCCGCCGGCTGCGCGTAGTTCAGCCAGGACCCGACCGAGAAGTCGGCAACAGTGAGCCGGTCACCGCATAGGAACCGACGCCCGGCGAGCCACCCGTTGACCACGCCGCCGAACCGCCGCATCTCCGTTTCCCCCTTCTCGACCTGCGACGGGGTCGGGTCGCCCTGACCGAAGAGCTTCTTCAGCAGGCGCTCGAAGATCAAGGTGGCGCATGCAGGATCCCAGTGCGCGCTCTCCCAGAACTGCCATCGCGTCACGTCGGCGTGACCGCGGCGGTCCGATGGCAACAGGCCGCCTTCGGGCTTCCTCGAGGCGAGGTACTGGGTGATCGCGTTCGATTCCCAGAGGATGAATCCATCCTCCTCCAGCACCGGCATCTTCTGGTTCGGGTTCAGCCGCGTGAACTCGGGTCGCTGGTGCTCGCCGTTCAGCAGATCGACCGAGCACAGCTCGAACTCCAGACCGAGATGGCGCGCGACCGCGAGGACCTTGAAGGCGCGCGGCGACGGTGGTGCAACGTGCAGCTTCAGCATGTCGATACCCTCCTTCTCGCGTGATTTCAGCCCGCTGCCGTGCGGGCAAAGCTCTCGAGGATCTGCCCCCAACCAGTGCCCATGTCCCGCCGCAGGCGCTCGGCGGCCTCGCCGAAGCGCTCGAGGTTCCGGTGCTCGAAATCGACGCGCGTCTGCCTCGGAGCGAGCAGGGTGAAGGTCACCTCGACCTCGGTCACGAGCGTCGGGTCGTACCTGAAGTCCGGACCGAGCTGCCAGGCGAGCACCAGCCGCCTCGGCGGATCCCACTCGAGCACCCTTCCCCACTCGCACGTGCTGCCGTCCTCGCCGATCTCGTACCAGCGACCGTTCACCTTGGGCTCGATGACGCAATCCTTCAGAGCAGCCGCGCCGATGTGGTGATCCTTCGGCCACCAGGTGCCGATGTTCGCCGTGAACACGCGGAATGCCCGCTCCTGCGGGGCTTCGACCGTCAGCTGCTTGCGGATCGTCATCATGAATCCGTCTCCTTCTCTGCGGCGGCCTTGAATGCGGCCAGGGCTCGATCCCAGAAGCGATCGAGGTACCTCTTCATCGCCTCGATCCCTCGTGGATCGACCCGGTAGAGGCGGCGGGTGCCATCCCGCTCGTGTGCGACCAACCCCGCCCTCTCGAGGACCCTCAGATGCTGGGACACGGCCGGCCGCGAGACCGGGAGCCTGGCGGCGATCGCGCCCACGGACAGGGACCTTCTCGCCAGCTGCTCGAACACCCGCCGCCGGGTGGGGTCCGCCAGCGCCGCGAATCCGTCGCGCTGCGCGGCTGGTTGGTTAGCCATTGCTAACGGTAAGCCATAGCTAACGATGGATAGCGAGTCAAGCCCTACGGCTCGTTCGCCTCGAGCACGCGCAGCACGTTGCCGCCGACGATCTTCTCGATGTCCCCCGCCGCGTAGCCGCGGGCGCCGAGTGCAGCGGTGAGCGCCGGGAGCTTCGCGACGCTCTCGAGCCCGTGCGGCGTCGCGGCGACGCCGTCGAAGTCGCTCCCGAGGCAGACGTGATCCACGCCGGCCACCTTGGCGACGTGATCGATGTGATCGACGAGCCTCGCGAGCGGCACCGCGGGCAGACGCGCTACCTCGGCCCGCATCGCGCGCCATCGCTCCTTGAGCGGACGGTCGCTCTTCTGGAGCCGGGCCCTGATCGCCTGCTGGGCGCGCCAGGAGCGCTCGTCGAGGAACTCGCTTCCGAAGTTCACGCAGACCGCGCCCCCCTGCCGTCCGATCGCTTTCAGCATCGGGTCCGTCAGGTTGCGCGGCACGTTGGCCAGCGCCCGGGCCGAGGAGTGGGACGCGAGGATCGGCTTTCGAGCGTAGCGCACGGCGTCCCAGAACAGCGGATCCGACACGTGCGAGACGTCGACGATCACGCCCAGGCGGTGCATCTCGTCGATCAGCTGCCGGCCGACGTCGGTGAGACCCTGGCCGTCGCTGTCGTCGCCCGACGAGCCGCCGAACGGGCTCCCGAACGACCACGTCAGGGTCAGGTAACGGGCCCCACGCTCGTGCAGGCGGCGGAGGTGGTCGATGAGCTCGTCCGGCCCGCCGGGCAGGAGCGCGTGTCCGCCCTCGACGCCGAAGAGCGCCGACAGGACGCCGCGGGCCGCATTGGCGCGCACGTCGGCGGCCGTCTTCGCCCAGGCGATCGTGTCCGGATGCGCGTCGATCAGGGCATGGACGGCGTCGAACTGGCGCAGCGCCTCGGTGAAGTAATTCTCCGGCTTCGCGACCCACGGCCCCACGAAGATCGAGAAGAACTCGGCGTCGAGCCCGCCGGCGCGCATCTTCGGCAGGTCGACCTGCATGTCGGGCTGCAGGCGCGCGAGGTCGACGCCGTCGTAGGTGAGGCGCTGGGTACAGTCGGAGTGCGTGTCGATGACGATCGCTGCGGCGGCCGATGAGGCGAGGAGTATAGCGAGGAGCGCAAGGCGCATGCTCGTCTGATATCGCGACCCCGCAGTATAGTGTAGCGCCATGCCGAAGACGGCCGGGCGCGCCGCCGCCCTTGCGGCGGCATGCGGAGCGATACTCGTCGTCGCGACGAGCGTGCTCGGCGGGAGCTGGTCGCCCGGTCTCGTGCCCTTCATCCTCTTCGCGCTCCTGCCCTACGGGCTCCTCGCCGCCGCCGGGCCCGTACTGCCCGACGCCTGGTGTGCGGCCGGCGCCGGCGTCGCGATGCTCGCCGTCGAGGCCGGAGTGCGCGCCTCGGTGTTCGTCTGGCCGCGGGGCTCGACGGCCGCCGTCGCCCTGGTCTTCTCTCCGATCCTCGTCGGCGCGTCGGCCTTTCCCGGAGCGATCGGCGGATGGGCCCTCGGTCGGGCATGGCGGACCGGGAGCGCCGTCCTCCGCATCGCCGGCGGCCTCACCGCGGCCGTCCTCCTCGGGCTCACCGTGCTCGGCCTCGCGCGGCCCGACCTCTTCCCGACCGCGGTGTGGCGGCGCCAATCGACCCTCGCCCGCATCGGAGACCCGCGCGTCATCGTCGGGGCTGACGCATTCGAGACGGTTCCCGTCTCCGATCGCGCCGCCTGGCACGTGGCGGGAGCGTTCGACGGGGGGCCCGGCGAGCTCGTCGCCGTCGTCGACAATCGCGGCGCCGATCTGCTCGACCCCGGAGACTTCCGCCTCCTCGAGCGCGTCGACTTCGGACCGGTGCGCGGCGGCATCTGGAACTGGTTCTCGACCCTCGCTCGACTGGACGGCCGCCTGGTCGTGGTGCAGACGGGCGGCGGCTACTCGGACGTGGAGGTGCAGGAGCTCGACGGTCGCGTCGTCTGGTCCTACCGTCCCGATCCGAAGCTTCCCCCGACGGCGCTCAAGGCCGCCGACCTCGACGGGGACGGGAAGATCGAGTTCTACGCCTCGGATCATTCCGCCACCGTGCGGCTCGACGCGGCGGGACACGAGGTCTGGCGCCGCCCCACGAGCATGGCCCACCTCGTCGCCGTGGCGAGACGGACGCCGAGGTCGCCCGCGTGGGTCGTCGCGGGGGAATACGGACGACTCACGAGGGTCTGGGACGAGAACGGAGAGCCGCTGGCCGAGCTTCCCATGACTGCCCAGGATGCCGTGTACGGCGTCGTCGACTGGCCGGAGGCGCGCGCGCTCGTTCTCGGTGGGACAGCCGCGCGTGGAATCGCGCTCGACGGGAAGCCGCTCTTCGAGGTGCCCCTCGGCGACTTCTCCCTGTCCGAGGCGCAGGCGGTCCGACCCGCGCCTTCGGCAGGCCCCTATCTGGCCGTGGTGGGCGCGGCGCCTCGCGACGTCGGGCGGTGGCGGCTCCTGCTGGTCTCACCCGAGCGGGAAGTGGTCTACGACGAGATCCTCGATCGCTACGTCCGGCTCCTGAAGGCACGTCGCCCCGACGGCGGGGAGTCGCTCTTCATCAGCGGAAAGGGCCTCCGTGCGCTCCGACCGCGGCGATGACCTCGGCATGCGCCAAGTGCGACGTCGTGCTATAGCGAGCCCCCGTTGCAGGCTCGTCCCGGCGTGCGTGCTTCCCTAGCTCTCGCGGCCTGCCTGGTCTGCCTCACCCCCCTTCGCACCAATCCCGCGGGCCGACCGAACGTCATCTTCATCCTCCTCGACGCCACCCGCGCGGATCGCTTCGGGGCGTGGGGGAATCCGCGCCCCACGACGCCCGCGCTCGACCGTCTCGGCGACGACGGCATTCTCTTCCTCCGCCACTTCGCGAACGCGCACTCGACACGCTCCTCGATGCCGCAGCTCATGACGGGGCGCTACTATCAGCAGGCGATCCTGAAGCCGTTCCTCGCCGACGAGCAACCGCGCGAGTACTTCTTCAGCCGACCGGACCCCACGGCCGCGCTGCTTCCGGGCCTGCTGCGACAGGCCGGGTATGCGACGGCGGGCGTGAGCGCCCATCCGTGGATCGTCGCCGACAGCCCGTTCGGGCGTGAGTTCGAGCGGCTCGACTTCGTGAGCGCGCCGCCGAGCCGCGGCCACGCGGATGCTCCCGACGTCGTCGAGCGTGCGCTCGCCGTCTGGCGGGAGCGTGACCGATCGCGTCCCCTCTTCCTCTATCTCCACTTCATGGACATGCACATGCCGCGGTTCCTCCCCGAGAAGGAGCCGCGCTTCCCGGTCGAGGGCTACGACTGGCGCCAGCGCTTCGAGCCGAGCAGCGAGCCGATCTTCAACCGGCGGGATCGCCGCTGGATGCCGAACGATGCGCGCGCCTTCACCCAGCTCGACCGCCGCCACTTCGCTGCCGTCTACGACACACGTCTCGCCTACGCCGACGCGGAGATCGGCCGGTTGGTCGCCGCCGTGCGTGCCGATGACGCCGAACTCCGGAACACGGTCTTCGTCGTCACCGCCGACCATGGCGAGGAGCTGGGCGAGGACGGGCGCACCGATCACTTCATGTCCCTCGTCGACGGCGTGCAGCACATCCCGCTCATCATCGCCGGCGGCGGCGTCACCCCGGGCCAGCGGGACATGCGGATGACCGAGCACGTCGACGTCGTCCCGACGGTGCTGTCGCTTCTCCGCATACCGCTTCCCGCGGGTGTTCGGGTCGACGGCCGCGCACAGGTCGATGCCTCGGGTCGCGTGTGCGAGACGTGTGGCAAGGCGGCCGTGTTCTACGCCTGGGAGGAGTACCGCGCGGTCCGGACCGCGCGCTACCTGCTGCGCCAGGCGCGCCTCGCGTCGTTCGAGGCACGCTGCAACGCCCGCGAGACCCTCTACCGCATGAGCGTCGGTCGACGGACGCCGCTCGACCCCGTGCGCCATCAGCCGATCATCGCTCGCCTCGGCCGTCGTCTCGGCCGCCGCCTCGACCGGCGGGAACACGTGTTCCTCGCCGCGCGCTGGCGACCGCCCGATGCGGGCTTTCTCGTCCGCCCCGAGTTCTGGTCGCTCGGTGCCGAGGCGCAGGTGGCGTGCGTTCCGGTCGACGAATCGACGGAGCGCGCGTCGCTCCGCGTCGGCGGCTGGCTCTGGTCGGGACGTGGCCTCGCCCTGCTCTCCTCCGACGGCGACCGTCCCCTCGCGGTCGCGTTCGCGGCCCCCGACGGCGAGTACCGTGTCGATGCCGCCGTCGTTCCGATGAAGGGCTTGCCATGGTTCTCGGGCTACCCGCGCTGGCGCACGAAGTCCTTCCAGTCGCTCGACCCGAGCACCTTCGTGCCGCTCGGCAGCGCGACGGCGTCCGGCGGACGGCTCTCGATCGCGCTCCCCGCGCAGCTCGTCTCGAACCGCATCGTCGGCCTTCGCCTCACGCCGCCCGGCGCGGCGCCGACGCCGCCGCACGCACCCGAGGACAAGACGCTGCACGATCGCCTGAAGGCGCTCGGCTACGTGAATTGACGGCGCCGACGCAGTTTGACTGCCCCGGAACCAGCATCTAGAACGCGCTCGTCCGGCGCGCGCGTCATGGCGACCATCTCGGTCATCATCCCGACGTACAACTGTGCGCGGTACATCGGCGAGAGCGTCGAGAGCGTCATCGCGCAAACATCACGGCCGACGGAGATCCTCGTCGTCGACGACGGCTCGACGGACGGCACCGCCGACGTGCTCGCCCCGTACGCGTCGCGTATCGTGGTCGCCCGCGTGCCGCATGGCGGCTACGCGAGCGCGCGCAATCACGGCCTGGCGCGGGCGACCGGCGACTGGATCGCCTTCCACGACGCGGACGACGTCGCGCTCGAGGACCGCCTCGGCGCTCAGCTCGAATTCCTTCGTCGAGATCCGTCCTGCGACGGCGTCTTCTCCGACGGCGCGCGCATGGACGATGGCGCGCGCCTCGTGCCGCGCGCACTGGCGCGGCAGGTGGCCGACAGGCCGCTGACCGTCGCGGACGTCTTCGCCGGCTTTCCCGTCTACTTCCAGGCCGCCCTCGTCCGCCGCGCGGCGTTCGAGACGGTCGGCGGATTCGAGCCGGCGCTGCAGATCCACCCGGACATGGACTACGGCTATCGCCTCTTCTCGCATCGCCGCATCGTCTTCTTCGATCGCGTCGTGTTCCGCTACCGCTGGCACGGCACCAACACGACACGCGATACGCTCCGCGGCCGCGAGGAGATCGCGTGCGTGCTCGACCGCCTCGCCGAGCGGGACCCGGAGGCGGTGCGCCGGATCGGGCGTCGGCGGCTGCACGCCCGCCTTGCTCGGCACTACTACCGGATCGCGCGCCGGCGGATTGAACGGGGGGAGGACACCGCCGCACGCGCGGCGCTCGACCGCGCACTGGCCCTCCGTCCGCTCGATCCCCGCTATCGTCTGCTCCGACTCTGGCACGCTGCATGATGCGTCCGATCCTCCTCCTCGGCCTGGACGGCGCGACTTTCGACGTCCTCGACCCGCTCGTGGCGGCAGGCGAGCTGCCGACGCTCGCGCGGCTCCTCGACACCGGCGCGCGCGCCCCGCTCGCCTCGGTCGTGCCGCCGATCACCCCCGCCGCGTGGGCATCGTTCATGACGGGGAAGGAACCCGGCCGCCACGGCGTGTACGACTTCCGCGTCTACGACCCGCGTCGCTACGACGACGCGTTCGTCACCAGCCAGGCGCTGCGCGAGCGGACGCTGTGGGAGCTTCTCTCGCTCGCCGGCCGGCGCGTGGCGATCGTCGGCCTGCCGATGACGTATCCGCCGCGCGCGGCGTACGGCACCGTGGTGAGCGGCTTCGACACCCCGTCCGTCGACGCGTCGTTCACGCATCCGCCCGAGCTCCGGGCGCGCATCCTCGCGAGCATCCCCGACTACTTCCTCGCGGCCGTCCCGGATGCGACCGATCCGACCCTCGAGAGCGACGCCGCCTTCGAGTCCTTCGTCGCGCGCGTCGAGCGCGCGTTCGAGCAGCGGACCGAGGTCGCGCTCGGCCTCCTCGCCGACGGCCCCTGGGACGTCCTCATGGTGCACTATCAGGACGTGGACGTGCTGCAGCATCCCGCGTGGCGTTTCATAGCCGACCCGGCTCGGGATCCGGGGCGGCACGCCCGGCTGCGCCGGGCGTACGGCCGGCTCGACGACTGCCTCGGGCGGCTCGTCGCGCGCATGCCGGCAGAAACGCTGGTGGTCGCCGTCTCGGACCACGGCTTCGGCGCCCACACCGGCCGGCTCTTCCCGAACGCGCTCCTCCGGCGCTGGGGATACCTCGACTGGCACGGCCGTCAGCGCGAGCGCGTCCGGCGCTCGCTCGAGCGATGGCGCCGCTATCTCGGTCTCGCGCACGCCGCGCCGGCGGCGGAGGAGTCGTGGGCCACCCGAGTGCGCGAGCGCAGCTTTCGACGTGCCCTGCCGCTGCGCTGGCGCCGCACGCGCGCGTACGTCGCCCTCGCGGAGATCTACGGCCTCCTCTACGTGAACCTCCGGGGCCGGGAGCCCGAGGGGATCGTCGCTCCGGGTGGTGAGCGCGACCGGCTCGTCGACGAGCTGCGCGAGCGACTCGCCGCGGTCCGTGATCCCCGCGACGGCGTGCCCGTCTTCGCTGACATCCTTCCCGGCGCCACGGTCTACCCGCATGACCCCTACGACCGCCGTCCGGCCCTCGTCCTCGTGCCGCGCCCGGGCTAAACGATCTATCCCGACCTCCCACCTCGTCTCTGGGTCGACCATCCCCAAGTTATCGCCTGCACGCATCCCGCCGCCC
>JACXTT010013379.1_pt1 | contig 10812 bp, 12 predicted proteins | sample 9270951 | NCBI WGS metagenome assembly JACXTT01 (sample SAMN15532306, study PRJNA645909) | rock metagenome | isolation source: weathered quartz diorite | place: Puerto Rico | collected 2017-06-21
CTCCTTTCAAATCGGTTGCGCTTCGCGCGATATCTATACGGAGGCTGCGCATCGTTTCAAACCACCCCCGTCTGCACCTGCGGTGCAGACGTCCCCTCCTAACTTCGGAGGGGAGTCGCGGCTCCACCACTCCAAGATTCGGTGAGGAGGGGAGTTTTGGTCGCACACCGTAGCACATGTATCACGGAGCACTGCACACGAAGCTCGTCGCGGCGTTGGTGTCACCCGTACCTTTGTATTTGGCGACCTGTGGATACGGACACAACGGCCGCGTCATCGCGACGCCTTTGGCCGGATCATTCTCGATGTACTTCGTGGCGATAATTCTGCCCGGCGCGATTCCTTTTTCCACCCACTGATACAAGGCAGCAACGATGTCGTGATCGGGATCACCATTGCCTCCCGCCTGGCCAAACTGATTGGGTCCCGGGCCACCTCCGCAATGATCGACGCCCGGCGCGAGGAACAGCCGGTAGAACTCGGGCGTCTTTGACGGAGTTTCCTGAGCAGCGCTGACTCTCTTGTAATACTCCACCGATCCGAGCGGTGTGACGAGCGAGTCGGCCCAGCCGTGCCACTGGATGAGTTTTCCACCGTGGGCCTTGAATGGCGTGAGATCCAGCTTGTCCGAATTCAGAATTTGTCCGACGGCCTTTTCCGCATCCGCCGGACTTTTGTCGATATCGAAACGGTGAAAATCCCAGGCGGCATCCTGATAGACAAAATTCGCAAAGAAACCGTTCGCATACATCGTTTGAGAAGCTCGCGCCGAAGCCTCCTCAAAGCCCGGACCGGTGATACTTCCTCTCCAGCTGATGTTTTCGCCGCCAAAGGGCTCTCCTGTATAGACAGGTTTTCCCGCGCTGTTTTTCGGCCCCGAGTGAATCGCTTCGAAAGTTTTTCGTTGTGCAGCCGTCAGCGAAAAACTGGACGTGTTCGGATTGCAAGTCAAAGGGTTGCTGATCAGACCGTCCTTAACGCCGTCTAACGCATCGCAGGCTGCAATTGTCGCAGCGCCGATGTTTTCCAATTCCGTGGGCGAAATTTACCTTGATTTTTCCGCCTGATTCAGTTTCTGATTCCACGCGAAACTCGAAAACAGGGCTGTCCATTGATTCGCAGTGGCCGCTCCAAGAATGCCATCGAAGTCATTCGGAAAGCGCTGAGCCTCCATCAAGGCTTCCTGTCCGCCTTTTGAACAGCCGACGAAATAGGAGTGGTGCGGCTTCGTGTCGTAAAAAGCTGTCGTGATCGCCTTTCCGATCTCGGCGGTGAGATGTACGGCGCGATAGCCGTAGTCGATGATCTTCTCGGGATGACCCAGAGCCCAGGCCGAGCCTCCGCCGCTATGACCGTCATCCGTGGATGCGACTGCCGACCCGCCCAGCAGCGGATTCAACATGGAATCGTAGCGGATCGAACCAGCAAAACCTCCATTGCCGACGGACTCATAACGTCCCGTCCACCCCGATGTGGGAAGCCACAGCTCGAATCCAATGTCGGAATCGTTTGTCGGCTTGATCTTGCCGGCCACGCGGCAAAACGCCGCCGGCACTGCTTTTATGCCGTTTCTGGGCGGCGTGAATTCGCCCGCGGCGACGGACTGTGCGATGGTGATCACCGTGTCCGGCAATTTGAGGTTCGCCAGGCCTTCGCAGGATGTTGCTGCGCCGGATGTCACTCTGAAGAGCAGGAGAAACAACAATACGAGAAACGAATGCCGGACACTCATACGTCACCTCAACGACGCGTTTATCACATCCTGCGCCTTTCTGAGGAAGGAGTAGAAGTTCTTTCGCCGCGTTACCTGCCGCCCTGCTTCGCTTCGGTGCGACTCGGAGGGGGCGGCCATGAAAGAACGCGTTTCTCCGGCAGACGAGAAGTGTCGATGATGCGACCTTCTTTCATCACCGAACGCAGCTTGCGAATATTGTGAATGTCCGCCAGTGGATCGGCATCGAGAATAAGGATGTCAGCGATCTTGCCCACTTCGAGTGTGCCGAGATCGTTTTGTCGACGGCTGACGATCGCGCCGTTCTTCGTTGCGGCCACGAGAGCCTGCGAGGGACTCATTCCGAGTTCGACCAGGCCTTCGATGGCAATGATCGTTCCGATTCCGTGATCCTGATTCTCCGGCTTGGGTTCGCGTGAAAGCTCCGGCGCCGCAGCCCAGTAGCTATCCGTTCCGACCGTTGTCCGGCAGCCGTCCTGAATCAGTTTCTGAGCGTTGTGTCGACGCATTTCCAGGCCCGCTTCAGCGTCCGTGGCTCGCCGCCGTTCCTCCGCGGACGTCTTCGCGTGAGTGGAGCCCTTTTTGTCGGCTTCCTGAAACTTCTTCTCCGCATCCTCTCGTGCCTTGAGGTGCTTGCGCCATGCGTCGCCCGTGATCGTGCCGACAAGCATGGAGCACGTCGCGTTCTTTTCGACGATCATGTGGACGAGGTCTTCCGGAATTTCCCGCGGTGTGAGTAGCTCGGGATGCTGGATGTTATCGATGCCTGACTGAAGCGCGACGCGCAGACCTTCGATCGTGGTGGCATGCGTCTCGGCGGCGCGTCCCCGCTTGTGGGCTTCATCGACAAGAATCCTTTGGGCCTCCGCGGAGAAACCGATGAAGGTCGGCTCCGAAAAATGACTTGTTCCGCCGTATTTGATGAAGTCCGGTCCCTTGTCCAGATACGCCCCGATCGCATTACGCAGCTCCGCCGGCGTCATGTCCATCAGTGTCTCACCCGCGCCTTGAGTGATATCGTCATTGACCTGTTCCTGGAACAAGGTGAGGTCTTTCTCCGGAATCAGGCTGAAGGTGATGGAATATGGTCCGCCCCAGCCGACGATATTTCCGGCCGCAAGAATCCGCGAGCCGACCGCTTCGCCTCGCGCGATGGCGTCACGGACGCGAGTGAGCGGGATGAGCATGCCGTAGCTGTCGCGAACCGTCGTGATGCCGTGCTTCAAATCAATCTGAGCCGCTTCGAGCACGATCTCGTTCTGACGTGCGTGATAGCGCACCAGGGTTTCGTAACGCTCCTTCACTCCGCCGTACAACGACAGGTGAACGTTCGTGTCGATGAAACCCGGAACCACATACTTTCCGGCCGCATCGATGATCGCCGCACCCTGAGGTATCCGGACCGATGACCTCGGGCCAATTGCGGTGATCCTCCCTCCGGCGATCACAACACTCGCGTCGGCGAGCGGCGATCCGCCATTTCCGTCGATCACCGTACCGCCGACGATGGCTTGACTAGCCGCTTGAAATCCTGCCGGCACTGCAACGATCGCGGAAGCCAGAAGCACTACCGCGCATCCGACCGCACACCAGGCGATTCTCGCAAGCATGGCTTCACCTCTTTTGATTGGATCTGGAAACTAGCACAAGAAGCGACGGCGCACAAAACGCGGCGTAGAATGCTGCCATGTCGGATTTCAATGTCACGGCTCTCGAAGCGGGTTTGGATTTCGATCACTTACCTTACTGGGATGTCGTCATCATCGGCGCCGGCCCCGCGGGACTGGCGGCCAGCCTGACCACCGCCCATCGCGCACTGACCACTCTTGTCATCGAAGCGAAAGACAAGCCTGGGGGTCAGCCGCAATTCCTGTATGCCGATAAGCGCATCGTGGACATTCCCGGCTTTCCGGACGGAATCAGCGGCGAAGAACTCTCCGAGCGGACTTATCGTCAGGCCGTGAACGCGCTGGTCCAGTTTCGCTTCAGCGAAGAGTTGGTTTCCATCGAAGACACGCAGGAAGTCGAAGCGGAAGATCGACTCAAGCGAGTCGTCACTTCGAAGGCTGCCTACCTGTGCCGCAAGGTGATCATTGCCTGCGGACTGCTCCACTATCCACGCCGGCTCGCTGTTCTCGATCAGCTGAATTCGAGAAACGTTCACTACAAAGTTCCAAAAATAGGTGACTACGACGGTCAGCGCGTTGCCGTCGTCGGAGGCGGTGATTCCGCTCTGGATGCGGCTTTGATGGTGCTTGGCCGGCGCGGGCACGTCGATCTCATCGTTCGCGAAGCGGTTCCCATCGGTAAACCCGACACGTTGGCGCGGATCCGCGAAGCCGGGGCGGTTATCCACAGCTCGAGCGAAGTTCAGTCCGCATCGTTCTCGGGCGATCTGCTCCGCTTGAATCTGACCAACGGGCACGATCTCGACTGTTCGCTGTCCATCGTGCAGATCGGATTTCTTTCCGCAAAGGAAACCTTCGAAAGGCTGGCCCTGCGTTTGAATGAAGACGGCAGCATTTCCATCGACCCTTATTTCGAAACAAGCCGCACCGGGATATTCGCAGTCGGTGACGTCCACGGGGACATCAAACTGATCACCGTCGCGTGGGCGGAAGGCATCCAGGCCGCAATCCACGCATTCAAGGAAATCACCAGCCCGTACTGGCTGAGCGAAAAGCGGCTTCGCGACAACAAAATCTCGTTGATTGGCGAAAAAATTTCGCAGGCCGCTCGATCCCGCAAGAAGCCGGCATGACTCGCGTCCTGATCGTCGGAGCAGGTTTCGCCGGGTACAATGCCGCGAAGACCCTGGGTGCAGCGCCGGGAGTGAACGTCACGCTGATTGACCGCCGCAATTACCACCTGTTTCAACCTCTCCTGTACCAGGTCGCAACCGCCGGATTGAGTCCGGCGGACATCGCCGCGCCCATTCGCGCGATGCTTTCGGAATACGCCAACATCACGGTGCTGCTCGGCGAGGTTCAGCGAATCGATCTCGCACGAGAAACAGCGATCGCCGATGTCGGCGAACTGGCGTACGACTATTTGATCCTCGGCTGCGGGTCCACGCACACCTATTTCGGCCACGACGACTGGGAAGAAAATGCACCCGGACTGAAGACGCTGGAACAAGCGACGGAGATCCGGCGCCGAATCCTTGTCGCCTTCGAACAAGCCGAACGTGTGACGGATCCCGAGGCGCGGCGCCGATTCCTGACGTTTGTCGTCGTCGGAGGCGGACCGACTGGTGTGGAACTTGCCGGCGCTATCGGTGAAATGAGCCGTTTCACGCTCGCGAAAGACTTCAAGTCCATCAACGCCGGTCTGGCGCGAGTGATCCTGATCGAAGCCGGACCGAGAATTCTTCCGATGTTCTCCGAACCGCAGGCCAACCGCGCGGTCCGGGATCTCGAAAAGCTTGGAGTTCAAGTTTGGACGTCGTGCCCCGTTACCGCGGTCGATTCGAAAGGCGTGGAGGTCGGCAAAGATCGTCTCTCTGCTGCAACCGTGCTCTGGGCCGCGGGTGTGAAAGCCTCGCCGTTGGGCAGGCTTGCGGGTTTGGATGTGGACGCTCAGGGCAGGGTTCCCGTCAGTCCAGACCTGAGTGTGAACGGCTATCCCAACGTGTTCGTCGCAGGCGACCAGGCGCTGTTCGTTCACCAAACCGGAAAGCCGCTGCCCGGAACCGCCCCGGTAGCCATGCAACAAGGCCGATACATCGGCCGAACCATCCTTGCAGATATGAAAGGCCAGACGCGGCAGCCGTTTCGCTTTTGGGATAAAGGTCAGATGGCGACAATCGGGCGAAGCAAGGCCATTCTGGAAATGGGCTCTTTCCGGCTCAATGGCTGGCTGGCGTGGGTCGCATGGCTGGTCGTCCACATTTACTATTTGACCGGTTTCAAGAATCGCCTGCTGGTTGTCCTGCAATGGGCCTGGTCATACCTCACATTCGGCCGGGGCGCCCGGCTGATTGTGGGTAAAGAGTGGCGCCAGAACCGATAAGAACAACCGGACTTTGGATAAATTGCGATGTGATACACTTGTATCACGTATGAAGACAGCAACCGTTCGGGATCTTCGTAATCAATTCAACAGAATTTCGAAATGGCTCGAAGCCGGAGAAGTCGTTCAAGTCCTCAAACGAGGCAAGCCCTTCGCGCGGGTTGTTCCGGAACTCAAACCACGAACGTTTGTCGGCGCCTGCCTTAGTCCGATTCCGTTGCCACGCGATGTCGACAAGCCGCTGGACGTCGAGTGGGATGCCACAAAGTGAAGTATCTGCTGGATACCGGCGTTTGGTTAAGGGCGGTGAACGAACCGCAAACGATTCCGGCCGGACCGCTCCGCCTGTTAACAGCGCCGCGCGAAGTGTTCGGCGTGGCGGCCATCAGCATCTGGGAAATCGGGAAAAAGGTTCAGATCGGGAAACTGCATTTACCCAAAGACCTCGCCGGCTGGTTTTCCGACGCGCTGGCGCCGAATATCGAGGTCCTTGGTCTTACGGCCGAAGTTGTCACGGATGCCATGAATCTTCCCCAGTTTCCGCATCGTGATCCTGCGGATGAGTTGATCGTTGCCACAGCTCGACAACACAAGCTGATCCTCCTGACAACGGACAAAACGTTGAAGGCTTATCGACACGCTCGCATCCATTACTTCAAGCCTCACCTGCGATCGCGGTCATGAAACGGCCGGATCTTCTGCATTGGTTCGAGCAGATCGCCTCACATTTACGCCACGACGCGCGAATCACAGTCTTGACGGGCGCCGGCGTCTCCGCTGCGAGCGGCGTGCCGACGTTCCGTGGACCCGATGGGCTGTGGAAGAAAAATACACCGCAGTCACTAGCCACGCCGGACGCGTTCCGAAGCGATCCCAAACTGGTGTGGGAATGGTACGACTGGCGACGGCAGGTTCTAAAGACGAAGGCCCCGAATCGCGCCCACGAAGTGCTCAGCAGATGGAGTCATCGGTATCGGCAGTTCACGTTGATCACACAGAACGTCGACGGATTGCACGAACGAGCAGGCACGCGCAACGTGATTCGATTTCACGGATCGATCTGGGAAGTGTCGTGCTGGGAGCGCTGCGCCGCCTCACCGGAACGTTGGCGGGATGAAACAGTTCCTTTCCCCCGAATTCCTCCGGAGTGTCCTCATTGCGGCGGACTGATCCGGCCCGGCGTGGTCTGGTTTGGTGAGGCCATCGATCCGCGCGTGCTGCAAGCGTCGATAGATGCTCTCGATTGCGACTTGTTCTTCGCGGTGGGAACCTCGTCCCTGGTTTATCCTGCTGCGGCGCTGGCGCAGGAAGCCAAACGGCGCGGGGCTTACACTGTGGAGATCAATGTTGAAGCGACACCCTCATCGGCACATCTCGACGCGGCATTGCGAGGTCCTGCGGAGGATATGCTGGACGATATCGAATCGCAATTATCGTAAGGGAGCGGCGGTCGCTATACTAGTCGCCGTGACAATTACCGAACCGATGACAATGCTGACCGACTACATTCTGGGAATTGGCGCGTTTGGGTTTGGCGCTTCCCTGCTCCGGTCAACCACACACGATTCCAAAGTGAGTTTTCTTTGGCCCATCGGTTTCTTCTGCGGGGCTGCGGCCGCGATAGCCGGCGGTACGTTTCACGGTTTCGCGACGCTGCAAAGCGCGCGAATGCACACCGGTCTGTGGAATGTGACGATGCTGCTGATCGGCGCGAGTGCCGCGTTCATGGTATCCGCGGCGGTTTCGGGTCCGCTGCAACGCAACGCGACGAATACCCAGTGGCTTCGCGCCGGATTGTTTCTCAGTGTGGCGGGACTTCTCATTCAGTTGCGCGGCGTCTCGTTCACGCCGGCGTTCAACCACAACGATATGTACCACTGCGTTCAGACCGTGGCGTTTTATTTCTTTTTCAGGGGCGCGCGCCCGGCGCCTGGATCCCGGCGGGTTTGTCGGGGTTCACGATGATGTAGAGATCGTGGATCAGGCCGCCGCGAATTCCCAATATCGTCGCCGCAACAAACTGCCCCGCAATCGACGTCACAAATGCCGGCTGGCCGTTGATCTCGGTCACAGCGTGCGTCGGCTGCCGGCCCTCGTTTTTCCGCACCACGCCGATGAGGAATCGCGCAACATTATCCGCACCGTAAACCGGGTTCAAAGCGGCGCGCACTTTCCCGCCCCCATCGCTGACCATGACGGCATCTTCGGCAAACAGAGCCATGAGTCCGGAGAGATCTCCGTTGCGCGTGGTTTCGAGGAATCGCGACGTGATACGTTCCGTCTGCTCGGGAGTCGCGTCGTAACGGCGGTGTCGCGACGATATCCTCTCTTTCGCGCGGTGAACCATCTGTCTGGAATTGGCTTCGCTCTTTCCGATGATCTGCGCGATGTCGGAGTAGTCGTAATCGAATGCCTCGTGCAACAGAAACGCCGCACGTTCGGCCGGCGCGAGACTTTCAAGGAGGACAAGGAACGCGATCGTCAGCGATTCAGACAACTCGACCGCGCTTCCTTTCGTCACGATCGGTTCCGGCAGCCACTGTCCCACATAAACCTCGCGTTTGACGCGTGCCGACTTGAGCTGATCCATGCAGAGCCGCGTGACGATGGTAGCCAGATAGGCTTTCGGCGATTCTGGATCTTCATCGGATTCCTGCCATCGCACGAACGCATCCTGCAAAGCGTCCTCCGCGTACGCGCGGCTTCCCAGCATGCGATAAGCAATCGACATCAAGAGCGGACGGCTTTGCTCAAAGGCTTCAACACGATTCATACGGCCTGCGCCTGCAACATCGAGTGGCGGCTTCCGATCAGCAGCTTCGCGGCTCGTGACGCGCTTGCAAACGCAGCATCCACGAGCATCCCTTCGGGACCGACCCAATCCCCTGCAAGGTAGACATTCTCGACTGCCGGGGCATCCACGCCGGGCCGCCCCTTCAAACCGCCGAATTCCGAGCGAACGATCGCTTGAGTCACATTCATCCGGGGCAGGAATCGCTGATGGATCACCTGATCTCTCCAGCTCGGCTGGACAAGATCCATGTAACGTTCAAGCTCGGTGCGATCCTCGGCCGGATCCGTCGTTAATCCAGCGGGCAGGTATTTGGCGACGTGAACCAGGGCAGCGCCCTTCGGAGCGAGTTCCGCCCATCGCGAGTGTACCGACAGATACAGCGGTGCGTCCAAACCGAGCGCGAAGGTCCTGCCGGACTGCGGCAGCCGGTGCAAACCGAGATCGAGACAAGCGGCCTGGACGGGCGTTGCGTTCTCGATCCATTGCCGCAAGCGGAGTCCTGCGCCATCACCGAGGAGCGTCATCGCGATCCCTGGAGGAACCGCCAGCACCACGGCCTCTCCGTGAAGCCGCGTTCCATCATCGAGTCGAACGCCGCGCACCTGACCGGAGCGATACTCGAGCGCTTGGACGCGATTCGCAACCCGCAGATTCGCGCCGGCAGCAGCAGCTCGTTCTCGAAGCCGATCGACGAGCGTCTGCCATCCGCCACTCACATAAGCAACACCGGTGCGAAACACCAACTGGAGCTGCTCCAGCGCTGCGCCCGCAGACATTTGCAGAGGCGCGTTCGTGTAACTCGAAACGCGAATCAACGCCTGAACGAACAACCGCACACGAAAACTTCGGACATCTCTCTCCAGCCAGCTTGTGACGGTTGTGCCGTCCAGGGGCCGAGGGTCGATTCGTCCAAGCCGCGCAAGAAAACGGAGCGCCTCGAGACGTTCGGTAATGTTGAACAGTCGCGTACCCGCCATCGAAATCAGACCCGATGGAAATGGGTGCACTCTGTTGTCGCAAACTGCGAATGCGCCGGATGTCCCGACCTTGCGTACGTCGATCCGGATATCGAGTTCTCGAAGCACGCGGCTGGCCTTTCCGCCGAGGTAAAGGGCATGCGGACCGATATTGAAATGAAATCCGTCGGGCGTTGTCTGCGTCGCGGCCCGGCCTCCCAGATGTTCAGCCTGCTCCAGCACCACGACCGACTTTCCGGCCCGGCCCAGCAAAGTTGCGGCGGTCAATCCGGCGATTCCCCCTCCAACAATTAAAGCATTTGTCATGGATGCCCTCCGTGTATGCTGTTTCTAAGGTCAGGACGAGCCAGAGGATCGCTTTGTGACAGAAGTGCCGGAATTTTTTTTTGCGAGTCAAACTCATTATGCGCGAAGAGCCGACAACCCACGTCTCGCCCTCAAAACTGTGGCAGTGCGCCTGCGGAGCGATGGATCTGGCCTGGACCGACTACGAACACGTTTTCGAGTGCGAAGCATGCGAGAAGCTCATTACCGAAATTGCGGAGGCGCTTGATGAGATTGCAACTCAATGGCCCTTCAGCGGCGCGGCATCTTTCGCAACCCTTCACAATTAGCCTTTAAAAAAGATCAGCCAGTTCGTACCTTGCGCTGCCCGACTGAAGATAGCGAGCCGGGCATTTGCGTTAACGCACAATCTCCAGAGATTTCAGCTGAGGCGCGTTTTCCGGCAACAAAGAAGCAATGCCGCTGTCGAAGGTTGCGAGGACTCCTCGCTTGTGTATCGCTAAGCCGAAGAGATAGGCATCCGTGGTTTGCTGATGTCCTGTAAAAAGATTCGAAAACAGAGCGACGGAACGTTGAAGCGATATCTCCTCCTTCCAGAAATGATGACTTCGGTGGTTGATGTTTGCGTTCAGAATCTCGATGGCTTTTAGCGGTGAGGGTGCATCAGGAAAAACGCGAGGGTTGCTGCTAATTCGAACAAATCCCACCTGGGTCAAAGGACAGGTTGCCCAGCCATATCGCGAATGCGATTGGAACCAATCACTGGCCTGCTCGTGTTGATCATGGTTCGTCCAAAACAACGCCATCAGCAGATTGACGTCGAGCAGGTAAACGCTCATGGAAAGTCGCTCAATGCTTCTTTCACCTTGCCAGCCGTGATCTTCGCCGATCCCTTCGGCGGATCGAAAACCGTCAAGCCATTCTTTTCCCGAACCGGCGGCGCCACTTGCAAACCACGGCGCACGAGATCCGAGAACGACTTTCCAAGCGAGATCACAACAAATCCCCCCAGG